>OAWX01001272.1_pt1 | contig 11166 bp, 13 predicted proteins | sample 1495571 | NCBI WGS metagenome assembly OAWX01 (sample SAMEA2580265, study PRJEB22360) | human gut metagenome | biome: human gut; feature: human-associated habitat; material: faeces | place: Denmark | collected 2008/2010 | reverse complement strand
CATCCAACCAGTGGTCCACGAACGAGTCCGACCTGCCCGGCAAAGCCGCGTGGAGGCCATGGGACAGGAAACGTTGCGAGCAATGGGCCCGGCGAATAGGCCCCGGCCGCGCCGCCGTGATCGGCAGGCTGTTCGCCATGGAACGCCTCGACGAGCAGGGCGTGGAGCCCGCGCTGGCGATCCTGCGCCTGTCGAAACGCTATTCCGCCCAACGTTTGGAGAACGCGTGTTCGCCGTCGCTGCGGTCGATCGCCTCTCCCGCGGTATTCGCGCATCAGACCGATCCTCGAATCCGGCCAGGACGCCACGGGCGGGATCACCGGCGGCGCCGTTGACGACGCCGGATGGGTGCGCGGCGGCGATTACTACGCGGACATGGGAAGGTGACGCGCGATGATCATCGACACCGAGACCAAACGCAAATTGCGTGAGACGAACGCATCCGATCTGCTCGACGCGCTCGAACGCCTCGACGAGCAGACATGCGCGCCCCTGAGCCACGCGGAGGTCGTCAGGCTTGTGGTCGACAACGCCCACTCCGGTCACATGGACGCCAAGATCCAACGCCTCGTCAAACGCGCGGGTCTGCGCTACCCCCCCCCAGGCGGACCTGAGGACCATCGACCTGGTGGAGGAACGCAGGCCCGACCGGAGCGTGATCGCCGGCCTCGACGCCGGGAACTATCTGGAACAACGGTTGAACGTCGTGTTCCAGGAAGCCACGGGATCGGGAAAATCCCACCTGCTATGCGCGTTGGCGAAATCCGCGTGCCGGGCACGGTACCGCGCAGTCTACGTCCGAATGCCGGACCTGGCCGAGCGGGTGACGGTCGCGTCGAACAAGCTAGGAGGAGTGCCCAAGCTCGTGCGCGAATACGCCACCTACAACCTGTTCGCGATCGACGAATGGCTCGTCGACAAGCCCGACGAACCATTCAAACGATTCCTCCTGGAGCTTATGGAGCTCCGGTACGACACCGTCAGCACGGCGTTCGCCACGCAGCTGGCGACCAAGGAATGGCACCGACAGCTCGGCGGCGACACCATCGCCGACACGATTCTCGACCGCATCGTGCACAACGCGATCTGGATTAATACAGGCGAGTACAACATGAGGCAACGCTACGGGCAGGCCATGCTCGACGACTAGCCACGAAGGCCGACGGCTTCTAGCCAATCCGCCACCGGCCTTCTCCCGCCATAATGCTGGTCCCCAAGCACAATAACCAGTGGCCTCAAAAGCTACAAATATTCACAATGAGTTAATTGCTCAGAATATTGCGCTGTATCCTGTCAGGGGCGCAGAATCCAAGCAAAGTTAGGGCTGAGGGCAGTATGGTTTGTGTCGAACCTGACACGCTTTGCTCTTCCATGAGTTTGTGCGCTTGCGTCGGGGAGAGCTCGTTGATGGGGTGCGCACCGTACAGCGCGCACAGGGCCTGCCCATCGCGATCGTGGAGGAGATCGTCTACGAGAACGGCTGGATCACGCGCGAGCAGCTCATGGAGTCCGCAGAACGCTACGGCAAGAGCCCCTATGGCCAGCATTTGAAGGGCCTCGCCGACGGCGAGATCATGCTCGTGCCGAATCAGAAGAACTGACGTGATGAGGCGTCTTCAAAGCGCCTCATCACGTCAGTTCTTTTTACCAGTATGCCCTAGCCCCGTTGTCCCAGATATCCGTTTTCCCATATTCAAGTGCAGTAATGATGTCTTGATTCAACTTGCTACGTAGGTCATCACAGATTTTCGTTTGGAATAGTGGAATGAAGCACATGTCCCATGTGAATTTATGGCTATCCGGATCAGGGCAAAACAATATTGCTGTGGCCTGAACCGCTTGGAGAAATTGCTTCGTCTGGGATTTGTACTCCATCAGTAGGATGTAAACGTCCTTGCTGATATCCAGTAAAATCCTGGTGAGCAGATCACTTGAGATGGAGTCTCCATCAGTGTATCGTTTTTGGCTTTCCTCATCATCGTCTTCCTGCCGTGATTTGCGTGCTGCGACTGCGTTTTTTCCATGCCTTTTCCGCGATGGGCCGAATCCTAGTGAGTTACGTCGTGAGAGAGCGAATGCTGCTTTGCAGGCATTGATAAATGTATCTTCATCCGGAATCGTGTCTGCGGCTTCGCTGAGTGCGAATGCAATAGAGGCTACAATGTCGCAAAGAACATGTGCTTGGGACAAGTACTCGCCGGCTTTAGAGGCTAAATCTTTGAAAGAATTAATGCCATGATTTAAAAATACAAGTGCAGAGTTTTGATACTTGCTGGCTTGCTAGGGGGTTTTCTCTTGCCCAACGGAGTATGTCAATGACTCGGCAATAGTCAATGATGGGATGAGACACATCCTCGCAAAGGAAAAACACGCGTTTAGGCTGTTTCTGTGCGTGGATAATTGTTGTTACCTTATCATGCGGAATATCGGCAATGCGAGCTTGAACCGTTTGGACTTTGTTGGCAAGAGCCTGCTTGTATTTGTCAGGCAACTCCTTACTGTTTTCGGGAGTAAGAACCATTCTGAGTAATTGGGCGTGTGCGATACCTGCGCATGAACAGACGCAGTTGAATCCATTTGCGAATGTGCAGCTACCTTGACCTCGTCCAGTGTGAATATCTATGCAAGGGTCTTTGGGATTTACTTGGATGGGCAGTGCCATGTTTCTTCTTTCAGCTCTGTTTATTAGATTTCAGTGTCTCGATTACTTTTGGCATATCGGTCCAAGGGGCGTATTCCTGCTCGTGATGTGGTGTGAGTCTATTTCGTCCCTGACTGTTTTCCACTGTGTTGTGTCGGGCTGCATTGCATATGGCGGCATCGAGATGTTCGCTGTCGATGAGTTCGTCATTGACGTATTTGTTACGATTTCCTCCAACGATGCCTGCTCTTGCCGCGGCTGACTCAACATCGGGCGTCAATGTATAGCTTGGTGGACAAGCCTTCATATGATCGAGTACCCAGACTTCGAAGCAGGGATTGGAAATGATGAGTTCGATTCCATTGTCCTTGCAAATTTTCGCGGCCTTGCTGTGGTCGTGGAAGTCGTCAACGTCGACTACCACCCAGATATTTTCATAGCAATCTGTGGAGATATCCCGTTCATCCTCTTTCTTCAACGTGCATGCAAAATCTGCGAGATGTTCAGGACTTTCGTTCTTCTGTTGATACTCGATGACAACGTCATATATGGACTCGAGCTGCTTGAAATACTGTCTTTCGGTAACAGCTCCGCCAGCTACGACAAGATAACGCTTCTTGCGTGCCCTGTGGAAACGTGCAGACTTGCGACCATGCGCGGGAACGCCTCGCTTCTTCGCCATCAGTCATCGTCTCCATTCATGATCTGTGCGAATACGGTATGGAAACTGGGGTTCGGTGTGGCGCCATATACACCATTGAGGTAGTTCTTGCCGATGTTCTCTTCCTTTCGAATACCAAGTTCCGTTACCGGGAAGAGTTCCGAGGCGCCGTCTTTATCTTTCTCTACAAGCCATATCTGATCGGGTTGTAGTAGGCGGTTCGACGAACCCGACTGATTGATCAATGACACGTCATGGGTCGTGAAAATGAGCTGGGAGCCGTGGGGATTCGTTGCCGGATCGGTGTACAGCGCCACCAGCTCTGCTACCAAGGCTGGGTGCAGGCTTGTGTCAATTTCGTCGATAAGTGTGACCGTGGGCCTTGATAGCTGACGAAGGGCAAGCGAGAAGAACGACAGCGCGGCGACGGTGCCCCTGGACTCGTTATCCAAGCCGAAGCCGGCAGAGGACGAATCTCCGCCGGTATGAGTGAATTGCAACTGTGTCGCGTTTTTGATGTTGAATGCTTCCTTTAGCTTTCCCTCATCAGCTCCGATCTGAGTCTTCATCTGCTCTTTGAACTGATGCCAGATATCCGAGGGGATGTTCGCCGGAACGCTTTTCACATCGCTGATGCCAAAATCTGCGTACTTGATCAGAGATGTCAGATGCTTCGAAAAAGGTGTCTTGTTCTTGAATTGGTCAAGCAATATGGGCTGTTCCTGTTCGAAAGCGTTTGCCACGCAATACGCCATATCATTCTGGAAAAACGAGAATACAGGTTGGACACATTCGATGCCGGCTGGGGCGGGCGCCCGGAGAAAGGGGGGGGGGGGATCGATGTTCGGCCGCCGAAAGCAGGAGAGCGTTGGGACGGAGTCCCACTGTCTTTCGCACTTGCGTTCTAGGTCCTTTGAAAGTGGCTCCGAATTTCACCTCGTCGTTTCCGGTGCGGGAGAACAACAGTGAGGAGTGGGTGGAGAGACGTCCTCCCATGTCCTTAAAGAAGGTAAGCTCTTCCTCTAATATGTGCTTATTGTTATAGCGGAACCAGTACTGGTATTTCAGATGGTTCTCGGCTGTGAACTCCAGGAAGAACATCGATGGTTCCTCGAATGGGGTCTCTCTCAGTAGGAATGGTTCCCTAAGAATATCGCTGTTCGCATCACCTTGGCTGTAGCTGTTTGTCACCATGCTACGCATGGCGCACATCGCCTTCAGGAAATTGGATTTTCCTGATGCGTTGGCGCCGTATATGGCTGTGATTGGAGACTGCCGTGAGTCGTTGGATTCCGTGAACCTTTCGTCGCGAGTCATAGAGAAAGATTGCTCGTCGCGGAAACTCCTGAAATTCGAAAAGCTAAAATCAATCAGCATTGGGTCGCCTCGTAAATGTGTTTTACTCTTTTGATACTGAGATTATAACTAGAAATGTCCATTTTTGCAATTTTCTGCTAAAAGTGATGGTTTTATGAGCGTGTCCACAAATCTATACATTTTCTGGTTTCACTTGGCATAAGAAGGTGCAACCTGTGCCTTACGTGTGCGATTTTCATTTCAGAATTGTTTATTTTTCGTGGAAGCGGTGAGATTGGCTTGCGTGTTCAGGCGAAAGGATTGATTGGGTGGATGCCTTGTCCCACAGTAGGTCAAACCAGTGTCCGCGCCGCTTGCCAATGGTGACGGCGAATAGTGCTTGGCGGATGAAGTCGAGCAGTGTGCAGGTCGCGTAGATCGCCAGCAGGATGTCCAGAATCTGCAGGATCGCCAATGGCTGCTGGTGCAGGTTCTGCAGGTTGAACAACCGGACTCAGAACAGTTTCTCGGAGGCGGCGTAATCGGTAATCAGGTACACTGCGAACGCGGATTACGCTATCCGGTTGATGGCACGGCTGTGGAAGGTGGCGCGGTCGAACAGCAGGAACATGCCGAAGCCCACCATGATGACGGGCAGCTTCCATGACCCAGTGATGTAGATTCCCATGCTGTGCCCAAGCAGAGACAACGTTGCAGATGCGGCGGTGTATAACAGGAAGAATCCGAGTCCGATACCAACCATCAGCCAGATTTATTTGGTCGTGAAAGATTTCATATACCACTTATAGGCGGAGATAAGGATGAACACGTAGATGAAACCGAGAAAATTGTCTGGCAGTGACTGCAGTCCGGGAATGAAGCTATGCAAGCCCCAGATAGCCAACACAATTATGGCCAGCGCGAGATGGTATTCGCGGCCGAGCGCCTTCAATCCCTTGGCCAGGAAGAGGAGCAGCGCCAGGAAGACGGCGTAGGCGGTGGCGTACCACCACAGGCCCATGCTCAACGGCATGACGCTTTTCGCCATGAGTTTCATGCCGAGGTCGGCTCGGTCGAACACGAGGTAGAACGTTACGAGGATGAGGCTCCAGAACAGGAGCTCGCGTTCCATGATCCACACGCGTTTCAGGTTGGATTTGATGGTCTGTTACTTGTCGAGGAGGAACCATGCGGAGATGGAGAAGAAGATGACGACACCGATTACACCACCACTTTGCATGACGAGCTGGAAGAATATCCGCTCCGGCCCCAAGGGGAGTTTCAGCACGTCATAGCCGTTATGGACGATAAAATGACACATCAAGATCATGAACATCGCGATGATGCGCAGCAGTTCGATGCTGGAATTCCTCTGCCCCCCCCCCATTTGCGATTCTGGAATGTGCCGGCATGCCGTGTTTGATATGCGCCCCGTTCAAGTCCGTGCTCTGGCTGCTTTCGACCATCATATTTCCTTCTCTCGGTCCGTCTCTCTCCCGAAAATTCTACGGGGATGGAACGACTGCGTGAGGGGAGTGCTCCCGTTCCCAAGATTAAGAGTATTCATTTCTCATAAGTTGTTTTAGTGGTTGGCTTGCATTGTGCAAGGTTGTAGCTCGTTAATTTAAATGCACGTCGATAAGGGATTGCCTTTTCATTGTGGTAAGAAGCACTATCGTCTCAAAATGCACGAGTGATTTATTTGAGTATGACTTATGTTGATTAGTATTAGGGGTGAGTGAAAGGTGAGATCTGATGGCTAAGAAGAAGCGTGTTCTTTTCTTTTCTGGCGGTGAAATCGATAAGGATGGTCAGATGCATCAGTGGACGGTGGACAAGTGGAGTCAGCTGTTTACTGCTATTCAAAGAAATGCTCCAGAAGATAACAACGTGACTCACCGGGGTAGGAAGTATATTGCTACTCCACATACTTCTAGAAGCGACGAACCCTATTTTAGGGTTACGGTTGCACGTTACAAAGCGGACTGGCCTGATGTGGAGACAAAAGACCATGCTGCTCCTCTTAGTGTTAAAGAGTATGCTTGTGTTTTTCCTGTTCCAGGTTATCCGTATATTGCGGTATTCAAATCTTCTGCTGGTCCGGCTGTGGGGGCTTTGGAAGCTCTTATCAATAGTATCTTGGAAACAGCTCTTACAGAAGGCGAGTTCGAGTTGCAGCCTGTTCTGCGAAGGAACGCAAAAGAACGCCTTGAGGAGTCTGTAGGCGTTAGCAGGATTACTGTGAGATACCTGGGTTCAGGGCTATCTGGCGGATTTGATGAATATGAATCTGGTTCCAAGATAGATCGAGCCGTTAAAGGCACTCTTGGCATAGAAGGTTTGAGTGATGCGGATTACTCCGTCTCGTTGGGCATATCTTTGAAAAGACCTAAGGCAGTAGGCCCTGCACAGGATGCTTTGGGGAAAGAGCTCCGCAAGCTTCTTAAGGATGTCGATCCACAAAATAATGGAGTAATCGATAAACTTCAGGCCAGCGTATTGCATGAGAAAGATGACAGCAAGCTACAATCCGAGCCTATTGACTTCATCAGAGATCGCATCACTGAGACTGTCGAATTTGGAGAAGATGATGATTCTCTTCTTACGGATAGTGATATTGAGGCTGGTGTTGCCAAGGCGATAAAAGCTTTTAAAGAGACGATAAGAAACTCCTAAGATGAAAAAGCTGTCTCTGCCCTGTTGGGGGTGCTGAAAGATAAGCCGATCGCAGCAAATCTGCTATTGCTGGCAATCATGATGATTCAATATTACGTGGCTCCACGTAGTTGGGATTTGCTTTTGGGGAATATCGACGAAAATACTTTGTCTGATTTGACAACCATTTATTCAACTGTCTTATCTGTCGCGGCCATTCAATCAGCTTTTGCTGGTGTCGTTGTTGTGTTTGGTCTTTCGACACAGCCCTCTGCCTTTGTTGTTCTTCGTCGAAAAGCAGGTAAGGCCCTTGTGGATAATTGGCTCTCAATCAGTTATTCAGGGTTCCTTAGTGCTGGATTTTCTCTTATTGCTCTTTTGATGCTGCATATGGGTGTTCCCAAGCTGTCACCTTGGTTTTTTGAATATGCAGTTCTTATTTGTGTGCATGGGATCATACGTCTTCTTTGGTTGCTTAAGAAGCTTATTCAAGTAATCGCCAAGGTTGATATTGCGGAACAGAAAAAACAGATGAGTGTTTGATGGAAGACTGTACCATTTTAGGATTTTATGGATTTAGCTAGACCGCGCACAGAAGATCAAATGGTATGTGAGACATTGTGTGTGGTGAAAGCAAGTGAAGGCTGCGGGCGGGGATCGTTGCAGATATCAGGGCTAGGGAAAATGGCCGCGTCTCGAAGACGCGGTCCCTATTGCACTGTCTATGTTGCTTGATGGAAATCGTTTTGCCGATATGAGTGTTCGCTGATGCGTTTCACCGATCGGGTGGCGCTTGGTTTCTGGTGTATGCCAATTTCGTGAGGAGTGGTGGAATTATATCGTTGGAATGGATAACGCCCGAATTCTTGCGCGCTTTCGGATTCCGGCCCTGACGTAAGAGGGCATGGCCCACGTCCTGTGTACGATTTTCATTCGCCAAAACAAAAAACCGCGATTGGAAGCCAGGAGACGGAACCAAGACCCTCGAACATCATACAGATCGGCCAGAACCTACCCGGGACCAGGCTCGACCGGCTGATCACCGAGAAGATGACGCAGATTATCAACGCGATGCCCGACGCTTCAGACCGACGAGATCACCAACGCAGCCAGATACGAGCGGAACGGGGAGCGGAAGGCGTACAGGGCCGGCCACTACGAACGCAAGCTCACCGCCAAGGCCGGCAGGCTCGAGCTGAAGGTGCCGAAACTCAAGGGTGCCCTGTTCGAGTCCGCGGTGATCGAACGCTACCGGCGGCGCGAGCAGAGCGTCGAGGAATCCTTGATCGACATGTACCTGGCGGCTTGATATAGACTGATTTTTGTTCCGCATTTCCTCTAACTGATTGGGAGATGGTGAAACCGTGGCAAAGGGCACTTGATATATGCCGGAGTTCAGGGCGAAGGCGGTCAGGCTGCTGGTGGAATCGCGTTCCTCGTATTCGTCGGAGACGAACGCGATCGCCGCGGTGGCGAAGGATCTGGGGATAGCGCCGGAATCACTGCGGCGTTGGCGTAACCAGTCGGACGCGACGGTCGCGGAGGAGACGAGGCAGTCGGCCGAGGACGCGATGGCGGAGCTGAAGAAGCTGAGGACGGAGAACGCGGAATTGCGTCGGGCGAACGAGATTTTGACGACGGCGTCGGCTTTTTTCGCGGCCAGGCTCGACCCGGCACGGCGTTGATGTCCGCGTACATCGACGAGCATAAAAGCCGTTTCAAGGTCGGGCCGATCCGCAGGGTCCTTTCCGAATCGTTGGATTGCGGGTTTCTCACGCCGCGCGGCTACCGCATGTTCAAAACACGTCTCGTCAGCCGCATGCGGGCGAGGCATGAGGCTTTGGCGCGTGACATCATGACGATGCATTCGGATTTCTTCATGGCCGTGTACGGGTACAGGAAGACGCACGCCCGGTTGTTGGCGCGGGGCTGGGATCCCACGGAGGTCGGCCGCGACCAGGTGACGGACGTCATGCGCGAGCTTGGCATCCGGGGCGTGCGCCGCGGCAAAACCCTGGTGACGACGAAACCCGCCAAGGGCACGGGCGGCAGGCCGGACCTGGTGGAACGCAGGTTCGAGGCCGAGACGCCGAACCGGCTGCACGTGGCCGACATCACCTACGTGCGCATGGACAACGGCTCGTTCGGCTACACGGCGTTCGTCACCGACGTGTACGCCCGTCGGATCGTGGGCTGGGCGTGCGCCATGACCATGAACACGCAGGAGCTGCCGTTGCAGGCGTTGGAGCAGGCGATCTCATGGGCCGCGTCCCATGGTGGCACGGATGGTCTTATCCACCACAGCGACCATGGCACGCAGTACACCGGCACGGTGTACACCACCAGGGTTATGGAATATGGGATGCTGCCGTCGACCGGCACGGTCGGCGACTCGTACGACAACGCCATGGCCGAGAGCGCCGACGGCGCGTACAAGACCGAGCTGGTATGGCGGCGCAAACCCTTCGCGGATCTGAAGGACCTGGAATTGGCGACGTTCCGGTGGGTCTCGTGGCGGGGACTCGAAGCGCCTGCACCAGTCCCTGGGCCACAGGACACCGCAGGCGGCGGAAACCGAGTACCATCGACATCAAGCGGCACAAGCCGCCCCACTATAAGAGCGGAAAAACAGGCCATATCATCGATTGAATTGACTGATTCGGGATATCGGTCAATCCGTGCTGTAAGAGAAGACGGAATCGCGTCAGCGGACGGCCGTGGGACGAATGTTCCGAAGTGAGTCAGGGGCGTGGGCTGGAATGCAGAAAAAGTTCGACTGGGGTTGGCGCATCGGGTTCGAAGACATCTGCTTGTGGCAGGAGTTCATGGAACAAATCCACAACCAATCCATCAACCACGGCCGGATTCCTTGTCCCGTCGGCATCGTGAAACAACGGCTCATGATGCGCAATACGGTTCCTGCACTCGTTGATGAGACGGATTTTAGCGTTCAGGTCCGCACGATTCGTCCCGGAGGGCCACGCGTGGTGGAGGTATGGTATCCACAGAATTCTTTCGTGGGCTTTGTCGGTCAGATGAGCCCAGAATCCAAGTGGAAGGTTCGCGATCGTCTTGTCCGGTTGTATGGTCTCCGTACGGGAGGGTGTGGCGTTGCGAATGCTCGTACGGTTCAATGTGTTCGCGTCGAACGACTTTCCGGCTCTGTTATGTCGTGGTATAGGGATGTTGACAGGTGAATCGTCATCGAACAGCCAGTGTCTGGTACCGTCCCAACGCGAGTCGATTTCTCTGTTGTAGGCATTGCGTAGTGCGACTTCGAAGAACGCGATGTCCTTCATCAGGGTCTGTCCAAGATTGATATTCCATTCGTACAACCGGAGGGCGCGCTGCAGATTGTTCCCTGAAGCGTCAAGATACGTTTGGAGACGTGGTGATGAGAGCCATTCGAGGACCCATGTTTCATCTGGAGCGTGGTTGTGCGCGAGGACGTCAATCATTCTTGGGACTCCTTGGCGTCGTAGGCGAACGAGTAAAGCAATGCCCCGGTGACATGGGAACCAGCGGTCAGCACGGGGCTTGTATCCATAAGTATAACAGATGTTTCGAGGTCTTTGTCTTTCCCGTTGTCTATCTAGACGTGCAACGTTGGTCGAACGCGGCGCCAGACTGCGCGAACGGCGCGTAAGTCACGGCATCACCCAACAGCAGGTCGGCGAGGCGCTGTGCGTGCCGGTCGAGGGAAGCGTGCCGTATTCCATCACCCTAGTGGTGTAGACGGTGCCGGTGTACTGCACGCCATGGTCGGAATGGTGCACGAGCCCGTCGGTCCCGCCGTGCGCCGCGGCCCGGGCGGTCGCCTGCTCCAACGCCTGCAACGGCAGCTCCTGCGTGTTCATGTGTGTCTGTTCAATAGAAAGTGGGCCGTGTGAGCGTGTGGAAAGTCTCCAGATGA
>OAWX01001269.1_pt1 | contig 11175 bp, 8 predicted proteins | sample 1495571 | NCBI WGS metagenome assembly OAWX01 (sample SAMEA2580265, study PRJEB22360) | human gut metagenome | biome: human gut; feature: human-associated habitat; material: faeces | place: Denmark | collected 2008/2010 | reverse complement strand
GGCGCTTTCGGCGTCTTGACGGATTTTTCCTCTGCTTTTTCGACCGCCTTCTTTTGGGCCTTCACCGCTTTGCTTGGTTTAGCGGCGACTTGCTCAACTTTCATTTTTTTCTGCGGCGTCACACTGTATTTTTCCGCAAGAAGCTTCACGGCTTCATTGAAGAAAAGCTTCACGGCTTCTTCGGGTGCAAGTCCCATTTTTTCAATGGCGGCTCGAAAACCGGTGAGCTCTTTTTCCGAAAGTTCAATCTTCGTCTTGATCTTGATAATGGCCATGAATCTTCTCCTAATACCTGCAGCTTCAGCACAAAACTGATTGTCTCAGGCGGTTGACTGTTGTCCGCTCGAAAATGCGGCATGCGCATCGAGCCTCCATCAAGAGCCTTTCCCAACCTGCAGCGTGATTGAAAGTGTCAATGCGGATTGAGAATCGCTTTGCTCATTCTGCCACTTCATTTCGGCAGCGAGAAGTCATGAACAATCAAAAAATCTCTTAAATCTCAGCAAAAGAAAACCGGCGCCAATCTCTGTGGAAGATCATGCGCCGGTTGACATCTACAGCGGCTTCGTAAGAAGCCATCTATAGCAATGTTGACAAGAAGACAGAGCTTTGTGCTCTGGAGTCCTCACTTCGTCTTCTTTTCACCCTTGCGCCACCAGAAAGGATCGTCTTGACGGACGGTTTCCTCGAGGAATTCACGCAGAAGATGAGAGAGAAGAACATTGTTCTTCGCGGCCAATGCTTCGGCCACGGTCTTCAGTTCAGTTGGAAGGCGGCAGCTAATGACGCCCGTATTTTTGGCGGGACGCCCGCTCTGGCTGCTGCCGTCAAGAGTCATGTCCATATTTTCGCTCCGTGTTTTGTACTCTGCCGGATCCTTTGAGCCGGCATTGTCAATGTCCGAGGCGCCGCCTCGGAGCAGTTCAAAATATTGGTGCGTCTCCACATCCCCCATGTAAAGCCGCACCACTCTGCTGGCAATCAATGTTGCCTTATCAGATTTAGAAGTAAAGATCAAATCTTTTTGTAGGCGGTCAACCATTTCAAACGCCGCATTGCGTCTTGCTCATTACAGGCATTAAGCACGCATTGTCTGAATAGTGTCTTCGGCCGCTTCCGCTACTTCCTCAGCGTATTGTGAGGCGCCCCGCGTGTTTTAGAAAGGGCTCTACCTCGGCAGGAGTACAATCAATTTGCAACCGAGCGTAATCAGATCAAGTCTTGAAATCCCTTGGGGCGCAAACCTTTCGCGTTTTCCGGCCGGTTTGCACTCAGTCGCGGTGCGGGTTTGGCATCGGTATTGACAATAAGAAGCTGCATTCACTGCCTCAATTGAGGCGCACAATTATTGACATAAAAAGTTGCAATTGATTCGTGTAAATACTGTGACTGAATAACAACGCAGATAATCAGCTGATCCAACCCCGCACCTTTCTTCTCAACCTCACTATTTAATAGTTACAACCCTATCTGCAGGCCGTTCTTCCGCCTGCTTTTCCCATGCCGCAAGTTCCGATCCGATCTCTCCTCAAAGTTCTGACGATCACCCTCATCATGCATGTCTGTTCAACGGGGATGCGTTTTACGGCCACACTGGATGCCATCAATTCAGGTGCGTCAACTTTCTGGGTCGGAGCCATGCTGGCTTCAATTTCGCTCGGTCCCATGTGCTTTGCCATTCCTTCAGGGCGTTGGCTGGATCGCGGCGGTCCCCGAGGTCCGCTTGCCGGAGCCCGCATCGGCATGATGCTTGCCGGCAGTTCAGTGCTTTTATTCCCTGCCGCTCAATACGGCATCGCTTCACTCTTTGCTGCGGCGACGCTGACGGGATTTTCCTTCATGCTCACGAATGTTGTCGTTCAGCGTCTCACGGGCGACGTTAGTACCCCAAAAACCAGACAACTTGCTTTTACGGCACTTTCTCTCACCACAGCCACCAGCAACCTCGCCTCTCCGGTAGCTGCCGGCTACCTCATTGAGCATTTTTCATATGCTGCAGTCTATATGTGGGCTCTGGGGCTGCCGCTCCTGCTTTCAATCGTCCTCCTGTTCCCAGGCATGCGCCGGCTGCTGAACACAGCAAGCCGCAGACGAAAAAAGTTTCAGGAAGCTGACGGGCAAACCAACAAAGAGCGCAGCGGATCTGCCATGGACTTTCTCAAAGATCCGCCGATGCGTGCCGTTCTCTGTGCTTCGGTGATGATCTCCATTGCCTGGGAAGTCGGCAATCTGCTGATACCGGTTTATGCTGACAGTGTTGGTTTGTCACCCTCTGAGATCGGCTGGGTGCTCGGCAGCTTTGCTTGCGCCACCTTCGTAGTGCGCTTCTGTACGCCCATCCTCCTGCGCTACGTGCTTGAGTGGCACATGATCGTCCTGTCGCTTTTCTTAGCGACGCTCGCCTTTGCAGTCATGCCGTTCACGCACAACCCGTATGCCTTGATGGCCGCTGCTTTTCTGGAAGGTCTCGGGCTTGGTGCATCATTGCCCAACATGATGTCGCTCGTCTACCTCTTCGCACCGCCGCATCGAATCGGCGAAGCTATTGGCCTGCGCATCACAGCGCTCAATGCCGGCAAATCCATTTTTCCGCTTTTTGCGGGCTTTCTCGGCACGCTGATCGGCGCCGGCGGTTCCATTTGGGTACTGGCTGCCTGCACTGCGGGCGGTTTCGCTTATGCCGCCTGCGCAGCGAGCGAGGTTTTAAAGCGCATGCGGGCATTGCGTATCGACGGCGAATACGCGAAAAAGCCCGTGGCGGGCGACCCGCATGGCCACCAGGAACTCCATCGCTGACGACTCCGCACTTCTGCGCTTGTCTTATCGAGCACTAGGAAGCCCCCGCTTTCATCAAAATACGGCCGGTCGGTTTGGTCTGAACTGTTCGCTCACAACAACAGATGTCTACGAAATGCCGTTCAGCATCAAGTGAAGCGTTCCCGAATATTTGATGCATGTCGAATATCTTTTCAACTTAAGCGTTAAAGGGGTTTTCACCCATTAAGATGCCGGCATTCGACAAAGCCATGGCGCTCGCTTTAAGACGCCCCCACCGACCGCTGTTTCATTATTCCCGCCCATTTTCCGGCAGGCGGTCAACGCTTTACCAAGTTTTCTCTCATGTACAACCCGAAATCTCGCCGCGCGGACGAGTTCATCAACCGCGAGGAAATTGAAGCCACTCTGAAGTGGGCCGAAGAACACAAATCTGACCGTCCGCTGATTGAATCCCTGATTGACAAAGCCCGTACGGCCAAAGGTCTCACGCACCGTGAAGCCGCCGTGCTGCTTTTTTGCGATCTTGAAGACTGCAATGAACGCATCTTTTCAATCGCCCGTGAAGTCAAGGAAAAAATCTACGGCAACCGCATCGTTCTCTTCGCGCCGCTCTATCTCTCCAATCACTGCGTGAATACCTGCACCTATTGCCCGTATCACGCTAAAAATAAGAACATCGTCCGCAAGAAGCTCACGCAGGAAGAAATCACCCGCGAGGTGGTTGCCCTTCAGGACCTCGGTCACAAGCGTTTGCTGCTCGAGGCTGGCGAGCACCCCAAGTACAACCCCATCGAATACATTCTGGAGTCGATTAAGACCATCTATTCGATCAAACACAAGAACGGACAAATCCGCCGCCTGAACGTCAACATCGCCGCGACGACGGTTGAAAATTACCGCAAGCTTCATGATGCGGAGATCGGCACCTATCAGCTCTTCCAAGAAACCTACCATCCGGAGGAGTACAAGAAGCTTCATCCAAAGGGACCCAAGGCTGATTACGCTTGGCACACAGAAGCGCATGACCGCGCTATGGAAGGCGGCATTGATGACGTCGGCCTCGGCGTTCTTTTTGGTCTGACGCTCTACAAGTACGATTTCGTCGGCCTTCTGATGCATGCCGAGCATCTTGAAGCCGTCTGGGGCGTGGGGCCGCACACCATCTCCGTGCCGCGCATCTGCCCGGCCGACGATATTGACCCGCACACCTTCAGCAATGCCGTGCCCGACGCGATCTTCCTCAAGATTGTGGCGCTGATTCGACTCGCCGTTCCCTATACCGGCATGATCATGTCGACGCGCGAAAGCGCCCGCATCCGTTCTGAAGCGCTTGAACTCGGTATTTCGCAGATTTCGGGCGGTTCTCGTACATCCGTAGGCGGCTACACCATTGCCGACATTCGCGACATTGAAAATTCCGCCCAGTTTGAAACGAATGACCGCCGCACGCTTGACGAGGTCGTCCGCTGGCTCCTCGAGAATCACTACCTTCCGAGCTTCTGCACGGCCTGCTACCGCGCCGGCCGCACGGGCGACCGTTTTATGGAGTTTGCAAAGAACGGCGCCATCGCCGACTTCTGTCAGGCCAATGCCATCCTGACGATGAAGGAGTATCTGTGCGACTACGCTTCCCCCAAAACGCTGGTCGAGGGTGAACAAGTCATTCAGCTCGAACTCCCCAAAGTGAAGAATGAGAAGTTCCGCAATGCGAGCGTAAAACGTCTTGAACGCATTGCTCAGGGCGAACGCGACTTCCGCTTCTGACGTCTGGGCATCCAATCCACCCGTGCTTTATGTCGAATGCGCGGGTGTCCAATATGCTGTGCCGTCAGCACTGACAAATGAGCCTCCGAAAATGCAAGTCATCTCGGAGGCTCTTTTAGTCATTTGAAGGATTGGAATTTAAGTCATTACGGTTTCGACGGCAATCCGCTCGAGGCAGCGGCACCGTTTTTGGCGCCATCGACGATCTTCATTGCTGAAGTGATCATGGTCGACAGGTCACCCATATTGCCCGGCACGATCAGCGTATTGTTGGTGCGGGCCAGCTCCCCGAACGCTGCAACATACTTTTCGGCCACCTGCAGGCTGACCGCAGTTGCGCCGCCAGGAGCCTGAGTAGCTTCAGCAATGCGGCGAAGTGCTTCGGCAGTAGCCGTAGCAATAGCGAGCGTTGCAGCTGCCTGACCTTCTGCTTTGTTGATTTCAGCCTGCTTGTCGCCCTCCGACTGTGCGATAGCTGCTTCTCTTGCACCGGTCGCGAGGTTAATCTGCTCAAGCTTGCGGCCTTCAGATGCCGCTACCACGGCACGCTTTTCACGTTCAGCCGTAATTTGCTGCTGCATTGCCTGCAGAATCACCGCCGGCGGAGTCAAATCCTTGATCTCATAGCGCAGTACCTTGACGCCCCAATTGAGTGCCGCTTCGTCAATCGCGGAAACAACCGACTTATTGATTAAGTCTCGTTCCTCAAAAGTTTTATCGAGCTCCATCTTGCCTACCACGCTGCGCAGCGTTGTCTGAGCAAGCTGAGTGACAGCAATAATGTAGTTCGAGGTGCCGTAGCTCGCCCGCTGCGGATCGGTAACCTGAAAGAAAAGCACGCCGTCCACGGTGAGCTGCGTGTTGTCGCGCGTAATACAGACCTGACTCGGCGTATCCAGCGGAATTTCTTTAAGCGAGTGACGATAAGCCACACGATCAATGAAAGGAATGATGAAGTTAAGACCTGGACTCAGCACGGCATGAAATTTGCCCAGGCGCTCTACTACCCAGGCGGTCTGCTGCGGCACAACCTTGATGCCCTGACTGGCAAACACGACCGCGACCAGCACGATGATGAGTGAAAGGATGAGAAATCCAGTTATTTCAATGGGCATGAGACTGCTCCAAACGATGTGCTGAAAAAATGTCGAAATCTGTCTTAGAAACGGCGGCCGAGCACGAGCTGCGTGCCGTCGACTCGGGCGATAGTCCAGCGGCCAGGCGTAAGCGGCTCATTTCCCTCTGGCCGGGCAACCCACGGTGCACCGCGGTATTGGACAACCGCAAGGCCGTCGCTGCCCACCACATCCACCGTCACCCATTGACCGCTGTCCAAGTGCTGCAGTTTGGCAGACGGATCTTTTCTCCCTGCATTTCGCCGGCGCACGGCGATGACGGAAAGGCACCCGCCAGCGAGCACTGCTGCGCAGACGACAAGCTGCATGGTGAAGTCAAGACCGACGGCAGCTCCAGCCGCCGTCGCTCCAAAAGCAAATGCAACAACCAAAAGATAAGCGGTGCCGAGGAAAATCTCCGCTCCGAGAACGGCGATGCCGGCGATGAGCCAGGCGATGGCAGGAGAAACCGAAAACATGTTTGTCTTAGAAAAGTCTGTCGAAAAACATGCCTAAAACGAGGCATCCGGACAGCGTACTGACGCTGCAGCGTTAAATCGCTCAGCGTTATCCGCATGTACGGAATCGAGTCTAGCACGCGTTGCCGATCGTTCTTCACAGGATCGTATAAATATGAAAAATCCCTTGAATTTCATGAAATTCAAGGGATTTCATAGACTCTGTACGCCGGCCGGAACCGGCGGATCAAGTCAAAAATGCGCGCGGCACTCGTCGATTATGAGCCGCGAGCCAGGCGACGCCAAGTATCCACCACCGTATCGGGGTTGAGCGAGATGGACTCGATGCCTTCATCCATCAGCCACTTGGCGAGATCCGCATGGTCGGAAGGTCCCTGACCGCAGATGCCGACGTACTTGCCCTGCGCACGGCAGGCACGAATAGCCATCGAGAGAAGCGCCTTCACAGCCGGATTGCGTTCGTCAAAGGTAGCAGCCACGAGACCGGAGTCACGGTCAAGACCCAATGCAAGCTGCGTCATGTCGTTGGAACCGATCGAGAAACCGTCGAAATATTCGAGGAACTGTTCGGCCAAAAGCGCATTGCTCGGAATTTCGCACATCATGTTGAGGCGCAGTCCGTTCACGCCGCGCTTCAGACCGTGCTGCTCCATGATTTCCGTGACGCGGCGGGCTTCTTCAACCGTACGCACGAACGGAATCATCAGTTCGACGTTGGTAAGCCCCATCTCATCGCGCACAAACTTCATTGCACGGCATTCCATTGCGAAGCATTCCGCAAAGGAGTTGGCAATGTAGCGGGAAGCGCCGCGGAAGCCGAGCATCGGATTTTCTTCAACCGGTTCGTAGTTGGCGCCGCCGATCAGCTTGCGGTATTCGTTGGACTTGAAGTCTGAAAGACGAACAATGACCTTCTTCGGATAGAAGGCTGCAGCGATCGTAGCCACGCCTTCAGCGATCTTGCGCTCGAAAAATGCCTTGGCCGACGGATAGCCCGCAGAAAGGCGTTCAACGGCATCGCGAAGCTCACCCGGGACATTCGGGTATTCAAGCACCACCTTCGGGTGGATGCCGATGTTGTTGTTGATGATGAATTCCAGACGAGCAAGACCCACACCCTGATTCGGAATGGACTGGAAGTCAAAGGCAAGCTGCGGGTTGCCGACGTTCATCATGATCTTGACGGGGATCTCAGGCAAAGCGCCGCGCACAACCTGTTCCGTCTTGACCTCAAGAAGGCCTTCGTAGATATTGCCCGTATCGCCTTCAGCGCAGGAAACCGTAACCTTGTCGCCTTCCATCAGGCGTTCAGTGGCATCACCGCAGCCAACGACAGCCGGGATACCGAGTTCACGAGCGATGATGGCGGCATGGCAGGTACGTCCGCCGCGATTCGTCACGATAGCGCTGGCGCGCTTCATCACCGGTTCCCAGTTGGGATCCGTCATGTCCGTTACAAGAACGTCGCCCTCAAGAACACGGTCCATTTCTGAGGCGCTCTGCACAATGCGCACGACGCCCTGACCAATCTTTTGTCCGATAGCACGCCCCTGAACGAGCAGGCGGCCCTTGGAGCCGAGCGAGCATTTCGTCTGCACTTCAACGGACTTCTGCTGGCTCTTCACGGTTTCCGGACGAGCCTGAAGAATGTAGATCTTGCCGTCGGTGCCGTCCTTGCCCCATTCGATATCCATCGGGCGGCCGTAGTGCTTCTCGATGATGCGGGCAAATTTGGCGAGTTCGATCACGTCTTCGTCAGTAATGGCGAAACGGCGGCGATCTTCCGGATCCACGTCCACGGTACGAACCGTGCGGCCGACGGAGGCATCGGTTTCAAACTCCATGCGGATCAGTTTGGAACCAAGCGTCTTGCGGATAATCGGGAACTTGCCCGCGTCAAGCGTGGGCTTGAAGACATAGAATTCATCGGGGTTGACAGCACCCTGCACGACGGTTTCGCCGAGGCCGTAGGATGCGGTGATGAAGACCACCTGGTCGAAACCCGATTCGGTATCGAGCGTGAACATCACGCCGGCAGCGCCCTTGTCGGAACGGCACATGCGCTGCACGCCGGCAGAAAGCGCCACTTCAGCGTGCGTAAAGCCTTTATGAACGCGGTAGGAAATGGCGCGGTCGTTATAGAGCGACGCGAAGACTTCCTTCATGTGATGCAGGACGGCATCAATACCGACCACATTCAGAACCGTTTCTTGCTGGCCGGCAAAGGAAGCGTCCGGAAGGTCTTCAGCGGTGGCAGAGGATCGTACGGCTACTGAAATGTCACGGCCTTCACGCAGCCATTCGTAGAACTCGCGAATTTCCTTTTCCAGCTCGGCGGGGAACGGCGCACTTTCAATCCAACCGCGGATCTCAGCACCGGCAGCGGCCAGGGCCTTAACGTCGTCAACATTGAGCTTTGCAAGACGCGCGTGAATACGGTCTTCAAGACCGCCTTCCTTCAGGAAGAGACGGAAGGCTTCTGCCGTGGTGGCAAAACCGTCCGGAACACGAATGCCCGCGCTCGTAAGCTGGCTGAGAAGCTCGCCCAAAGAGGCGTTCTTGCCGCCGACGCGGTCAACATCCGTCATGCGAAGCTGACTGAAAGGGAATACGTAACGACCCTGTACCATTTTTATCCTCTGATCACCCGCTGAACAAGTCCTTCTTGCTCTCTTTGGCGGGCGCTTGTTTAGAAAACATGCGCATTCTACTCGGGCTTGCACCCGGCTTGGTAGTCACACAAATATCGTTTTTTCTAAACAACAGCTTCATCCGCACGATTACGCCGTTTGAAGGTTAAAATTTCGGCGCTTTTAGAAAATTGCCCATTTCATTCAGGTTTGACATGACTGACACGGAAAAGGCCAAGAAGACCCGACAGATCTTCATCGTGAGCGACGGCACTGCCATTACGGCCGAAACGCTCGCGCACTCCATCCTCACGCAGTTCCCTGACCTGCACTACCACCAAACGCGCATCCCGTTCGTTAACTCTGTCGAAAAAGCTGTCGACACGGCCCGCCGCATCAACGCCGTTGAACGCGAGGAAGGCCTGCGCCCGATCATCTTCACCACCTTCGTTGAGCCCGACATCATGCGTACGTTCAACGAGTTGGTCTCCGGCCACATCATCGACCTCTTCCGCAAGTTCGTCGGTCCGCTGGAAACGGAACTCGGCATGAAGAGTGAACACAGCATCGGACAGACGCACCGTATTCGCGATGATGAGAAGTATCAGCGACGCATTGCGGCAATCGACTACACGCTGCAGCACGACGACGGACAAACCAACCGCGGTCTGGATGAAGCGGATGTGATTCTTGTCGGCGTCTCCCGTTCCGGCAAAACGCCAACGTCGCTCTTTCTTGCCATGCAGTTCGGCATCAAGGTTGCAAACTATCCGCTCATTCCGGAAGATTTCGACCGCGGAACACTGCCCGAAGCGCTTCTGCCGCTGCGCAGCAAACTTTTTGGGCTTTCCATCGCGCCCGAACGCCTTTCCGAAATCCGCAATGAACGGCGCCCAGGCAGCCGTTATGCGAGCCTGCCCAATTGCCAGCAAGAGATTCACGACGCCGAAGATCTCATGCATCGTGAAGGCATTCGCTGGCTCAACTCAACGACAAAATCGATCGAAGAAATCTCTGCGACCATCATGTCTGAACTGGGTCTGGACAAGCGCAAAGCTTAAGACTGGGGCCTGCCGCAGCAGCTGCACGCCGCCGCATGCGAAATAAAACAATCCGCCGAGCGTTCCTTTCGGCGGATTTTTTTATTTGCAGCCTCTAGCAGGCTTTTCATGAGAGGAGCGTAAACCCTGCCAGCCCCACGAAAATAACGGCTGAGGTACGGTTGAGTATTTCTTGAAACCGAGCGCTGCGGAGCCGATCTGCCAGCGCACCTGCACCCCAAGCAATAGCGCCAAAAACAATAATGGTGGCAAAAATAAAGGTGACCCCCTGAATCACCATCTGGAGCACAAGCGGCCAGCCCGTCACGCCAGCGGGTACAAACTGCGGGAAAAAGGCAAGAAAAAAGATCTGCACTTTCGGGTTAGTAATGTTCATTACTACACCGCGGCGCCAAAGCGCCAGTCCGGAGAGCTTCACCGCATCATGACCGCGCGCCGCATCCTTGGCGTGAGTCCAGGCCTGCCACGCAAGCCAGAGCAAATAAGCCGCCCCCAAACACTTGATGCCCCAGAAGAGCGCCGCCACCACTGCCGCAATCCCCAGCGCAGCCGCAAGCGTCTGCAAGAGCAGCCCTGTTGCTAGGCCAAGGACAACAATCATGCCGGCACGAACCCCGAAGACGGCCGACTGCATCAGCACGAAGAGATTATCGGGACCCGGCGCAATCGCCAGCAGCACGCTGGCACCAAAGAAAGCCAGCCAAAGAGAGAACGCCATCGCCAGATCCTCCGCTCTTCGTCACAATCAAGGTTTCAAAAACGGATCCAGCCCCGCCGCGCTCACGCCATTGGGGCGAGCAGCAAAACTCGTCATCACAAAGCGCAGCCAGCGTCCGAGCACCCAATTCATCAGCAGTCCGGCGCGGGCAGAACTGTCAAAATTGGCGGGCACCTCTTGAGCGAGCACCGCCTCTCGAAGCGTTTGGCGCAGTCCCATTTCAAGCTTGTCGTAAAGATGCGTCATACGTTCGGTGAGCTTCGGATCCTCTTTCATCAGAACCTGTCCCGTCATTACGCGCGTCAGACCCGGATTGGCATCGGAAAAGTCGAGCATTACAGACACCATCATCTGCACGCGCCCGATCTGCGTGAGCGCATCATCGTCACGGATCTGCGCAAAGAGATCGAGCAGACTCGACTCGATAAAGCCAATCAGCGCATCGAACATGGCGCCTTTCGACGGGAAGCTGCGGTAAAGCGCGGCTTCCGAAAGCTTGAGCTTCTTGGCAATCAGCGCCGTCGTAATGCGATCACATTGGGGATCCTCGAGCAGCTTTGCAAGCGTCTGCAAAATGTCTTTGCGGCGGGGGGCCGCCGCCCGGTCGGGACGGGGGCACCGAGGAAGGAT
>OAWX01001264.1_pt1 | contig 11223 bp, 9 predicted proteins | sample 1495571 | NCBI WGS metagenome assembly OAWX01 (sample SAMEA2580265, study PRJEB22360) | human gut metagenome | biome: human gut; feature: human-associated habitat; material: faeces | place: Denmark | collected 2008/2010 | reverse complement strand
TGACTTCGTCCGGCAGCGGGCCGGACGCGGCGTCATCGTCATTGTCGGCGGTGGCACCGGCGGCGTCCGTCGTGCCGGTGTCGGCATGGTCGCGCAGCCAGATGAGCGCCGCTTCGACGGCGCTGCCGGCGCGGGCCGCGGCCTGGTCGGATTCGATGCGCTGGCGTTCCACACGGTCGAGTTCGGCGTTCAGTTCGTCGCGCTGTTTGGCGAGTTCGGCGAGCTTGGGATCGCTTTTGATGGATGCGATGGCGTCCTGCGTGTCCGTGATGGTCCGTTGCGCGCCGGCGATGTCGATGCGCTCCCAGGACGTGTAGGCGAGCTGGTTGGCCAGTTCGAGTTCGCGGTGGAGGTTATCGGACTGTGTTTTGGCGGCCGTGTAGTCGGTGTCGGCTTGGCTGAGCGCGTTGCGGGCGGCGTCGACCTGCGCTGCGAGCGCGTTGAGGTAGGTTTCGTTGACGAATCCGATGACCTGGGCGCGGTCTTTGGTGCCGTGCTGGCCGCGTGCGCCGGATTTGATCTGACCGTCGGCCTGCACCTGACGGTTGGTGCGGTCGGTGTCGTCGATGGCGGTGACGCATAGGGCGTCGAATCGTTCGTCCTGGGTCTGCGAGCGCAGCCAGTCGGCGAAGGGCGAGTCGTCGCGGTAGCGCAGTTTGCCGGACAGCCAGTCGCCGTCCTGTTCTCCGGTGAGTATGTTCGCGTGCGCGCCGGTGTCGTCGTAGTGGCGTGCGGTGTCCACGAACTGCCAGGTGCGTCGGGGCATGGTGCGCGGGTCGATGGTGCTGACTTTGGCGGCGAAGCCCTGTTCGTGGCGCTTGTCGACGAGGATGGTCTGGGCGATGGGCGCGTAGGCGACGTTCATGGCGAGACGCCAGTCTTCCTCGTGTTCGTTCACGTCCATGAGTTCGGCCACGTACGGCAGTTCGGCGGGGGCGAGTCCGGTGGCGCGACAGAGCATGGCGCGGGTTTCGTCCATCTGCTGGGAGATGCGGGTGCGCTGGGAGCGTTGCCGGTCGAAGTCGCGTTGCAGTCGTTCGAGGTCGCCGCGTGCGCCGGCCCGCGCGTTGATGGCGGCGGTGAGGGCTTCCTCGCATTCGCCGTCTCGTTTGTTGTATTCGCGTTTGAAGTTCACGGCGTTGATGCGGCGTTCGTTCCAGGCCTGTTCGTCGCCGGGCAGCGTCTCGCCGATGGATGCGAACGTTTGTTCGATTCGTGTTCGGTTGGCTTGCACGTCTTCGAGGGTGCGGCGGGCCTGGTCGAGTTCGAGTTCGAGTCGGGTCAGGTTGCCGCCGTCCAGACCCTGCATCTGGCCTCGGATCATGTCGAGACGGGTGTGCAGGTCTTCGGTTCGGCGGCGCAGCAGCTTGGCTTCCGCCTCGCTGTTCTGTTGTTCGGCGCGGTCGGCGGGCAGTTGGACGGCGACTTCGCCGCGCATGCGGGCCAATGCCCAGTCGCGCAGCACGGCCGGCACCGTGCCGTCGACGGCCGGCTTGACCGGTTCGAAGGCGCGGGCCTTGCCGCGTGCGGCGGCGTATTCGCCGTAGGCCTGTTGGATGCCGCGCAGCGTGTCCATGCGGCGGGTCTTCTCGTCCATGGCGTGGAAGTTCTCGTCGTAACGTTCGTAGTCCTCGACCGTGGTGCGGGCCAGGTCCAGGGCTTCGGGCACGCCGAGCACGCCTTGTTTGAAGATGTCGTCGAGCCGGGAGGGCGCGTCGGCGGACTGGATCTTGTGCAGCAGTCGGCAGGCGGCCTCGCTCAGGCCCATTGCGCTCCAGATGTGTGTGTGGAACGCTTCGGCGCTGGGGAATGTGAGGCAGTCGGGGTAGGTGGCTTTGAGCTGGGCCGGCGTGAACGGGGCGTCACGGTATTGGTCCATGCGCCTGGGGTCCACGGGCTTGCCCCAGACCACGTACTGTCGGCGCACGTCGCCGCGGCCGTCGCCGGGCATCAGGTAGAGGAATTTGGCGCAGGAGAGCACCTGGCCGGTGGTCTGGTTGCGATAGGTGTCCACGATGGCGCCCCACACGGGTTGCGGTGCGCCGTTCTCGTCGCGGCCGCGCAGGTAGAGCGGCTCGTCGCCGGTTTCGGTGCTGCCCACGCCGACCATGCCGCGCAGGTAGGTGTAGTCGCTGCGTTCGGAGCGGCCGGAGTTCGAGGCCTTGTTGAACGGCGTGCCGGTTGGGTACAGCAGGGAGATCTGCGCGTCGACCAGCGTGGATTTGCCGGATTCGCTGGCGCCGGCGAGCAGGGTCACCGGCAGCTTGTGGTCCGTGGAGGGGCGGAATTCGTGGTAGCCCTCATAGGAGCCCCAGTTGATGAGTCGGCGGGATTCCAGCATCCACCGGTCCGCGATCATCTGCACGTCTGTCGCCTGCATCATTCGGCTCCCTTCTCGTCGTCATCGTCATCTTCCGTGTCGCCGTCGCCGTGTTCCGCGACGTCGAGCCAGGTGTCGGCCAGTTCGCGGTCGAGCACCACGGGCACGAGCGGCGTGATCTGGTACATGGCTTCGTCGTCCAGGCGCACCAAATACCCGTAGGTGATCATCGCGGAGACGATGGCGCCGATCTGCTTTGCCACGCCTTCCTCATCGTTGCGGGCGGCCAGATAGCCGGCGCCGGTGGCGAGCGCGGCGCGGATCTCCTCAAAGCTGACGAGCCAGTCGGCGGGGTCGGCGTGCACGTTCTCGTATTCGAGGACGCGGATGCGCAGGAAGGCGAGCAGCGCGGCCTCCTCGCGTTTGAGGCTGACACGGGTTTTGAGCGAGCGCAGGGTCACGTCGTCGCCGGCCACGGGCGTGGCGTACATGATGCGGTAGCGTTCGTTGATCACCAAGTCGAGCAGGTCGTTGTTCAGGGAGCGTACGACGGCGTCGCGGTTGTCGAGCACGGTGTCGTAGGTGGGCCCGCTGATATAGCGGTCACGTTTGAGGGCGATGGCGGCCATGCGTGCCTCGGCCGGCATGTCGCCGGTGTCGCCTTCGAACAGGGCGTACGGGTTGGCGTTGTCCATATGCTCCTCGTGTTCCTCGTGTTCCTCGGCCACGGTCATCCTTCCTCCACAATGATGCTCAGCTCGTCCATGTCGGCCAGCACCGGTCTAGTGATCCAGTTCCGGGGCTCGCCGTCGATCGATACGCAATGCCAGGTCGCGGTATCGCCGCGCTGCGCCGGGGCCGGCTCGGTGGCGATGTCGCTGTCGACCCCGACGCCGACGACGTCAGTGGACGGCTCGTCGGCGATGGCGTTGCCGCTTACGGCTCCCAGCCCGCCCAGGAAGCCGACGATCTCGCTTTCGCGGCGTTCGCTTTCGGGCAGCCGGTTGAAGCTGGCGGCGATGTCCACGAGGGTTGCGCCGGGCCTGTCATCGGACCTGTCAACGGTCACCGGGTTGCGCCGGATGAGGCTGACCATGCGCAGGAGTCGGGGGCCGCCGCTGGTGGCCCTGTCCCGCAGATCGGCCACCGGAGTCGACTGCGGGGCTTCGGCGGCGAGGTCGCTCAGGCCGGGTGCGGTGGCGCGGGTCATGGATTTGGCCGGGCGCATCGGCAATGGCGCGAACAGCGCGTCCGAGGTGGCCGTGTCGTACGGGCGCGAGGCGTCTCCCATATGGGTTTTCGCATCCGCGTTGAGGCGCGCGTACAGTCGGTTCAAGCGGGTGAGCATCGTACGGTAGCGAGTGTCGGTTTGCTGGCGCACGAGCCGGCTGATCGCCTCGTCGGAGACGCGCATCTGGCGGCGCACGGCTTCGATGCCGTCGTAGATGCGGGCCAGTTCGTCGCGGATCTGGCCGAGCAGCACGCCGGATTCGCCGGCCAGATACGGGGTTTTGGCGATGGCGCGCAGGGCTTCGTCGATTTGCTGGCGGCCCTCGTCGGTGATGATCACCTGAAAGGCGTCCTCGAAGCGGCGGCCGCTGTCTGATTCGCGGAACGAGCGGCGGTATTCATCGTGGTAGCGGGTCAGGTTCTCGTCCACGCTGATGTCGCCGGCCTGCATGCGCCGGCGCAAGGCGTCGCCGTTGTCCCGCTCGTCGAGCACGAGTTCGCGCAGGTCGATGGGCACGCCGCGCAGCGTGTTGTGGATCACGGCGATCACGTCCTCCACCTGGGCTTCGCTCAGCGTGGCATGCTGCTTGCCCTGTTGGATGCGTTTGATCTCGTGCTTGCGTTCCTTGATTTCACGGTTGAGGAGTTTGATGCGCTCGCCGGGGTCGGCGGTCAGCTGCATGCGCGCGTGCTCGATTTCCATGATGATGCTGTTGGCCTGCGCGCCGGACAGGGCGCGTGATTCGTCTTCGAGCCTGCTCAGCGCCTCGATGGCGCGGTGGGCGCGGGCCGTCAAACGGTAGAGGAATCGGTGTGAGGCCGCATCATGCGAGTTGGCGAGCCAGGCGTAGTCGCCTTCGCCTTCACGGGTCAGGTCGGCGAGGATCTGATGGGCGGCCTCGGCGAAGGTCTGGTCCTCGCGCGGCGCATATTCGCCGGCGTCGGCCAGAGCGTTCAGACTTTGCGCGAACCGCTCCTCCACGGTCTCGCGCGGCAGCTCGCCGGTGAGCGGGTCGAACGTGGAACGCAGCAGCGACACGTACAGCATCGCGTTCTGGCGCAACAGCAACCGCAGGACGCCCGTCTCATACACCGGTCGCAGCCGTTCCAGCTCCCGCATCACATCGGCCACAGCATGCCTCCCTCTGTCGTGACCGCACCATACTAGCCGATAGCCGCGAACCACACCCCGCCCGCGCCACGTCCTTCGCCCCCCACAGGGAGGGGCGCCAAGCCATGCTAAAAATCACAGACAGACTATTGCCTTTGCGGGAAATCATCGTTAGATTGGCGAGAGGAATATTGTCAATGCATACGAAACGGAAAACATCGTGACCGCACCGAACACGCCCGCCGAAACCTCTGACCAGCTCAACAAGCCCGCCAAATCCGGCAAACTGGAGGTCTCCGACCTCATCACCATCGGCGTGTTTGCGGCCCTGTACTTCGTGATGGTGTGCATCGCCACACTGGTGAGCACCCTGTTCACCGGCGGCTTCGGCTCCATCTTCCTGCCCGCCATCACGGCCCTCATCTCCGGATGCGTGTACATGCTGCTGGCCGCACGCCTCGGCAAATTCGGCGGCATCACCGTCATGGGCGTGATCATCGGACTGTTCCTGTTCATCTCCGGGCATTTCGTGCTTTCGTTCATCGCCAGCATCGTGTTCCCGGTGGCGGCCGACCTCATCGCGCGCGCCGGCAAGTATAAGAGCAAGGCGCTACTGCTCGTCAGCTACGTGGTGTTCTCCTACGGCCTGACCGGCCCGATCCTGCCCCTGTGGTTCATGAAGGACGCCTACGTGGCGAGCCTGCAGGCGCGCGGCAAGGACGCAGCCTACATCGACGGCGTATTCGTCAACATCAACACCGGCACGTTCTTCATCTCGATGATCGCGATTCTGGTGTGCGCGGTTCTCGGCGGCTGGTTCGGCCAGCGCATGATGAAGAAGCACTTCATCAAGGCCGGTATCGCCTGATGAATCCTGCCCGCCGGACGCTCGATCCGCGCGCGAAACTCTACCTTCTGCTGGTGGCGAACCTCATGCTGTTCTTCCACGTAGGGCTCGCCACGCAAATCGTCATGGTCGTGCTGTTCCTGCTGCCCCTGCTGGCGGCCGCCCGATGGCGAACCGCGTTGAACTTCGGCGTGACCTATGCCGTACTCACCGCGCTGGGAATGCTCGACCCCGATGCCCTGGGACTGCCGTGGCTGCATGTGGTCTCCGCGCTGGCCGTGGGCGTCACGATGATGCTGCCCTGTTTCATCACCGGCGCGTATACGTTCACCACCACGTCCGCGAGCGCGTTCATCTGCGCGATGCGGCGTATGCGCGTGCCTGAGGCCGTGGTGATTCCCTGTGTGGTGGTCATCCGCTTCTTCCCGACCATCGCCGAGGATTACCGGCAGATTCGCAATGCGATGGCGTTGCGCGGCATCGCCTCCGGCGGCTGGGGGCTGGTTCGTCACCCGGCCCAATCGTTGGAATACATTCTGATTCCGCTGCTGATGAACGCCACCAATGTGGCACAGGACCTGTCGGTGGCGGCACTGACCAAGGGGCTCGGGCGTGAGGGCGAGCACACCTCGCGCACGCTGATCCGTATGACCGTGGTCGACTGGCTGGTCATGATTGTGGTCACTTTGCCGCTCGCGCTCGATATCGCGGGGGTGATCTGATGGGTGGAAACCAATCGCAGCCGAATGCAACTGCCATTATTGGGACCGGCAAGGGTGGCCCACTCGACACGTCTGCGGGAACCATCGCCTCCCGTGGCATCTCCTTTACCTATGACCATGCCGCAGAGCCGGCATTGCGCGACATCACGTTGACCGTGCCCGCAGGCGAGTGCATCGTGCTGTGCGGGGCGAGCGGCTGCGGCAAAACCAGCTATACGCGCGTTGCCAACGGGCTCATCCCCTCATTCTTCCATGGTGCGTTCGCCGGCAACCAGACCACGTGCGGGCTGGATGTGGAGACCGTGCCGATCGACCGGCTCACCCCGCTGGTCGGCAGCGTGTTCCAAAACCCGAAAACCCAGTATTTCAACGCGAACGTCACCGACGAGCTCGCCTTCCCGGCCGAAAACATAGGGCTGCCGGCCGAGGACATCAATCGTCGTATCACGGCCGTGGCTGAGCGCTTTGGCATTGGGCATCTGCTGCATCGCAGCATCTTCCACCTGTCAGGCGGCCAAAAGCAGCGCATCGCCGTGGCGGCGGCCACCATGCTGGGGCCCAGGCTCGTGGTATTGGATGAGCCGACCAGCAATCTCGACGCGAACGCCATCGCGGACATGCGCGCCATGATCGAGCAGATGAAGGACGAAGGGCTCACCATCGTAATCGCCGAACACCGACTCGCATGGCTCAACGGCGTGGCCGACCGGTACGTGGTATTCGACGGCGGGCATATCGTGCAGGATTACGAGGCCGATGAATTCCTGTCCCTCTCCCCCGGCTGCGTGGCCGCCATGGGATTGCGGGCGTTGGACCTGCAACCGTATCGGCACCGGATTGCGACGCTGGCTTCAAGCCCGGCCGCGGATGAGTGCACTTCGGCATTGCTCGGCACCCATAACCTCACCATCGGATACAAAGGCAAGGACGGCTTCACCCGCGCCATCCCGGACCTGCGGTTCCGTGCCGGCGAAATCACCGGGCTCATGGGCAACAACGGCTGCGGCAAGACCACGCTCGTGCGCACGTTGACCGGACTCATCAAGCCTGTTTCGGGCCGCATCGAGCTCAACGGCGTGCCCGCGAAACCGCGCGACCTGACCCGCGCCGGATTCCTGGTCATGCAAGATGTCAACTACCAACTGTTCTCCGACAGCGTGCGCGAGGAACTGCTCATCGGACTCGACGAGACGGATGCCGGCATCACCGCTCAAGCCAATCAGGTCATGGCCGATCTTGACCTTGCAGCGTTCGTCGAACGGCATCCGATGAGCCTGTCCGGCGGACAGAAGCAGCGGGTTGCCATCGGCTCGGCATTGATGTGCGGCAAGGACCTCATCATCCTTGACGAGCCCACCAGCGGACTCGACCGCTACCACATGGAGCAGGTCGGCGAACTGCTGCGGCAACTGGCGAGCCAAGGCAAGGCGATTCTCGTGGTCACCCACGATGAGGAGCTCGCCGCCGGCTGGTGCGACCGCATTGTCAATCTTGGCGCCGACGATTCCGGGAACAACGGCTCGCATGCCAGTAACCCAGATGCCAGCAGCCCCAACCCTAATGCCTCTACCAATTTCGCCACCGCATCCACCCATGAAAGGAACGCGCAATGACCGCCAGCAACACCACGGATTCCACGGCCTTCGACATCACCGACTGGCTCGGTGAATGGGAAAGCTTCGAGCATTACATTGATTCGGATGACGCCGCCATCCAGCAGACCTGGGAAGCCGCCGAGCAGGCGGTGCTCGCCAACCCGAAGATGGCCCCGATGGCCGCGCGCGGCATCAGGACGTTCTGGTCGATGGCTTGCTCCACCACCAGCCCGGAGAACATCATCCATATCGGCTACTGGCGTGTGAACGCGTTCCTTCGGCGCGGGGGGTGTGAACGAGCCGGCCGCCGAATCCGGCTCCACGGACGATGCCGCGCTCGCCATCGAATGGTTCGCCGAGGACGACACCAGCCTCGACACCTACGAATACACCATCGACCATGTCATCGAGCACGGTCTCGAAGGCTCCCCCACCTTCGTGTTCCACACCACCGATCCGGCCGCCGAAGACAGCCCGTTCCGCTGGCTACTTGCCATCAATCCGCTGCCTTCGCGCAAGGCGTTCGCCGAGGGCGGGCTGCTCAGCCACCTGCATTTCCAGTACGCCAACGATCTGCACACGCTCGTCGCCACGGATGAGGCCACCGGCGTCGAGACCTTGCGCAATCCGCGTTGGTACGCCACCATGTGCGCCAACGAGGGAACCGTCGAGGACCGTTGCGCCATCATCCGTGCGTTGCACCACTTGCAGTAGACCTGGCAACATACGGCAGTATGGCGGCTCCCCGCTAGTGAAACTAGCATCGCTTCAGTAGCCGTGCGAGTGCAGATACTCGTCATCGAAGCCGAAATAATGGCCGATTTCGTGCAACACGGTTTTGCGGATCCGTTGGCGCAGCTCGGCCTGTGTTGAGCATACGCGTTCATGCGGCCCCTTGAACAGGGTGATGACGTCCGGTATCACGCCGCTGTAGCCCGTAGTTCGCTTCGTGATGGGTATGCCCTCATACAGTCCGAGCAGTTCACCGCACGGATTGCTCATTGTGGCCAGTTCGCGCTCATTGGGTTCGTCCGCAACGACGATGCCGACATTCTCCAGCACCCGCGCAAACCGTTCAGGCAAATCATCCAACACCTGTTCAATTGCCCGTTCAAACTCATCGTCACTGATGTGCATTCGCTCTCCACACGCGAAATGCCTTGGCACCAAGTATGTTCCAAGGCGCTGAAATCTCAGACTAGCAGGCTCAGCTGTTGCGGTTGATCTCGATGTCGGTGACGGTGAGGTTGGCCTCGTTGATCAGGTTGAAGAGGATGACTTCGGCCAGCGGACCGGGCTGCATGAAGGTGTGCTGCTTGGCCTCGGAGACGTAGTCGCGACTGTCACGGTAGAAAGCGGTATCAATGCCGCCCGGATAGACGGCGACCACCTTGACACTGGTGCCCTTGTATGCGGCCTGCAGACTCTTGGTATAGCCCTTCTCGCCCCACTTGGTGGCGCAGTACACGCTTTCGTTCGCGTTGCCGCGCGTGGCGGCCGTACTCATAATCTGAGCGATTTTCACATTCTGTTCGCCGCAGGCCTTGAGGGTTTCCACCGTCCACAGAATCATGCCTTTGAGTCCCTTGAGACATTTGTCGACGTCGGCGGCCTCGTAGGCAGTGGGCACCTTGAACGAAGGCTGGCCGGCGTTGTTGATGAGCAAATCGATGTGGCCGAGCGTGGCGATATCCGCCACGGATTCTTTCACGAACGCTTCGTCGGTGATGTCGCCGACGAAGGCGCGGTAGGAGTCATCGGGCCACTGCGCGGTCAGTTCGGCTTGACGTTCGGCATTGAAGTCGACGCCGGCCACCAGCCAGCCGTTGGCGATGAGCTGGCTGGCGAGCTCGTAGCCCAGGCCCAGCGCGCTGCCGGTGACGATGGCGATTTTCTTACCTGTTGTGGTTGGCATGGCAGACCTCTCCTACTACTATTCTTCGGCTACGAGTTTACTACTATTCTTCAGCTACGAGTTCGAGGTACGAATCATTCCAGAGGTCTTCGTCGCCGTCGGGCATGAGGAGCACGCGCTCGGGGTTGAGCGCCTCGACGGCGCCCTCATCGTGGGTGACGAGCACGATGGCGCCCTCATACTTGGCAATGGCCTTCAGAATCTCCTCACGGGAAGCGGGGTCGAGGTTGTTGGTGGGCTCGTCGAGCAGCAGCACGTTGGCGCGCGAGGTGACCAGCGTGGCCAGAGCCAGACGGGTCTTCTCACCGCCGGAAAGCACGTGAGCCGGTTTCATCGCGTCGTCACCGGAGAACAGGAACGAGCCGAGAATCGAACGGGCCTGCGTGTTATCGAGCTCGGGCGCCACATGCTGCAGGTTCTCCAACACGGTGGCGTTCAGATCCAAGGTGTCGTGCTCCTGCGCGAAGTAGCCGATCTTGCAGCCGTGACCGTATTCCACGGAACCGGTGTCCGGCTCCTCGATGTGGGCCAGCAGGCGCAGCGTGGTGGTCTTGCCGGCACCGTTGTAGCCGAGGATCACCACACGCGAGCCCTTGTCGATGGCCAGGTTCACGCCGGCGAACACGATGTTGGAACCGTAGGCCTTGGAAATATCCTTGGCCATGATCGGCGTGCGGCCGCAGGGCGCGGGCTCGGGGAAACGGATGTCCGCCACCTTCTCGGCCTTCTGCGCCTCGGAGGTGTTTTCCAGCAGCTTTTCGGCACGGCGCATCATGTTCTGCGCCGCCACGGCCTTGGTGGCCTTGGCGTGCAGTCGAATGCCTTGCTTCATGAGACGGTCGGCCTTCTTCTCGGCCACTTCGCGTTCGCGGCGGCGGCGCTCCTCGTCCACCACGCGCTGGTGCAGGTAGGCCTTCCAGCCAAGCGAATACATGTCGATCTGGCCGAGCTGCGCGTCCAGATGCCAGACCTTGTTCACCACTTCGTCCAGCAGTTCGGTGGAGTGGGAGATGACCAGGAAGCCGCCCTCGTACTTCTTCAAGTAGCCGCGCAGCCATTCGATGGAATCGGCATCCAAGTGGTTGGTCGGCTCGTCGAGGATCAGGGTGTCGGCATTGGAGAACAGGATGCGCGCCAGCTCGATGCGGCGGCGCTGGCCACCGGAGAGCGTGCCGAGCTGCTGCTCCATGACCTCCTGCGGCAGGCCGAGCGAGGCGGCCATGGAAATCGCCTCGGACTGGGCCGCGTAGCCGCCGGCCTTGTCGAAGTCCTGCATGGCCTTGTCGTACCGGGTCATGGCCTTGCTCATCACGTCCGGATCCGGGTCGGTCATATCCTTTTCGGCCTTGCGGATGCGGTTGATGATGGTGGCGATGTCGCGCGCGCTCATCATGCGGTCGAGCGCGGTCTGTGTGGGATCGGAGGCATGCGTGTCCTGCGGCAGGGAGCCGAGCCTGGCGGGGACGCGGCCCTAGCCCGGTCG
>OAWX01001258.1_pt1 | contig 11250 bp, 7 predicted proteins | sample 1495571 | NCBI WGS metagenome assembly OAWX01 (sample SAMEA2580265, study PRJEB22360) | human gut metagenome | biome: human gut; feature: human-associated habitat; material: faeces | place: Denmark | collected 2008/2010 | reverse complement strand
TCAGGTTTGTTTTCCCCCCCCCCCCGGCGCGCGGGGCGGTGGGGGAGCCTCTGCTGCGGCAGTGATCGGCTCAACATGCTGTCTGGATCTCGGACCTTCATCCTCGAATGCAATGCGAGCTGCCGACCTGCTCGGGACGGACGTGGTCACCTATTTCGTACAGAGCCAGATTCCGGTAGCGCTTTGCGTGATTGCAACGGTTGCCGTCGGTCACTTTTTCATCCAGCGCTGGTTTGACCGCAAGGCTCAGCATGCCGGAGTGGCCGAGGCCGCTGAAGCGCCGGCCGAATCGACCGATGAACGTCTCAAAAAGGCTTTTGAGGGTGCCGGTCCCGTGCACTATGCACTTTTGCCGGTGCTGCCGCTCGTTTTGCTGATCGTCTTTTCGCCGATGGTTTATGACGGCATCAAACTCTCGCTGCAGACGGGTCTTATCGCCTCGATCATCATCGCTTTTGCGGTTGACTTCATTACGCGCCGCTCTTTCCGCGAGTCCACGAAAAACACCCAGGCCGTCTTTGAAGGCATGGGCAAAGTTTTCACTTCGACCGTCGGTCTCATTTGCTGCGCGGAACTCTTTGCGCTCGGCATGAATAAACTCGGCGGCATCAGCACGCTGATTTCCATGGCGGCCTCCATGGAGTCCGCCGGCGTATGGGTGATGCTGCTCATTATGCTGACGATCATGGTCGTTGCCACCGTGGTGACCGGCTCGGGCAACGCGGCCTTCTTTGCATTCTCGCCGCTTCTGCCTGAGGCTGCTGCGAGCGTAGGCATCAACGCCGCGATTCTCGCCGTCCCGGTGCAGCTCTCTGCCGGCATCGCCCGTACGATGTGCCCGATTGCCGGCGTCATCATCGCGGTTTCCGGCATTGCCGGTCTTTCTCCCTTTGAACTTGTCCGCCGCACAGCGCCGGTGATGATCCTCGCGCTCATCATGAATGTCGCAGCTTCGGCCATCTTCCTCTAATTTCCTGACCCCGCTTTGGAGAAGAAATAATGACAGCACTTCTTATTAAAAATGCACGCGTCTTCGCGCCGCAGGATCTCGGTAAAAACGATGTTCTGATGGTTAATGACCGCATCGTTGCCGTCGGACAAAATCTCGCGCCACAGCTGCCGGATCTGGAGATCCTGGATGCCAGCGGCAAGATTCTCACGCCGGGCTTTTTTGATCAGCATATTCACGTCACGGGCGGCGGCGGCGAGGGCGGACCGTCAACACGTACGCCGGAACTCGTGCTTTCGGAATTGATCAGCTGCGGCACAACGTCCGTCGTGGGCGTTTCGGGTACGGACTATACGACGCGCTCCATTCCGAATCTTCTGGCGAAGGTTCGGGCGCTGCAGACCGAAGGCGTATCGGCTTGGATGTATACCTCCAACTACAAGTATCCGGCAACGACGCTCACGGACTCTATTGCCAATGACCTGTTCTTTGTGCCCGAAGTGATCGGCGTGAAGATTGCGCTCGGCGACCACCGCTCATCATTCCCGACGGCGCAGCAGGTTCTTGCTGTGCTCGCTGAAGTTCGCGTCGGCGCAATGATTGCCGGCAAGACCGGGTTCCTGCACATTCACACGGGCAATATTCCGGGTGCCTTCGAAATGTATGACGAGATCCTGGCTAAGGGGTTCCCGATCAAGCATATTCGTCCGACCCATTGCGGCCGCATCCGTCACGTTTTTGATTCTGCTGTTGAGTTCGGCAAGAAGGGCGGCTGGATCGACATCACAACCGGCGCATCCTGCTGCTTCGATCATCCCGCTCAGGCCGTGATTGAAGCGGTCGGCATGGGGGTTGATCCGACGCACATTACGCTTTCGACCGACGGTCACGGCTCTGTTCCGCGTTTCAATGAAAAAGGCGAAATGGTCGGACTCGGCGTGGGCGGCGTTGACGGCAACCTCACAGAGACGATTCGCTTGATCAGCGACTGCAAAATGCCGATCGAACAGGCGCTGCTCTTCACAACGAAGAATGTGGGCGACGCGCTCGGTCTCAAGGATCAGGGACGCGTCGAGGTTGGCGCCTGTGCCAATGCCTGTCTTTTCACCGAAGATTTCAACCTCACTCACGTCGTCGCCCGCGGACGCGTGATGATGCGTGACGGCGAGGTCGTGGTCAAAGGGACGTTCGAGATTTAATGAACGGCATTTTGGGAGAGTCCGCTCAAGCCGCTTACGAAAATCAGCAGGTTAAGGTAGGTCTGCGCGAAACAGAATATGCCAAAAATATAAGTTGCCGCATGGACGATTTGTGCAGGCCCTCCTTAGATACTTTTTCAGTAGAATAAAAAAGTAGAAATTAAGTTTTCTACGACCTCAACACGTAACCAAATATTGCACGGGGGGGGGGTAAACTGCCCCTCCCAGCGTTGAGCAATCGGCGCTTTCCTTCGAACTTCGTGTTTCAAGTCTTCGGGCTTGGATGCGAAGTTTTTTTATTTCCTCCGAGCCTTGAGACAATCTCTTGGAGAGAAATGAATGAAGAAAAGGCAATTAACGCCGTTGGCTCTTGCCGTGGGATTGGCGCTTATCAGCCAAGTGGGTTTAGCGAAAGAACAGACCGGTGCGGTAATTAAGAACAATATGTCTTTCACCGACACTGCGGACACCTATACCGCTAGAGATACGTACACGGAAACGGTGCAGGGTGTGAATGGCAAAACGCTCACGATCACCTTCAATGACCTGACCTTGGTCAATAACAGCACGAACCAGTTGTCTTCGGTGATCAACGCCGATACGGGAACTTTGACCTTTACCGGGGACAAGTTGACCTTGAATAAAGAGGTAGCCCTCACCCAAGCCGGCTACGGCAATCAAAGTTTCATTAGCAACAAGAAGCCAACAACATCGGCCCCAGTTGGCACGCTGACCTTTGACACAGCAGTCAGCATGGGCGGCTCCGTTCCTTATGGTATTTATCTGCAAGGCACTGCGACCTTCAAGCAGGGGTACGACATGGAGATTGACCGTACGGGGCAGACCGGAGCGTTAGATGTCGCGGGGGTGCTCTTCCAATCGGGAGGATCTCTTACCACGGATCAGCCGACTTCAATGACGGTGACGGCCAGCGCTAACGATAAAAAGCTGCAGGGAATCGTTTTGACGACTGGGGAGAAGTTGTCTACCAAAACGTTGATGATGACTTTGAACGGCAACAAGTCCTTGACCAACTTCCAGGGCATCGTGGATGCCACCAATCAAACGGGGAAGGCCGACATGACGGTCGATGGTCCCTTATCCATCACGATGAAGACGGGACATGAAGCTCGAGCTCTGGATTTCCGAGGGAAACGCAACTACGTAATTGGCGGCGACACCACCATCAACATAAGCGACGTGGTGACTGTGTATGGTCTAAAGACCACAGGAAATGTCGACTTTCAAGGCAACGTCAACATGACCTTGGGTGCAACGGGCGACTCTTGGGGCATACATGCATATAGACACGAGACGGCTCAAGCTACGGATCCAGCCGCGAACGTGACGCTCAAAAAGGCCGTCATTAAGTTCACCGGGGACGATAAGACGGTTGACCAAACCGCTATTTATCTGCAGGATAAAGCACAGCTGGAGGCAGAATCCTTGGAGACCAACGCCAAACAAGCGTTGATGGCTGATGGCGGCTCCAGCATTCGCGTCAAGGGGGACTTGATTGCCTTCGAGCGTGAATCCGCCATCGATGCCGACGGCGACGGCAGCAACATCGTCGTGAATGCAGACGGCACGGGCAAGGTGCAATTTTGGGGTTCCACCGGGATTGTCGGCAACAGCACGCTGGAGATGAACGTGGGCTCCGGTACTGCGGCCGAAGATTCGTATTGGAGTGTTTCCCAAGAGTCGAGGCTGACCAAACTTTCCGTGGCCTCGAACGCGGCCCTGAATTTTTTGGTGACGCCGGATATGGTCACAAACCTTACGAACAAAGCAATCGTGACCTCGATCGGTAAAGATCCGAAGGATGCTGTTTTACTGCATTCCGACAGCAAGATTGCTTTAGCTGGTACGGGGTTTGACCTCGACCAGGGGCTGGATATCCCCCTGATTTACAGCGACGCTGGCATTGCCTTGGATACCATCGACAATTTTTTGAAGGCAGGAACCAAACTGAATGAGCTCAAAACCGATTTGACGCTCGAACGGTTGAAGTCTCAGGCCCGTATTGAAACCAATCAGCTCAGCAAAGACACATACGATTTGCTGATGAAGGATAAAAACACGTTGGTGGCAGAGTTTGCGCCCCAAACAAATCCTGATCCGGACAAGCCGAACCCGGATCCCGATAAGCCGGGTACGGACCCTGATAAACCCGGTACCAACCCGGACAAACCAGGCACTACTGAGCGTGTAAATGAACACACTGACGCCCTGATTCAATCGAGCTTAACCGCCGCCTCGACGTTGTTTGCGGCCGATGAGCTCTTGATTGATTCCACCATTAAATCCCGCCAAGGCGTGCGCCAAACCGGCCCCTTTGCGGCGGCCAAGGTCGGCAAATACGACCTTGATGTGTCGGGTTCCGCAGATTCGACGGTGATTTCCGGCCTGTTGGGGTATGCCTTCAATGTGCAGGATTCTGAGGTCGGCGGCTTCATGGAAATGGGGCACGGCACCTATGACACGAAGACCGCGGACGTCGGTTCGCTCTTTGGCGTGGCCACGGGTGACGGCAAACACAACTACGTGGGCTTCGGTGTTTACGGCAACTATGCGACGCCAGTGGACTGGCTGCATGTCACCGGATACGTGAAGGGCGGCTGGCTGCGCAGCGAATTTGCCGTGGATTTGGGCGGTGTGGACGAAGACTTTGACCGCACCAGCAACTACTGGGGTGCGCATTTGGGTGTGTACGGTGAGTTCGCCGTGGCCGACAAGTTCAAGAACCGCACCTTCATCAACTACTTCTATGACGGTCGGGAAGGCGAGAACTATCGCTCCAAGGGCGGGGTTGAATACCACCTCGATGCTCTCAACCTGCATCGGGCGCAAGTGGGATCGGTGTTTGAGTACGCCTACACATCCACCCTGCGGCCCTATGTGGCATTGACTTACGAATACGCCTTCAAAGCTGATGCCAAGGGCAAATTCACTGACCAAGACGGTTCGATGGCTTTGAATGCCGCCGATCTCGAAGGCAGCACGGGCATCGCCTCTATGGGCTGGACCTATCAAAACGAAGCCAAGAGCTTTGAGTTTGATGTCGGTCTCAACGGCTACGTCGGCAAGCGTCAGGGCGTGAGTGCCCAGGCGCAGGCCGCGTGGAAGTTCTAGTCATCCATCTGCCGCAGTCCAAGTGAATTCTTTCCTTGGCTGCGGGCCTTTCTTTGCCCCGGATGCCTGGAAATTCTTTCGTTCATTCCGCTTCCGGGGTGCCAGACACCTTATACGAGTAAAAAATGAAATACGGAAAATTGACCCCGTTGGCCTTCGCCTTGGGAATGCTTTGGGCTGGCCAAAGTTTTGCTGCCGACACGGTAGTGTGGAATACCGATCAGGATTTCCACGCCTCTAATCAAGACCAAAATCAAAAATACGTTTATGAGGGTAAAGACCTCAGCGTTGAACTTTCTTCATCGGATGCTACGAACAGATGGAATTACACCTTGTACGGTAGAAGTCCTGAGAAAACAGATACTCCGTTTTTAGGCACTGTCACCACGCAGGAAGGATCCTCATACAACCTGAAAGTTGGTGGTGGTTTATCGATATACATTGACAGCTTTATCGATAAGGCCGATGGAAAACGCTTGTTGGGCGATAGAAATTCACAGGACAAGTCTTCTTTCAATTCCTACACTCGAGAAGTGGGAACCGGTGCGTTAAGCCTTGAAAACAGCACCATCAAAAATGCATCCGTCAAGCAAGGCGCAGTATTAACCAGCCTTTCTTTTGGGAAAGTGTTTGCCGGGGATAAGAACACAATCGAGTCGTTGGACAATTCAGGAACGATTCAAAGCATCTCTGTCCAATCCGATTATCTTGCTGACAATACCACCAGCAAAATCGAAGAAATCAAGAACCACGGCACAATCGGAAATATTTCCTCGATCAATATCGGCACGCTGTCTTCAGACGCTGGATCCATCAAGTCGATCACAATGCCCAACTTTCAGATTGACAAGATCGATTTGAAGGGTACGGCTTTGGGCGATGCGACGGCTTCGCGTGCCGATGGTGCTAACGGTATCTTGGTCACGGGAACCGGCAAGATCGGTACGGGACAGGGGGACGCCATCACGATCGACGCCAACAGTTCGATTGCCGGTTTCAGCATTGAATCTTTGACAGAGGCAGACGGTACCGTCAAACAGGGTGTCATTGACGGCGACATCAATATCGCAGGCAAAGTCCACGAAATCGATCAGGGTACCGGAGCCGAAAACCTCACGGCCGGCATCGTCAACCTCGGTACGATCAACGGCGCTCTGAAATACAGCGGTGCCGATGAATTAACGCTCATCAATCACGGCACGCTGAAAAAGACGGCTGCCAACGACCAAGCGAACTTGGTCTTGTCGGGGACCGGTACGGTGCGGGTCAAGGAATGGTATGTGCACATTGACGGGGAAAATGTGACGCAGGACACGGCTATGGTGGTCAATGGTGTGGATCATCTGAGAGTTGATAAGCTCGTCATGACCTCTATCCAGAATGTGGTGACGGAGCCCGGCGATCCCAAATTCAACCTGAATTACGCGGTGCTCGATGCCAATAACAATTTGAAGGAGCTCGATGAGTTCAATCCCAATGAAATCGCTCGTCCCAAGGAGGTGGAATTTAGTGATGAGCTCAAAGATTATGGTTTGGGCGGCCGGTATGAGCAGAATACGGGTTGGTATCGCGCCGGGGTTGACGTAGACCGTACCGGCAGCTCCGTGCTGGGTCAGACCTTGGTCAATCAGTTGGCCCGCCGTCAAGTGTTTGTCGACGCTTCGTTGGCAGACGTCTATGCGAGCAGCCTATATCACCAGCGTGAATACGGCCAAGAACAGATGTGGTTTGTCAAACCGTACTTTGCGCAGGAAAAATCCTCGCTCATGGGCGGAGCGACGGTGAAGGGTCACACCACGGGCGTCATGGCAGGGGGCGGCAGCAAAAAGCTCGAAGACAATAAGTTCTCGGTCTTCTTGGGATATGAAAGCTACGAAGGAACGTCGCACAATTTGGATCTCGACATGGATACGCTCTATTTCGGCGGCAATTACATACGTTCTTTCGCACAAGCTGATACGCACGATTTCTACGGCAAGGCGGATTTGTTGGGCGCCTACAGCTCGACCAAACTCGCCCGCACTCTGCCCGAAATGCAGGCTTCGGGAACGGCTCATACGCTTGCCTACAACGCCGCTGTGCACGTGGGCATGAATTACTACTTGCCGCAGCAGAGCGTGCTCTCACCAGAAATCGGGCTTGGCGTCATGGGAGGCCGTACAGGAGCATTTGACGTGGACGGTTCTCAGGCCCAGTCCCTTGAGGAGCGTTTTGACGCGACGCATGTCAATATTGGTTATGGTGATATTTCTCTGAAATGGCACCAAAACTGGGAGCCGGTGCTGGGGACGTCTCTGATTAAAACCTTGATGGCCGGCGGCGTGCGCTACAACTTCAATCATTCGATGGACGTTGGCGCGAACATTGCAGGCATTTGGGGTTCGGATTCGGTGGATCTGCCTCGGACGTACCAGTACTTCAACACGTCGTTGATTTTGGAATTCAATAAGAACACCAGCATCACCTTTGGTTATGTCGGCGTCTATGACTCGACCGGTCATTCACATAACGCCACGGCGAAGTTTGCCTACGCGTTTTAATTGTGCCCGGCTCTTTCGCCCTGACACCATGATTCTTTCAGGGTGAAAGAGCATTCAAGCGTTCCTTTGGAATCGGATAAGGGGAATATTAGGCTGCTGATATTCCCCGATATCCGATACATTCCATCTGTGACAGTCCTGCGCAGAGTGTTTATCCAAGCGGACGTCAATCTGTCTGAGTGGACCATTTTTCATTGAAAAAACAATAAAAAGATTCTTCTTCGGACTGCACGCCTTTCTCCGTGATCGCTGCCGGAGAATCGATTCCAAGAGTTTTGCTCCGCTTCTGCAGCATGAATATCTGGAGAGTGAGATGGGTTAATTGTTGTGCGCTAAGAGCAGGAAATTGCTAAAAAACAGGCAAAACAGGATGTTATCGAGGTAAATCCGACACCGCACAACAGTATTACGATATCGAATTTAGCAAACAGTTCTGGTTGAGGACTTTGGATAACATGTCCTGTTTTGCGCAGACCTTTGGTTAATTTGCCGATTTCTTTAAGAAAACATCTGACGTGTTTTCATTAAGCACGGGCTCAATCAGAGCTTGCCGCCTTCAACCACGAGATCATCGGGATTGGACGTTTTGCCGTAGACCGGGGCGAGCGTGGCCGCATAGTCCTGGTGGAAGAAGTTTTCCTTCCCAAGATTGACGATTTCCTGATTGATCCAGTCGAGAAGACCCTTATTGCCTTTCTGGACGGCCGGAGCGATGGTGTCAAGATCGCCCAAGGAAGGAATGCCGACCTTGAAGCCCTTATGTACCAAGGCCCAGGCGAGGACTTCAGTGTTGTCGGTGGAGAAAGCGTCGCCGCGGCCGTCAAGCAGGGCATTGTAGGCGTCGGTGTACTGGTCGTACTTCTGCAGCTTTACCTTCGGATGATTCTTTTCAAAGTAGGGCTCTGCGGTCGTGCCTTTAGCGATGATAAGCGTCTTGCCGTCGAGCTGCTTCACGTCGGTAATAACGGCGGACTCAGGCGAAACGACGCCAAGCGCAACCTTCATGTAAGGCAGTGCAAAGTCAACTTTTTCCGCACGGTCTTTCGTTACCGTGAAGTTGGCAAGAATAATGTCCACTTTGTCAGTGACCAGGAATTCAACACGGCTTGCCGGATCGACGGAGATGTACTTCACTTTGACGCCGAGGTCCTTGGCGAGACGGTCGCCGAAGTAGACGTCATAGCCCGCGTATTTTCCCTGGGAGTCAACGTAGCCGAACGGAGCCTTGTCGGAAAAGACGCCGATGACGACTTCTCCGCTCTGCTTGATCACCTCAAGCGGACGGGCTTCGACGGCAGCAGTGACGGCTGAGAGCGCCGCTGCGGCAACCGCGACGGCGGCAATCTTCTTCGTGAAGTTATGGATGATGGACATGGAATTTCCTCCAGAAATACACCGGCACTTTATGAGGTCAAGAGAAGTGCAGGGCGCCGGCGGTCCATGCCTTCCTCGGATGTTTTGATGCAGCTGCTTCGTCTCAGCTGCGTCGTCAGGTTGTTGGATTCATTTGGGCGACGGGGTTTCGTCCGATCGCTTATGACGTGTGTAGGTAAAGGTTTTGAGAAATTCCGCGGCGCGCTTCGTCTTTGGCGTCGTGAAAAACGCTTCCGGCGAATTCTCTTCAACGACATGGTCGTTTTCGAGAAAGACAATGCGGTCGGCGACGGCCCGCGCAAATTCCATTTCGTGCGTGACGATCACCATTGAGAGACCGCTGTCGGCCAGTTCCACAATGACGTCGAGCACCTCGCGGACCATTTCCGGGTCAAGAGAGGCGGTCACTTCGTCAAAAAGCATCACGCTCGGGTTCATGGAGAGCGCGCGGACAATGGCCGCACGTTGTTTTTGTCCGCCTGAAAGCTGCCGCGGATAAAAATCGCGTTTGTCCCAGAGCTTCACGCGCTTCAAAAGGGTTTCAGCCTGAGCCAGCGCGTCTTCACGGGAACGCTTGGCGACATGCAGGGGCGCGAGCAAGATGTTTTCGAGCACCGTAAGGTGCGGGAAAAGGTCATAGCTTTGAAAAACCATGCCGATGCCGCTGCGCAGCGTGCTGCCGAATTCGAGCGGTTTTCCTTTGAGCAAGATGCTGCCGCCTTGGATGGGCTCGAGACCGATCAGGCAGCGCAAAAACGTGGATTTGCCGCAGCCAGACGGCCCGAGAATCACCGCGACTTCTTTGTCGTGAAGCGTGAAGTCGATGCCGTTGAGAATCACAGCGTCGCCGAACTTCTTTACGAGACCGCGCGTTTCCAAAACAATGTCATTGGCCATTTTTATGCTTTCCATTTCTTTTCAAGGGCCTTGGCGGCAAGTGATACCGGCCAGCATGCAAGGAAGTAAAGAAGAAACACTGCGCCGTACACCCAAAGCGCTGCAGTCGGATATTCAAAGCGGTTGGCATCAATGATCTGCTGCCCTGTCTTCAAAACTTCAACAATGCCGATGAGCACTACAAGACTCGTCGTCTTGATCATGCGGGTAATGAGGTTGATCGAGGGCGGAATCAATTGACGAACAGCCTGCGGGAGCACCACCAGGCGCATCGTCTGGAATTTTGAGAGGCCGAGTACCTGGGCACTTTCATACTGCGTCTTTGGGATGCTGATGAGTGCACCGCGAACCAGATCCCCCATTTCTCCAGTACCCCAAAAGGTAAAAACAATAATTGCGCTCCAATACGCAGAGAGATTCCATCCAAAGGCTCGAGTGAAGCCGAAATAAACCACGAAGAGCAGAACCAGCTGAGGCATGATTCGCACGATTTCGAGGTAAATCCGAGAGACGACCCTCGCAATGGGATTCTTTAGCGTCATAAAGATGCCGAGAAGAATCCCAAGCGGAATGGAAAGACCTGCAGATAAGAGACTGATATGCAGTGTTGTCCACAGTCCTTTCAACAGAAGGAGTGAGTTGATGCCTTGAAAGAAGACATTAATTCCCGAATCCTGCATAACGCACCTTCTTTTCAAGCCAATAGCCTAAGAGTGAAATCGGGAGCAGCAGTACTACATAAGCCGAAACGAGAAGAATGAGTGATTCGTCGGTTTTGTAGGAATTGCCGATAAGATCCTTCGTGACGTACATCAGATCTGGAAGCGCAATGGCGCTGACAACTGAAATTTCCTTAATGAGAAAGATGATATTGGCGACCAATGGCGGAACCGATACCGCAAACGCCTGCGGCAGCACGACGAGCATCATCGTCTGGAAGGGCGTAAGACCGAGTACGCGTGCCGATTCTGTCTGCACCGTTGAGACGGACTCAAGGCCCGCGCGAAGCGCCTCTGCCATATAGCTGCCGCCAAGGAATGCGAGCCCAATGATGGCGCACCATTCACCGGAAATCCGAATGCCGACTTTGGGGAGACCAAAATACAGAAAGAAAAGCTGCACGAGAAGCGGGGTGTTTCTCGAGAATTCCGTATAAATG
>OAWX01001224.1_pt1 | contig 11578 bp, 10 predicted proteins | sample 1495571 | NCBI WGS metagenome assembly OAWX01 (sample SAMEA2580265, study PRJEB22360) | human gut metagenome | biome: human gut; feature: human-associated habitat; material: faeces | place: Denmark | collected 2008/2010 | reverse complement strand
AAGTTGCGTCGGAAGCCCTCGAACGCGAACCTCGCCGATTCTTTGACTCCATTGCAAAGTTTCCCAAGCCGATCATCGCCCAAGTGAGTGGTCCTTGCGTCGGCGAAGCCTTTGCCGCGTTGCTTTACTGCGACTTGGTCTATGTAAGCCCACAAGCTCTTTTTTCACTTCCTGCCGTCGCTTTGGCACGTACGCCTCGCTATGGTGCCGCACAGATTATGGCCGGTGCCGCCGGTTATCCGGCCGTTGCCGAAAAGCTCCTTCTTTCCGAGCCGATCAGTGCAGATGAAGCACAAGCCATGCGGCTGATTACCCGTGTCATTGACGATGAGCACCTCGATCAGGTCGTAGCCGCCAAAACTGCGCGGCTGGCAGTTCTTCCGCCTGGTGCCGTCGCTGGCACAAAGGCTCTACTCACTGCCGCACGGCGTAAAGCACTTGCCGATTTGACAGACTATGAAGAAAACCTTTATGCCCGTCAGGCTCGCTCTCCCGAAGCCGCCGAAGCACTGAAAGCTTTTCTCGAAGGCAGGAAACCCATTTTCAAAACCGAAGATGATCCAGCAGAAGCCTAACGCCCGATATCAAGGCAAATAAGCACCAACGTAGTGCGCACCAAATTGAAGCAGACGCCCCAAAAAGGCGTCTGTTTTGCATTCTCCAGGCAGACATTCCCTTACATGATGCCCCGAAAAAGGGTGTTTTAAGACATTTTTGAACTTTGGCACGCACCTTGCTTTGTATCCATTTACGATCCCGAGTCCTGCTCGGACCCGTTCAAAAGAGTAAGGAGCACTTTATGTTCAAGCTTTCCCGCCGTACTGCTGTCGCCGCCGCGACATGTCTTTTTGCCCTGTCTGGTGTTGTCAGCGCCGCAGAACTCACAGGCACCCTGAAAAAGGTTCAGGAAACCGGCTCAATTACTCTTGGCTACCGTGAAAGCTCGGTGCCTTTCTCCTATCTCAACGCTGACGGCAAACCCGTTGGCTATGCCTTCACTGTCTGCCAGCGCGTAGCTGACGCAGTGAAGTCTGAGCTCGGCCTCAAAACGCTTGACGTCAAGTATCAGGCTGTCACCAGCGCCAACCGCATTCCGCTCATCCAAAACGGCACGGTCGACATTGAATGTGGCTCTACAACGAATTCGCTGAAACGTCAGCGCGAAGCTGCCTTCTCTGTGAGCTATTTCGGCATTCAGGTTTCTGCAGCGGTCTGGAAGTCGAGCGGCATCAAATCACTTGAAGACCTCAACGGCAAGACGGTCACCGTCACCTCTGGCACTACGTCCGTTGCGCTCATCAAAGAATTTGAAAAGGCCCACAATTTGAAGATCCGCTATCTGATGACGAAGGACTTCGCTGAGTCCATGCAGCTTGTCGCCAATAAGCGCGCTGACGCCTTCATCCTCGACGACGTCCTTCTCGCCGGGCAGATCTCCAATCTCCCAAATGCTTCCGAATTTACGATTCTCGACGCCTCTTTGGGCGTTGAACCTTACGGCGCCATGTTCCGTAAGGATGATGCTCCGTTCAAGGCTGTGGTCGACAAGACCGTTAAGGGCATGATCGCCTCCGGCGAATTGGCCAAGCTCTATTCGACCTGGTTCGAAAGCCCGATTCCGCCGAAGAACATCAATCTCAACTTTAAGATGAACTCTTACACCAAGGAGCTCTTTGCCAACCCGTCCGATAAGGGCATCTGATCGCCGCCCTTAAAGACTCCTACTCTTTATCCCGGCGCAGTTCAGGCTAGCCATTATTGAACTGCGCCCGGGACTTTTCTCTACCTCCCAGAAAGATCCCACCGCTCCTGTAATCCGCCGCTTCCTCCTGAAGCGTCGCCGGTCAGGCGCACAACAAGAGGACTTCGGTCATGGCGCTCAATTTCAGTCTCGACTCGCTCATGGAGCAGTCGCTGCTTTCCGACGATCCCTGGTGGCGTTACATTCTTGACGGCGCCGGTTGGACTGTCGGACTTGCTGTTTCTGCTTTCCTGCTTGCCCTCGTACTCGGCATCATCGTTGGCACCCTAAGAACTTCGCCCATCAAAATCGTACGCGGTGCCTGCGAAGCCTGGATCGAACTTTTCCGCAACATCCCGTTGATTGTTCAGATTTTCATCTGGTATTTCGTCGTTCCGGAAATTATTCCCTGGTACAAAGACTGGATGATTGAGGCTGATCCCGCGATTGCCCAATTCATGACAGCCTTTATCTGCATGGGCTTTTTTACCTCATCGCGTATTGCAGAGCAAGTACGTGCCGGCATCGCCAGCATCCCCAGAGGGCTCCCTAATGCAGCCAAGGCATTAGGTTTTACGACTGTTGAAACATATGTTTACGTCATCCTTCCGATGGCTATGCGACTCATCGTGCCGCCATTGACGAGTGAAGCGATGAACCTCGTAAAAAACACAGCCGTCGCCATGACGATCGGGCTTCCCGAACTCACGATGCGTGCCAATGAAATGGGGGAAAACACGTTCCAGTTCTTTGCGGCCTATCTCTGGGCGACAATCCTCTACATCGTGATCGCGCTGGTGGTCAATCGCGTGATGACTCTGATTGAGTCACGCTGCGTCATCCCGGGCTTCATTGCCGCTAAGTAAGGAATCCGCCATGAGTCTCGATTTTTCCTCAATCACCGGTTCCGTTAACTTCCTTCTCGCAGGTGCGGCTTATACGTTCGAACTCACTGCGATTACCGCCGTGTTGGGTTTAGCGCTCGGTACTCTTCTTGCACTTGCACGCCTGTCAACCGTTAAGTGGCTCTCATATATCGCCAAACTCTACATTGACTTAATGCGCGCCGTACCGCTCGTTTTGGTGCTCTTTTGGTTTTTCCTTTTGATGCCTGAGGTGCTCAAGATCGCATTTGGTCTTGATCATCCTGTCATGATTGGCGCCAATCTAACGGCGATCATCACTTTTGTGCTTTTTGAGGCGGCCTACTTCGCTGAAATTATGCGTGCCGGCATTCAATCGATTGGCCGCGGACAGTTCTTTGCCGCTACCGGCCTCGGTCTTACGTATGGCCAGACTATGCGCTACGTGATTCTGCCGCAGGCTATCCGGAACATGCTTCCAGTACTGCTGACGCAGACAATCATTCTTTTCCAGGATACAAGCCTTGTTTATGTAATCAGCGGCAGCGACTTCATGGGCGCAGTTGCCAAGATCGCCCAGCGCGACGGCCAGCTGGTTTTGATGTACTCTTTCGCAGCTCTCTGCTACCTTTCAGTATCGTTGTCTCTTTCGATGCTGATTCGTCGTCTGCAGACGAAGATGTCCGCGGCGCGCTGAACGCGCCCAATCCAGTGCGCCTCTGGCCCTCTTAGAAGAAAGGATTTTCCCCATGGCAATGATTGAAATTAAGAACCTGAACAAGTGGTACGGCAACTTTCAGGTGCTCAAGAACTGCAACGTCACCGTCGAAAAGGGCGAAGTCGTCGTGGTCTGCGGCCCCTCTGGTTCGGGCAAATCGACTTTAATCAAAACTGTTAACGCCCTCGAACCCTTCCAGGAAGGTGAAATCATCGTTGACGGCGTCTCCGTCGGCGATCCGAAAACAGATCTTCCCAAGCTGCGCAGTCGCGTCGGCATGGTATTCCAGCACTTTGAACTCTTCCCGCACCTTTCAATCAAGGAAAACCTGATCCTTGCTCAAATGAAGGTACTTGGCCGTTCCCGCGAAGAGTCTCTTACCCGCGGCTTGAAGCTGCTGGATCGAGTCGGTCTGCTCAAGCATGCGGAAAAGTATCCTGGTCAGCTTTCCGGCGGTCAGCAGCAGCGTGTGGCTATTGCCCGTGCACTCGCAATGGATCCTATTTGCATGCTCTTTGACGAACCGACCTCTGCACTTGACCCGGAAATGATTAATGAAGTGCTTGACGTCATGGTGAGCCTCGCCAAGGAAGGTATGACCATGATGGTTGTTACCCACGAAATGGGCTTTGCCAAAAAAGTGGCCGATCACGTCATCTTCATGGATGCCGGTGAGATCATCGAAAATCTGCCGGCCGAACAGTTCTTCAATCAGCCGCACACTGAACGTGCCCAAAAGTTCCTCTCGAAGATCCTCAATCACTGATCTCGATTGACTTTTCGCATTCCACCCCCTGTAGACGATCCTCGAAAAATAGGATCGGTCAGGGGGTTTCTTTTTTGAGCGGATTTGAACGGGTTTGGTACTCTTTGTTGCGATGTGCCTCAAGCATCCCGCGTGCCAACCGCTCTGCCTTATCATTATGGGCTGCCTGTAATTTCATTTGCCGAAGGTTTTCAACATGACTGAAACGCACTTTGATGCGAATGCCGCGCTCAAACTCGGACAAGACGTGCTTTCGCACGAAGCGGATGCCATCCTCGCAGCCTCACGTCGCATCGGAGAAACGCCCGATTTTGCTCAGGCCGTTAAAGCAATTTTGGGCTGCCGCGGCCGATTGGTTGTCTCCGGAGTTGGCAAATCCGGCCACATTGGCAGAAAGCTTGCGGCAACTTTTGCTTCAACAGGCACTCCGGCATTTTTCGTGCATGCCGGCGAAGCCGCACACGGTGATCTTGGCATGATCACGAGTGAAGACATTGTTCTTGGCATTTCATATTCGGGCGAAACTCAGGAGCTGCTGATGATCGTCCCAATTCTGAAGCGTGAAGGAGCAATTCTGATCGCCATGACCGGTAACCCAGAATCTACGCTGGCCCAGCATGCGGATTTGCATATCAACTGTCATGTCGATCGCGAAGCCTGTCCGCTCAATCTGGCTCCAACCAGTTCGACGACGACAACCCTCGCTCTTGGCGATGCGCTAGCCGTAGCCTGCCTGTCCGCCAAAGGTTTCAGTCAGGAAGATTTTGCCCGTAGCCATCCGGGCGGAGCACTCGGGCGCCGACTGCTCCTCCATGTGCGGGACATTATGCGCACAGGAGACGAACTGCCTCGCGTGACGGCTGATGTCCGCGTACTCGATGCTGTTCGAGAAATTACCAAGAAGCACATCGGCATGACGGCAGTTGTTGATTCAGACAACCGCGTTATTGGTATCTTCACCGAAGGGGACCTGCGCCGTCTGATTGAGCGCATGGGCGACGTTCGAGACGTCATAATGCGCGACGTTATGACGCCCTCGCCGCACACTATTTCGCCCGACGAGCTTGCAGCCGCAGCCGTCAAAGCGCTCGAAGCATTCCAGTGCAACCAACTGCTTGTCGTTGATGCCGACAACCACCTTGTCGGTGCACTCCATATGCACGACCTTATGAACGCAAGAGTGCTCTGATGACCAAGACCTTCGACCAACGAGCTCAGACAATCCGTTTGCTTGTTCTGGATGTTGACGGTGTACTCACTGACGGATCGCTCACCTTCACCGGTGAGGGTGAACTTTCGAAAACATTCAATGTACGTGACGGTTTGGGCATCAAACTTCTGCAGGCAGCCGGCATTGAAGTGGCTATTCTCACGGGGAGAACCTCATCAATCGTCGCGCATCGCGCGGATGAGCTCGGCATGACCCGTGTTGAGCAGGGCAAACTGCGCAAACTTCCCACACTCAAAAAGATGCTGACCGAAGCGAAGCTTCAGCCTGAAAACATCGCCTATATGGGAGATGACCTTCCAGATATTCCCTGCCTGAAACTTGCAGGTCTGGCCGCTACGCCTGCCAATGGCAGCCCCGAGCTCGACGCCGTTGTTGACTGGCGCGCGCCCGTCCCTGGCGGACGAGGAGCGGTACGTGCCTTCGCAGAACGCATCCTTCGTGCGCAAGGGAAGTGGGAGCCCATTATTGCTGCCGCACTTGCAGAGGAATAAAAATGGCGCACCGCCGCATGATCATCCGCGAAAGGCTTACAGCCATTATTGGCTCTGCCATTCTCTTCGCACTCGTTGCGACAAGCTATTGGTACTCCATTCAGACACAGGTTGCCGGACTTAAGTACGTCCCGAGCGAAATGAGTCCGGATTTTCTTGCGCGTAACGTTTCACTCACTGACTTCACGCCAGAGGGCACGCCGAAGTTGCTTGCTTATGCGAACGATGTCCAGCACTTCTCCGACGAACGCATGCGGGCAGAGCGCATTCAGGTCATTTCTCTCGACCCCAATTCCGCCCCTGCATTTGCACAAGCCGACGAAGGATGGAGCAACGACGGTCTTGAGACCATCGATCTCACCGGTCATGTGCTCGTGCAATATCAAGACCAGCCGCCGATGACCTTTACAACAGAACACCTGACGGGATGGCTTGATACGCAGCGCTTTAAGACTGACTCACCCGTAAAAATTACTCGCGGTGCGGACGAAACAAGCTCTCAAAATGGTCTTCTATACGATAATGTAACCCGAGTGCTCGAGCTCTACGGCGGCGTTGAGTCGGTCTTCCATCCCCAGAGCTTCCGTAAAGCAGACAGTGCTGCGCCTGCTGAAGCTGTTCAGACGGTGCAGACAACCGCCACAGCCGAATCGGAAACGTCCGCAGAGACCGCCCGCAGAGAATAAGAACGCCATGAACATCCAGAAATTCTTCCTTGCCGCCTTGACTGCAGCGCTTGCTGCTCCAGTTCTCGCGCTGTCCACAGACCGTGACCAAGCGATCGAAGTTCATGCCGACAGATTTGACGGCGACGAAGTCAAGCAGACAGCCGTCTACACCGGCAACGTCATTGTTGATCAGGGTTCAATGCAAATCACCGGCGCCCGGCTCGAAGTGCGCATTACGCCTAAAGGCTACCGTCAAGCAACGGTAACGGGAGAGCCCTCGCGCTTTCGTCAGCAACGAGACCCAGATCCGAAGAATCCAATCAATGAGTGGATGCATGCTCGAGCCTCTAAGATTGTTTATGACGAGGAGACAGATACCGTGACGCTCATTGGAGCGGCATACCTCTCGCGCACGGAAAATGGCAAGGAACGTGATATGACAGAGGGGGAACGTATCGTCTACGACATGCGTAACGCCCGTTCGAAGGTGGAGGGTTCCACCGTCAAAGGTGAGAAGCAGCGCGTCACAACAATCATCGCGCCGAGAAGCAATACAGCTCCTGCCCCGCGTACTGGCACACAGCTTGCTCCTGCAGAACAGCTCTCCACCCCCCGCAACTGATTGACCGTCCCGCTAGACAAGAGGTCTGTAACCCCATGGCAAACGAACTCGACGACCGCGCTCATAAGCACACTCACACTCTGGCTGCACGCGGACTGAAGAAAAACTACGGTTCCCGTCAGGTCGTCAAGGGCGTAGATCTCTCCGTTAAATCTGGCGAAGTTGTCGGTCTTCTCGGCCCCAACGGTGCTGGTAAAACGACGACTTTCTACATGGTGGTGGGTCTTGTCGTTGCCGACGGCGGTGATATTGAATTAGACGGCCGATCCATCGCGCGGCTCCCAATTTATAAGCGGGCTCGCCTGGGGGTGTCATACCTTCCGCAGGAAGCGAGTGTCTTCAGGAAACTCTCTGTTGAAGACAATATTCGTGCGATTCTCGAAATGCAGGTCGATGAAAACGGCCGTGCACTCGATACAAGCGAAATTGAACATCGCCTTGAGATGCTTCTTGACGAACTGCAAATTAAGCATCTACGCACCAACGCAGCACTTTCACTCTCGGGCGGCGAACGCCGCCGCACAGAAATCGCCCGTGCCCTTGCAGCTAATCCTCGGTTCATTCTCTTGGATGAACCCTTCGCTGGTGTTGATCCGATTGCCGTGATTGAGATTCAGCGCATCGTACGTTTTCTGCGCGACCGCAACATCGGCGTGCTCATCACGGACCACAATGTCCGTGAGACACTCGCCATCTGCGACCATGCATACATTATCAACGAAGGTCGCGTACTGGCTTCAGGGGATCCGCAGGACATCATCAACAACCCTGACGTTCGCGCCTTCTATCTCGGCGACAACTTCAGTATGTAAACCTTAGGGGCCGGAGGTCGAACGCCATGTCTTTCGTTTCCGCTAGCCTCACTACGGCACCGCTGCAGCAGCAGACGCTCACGCCTCAGCAGCAATATGCACTGAAGTTGCTGCATATGAATGCCAGTGAGCTCCTTGCTGAAGCTGAACGTGCCGCTGAGGAAAATCCGCTTATCGAGTGCGAAGAACTCGAACGATCGCCCGCAGACCCTCAGCCGACGGCTGGTGCCCTGCATGAGGAGACGGAAGCCGTTCGGCACGAAGGCGAAAGCATTGCTCCAGAAGATCACGGCCCACTTGAAAATACATACACCAGCTGGACAGGCTCGGGGGCGGGTGATCCTGACGAAACGCCCGTTATTGAACGGGTTGCAGCTCAACGCACGCTGCGGGAAGATCTACTCGAAGAATTGGGGTCTCTTCCAGACGACCCTAAAATTCACCCGCTCGTCGGCTGTCTCATTGAAGAGCTTGACGACTCTGGCTTTCTGACAACGCCGCTTGCTGAGGTTGCCAAAAGTTATATGTCCATCGCCGCCGCTCCGGCTGCAGACTGGCAGAAGGCGCTGGCCCTACTGCAGACTTTCGATCCGCCGGGGGTAGGAGCATCCAGTCCTACTGAAGCACTTATCCTGCAGGTGGAACGCCGCATCACAGAGGGCACCGTCAAAACAGCTGTTGGGGAGCTGCTGGTCGTGCTCTTAAAAAATCACCTGCGGCAAATTGCCGGTAATGACCGCCGAGCCCTTCTGACTGCAGCCAAAGGTGACGAAACGCTTTTGCAGGATGCACTTGCGCTTTTACAGACGCTCGACCCGCATCCAGCCTCCGAATATGCCCCCGAAGCCGTGCAATACGTCATTGCCGACATTCAGGTGCGACATCGAGGCAATCGTTGGGAAGCCATGCTCAATCCACAAGCACAGCCAGCAATTCGTTTATCTTCAATGGCTCAGGGGCTCTCTGTCAACGAATCTTCACCTTTTGGCCATTACCTCGCCGAAGCACGCCGACTGATCTCAGGTATTGAAGCTCGGCAATCGACACTCCTGCGTACTGCGCAGTTTGCTGTTGACCGACAGCAGGCTTTCTTCTCCGAAGGCCGCTCCGCATTGGTGCCGCTCGCCATCAGCGAAGCAGCCGGCGCTCTCGGCGTCGCCGATTCCACAGTATCCCGTGCTGTCTCAGGAAAGTTTTTTCAGTGCCCACTCGGAGTTTTTGAGCTCCGCAGTCTGTTCATGCCCCCTTCAGTACGGGCCGTTGACGCTCTCGGCATCAGTCAAGCGGTATCCCCTGCAAAAATCCGTGCTCGCATTTGTACACTCATCGCAGGTGAATCGCCTCAAAAACGCCTCTCCGACCAAGCTCTGACCGAACTGCTTAACACCGAAGGTTTTGACATTACCCGCAGAACAGTGGCAAAGTACCGCGACCTTGAAGGCATTCCCACGGCTCGTCTGCGCGGTCGCTGACCTCGCTCACTATTTGGCCGCGGTTGATCTTTTTATGAATAAGCTCTCCACTTACATTACGCTTGAGGCCGTACGGCTCGATCTGAATCTGAGCAGCTTGAAGCGTCTCTTTGAAGAAGCGGGTCTTGCGCTCGAAAGCGCTTATGGCATCCCGCATGACGAAGCCTTTACGGCGCTCAACGAACGCGAACGGCTCGGCAGTACAGCCCTTGGCTTCGGATGCGCTGTGCCGCACGCGCGCTTAACCGGCCTCGAAGAACCGGCAGTTGTGTTGCTGCGCACTCTCGAACCTCTTAAAGTACCGTCGCCAGATAAAACTGGTGCACAGCTTTTCATCGTAATTCTCGCCCCTGAGGATGGCGCTGACGACCATCTTGAACTCCTCCGCGAAACTGCCGAACTCTTTTCTGATGCCGAAGCCCGCGAAACACTCCTTAAGGCCTCAACTCCCGTTGAAGTCTGTGAATTTCTCACCCACTGGGAGACCGCTCAGACTGCCGCCCACTGAATAACCTCTGCAGGAAGGATGTACATCATGCAGCTCATCATCGTTACCGGTTTGTCTGGCGGCGGCAAGTCCATTGCGATCCGTCAGCTCGAGGATTCAGGCTTTTACTGTATCGATAACCTGCCTGCAGAGTTTCTGCTACCGATTGCTGAGAATCTTGAAAAAAATGGCACACGAGCTGCAGCAGTCGCTATCGATGCCCGTTCGCATGCAACCTTTGAGAATGCCTTTACGGCGCTCGAAGCGCTTAGTCAGCGCGGCATTGATGTCCGCATACTTTTTCTCACTGCTTCCAATGAAGAGCTTCTGCGGCGATTCTCTGAAACTCGCCGCAGACATCCTTTGAGCACATTAGCCGAACATCAGGGACGAGAACTCACCCTAAATGAAGCGATTGCCCGTGAGCGAGAAATTATGGCGCCGGTGACGGAGACCGCTCACGTTCTCGATACAACGCGTCTACTGCCCTCGCAGCTTCGTCGTTGGGTGCAGCAGTTTGTCAAACAGCCTGCTGCCAAACTCACGCTCACCTTTGAATCTTTCGGTTATAAGCGTGGCCTTCCTTACGCTTCTGACCTTGTTTTTGACGTGCGGTGCCTGCCCAACCCCTATTACTCCCCCGAGCTTCGCCCGCTTACGGGGCTTGATGCCCCTGTTGCTTCTTACCTTGCTCAAGAGCCCTTAGTGAGCGAAATGATCGACGACATCGCCGCATTCATCGCTAAATGGCTTCCTCACTATCGCGGACAAAATCGCCACTACCTCACCATCTGCATTGGCTGTACGGGGGGACAGCACCGATCGGTATATGTTGCAGAAATGCTTGGACGCCGATTTGCCGATCAAGCCGGCACAATTGTCCGTCATCGAGCGCTTTCAGCCAATCTGCTCCCGGAAAACAAGCTTCAGACACTATAAGCGTCTGCGTCCCTCCATTCGCGCAAAGCGATTTTTGCATACTCCAGTACCGGCGTCGGTAGCCCAGGCCACGCATCGGGCTTCTCGCCGAAGGGCGTGAAGCCTTCCGTATGCAATGCTTCACCATCAGCTATCCTCGCTTCGCATCGGCTGAGAACAGCCCGCAAATGCAGACGTTGGTGCGTAAGTTCGTGCACCCGAGGTCTGCCGCATGGTTGCGCTGTTTGAAAAAGAAATCGCAAATGCTCCGGCACCTCAGCAATCACTGACGTGTTCCACGCTTTCTCGCTGCATTCAGCCACGACCGGTGCATAGAGCCCCTTCCAAATTCGTCCGCGCACGGGGGCGAACCAAAACCCTGCGGACGTCGCAACGAAGACCAGAACCAGCCAGCGTTCTTTTTTAGCGGCTGTTGTTTTCGGCCGCGGATAGTCTTCTGGACACCCCAACGCGAATGCTTTGCAAAAATTGCGCACGGGACAAGCCGCACAATTGGGAGATTTTCTGCGGCAAACCAGACTTCCCAGATCCATGAGTCCCTGCGTATAGGCTGCAATGCATTCCGATCCAGGGAGTTTGCGTCGTGCTGCTGCAGCGAGCGCTGTCTCAAAAGCCTTCTCACCAACACGCCCCGGAATTCCGTCAATGCGTGCGAGCACACGCTTCACATTGCCGTCAATCATTGGCTCCTTCGCTTCGCCGGACGTAAAAGCAGCCACCGCTGCGGCTGTTGGGGGGGCAAAACCCGGAAGCTTGGTGTGGCTTTCC
>OAWX01001221.1_pt1 | contig 11614 bp, 10 predicted proteins | sample 1495571 | NCBI WGS metagenome assembly OAWX01 (sample SAMEA2580265, study PRJEB22360) | human gut metagenome | biome: human gut; feature: human-associated habitat; material: faeces | place: Denmark | collected 2008/2010 | reverse complement strand
GGGATGAATCTGCCAGGCAAGGGGCAACGCCCGGCGCCGGCCAGCCGGTTTGCGGACGCAGTTTTTCCTGACCTACATAGTGCGCCCAGCCGCCCCCGCTCTGACCGACACAGCCGCAGAAAATCAGCATGTTGATCAGACCACGATAGTTCATATCGAGGTGATACCAGTGGTTCAGCCCCGCACCGACGATAATCATCGAACGACCGTGCGTTTTATCAGCGTTATCGGCAAATTCACGGGCGATGCGAATAATCTGGCTGCGAGAAACGCCGGTAATCTGCTCGGCCCAGGCCGGGGTATAAGCTTTCACATCGTCATAGCTGGTTGCACAGTTAACGTCGTTCAGGCCACGTTCCAGACCGTAGTTTGCCAGCGTCAGATCATAAACGGTGGTCACCAGGGCGGTGCTGCCATCAGCCAGTTGCAGGCGTTTCACCGGCAGTTTGTGCAGCAGCACGTTTTCCAGTTCCACTTTGTTGAAGTGTTCCGTGCCGTCGCCACCAAAGTACGGGAAGCCTACCTCAGCGATCTCATCCTGGCTACCCAGCAGGCTCAGTTGCAGCTCGGTTTCTTCGCCAGTTTTGCCGTCGCGCTGCTCAAGATTCCATTTGCCCTTCTCGCCCCAGCGGAAGCCAATAGAACCGTTCGGCGCAACCATTTCGCCATTGGTATTAAAGGCGACAGTTTTCCATTCCGGATTGTTTTCCTGGCCCAGCGCATCAACCAGATCAGCAGCGCGCAGCATACGACCTGCAGCGTAGTAACCGTCGCGTTCTTCCAGCATCACCAGCATCGGCATGTCGGTGTAGCGACGCACATAGTCGGTGAAATACTGGCTTGGGTTGTCGAGGTGGAATTCACGCAGCATTACGTGGCCCATCGCCAGCGCCATTGCCGCATCGGTGCCCTGTTTCGGTGCCAGCCACAGATCGCACAGTTTGGCGATTTCAGCGTAGTCTGGTGTGACGGCAACAGTTTTGGTCCCTTTGTAACGCACTTCAGTAAAGAAGTGAGCATCCGGGGTACGCGTCTGCGGCACGTTTGACCCCCAGGCGATGATGTAGCTGGAGTTGTACCAGTCAGCAGATTCCGGTACGTCAGTTTGCTCGCCCCAGGTTTGCGGAGACGCAGGAGGCAAGTCGCAGTACCAGTCGTAGAAGCTTAAGCAAGTACCGCCAATCAGCGAGAGATAGCGTGCACCCGATGCGTAAGAAACCATCGACATTGCCGGAATTGGCGAGAAACCAGCAACACGGTCCGGGCCGTAGTTTTTGATGGTGTAAACGTTAGATGCGGCGATCAGTTCGTTCACCTCCTGCCAGGAAGAACGAACAAATCCACCGCGTCCACGCGCCTGCTTAAAGCTTTTCGCTTTATCGGCGTCTTCAATGATAGAAGCCCATGCCTCAACCGGATCGCTATGCAGCGCCTTCGCTTCACGCCACATTTTCATCAGGCGTTTGCGCATCATCGGGTATTTCAGGCGGTTGGCACTGTAAAGATACCAGGAGTAGCTGGCACCGCGCGGGCAGCCGCGAGGTTCATGGTTTGGCAGATCCGGACGGGTACGCGGATAGTCAGTCTGCTGGGTTTCCCAGGTGACCAGACCGTTTTTGACGTAGATTTTCCAGCTGCAGGAGCCGGTGCAGTTTACCCCGTGGGTAGAGCGGACGATTTTGTCATGCTGCCAACGCTGGCGATATCCATCCTCCCAGTCACGGTTGGTATTGAGAAGCTGGCCATGCCCATCGGCAAAGGTTTCACCCTTCTGTTTGAAGTAGCGAAACCGGTCCAGGAATTTACTCATCGGTTTTCTCCTGTGGGAGCCTGTCGGCCCTCTGATAAATCGACATTGCTAATGTTTAAGGGCAAGGTAACGCTCTGAAACAGCGTGGGAATTGATAACGATCAAGAGTGATGGGGATGAAAAATAAAGTAAATTCCTGGAATACCCCTTTAGGATAATTAACATTTATAGCATAACAGACTGTAAATTAAGACATTTTACACCTGTAGTTATTTAAACCATTAAGATTTTTATGCAGATGGGTATTAAGGAGTATTCCCCATGGGTAACATATTAATGGCTCTTAATGAAATCCGGCGAAATAAGCCATATAATATGAGTATGTTGTAACTAAATGACGCATAAAAAAAGCGCGACATCATGCCGCGCAAAGGATAATCAAATATTAAGATTTATTTTTTAGAATGCCGACCATATACCGCCCAGGTAATCACTACGCAGGCGATATAGAAAATCAAAAATACTTTCATTGCGCCAACTGGCGAACCCGTTAATGCCAGCGAGCTACCGAACGCTTTCGGGATAAAGAAGCCACCTATCGCGCCAATCGCAGAGATGAAACCCAACGCCGCCGCCGTGTCGGTTGCCGCTTCACGCATCGCACGTTCGTCAGAACCCCCTTCTGCTTTCACGCGATCCATTGTCAGTTTACGAAAGATCACTGAAATCATCTGGAAAGTGGAACCACTACCCAGCCCAGCTGTCAGGAACAGCGCCAGGAAGACCGCGAAGAACGCCATGAAGCTTCCGCCCTGCCCGTCAGTAGGTAAGGTCAGGAACAGCAGGCCGCTGAAAATCGCCATCAGAATAAAGTTCACCAGCGTGACACGAGTTCCGCCCAGACGGTCAGATAATGCACCACCTGCAGAACGCGCCAGCGCACCAATAAACGGCCCGAAGAAAGCGTATTGCAGAATCTGAACATCCGGGAACTGCGTTTTTGACAGCATTGCAAAGCCCGCGGAGAAGCCGATAAAGGAGCCGAAGGTTGCCAGATACAGCAGGCTCATAATCCACAGATGACCCCGTTTGAGTACCGGCAACTGCTCCTTGATGGAGGCTTTCGAGGTAGCAAGATCGTTCATGCCAAACCACGCTGCAATGGTGAAGATGGCAAGGAACGGCACCCATATCCAGGACGCATTCGCCAGATACAGCTCAGTCCCATCCGGCTGTTTGACGCCCTGGCTACCAAATACTGCGAAAATCGACAGTGATACCACCAGCGGAGCAACCAACTGCATGACGCTGACGCCCATGTTTCCCAGACCACCATTCAGACCCAGCGCGCCACCCTGCTTCTGTTTCGGAAAGAAGAAGCTGATGTTTGCCATACTGGATGCGAAGTTCGCGCCAGCAAAGCCGCATAGCAGAGAGATGATGATGAAGACGCTATAAGGCGTGGAGGTATCCTGCACGGCAAAACCCAGCCAGACGCAAGGAATAATCAGAATACCGGTGCTGAACGCCGTCCAGCGACGACCACCGAAGATAGGAACCATAAAGGAGTATGGAACACGTAATAACGCGCCAGAAACCGAAGGCAGCGCAGTCAACATAAATAGCTGATCGGTCGTAAAATTAAAACCGACTTTCGGTAAGTTCACCGCAACAGCGCTGAACAACATCCATACGCAAAACGCCAGCAGCAGACAGGGAACGGAAATCCACAGGTTACGGCTGGCAATACGTTGACCGCGTTGTTGCCAGAACGCAGGATCTTCCGGTCGCCAATCTGTAATGACAGCTCCAGTAGCCCTTTCGGGGGCGGATGAGTGACTCATAGACACCTCTGATACTCGTTTCGATGTCTGCCACCTTAGTGTCTGTAGCTAAAGGCAATTTGATGTAAATCAAACGATAAGATAACTTTATCTATCATTGATATTTATCATTACCCATAGTGAGTACAGTGATTTCATAAAAATTATGAGATTTTTCACGGTGCTGTAGAATCCCTACCCTTACCGATGTAAAGCGACTAACCACACGGCAAATAAGGAGTAACTCTTTCCGGGTATGGGTATACTTCAGCCAATAGCCGAGAATACTGCCATTCCAGAATGTATCGTCACATTCATTAAGGTTATTGCTCATTTAAAGCCTGAAGGAAGAGGTTTACATGCTTAAACGTTGTCTCTCTCCGCTCACCCTGGTTAATCAGGTTGCGCTTATTGTGTTGCTTTCTACTGCTATTGGACTGGCAGGGATGGCGGTTTCTGGCTGGCTGGTGCAAGGCGTTCAGGGCAGCGCCCATGCGATCAACAAAGCGGGATCGCTGCGCATGCAAAGTTACCGTCTGTTGGCAGCAGTGCCATTAAGCGAGAAAGACAAGCCCTTAATTAAAGAGATGGAACAAACGGCATTTAGCGCCGAGTTGACTCGAGCAGCAGAACGAGACGGACAACTGGCGCAATTACAGGGTTTACAAGATTACTGGCGTAATGAACTGATCCCTGCGTTGATGCGTGCACAAAACCGAGAAACGGTGTCAGCGGATGTCAGCCAGTTTGTTGCCGGGCTTGATCAACTGGTATCTGGTTTTGACCGCACCACGGAAATGCGCATCGAGACAGTGGTACTGGTCCATCGGGTAATGGCGGTATTTATGGCACTTTTACTGGTGTTCACTATTATCTGGTTGCGGGCGCGACTGCTACAACCGTGGCGGCAACTGCTGGCAATGGCGAGTGCCGTCAGTCATCGCGATTTTACCCAACGCGCAAACATCAGCGGGCGCAACGAAATGGCGATGCTTGGAACTGCGTTGAACAATATGTCTGCAGAACTGGCCGAAAGTTATGCCGTACTTGAGCAGCGGGTTCAGGAGAAAACCGCCGGGCTGGAGCATAAAAATCAGATCCTCTCTTTTTTATGGCAGGCTAACCGCCGTTTGCATTCCCAAGCCCCGCTGTGTGAACGCCTGTCACCTGTACTCAACGGCTTACAGAATTTAACCCTGCTACGTGATATCGAACTGCGGGTTTATGATACTGATGATGAAGAGAATCATCAGGAGTTTACCTGCCAACCAGATATGACTTGTGATGATAAAGGCTGCCAGCTCTGCCCGCGCGGCGTATTACCCGTTGGCGATCGCGGCACAACCCTGAAGTGGCGGGGGGGCGGGCCTCCTCTGCCCTGACTCTCATACGCAGTACGGTATTTTGCTGGCGACCCTGCCGCAGGGGCGTCATCTTAGCCATGATCAACAACAACTGGTGGATACCCTGGTTGAACAACTCACCGCCACGCTGGCGTTGGATCGCCATCAGGAACGTCAGCAACAGTTGATCGTGATGGAAGAGCGTGCCACCATTGCGCGCGAACTGCATGATTCTATTGCCCAATCTCTCTCTTGTATGAAGATGCAGGTGAGTTGTTTACAGATGCAGGGCGATGCGCTGCCAGAAAGCAGCCGCGAACTGTTAAGTCAGATCCGTAACGAACTGAATGCATCCTGGGCGCAGTTGCGTGAATTGCTCACCACATTCCGCTTGCAGCTCACCGAGCCTGGATTACGTCCGGCGCTGGAGGCGAGTTGCGAAGAGTACAGCGCCAAATTTGGCTTCCCGGTGAAGCTGGATTATCAATTGCCGCCTCGTCTGGTGCCTTCGCATCAGGCAATCCACTTGTTGCAAATTGCCCGTGAGGCATTAAGTAACGCCCTCAAACATTCGCAAGCGAGTGAGGTCGTGGTGACGGTGGCGCAAAACGATAATCAGGTCAAACTGACCGTCCAGGATAACGGCTGCGGCGTGCCTGAAAATGCCATCCGCAGCAATCACTACGGCATGATAATAATGCGCGACCGTGCGCAAAGTTTACGAGGCGATTGCCGCGTCCGCCGTCGTGAATCAGGTGGCACCGAAGTGGTGGTCACCTTTATTCCCGAAAAAACTTTCACAGACGTCCAAGGAGATACCCATGAGTAATCAGGAACCGGCTACTATCCTGCTGATTGACGATCACCCGATGCTGCGAACTGGCGTAAAACAGCTTATCAGTATGGCACCAGCTATCACCGTGGTTGGCGAAGCGAGTAATGGCGAACAGGGTATTGAACTGGCGGAATCTCTTGATCCCGATCTGATCCTGTTAGATCTCAATATGCCCGGCATGAACGGTCTGGAAACGCTGGATAAACTGCGCGAAAAGTCCCTCTCAGGGCGCATTGTGGTATTCAGCGTCTCTAACCATGAAGAAGATGTGGTCACCGCACTGAAACGCGGCGCGGATGGCTATCTGTTAAAAGATATGGAACCGGAAGATCTGCTGAAAGCATTGCATCAGGCAGCTGCTGGCGAAATGGTATTAAGCGAAGCATTAACGCCTGTTCTGGCCGCCAGCTTGCGCGCTAACCGTGCCACTACTGAGCGCGATGTTAACCAGTTAACCCCACGCGAGCGCGATATTCTCAAGCTGATTGCCCAGGGTTTGCCGAACAAGATGATTGCCCGCCGCCTGGATATCACCGAAAGCACAGTAAAAGTGCACGTCAAGCACATGCTGAAGAAAATGAAGCTCAAGTCTCGCGTGGAAGCAGCGGTATGGGTGCATCAGGAGCGCATTTTCTGATTACGGTTCCCAGCGCAGTTCGTCGTTTGACAATGCATCGAACGGTTCGACAAGCGTTAGCGTGATCTCATTGGAGGAGACACGCTGCCCCTGGTTATCTTCCACAACCACCGACAATCGCCAGTGATTGCTTGCCCCTTCCCCGTTCTGCCAGTCAGGCATGATCAGCGTCCAGCCCTCCGCGCTGTTGGCTTGTGCGCCCGGCGTCAAACTTAATATCTGCGTATCGCCCTGCCAAATCAGTTGCCGAATACCGTAACGACTGCGGATTTGTAATTTCAGCGGCACTGTTTCGCCAGGTTTTAGATCCCACGGCGGTGTCGCCAGAAACACCGTTAACGTTTTTCGCTGTCGGTACTCAAGAGTCGGTAGATTATTTCGCTGCGGATTGTCATAGCGACTACCACGTAACGACTGACTTTCGGCAACCTCACCCGCAGAAAGTTGTTTTTTGAGCGGTACACCAAAGCGGTAATTAAGATTCAGCCCGAGGTTATTTTGATTCTCGCCACTTTCACCCTGTTTATGCTGGGCCGTCACAGTGACTAATGGCACAGGGGTGTAATTTAATCCCAGACTCAACGCGACGGGATTGTGATAACCCGTACCAGAGTTAAACAAATCAACACGATCACCAAAATACTGTTCTACGCTGACACTGGTATTGAGGTGTTGATAGAACGGCATGCGCATCCGGGCTGTCAGGTCATACCCGCGCGCCATCCGTTGTTCCTGCGTGGCTGTCTGTTCATGCCATGCAGCAAACGGCTGATAAAAGTTTGCCGATAGTCGCAAATATTCGCCCCACGCTTCGGCACCAAAGCCCGCTCGCTGAAGATTTTCGTCCAGCAAGTTGTCATAAAAAGTGTTATAACCCACCAGCCAGTTGCCGCGCGCCCAGCGTTGCCCAACGCCCACATTGCTCACCAACCCATCATCCTGCTGAGTAAGACCAAGCTGGCTCCAGGTGAGATAACGATCATTATCTTGTAACGGCACAAACCAGCTTCCACGACTGCCGGTGAAATGTCCTTCGTTATCCACTTTGACGTCAACACTGGCATTTCCCCACAGTGATAGCCAGGACTCTACGTGCTGATTAACCTGTTGACTAAGCGCGTCGCGGACTTTTCCCAATGCGAAAGCTTTTGCCTGCTCGCCAGTATCCAGCCCGTTATCATTCATACTGGTTTCGCCGAAATCTTTCACAATTTCAGCAAAGTGTTTTTCCCCATCATGATTTTCGGGAGCCATGCCTAAATCCGGCAGACCATCATTGTTATTATCAAAGGGATTTGCCGCTTTTTGCTCGAAGGTAGATTGTGCGTTAGCTGTACCGCCTGCTACAAGCAAGAGTAAATAAAACGGGATAATGCGAGGAACGAAACGGCTCAAAACGTCGGTAACTTCCGGTAATAATGAAAAACCATAGCCTTAAAGAATAACGATTACTGGCAACTTTTGTCGTATTTTCTCGCGCTTTCAGGAAAATCCTTAAAAATGTGACCGATTGGTCAGACGCTGCAGAAGCAGTAAGATAGAAGATGAATGTCTAATTCCCTGAATACAGGAGTAAATAATGCAAAAAATCGTGATCGTTGCCAATGGCGCACCTTACGGGAGCGAATCCTTGTTTAACAGCTTGCGGCTGGCCATTGCGTTACGAGAGCAGGAGAGCAATCTGGATCTGCGTCTGTTCCTGATGTCTGATGCGGTCACAGCCGGGTTGCGCGGGCAAAAACCAGGGGAAGGCTACAACATTCAGCAAATGCTGGAGATCCTTACCGCTCAGAATGTACCGGTGAAATTGTGCAAAACCTGTACCGACGGGCGCGGGATTAGCACACTTCCTCTTATTGATGGGGTGGAAATCGGTACTCTTGTGGAGCTGGCGCAATGGACGCTGTCAGCCGATAAAGTGCTCACATTTTAATGTTTGAGGGGGCGTCTGACGCCCCACTATGAGGGAAGTTTACTCAGGCGAATCCCGGCCGTAACACACCATCCGGATAATTCTCCGCCAGCAGTTTTTTTACCGATACCAGCAAATCATTCAGCCCATCGTCCTGCATTCCCAGTTTGATAAGCTCCTGTTCCAGTGAAAACAGGTATTGTGCGTTGGTTCCCAGCGGACCGCTCGCCGCCGCAATCAACGGCGCGATGACCTGAGCGCGAGTGTCAGATTCATATTCTGGATGTCGCGGGTCCATAATAAACACAATGGCGTTTACTGTGCATCCATCATCAAGATCAAGCTGACACCAGGTTGGCAGATAACAGCCGGTAATCATCCCGCGCTTCCACAACAGGGTTAGTTCCTGCTCCAGCGTCTCTTCTGGCAGTCGATAGGCGACGCCTGTAGTGCGTCCGCCCTCTTTCAGTGCAAGCATCCGTCCCGGCTGGTGCGCAGTCCCGCGCCCGGCGGTCAGGCGCAGGCAAAACGCGCGATGCCATCCAACCAGTGTACCGGTGCACGACTCGGTAAACTCCAGTGCCGGATTCCACATCAACGATCCATAACCGAAGATCCACACCGGTCCCTCATCAGGTCGACAAGCCAGCGTCGCCGCCAGCGAAGCCGCCCGTTGCTCTGCTGACCATAAGAGTGATTCTTCAATGGCACCAAATGCCGTTTTACAATCGGCATTCATCAAGAAATCACGCGTTATCACCTTACACCTCCGCCACTGCATACTTCCCTGCGACAACTTTTTGGTGTCTTCCGGACATTTTTACTGCTCATTTTGAAACCACTAACGGGACAATATGCAATCCACGGACCACTTGCAAGGCAACACCGCACGAATAGCTTTAACTAAGCTACCGGTTTTACGATTTTTTATGCCATTTATCATCATCCCCTTTGGCATATTCATGCTTCACAGCAGCCCAGGCCACTTTATGCGCGGTTTCTTCGCGACTGGCGTCATCACGCCGATCGTCTTTATCTTTATATTGATCCCATGCGCTGTTGAACGCTTCTTTATAGATATCCTGGGCATGAGACGGTAGAACGTGCTTTACGCTTTCCGGCAGATCGCTTTTCGTTTTATACGGCATCGTTGACTCCTTTTACAAAGTTGAACATTAAGTGTGGTCAACAATATCTACTCTTGCCAAAACATAGGAATTTTCATGTCAGACTGTTCTTAAGAAACGCTAAAACAAACATTGTCTAAACGTAATACTTATTTTTATGTCCCAATGAGTAAAAAATCGACAGTGGGGTAAAAATTCGTAAAATGTTACCGATATCCAGACACTTTCTGTTATTTTTCCTACCTATTTTTTACATTTTCGATAAATTCATCTGCAAAGGGATAACCATAATGTCAAATGCTCAAGAGGCGGTAAAAACCCGCCACAAGGAGACTTCGCTTATTTTCCCGGTTCTGGCGCTGGTAGTGCTGTTCCTGTGGGGAAGCAGCCAGACACTACCAGTGGTCATTGCCATCAATCTTCTTGCGCTTATTGGTATTTTAAGTAGCGCCTTTAGTGTTGTCCGTCATGCGGACGTATTAGCCCATCGCCTGGGAGAACCTTACGGTTCGCTTATTCTTAGCCTTTCAGTGGTTATTCTTGAAGTCAGTTTGATTTCAGCTTTAATGGCAACCGGCGACGCCGCGCCAACGCTAATGCGTGATACGCTCTATTCAATCATTATGATTGTTACCGGTGGGCTGGTTGGCTTTTCATTATTGTTGGGCGGTCGTAAGTTTGCCACCCAATATATGAATCTGTTTGGTATCAAGCAGTATTTAATTGCGCTGTTCCCCCTGGCGATAATCGTACTGGTATTTCCAATGGCTCTGCCTGCGGCGAATTTTTCAACCGGTCAGGCGTTACTGGTAGCATTAATTTCTGCGGCAATGTATGGCGTATTTTTGCTGATCCAGACCAAAACGCATCAAAGTTTGTTTGTCTACGAGCACGAAGATGACAGTGATGACGATGACCCGCATCACGGTAAACCGTCTGCCCATAGCAGCGTGTGGCATGCTATCTGGTTGATTATCCATCTGATTGCCGTTATTGCAGTCACCAAAATGAATGCCAGCCCGCTGGAGACATTGCTCGACAGCATGAATGCCCCTGTCGCCTTTACTGGCTTCCTGGTGGCTCTGTTGATTCTGTCGCCGGAAGGTTTAGGTGCGTTAAAAGCAGTGTTGAACAACCAGGTCCAGCGCGCGATGAATCTGTTCTTTGGTTCAGTGTTAGCAACCATTTCGCTTACCGTACCTGTCGTCACGCTAATTGCCTTTATGACGGGTAACGAATTACAGTTTGCACTTGGTGCGCCAGAAATGGTGGTGATGGTGGCCTCTTTAGTGCTGTGCCATATCTCCTTCTCCACCGGACGTACTAACGTGCTCAATGGCGCAGCGCATCTGGCACTGTTTGCCGCCTATTTGATGACGATATTTGCCTGACAGTTATATCTCCTCCGATGACGGAAATCGGGGGAGATAAGATAAATTCCTGCTTATTGTATTTCTTCATACTACCTGGACAGCTCGTTAATCAGAATTGCGAGCCTGTACCACAACCTGCACGAAACCACTGCAACAGCTGTTGAAAAGCCGGAATGTACTCTTTATTGCAAACATTTCAGGGATGAAGTGAAGATGAATTGAGACGTAGTATCCACACCAAGCCGGAATTATCCGGTGAGGCGCAATGTTGCGGGGGCTTTATCCCTGGTGGCATTGGTTGCTGGAAAGAGAAAACCCCCGCACGTTGAGAGGTAAAACCTGACAACAGAACGGGGGCTAATCTTGAACCAGAACAATTCAAGAATAGCCGCAAAATGTTGTCATTACAACAAGGCGGCTATATGACGCTCGCGCAGTTTGCCATGATTTTCTGGCACGACCTGGCAGCACCGATCCTGGCGGGAATTATTACCGCAGCGATTGTCGGCTGGTGGCGTAACCGGAAGTAAGGTGAAAACGGGCGTCAGGCTGCCGTGATGGCAATATGCGCCCGAAACCGGCCGCAGGGGTAACAGCCTGCGGCCATTTTTGTCTTTATCTCTTCCACAAGTAAATATTGGCAACCCGAGCTGGAAGCATCATCCAGAGTACTCATGAAACGACTGTAACAGCTGTTGAAAAACCGGAATGCACTCTTCATTGCAAACATTTCAGGGATGAAGTGAAGATGAATTGAGTCGTAGTATCCACACCAAGCCGGAATTATCCGGTGAGGCGCAATGTTGCGGGGGCT
>OAWX01001214.1_pt1 | contig 11666 bp, 7 predicted proteins | sample 1495571 | NCBI WGS metagenome assembly OAWX01 (sample SAMEA2580265, study PRJEB22360) | human gut metagenome | biome: human gut; feature: human-associated habitat; material: faeces | place: Denmark | collected 2008/2010 | reverse complement strand
AATGACAATCCAGGCGTCACCGCGAATCCCGGCTGCACCGGCTTATGGGCCGCACCGACTCCAGCCGCGACGGGCGAGGCGACGACGGACGCCGCAACACCCACCGCGCCGAGGGGAGCCGCAACAGGAACGACAGGAGCCGCAACCGCCCCGCCAGCCGGCGACACGACCACGCCCGCGCGATGGCGATGCCGCCCGGCACGAGCCGAATCCAGCACGCTCTCGTCGAACTCCCCGGTCTGCCGCGATACGATCGCCGCGCATGTGACCGCAGCGGACACGTTCGCCATCGTGCTCGGCATGCCGACGATGTTGCTGACCGGCACCAGCGGCACCAGAAGCTGCACCGGAAGACCAACCGCGGTGAACACGGTCGTCGCGGTCACGATCGCAGTGCCCGGCACGCCCGCGGTACCGATCGACGACAGCAGTCCGATCACCGCGAGCGCCACATAGCTCGCCGGCGAATACCCCAGTCCGAGCGCGTTGATGGTGAACACGGCCGACAGCATCGGCCACACACCAGCGCATCCCGGCATGCCGATGGTCGTCCCGATCGGGGTGGTGAAGTTCGCCACGTCCGCGCCGACACCGACCGTGCCGAGCTGCCGTATGCTCAGCGGCAGCGTCGCCACGCTGGACTGCGTGGCGAACGCCGTGGTCTGCGCCGGCAGCACGGCCTTGAAGAACGTCAAGGGCGGCACGTGCGCCACGAATTTCAGCAGCAGCCCGTTGACGACGAACGCCTGGATGATGTTGAGCACGAAGCCCAGCACGAGAATGCTCAGCAGCGCGAGCAGCGCGTCCGCCTTGGATGTGGTCGCGGCCGTCGAGGTCGCTCCCAGCACCACCACCGCGTACGGGGTGAGCTCGACCACGTAGCCGACGGCCTTGTAGATCACGCCCTTGGTCTGCTCGAAGAACCGCTTGACGACGCTCACGTCCTTCTGCCGACCGACCGACACGATGGCGATGGCCAGCACGGTGGCCGTGATGATGATGGGCACCACACGGTTGCCGGACAGGTCTCCGACGATGTTCTTCGGGAAGAAGTTGAGTATGACCTGGTCGAGCGGCGCTGTCTGCGAGGTGAGGAAACCGGCGGTCGACTCGTCGTCGACGAGTTTGACGCCCGAGCCGATGTGCAGCGGGATGGCCACACCCAGCGTCATCACGATGGCGATCAGATTGGTGAGCAGCAGCCAGCCGACCGACCGCAATCCGATGCTGCGCAGCTTTTTCAGACTGCCGACGTAGGTGATGCTGGAGATGATCGACACGAAGATCAGCGGCGCGACCAGCGCGGTGATCAGGTTGATGTAGATGTTGCCCAGCAGGTTGAGCGAGTCGACCTGCCCGTCGAACACGAGGCTCAGGGCGATGCCCAGCCCAAGCGCGAGCACCGTCAGCAGGCTGAAGTTGAGTTTGAAGACCGCGCGCAGCACGGCGATCAGGGCGAACAGCACCACGGCCGACGCCCAGACCGCCACTGCGGTGGGATCGATGTTGGATAGCGCTCCCATCAGTCAGCTCACCTCGCCGAGGTCGGGCGGGTCGAGTCGGAGAGAGCCTGTGCCGCCGCGGCGTCGCCACGGTTGCGGCTCAGCGCCAGCGCCCCGGCGGCGGTCAGCGCGAGGCTGAGCGCGACGGATGCGATGACCGTGGCTTCGGCACCGGTGCGGGAGAGCGGCTCGTTGCCGGCGACGACGATTTTGCGGGACGGCTTGTTGCCGGCCGTGCTATCGTTGCCGCCAGCGTTGTCGGTGTTGCCTGCGACCGGATTGTTACCCGTGTCGCCGCTACCGCTGCCGTTACCGTTACCGCTGCCGCCGTTGTTGCCTCCGGCGAGCGCCGTGACCGCATTGGCGATGTTCTTCGTGGCGGTGTCGGTCGCGCTGATGGTCGCCTTCTTGTCGGACACGGTCTTTTCGGCCGCGGCGAGCGTCTTCTTGAATGCGGCGACCCGGTCGGCGGAGTAACCGTCCAGGCTCACCGTCTTGGCTTGTGCGATTTCGCCGCGCAGGTTGAGCAGGGAGTAGAAGTGGTCGGCCTGGGCGATGTATGCGTCACGGTCGTTGTTGACCTTGCGCCCATAGTTCTTCGCCGCGCTCAGGTCGTCGCCGGTGATGGAGAATCCGCCTTGGATGATCGCCCTGTCGTCGTACGTGGTGCCGTACCAGTTGAGCATGTATTCCCTCGCCGTGGGCTGCGGCTTGGCGTCGACGTTCGCGGTCTTGCCATGGTAGTCCACGACCTCATCGGTCACGGGGCCGGCCGGCTGGTCGGTTCCGGGCAGCTGTGCGGCGTTGTTCTTGTTGTAGTGCAGCAGCAGCGGCACCTGCAGGCGGGTCGCGCCGACGCCCTTGGAATCGACGACGCCGTGGCTGCCGTCCTCGGTCACGAGGTTCGGCAGGTACGTGTTCACGAGATGCGTGTACAGGTCCGACAGCGGGTGGCTGCCGTTGTTGTAGTTGTCACGGATGTGGAACGGCGAGCCTTTGCCGGACGTGCTGTCGAGGATCGTGTCGAACGTGTACACGTGCTTGATGCCGTATTTGCGGGCTTCCTGGTTCACGTAGCGGATCGTGGCGTATGTGTTGCCGCACCAGGTCGCGCCGAAGAAGATGTAATGGTTGCCTGGCGACTGCAGCAGCTTCTCCAGTTCGCCGTACGTCACCGATATGAGCGAGAAGTCCTTGTCCTCGCCCTGCTTGAACACGCTGGCCGCGCCGGCCGAGACGTTGTTCAGGTAGTAGTTGGTGTAGAACTGGCCGTTGGCGCGGGTCGCGGCGTTCTTCGCGGTGCCCAGCACGCGGGTCAGCTCGGCGCTGTCGGCAACGTTCGCGGTGGATGCGAGCACCTTGTCGCCGGTGTTGTCCTTGTTGTAGGTGAACAGGGTCGGCAGATCGACGACGTTTGCTGTGTTCTTGCTTTGCAGATCGGTCAGGCCGAATTCGTCGATGGTCTGCTGGAACCGCTTGGCGAATGCGTCGACCGCGTTGTTCTTGTCGTTGATGTTGACGAGCGTGTCGGCTCCGGCGTTGTCGAGGTGCGGGTCGAAATTGTAGATCTTCTCGATGCCCTGCGCCTTGGCGGCGGTGTTGATGGCGGGCAGTGCGGCCGTCGTCGCGGAGTCCCACGTGCCGCCGATGAGTATCACGAAGTTGCCTTTGCCGTAGCGCAGGATGTCTTCGAGACGTTCCAGCGTGATGTTTTCGAACACGTGATCCGAAGGCAGGTCGGGGATGCCCGCGTAGTAGTCGAATGGCGTGTCTTCCTGGGATTGTGCGGCTGTTGCCGCCGTGGGCGTGGTTTCGGCGGCGGACGCGGCGTTCCCGCCCGTCAGCGCGAATCCGGTGAGACCGAGCGCCGCCGCGGTGAGCAGCGCCGCGGCTTTAGCGGCAATGGAGCCTCTCGTGAGGCTGTGGTTGGTGTTGGACATTGTTGTGGTTCCCTTCTGTATTTCTTCCGTATCGAATTGCGTTGGTACTGCTGCGCCGATGGCTCAGCGGGACGATGGTCCGTCGACGAGGTTGAAGTCATACCGTGCGGTAGGAGCGCCGCCGCTGTCGGCCACGTTGAGACTCGCCGATGGCCCGGCGGATGGTCCGTTCGCCGGCGATGCGATGGGCTGCAGCACTTCGGTCGGCGCACTCGCGTCGGCACGGGCTTCGGTTGCGGCAATGGCGTTCGCCGTCGTCGCGGGGGCCGGCGTCGCGCCGTCTGCGATGTCGAATCCGTCGTCGGACCGGCCGCCGTTCGCTCCGGCGAGCGCGGGAGCGCGGCGCTTGTTGCGCACAATCAGCGCGGCGCCCAGCGTGCCGATGACGGCGAGCGCGATGACCACGCCGGCGACGATGCGCACCACTGGGCTGGTGGTTTCGGCCCGATCGGTGACCGGAGAGGCCTGCGTGGTGGTTTCCGCCGTATCAGTGCCGCTGTCGGTGATGCCGGATTCGGTCGTGGTGGTCTCGCCGCCAGCGGTGTCGGCGGTGTTGTCATCGCTGTTCTTCCGGGAGGCCGCGTCCTTCGAGGTCTGAGTGGCGGTGGCATCGGCGTTCGCGTTCGCGGCCGTGTCGCCTGTGATCCCGGCTGTGCTGCCCGTCGTGCTCTGGCCGGACTGTGTGCCGGTCGACTGCGCGGGCTGCGACTGTTGCGCGGTGGTGTTGCCCGTGGAGGGCTTCGTCGTCTGGGTGGCCGGCGAGCCCGAGGACTGCTTCGCCGGGGCCGGGGCCGATTGCTTCTGGTTGCTCGGCTTCGTGGCGGGGGCGGGCGTCGCCGGCTCCTCCTTCTGGGCGTGCTCCTTCTTGTAGTTCGCGCAGTAGCTGTCGAACGCGGCCTTCTGCGCTGAGACGTCGATGCCGCCTCCGGGGTTGGAATCGTAGGCCGAACCGCCACTGGAACAGCAGGCGACCGGATTGTAGTTGGTCGAGCACAGGTCGCACACGTCGCCGGCCGCGTAGGCCGTGCCGAGCGCGAATTGCAGGCCGCCGACCGCCATAGCGCCTATCACGGCCGAGCCGGCGAGCACGCGGATAAGCCGGCGCTTCACGGGCCGCCCGTTGCGTGGCGCTTCATGACGAGCTGATGATGTGGACATGGATATTCCCTTCTTCTTGTCTTCCGCGCCGTTTTTGGATACGGCGCGGCGGTACAGTTTGGTGGCGGCGAATCGCGATATACGAAAACCTGCGATGCGGCAGAATCCGCATCGCCGCGAATGATCCGGCAACCGTCGGTGTAATCTGCCGGGAGTGTGAGGAATCATGCCGGACGGCGAATCACAATCATCGCGATCGCGCCGGCAAACATCCGAAACGGACTATCGAGCGGTCTCTCACCGCTCGCGCATGATCGGCAGTCCGCCCGACAGTGAGCTGACAGCCGATGCCTTCACGCCTTCATTGACACACATAACGTACTCCTTGCTCGGATAAGACACCTGACCGGGGTGCCGCCCCATCATCCGGGGCCGGGCCTGTTCGCGGGTTCCCGTGAACGTTGACATCATCGTAGGCTCCGCGTCGCCGCGTTGGCAAACCCGCGGTTATACATAGTTGTTATGGCCTCGTATCAACCCTATATTTGTTCACGATGACAGCGGCGACAACCGTTATGGCGAATATCACGACATTGCCGATGATCAGCAGACGGTTCATCGTGTACAGCAGCCATGCGATCAGCAGCAGGTCGACGAGCAGCGCGACGATGCACAACGCCGCGAGCCCGGATTGCGGCACGCGGCCGAGCAACGGCAGCGAGCGGAATGCGCAGAGCGATGAGCCGTCGCGCAGTATCAGGCGCAATGCGGCAACGGCGACCATCGCCTGCACCACGATCATCAGAATCGTGACGCTCGACGACACGGTTTTCGCGGAATTCCCGGCGATCAGCGGGCACTCCGCGGCGATCATGCCCACCGAAAGCAGGCGCACGGGAGCGCCGGTCCGAGCGGAACGCTCTCCCAGTTCGCGCGGCAACCATCCGTCTGTGCAGGCCGAGGCGACCGGATACGCCATGCAGCCGACCGCGGCATTGAGCGTGGTGAGCAGGGCGAACGCGGAGCCGCCCACCACGAACGCGACCGTCACCGGAGCCGGGACGAATGCGGACAGGCTGACGGCGAGATCCTGGTTCGCGACCTGGGCTATCGGCAAGGCGCCGGCATCGGCCACGCAGATCAGCGCATACGTCACGACGACCAGCAACAGCGAGACGCGCATCGCGCGGGGCACCGTCATCCGTGGACGGTCCGCGACCGCGGCATAGTTCGCCACGCCGGCCACCCCGTTCATCATGAACGTCATGTACACGCATGCGAACAGGAACGCCAGAGGTGAGCCGAGAAACGTGTAATGCGCGAGATTCGCGAGCCGCACGTGCGGCATTGTCACCGCAACGTACGTGCCCAACGCCGCCGCGAGCAGCACGGCCATCACCAGTTGGGCGATGGCGGCGATGCGGGCACCCAGCATGTGCACGCCGAGGAACAGCGCGACGACCAACGCCGCGGTCAGGCGTGTCGGCAGCGTGGGCAGGCCGAGCAGCTGCGCCGCGGACAGCGCGTACGCGGAGATGTCGAACACCAGAAAACACAGGATATAGGCGACGATGCCACCGAACACGGGCGGCAGCAGCGTGCCGACCTGCTGGTACTGGCCGCCCGGGTAATCGCCGGACGAGCTGGCCAGCAGCTGCGGCACCAGCGCGAACGCGCCTCCCAGTCCACCGACCAGCGCGGCGAGCCACAATCCGGTGCCCGTGATGCCGACGCCGATGCCGGCCATCGACATGACCCCCAGACCGACGACATTGCCCGCGCCGAAAGCGGCCAGATGAACCGTGTGCAGTGAACGTGATGATGCCATGATGCCCCTCCCCGGCCGAAACCTTCATGACAACTGAACCACATCATGCCGGCGATGAGAACGCCGTTCCCATATGAAAAATCTATACTGTGTTCAAGCGCCACATTGTTCGATCGCGGATGGCGGGGCCGGGGCTCGTGTCCAACGACCCTATCCGCGGCGCATATCTCCCGTCGCGCGTCAGCTGCTGGTCAGGAACGTCTCGTTGCCGCGGGTGAAATCAAGCACCGCGCCGGCAAGCTCGACCTCGCCCGACAGATCGGGGTCATCGGCGAGCAACCGCCCCGCACGTTCGCGCGCGTCGGCGATGATCTTGGCGTCCTTGACCACGCGCAGCAGTTTCAGACCGGACTTGCCGCCCGACTGCGCATCGCCGAGCACGTCTCCGGCGCCGCGGAACTCCAGATCGGCCTGCGCGATCTGGGCGCCGTCGAGCGTGCCCTGGATGACCTGCAGCCGCTGCTGCGCGGGACCGCCGTCCTCAGCCCGCGAAATCAGGAACGCCCATGAATCCGTGCCGCCGCGCCCCACGCGCCCGCGCAGCTGGTGCAGCTGCGAAAGCCCGTACCGGTCAGCGTCGAAGATCACGATGCAGCTGGCCTGCGGCACGTCCACGCCCACTTCGATGACCGTTGTCGCCACCAGAACCGGCGTGGCCCCATCCGCGAAATCGGCCATGACCTGCTGCTTGGTCGCGTCATCGTCGCGGCCGGTCAGCGTCGCGAAACGGACGCCACGGAACTGCGGCAGCGATGACAGCCTGCGCTCGATCTCGGCCACGGAATGCAGCGGCGGCCGTGACGGAGCACCGTCACCATCCTCCTGCGATGGCGCGCTGGCGGCTGTGTTGGCGGCCGCGGTGGCGGATTCGCGCCTGTAGGCGTCGGAATCGTCGTACACGCCGATCTGCGATGCCCCACTTGTATCGTCATCGCCGTCCGATTCATCGTCGGCATCGATACGCGGGCAGACGACATACGCCCGCTCCCCCGCGTCGATGCGGCCGCGGATGTGGGCGAACATGGAGCCCATCATGCGGCCGTCGTCTTCAGGCACGATGAACGTGCGGATGGGCTTGCGCCCACCCGGCAGCTCGGTGAGCCACGAGATGTCCAGATCGCCGAACCAGGTCATCGCCGCCGTACGCGGGATCGGCGTCGCGGTCATGACCAGCAGGTGCGGCACGACATCGTTTTTGGTGCGCAGGGATTCGCGCTGCTCCACGCCGAACCGGTGTTGCTCGTCGATGACGACGAGCGCGAGGTTCGGGGCCTGGAACGTCTTGGAGAACGCGGCGTGCGTGGCGACGATGATGCACGGGTCGCCGCTGGCCGCGAGCGCGAGAGCACGGCGGCGGGCGGCCAGTTTCATGCCGCCGGTCAGCAGGATGACCGGCACGTGCCGCGTGTTCGCGTCCGACTGCGCGTGCGCCGCGCCGTCTTGTTTCCCACTGCGCGCCCCACTGTGTTTCACGGGATGTTTCACGGCCGTGCGCCCCTTGGCATCTCCGTCATCGGCAGCGGATTCGGCGACCTTGATCAGGTCGGCCGGGTCATTGGGAGACAGGGCATCGCGGGACGGGTCATCGCCCGTCTCGACGCCGTCAATCGCGCAGAGCATGGCGCTGATGGTCGCATGATGCTGCTCGGCGAGCACCTGAGTGGGCGCGACAAGCACCGCCTGATGGCCGGAACCCGCCGCCTGCAGCATGGCCGCGACCGCGACCACGGTCTTGCCGGAACCGACCTCGCCCTGCAGCAGGCGCTGCATCGGATATTCGCGGGCCATGTCCACGCCGATATCATCGATGACCTCCCGCTGGCCGCCGGTCAGCGGGAACGGCAGTGATTCGATGAACCGGTCACGCAGCGCCACGCCCGCACAAGGCAGGGCCGCATCCTTGCGGACATTGCTACGCGACTGGAGCAGCGCCGTCTGCGAGACGAACGCCTCCTCGTAGCGCATCGTGCCGATGGCCCGTTTGAAATCCGCGGTGCTGAGCGGGTCGTGGATGGCCAGGAACGCTTCCGCGCGATGCAGCAGATGATTCGATTCGCGCACCGATTCGGGCAGGACGTCCGGGATCGCGCGGGCCAGGCCGACGGCCACGGCGTTTCCTGACCGAGACTCGGCATCCGCTGGAGCGGTTCCGGCGCCGCTGATGCCGCCGTCTTCCATCGGTTTCATTGTTTGCGGGGCTTCCGTTGCCGCATCGCCCGGGAGATCCTGCCCGGTTCCGGCCAGCAACTCGATGCATTGCACTATCGACTCATGAATGTGTTCGCTGGAGATACGAGACGACGCGTGATACACCGGTCGGGGTCTGCTGATGCGACGCAGGCCCGCTTCGACGGTGTCGGCGTCGTATTTCAGAGCGCTCATCTGCACGACACCGGAGTATTCGCCATCAGCCGGACCGGAGCCGGGAGCGACCGTCATTATTTCGGGATGGGTGAACTGCAGTTGGCCGTTGAACTCGCTCGGCTCGCCGGCGATCACCACAATCGCGCCGGAACGCAGCCGCATGCTCAGCCAATCGACATACTGCTTCTTGTACGAGAAGAACACCAAACGGGCGGCGGCCCCCGCGATATGCCGGGAAACCGCGAAATCCCCGTCATCCACCACGGCCTCGAGCCGGTAGCCCCGCCGAACGTTCATCGGCACGACCCGCATGCTGCGCACCGACGCGGAGAACGCCATTCTCTCGCCGATACGGGCCTCGCGCAGTGCCCGCAGGGGCACCGGATCGGCGACGCGGAACGGATAGTAGGTCAACGCATCGCCCACCGTCACGACGCCAAGGCTTTTGAGCGCGCCGACACGCCGCTTGTTCGTCATGATCGACGACATGGTGGTGTTCAACGTGATGCTCATACGTCCCTATTGTGGTGTGCCGGCGGGACGGCATCGCATTGTCCCCTCCGCCAGCGGATATAAAGAGGCCCCGGAGTCTTGCGACTTCCGGGGCCTCAGTGAAACATTATCGCGCGATGTCACGCAACCACACGCTGAACCTTGCCGGCCTTGAGGCACTTGACGCACACGCGGACGCGAACGTTCTGGCCGTCAACGGTGGTACGAACCGGCTGCAGGTTCGGGCGGAAGGTGCGCTTGTTGCGGATATGCGAGTGAGAAACGGTGTATCCGACCTGCGGACCCTTGCCGCACACTGCACAACGAGCTGCCATGATGGACTCCCTTAATAACCTTGATGTTCAAGTCTTCCGTGTTCCAGCACGGATGCTTGAACACACAACTTCACAATAATAGCGCCAAATACAAACAAATGCAAATCAAGCGTGTATCATTGCGGCTTTCACCTACACATCCACACAATATCACCCGTCTTGACTATTGCCGCATCCAGCAACTCTTCATAAAATCACGGTAAAACGGTTACTGTATGGCATACGATACATGCAACGCGGCAATCGTCAAGGAGGAATGATGCTCAATTCACTTAAAGGCCTGCTTTCACGCAAAAACGACGTGCCCTCCCCCACAGTGATCTCGTTGGGACAGGTGTGGGTCGACATCATGATGGACATCGACGCGATTCCCCAACCGGGCGGATTCGCCGTCGCGAACCATACCATGCCGTCGGTGGGCGGCAGCTTCCGCGTCATGCAGGCGGCCAGCCGGATTGGGGCGGCGACCAAGCACGCAGGCGTCATCGGCAACGGGCCGTGGGCGTCACTGATCCGCAAGGCTCTCAACGACAACGGCATCGAGCACATCGGCCAGGACCGCATCGACGCCGATTCCGGTTTCCGTCTGGTGCTCAACGACAGCGAGCGCAAGACGTTCGTCGCCACGTATGGCGCCGAATCACAAGGCAACGAGAACACGTTCGACTGCGTGGAGCCCGGCGAGGGCGATGTGGTGCACATCAGCGCCAACACGCTGATGGATCACAGCGCGTCAGGCATCGACGCCTTCCTGCATCGCACCTCTTCGGACCCGACGACGCGCGACTACAGCATCGTGCTCAATCCGACCAACACGCTGCACATGGTCAGCGACCACCTGCTGGAGGATCTGGTGCTGGTGCGGCCCATCTGGTCCTGCAACCGTCAGGAGGCCCGCACGCTCGCCGACCGGCTTGGCGTGTTCGTGGACGATTCCCTGTCGATGACCGTCGGCGGCGGGTTCGACGACTCGATGAAGGCGCTGTGCAACAGCCTCGGCGCCACGCTGCGCGCGCCGCTGGTGGTTCGTGCGGGGTCGCGCGGCGCGTGGGTGCGCACGCCGGGCGGCGAAGTCATCCATGTGGAGGGGTATCCGACGAAGGCGACGCACACCCGTTCGGCGGGCTCGTGCCACACCGGTGCCATGTGCGCACTGATCGCCCGCGGCTGGTCGCTTGTCGATGCGGTGAAGATCGCCAACGCGGCCGCTTCGCTGGGCATTCAGCGTTCCATCAACGGCGTTCCGGACTGCCCCGGCTATGACGAGGTCATCGCCAAGCTCGAGGAAGACGAGACTCCGGCCGAGGCCGCGAAGTAGCCATTCCCCGCAGCGTCGCCCGGCCGATATGGATTGTTGCGCAACGCTGTCGTTCCGTTTGCGTCCTTAAGTGCGCGCCGAACGGACGACTCTGCGCACATAGGGACGCAAATCGGGTGTTTTGCGTCCCTATGTGCGCGCACTTGTCGTTTCGGCGCGCACTTATGGACGCTATTGGACCAATCACCGTACCGATGACCGCTCAGGCGCGGCCACCCCACGGCGTCTGGCCGACAATCCCATATCGCGGGCGAGTCTGCGATGCAGTTCCTTCGTCAACGGAATCAGATCGCTTTCCAGCGGATAATTCAGAAAAACGCTGCGGCAACGGCATGTAATTCACCCGCAACCATATGTAGATTCGTCCATCCATCACGATCAGATTCGGTCTGTACGGGCTCATCTTCAGCAGTTCGACCACGTCGGCGGGCACGCCGCCCTGCTCGCTGGTGCGCTGAAACATCTTGCGACCCTGATAGATGGTCGCCCACATGAGTGGGCCTCGTGGAACCGTGCACGGGCATACCAGGAACACGATACCGGTGGCATAGCTGGGGTTCGCGTCCGATATGAACTGCATCACGTCATAGTTGAACGTGATCCAGCCGTCCTTGCCCCACGTCGTATGCGGCATTTCGCTACCGACCATCCTCAGCTTGGAAATCTTGGCGAACCACGCCGGAGGGAAGTGCACGTCCTCGTCCAGCGGCGTCCAACCGCGAGCGAACATATCCGCCCGCCGCGCCTCTTCGATGGGATCGGGCTTGCGCCGCGCATAATAGGTGTACC
>OAWX01001201.1_pt1 | contig 11824 bp, 20 predicted proteins | sample 1495571 | NCBI WGS metagenome assembly OAWX01 (sample SAMEA2580265, study PRJEB22360) | human gut metagenome | biome: human gut; feature: human-associated habitat; material: faeces | place: Denmark | collected 2008/2010 | reverse complement strand
GCCGGTGCATTGCATAATATTCGGCTCGCCCTGTCAGGACTTGTCTATGGCGGGATTGAGACTCGGGTTTGGCGGCGACCGCTCAGTGCTGTTTGTGGATGCCGTCAGAATTATCGGAGAGATGAGGAGAGCCACAAATGGAATGTATCCAACTTTCGCTGTTTGGGAGAATGTACCCGGAGCTTTCAGCTCCAACGGTGGAGAGGACTTCCGAACTGTGCTGGAAAAGCTTGCCCGCGTGGCACAACCAGACGCTTCAATTCCTCGACCTTCGGAGGGGGGGCGGCGCTGGAAACACGCAGGAGCAATCGCCGGAGACGGATGGAGCTTGGCTTGGCGACAGCTTGACGCTCAACATTGGGGAGTCCCCCAGCGTCGCAAACGAATCGCTCTTGTCGCAGATTTTAGAGGTGGACGTGCCGCTGAAATACTTTTTGAGCGCACGGGCCTGCCGGGGAATCCTGACCAGAGCATCCCGACGTGGCAAAGCATTGCCGGACTTGCTCAAGACAGCCCTGCTGGACATGATCGAGTGGTGGGAGAGCGAAGCTACTGCATTAGCGGAAACACCGTAGACCGGGTTACATACCAAAACGGAACCGGCGTGAGGGAAAGCGGCAGCTTTACGGTGAACACCGTGGACCGCCATGCGGTAGCGTACTCCATCAATCCGCTGGACAGCAACAGCATGAAATCGGCAAATCCCAATAGCGGCTTCAACGAAACGAAGGTGAGCCAGACGCTGGACTGCTTCGACCCTAACCCTGCAAAGAATCAAGGCGGTCTGGCGATAGTGCAGCCCTATGTGCTGAAAATCCGTTCGGGTTGTGACGGCGGCGGCAAGGGCGCGCTGGTGCAGACAAAAAGGACCATGACGCTCTCGACGCTTCAAGATCAGACGCTCTTTCAGCCGGTCGTCTTTGATGCCCGGGGAAATGGCGACGGTATTACAGTCCCGACTATCACTGGAGATCACGAGTCCCGGGTGACGGACTACACGGCCATTGCGGTTGACCTGTACAACGGGGCCGTGACTGGCGATAAGGCTGCACCCATTACATGCAGGAGTATCGGGTCTCATTCCGGGCCGCAGGTGGCAGAACAAAGAACTTTCAGCGAGCAGGCTTATGACAGCTTCAAGCAGAGTGGAAGCGGAGGAACGCTGAAGGGCAGCGGTGGCGCAGTAGGGTATGGCGGGGAGTCTCTGGTGGCAGAAAAGATGGTTCGCTGGATCGTCCGCCGCTTGACACCGACAGAGTGCGAGCGCCTGCAAGGCTTTCCCGATGGCTGGACGGACATCGGGGAATGGACAGACACCAAAGGGCGAGTCCATAAACCGGCGGACACCCCGCGCTATAAGGCGCTGGGAAATTCCATTGCTTTGCCGCAATGGTCCTGGATCGTCCAGAAAATGCGGCCATACATAGGTGACGGGGCAACAATGGGCAGCTTATTCGACGGCATAGGCGGTTTTCCACTGGTCTGGGAAGCAACCTATGGAAAGGGAACTGCAAGGTGGGCTTCGGAGATAGAGGAATTTCCCATCGCAGTAACAAAGAAATGGTTTGGAAGCGAGGAGGCGAAGCTATGAAAAATCCTATGATGCAGAAAGTGACGCTGGCGTTAAGCTGTGCTGCTGTTGGTCTGGCAGTTTTCGATATGACGGTCAAGGATGCTCGTATTCATGAGCTGACGGAAGAACGGGACATCTACGCCAACAGGTTTCAAAACTGGTCTGAACGTGCAATGCGGGACGAGGAAGCAATCTCAGAGCGAGATGATTTGCTCGACAAACTGCTTGGCGAGATGGATGCTGTACTCAACGGTGAAATCAAGTTCGAAGACGCGGGTGAATTTCACTGCACTGCATACTGCACAGAAAATTTTCCGCATGAGTGTGGAACGGGAACAGGAATCACGGCCAGCGGGCAGCCGATCCAGGCGGACGTGACGGTGGCGGCAGACCAAACACTTCTCCCCTATGGGACGGTTTTGTACATAGAGGGCGTGGGCATCCGCATTGTGCAGGACAAGGGCGCAGGCGTGCAGGGACGGCGTCTTGACATCGCTGTTGCCGGGACGCATGAGGACGCCTTAAAGTGGGATGGATACGGCAACCATAGGGTGTGGGTCATTGAAGGGTCGGATGGTGACGAATGAGAGTCGGTTGCTACTGTATGGACTGCATGGAGGGCATGGCGCAGTTTCCGAATGATTTCTTTGATCTCGCGGTTGTTGACCCGCCGTATTTCAGCGGGCCGGAGCGCCGGGGCTACTATGGTTCAAAGGTCAGCAGGATAGGCGTCCACCGCGATTATCCCGTTTCTCCAAAGTGGGATGTTCCCGGGAAGGAATATTTCGATGAGCTGCTTCGGGTGAGCCACCATTACATCGTGTGGGGGTGCAACTACTTTGACTACCGATTCGCGCCCGGGCGTATCGTCTGGGACAAGTGCAACGCTAACACGAGCTTTTCGGACTGTGAGCTCGCAGCGACAAATCTGTTTTCGTCGGTTCGACTGTTCAGATTCATGTGGAACGGAATGATGCAGGGAAAAAGCATCGCCGAAGGCTATATCATGCAGGGCAACAAAGCTCTGAATGAAAAGAGAATCCACCCGACTCAAAAGCCGGTGGCGCTGTACGACTGGATATTCCGGGAGTATGCAGCTCCGGGACAGAGAGTCCTCGACACACATCTTGGGAGCGGGAGTAGCAGAATTGCCGCATACAACGCGAGTCTTGAATTCACGGGATTTGAAATCAGTTCGGAATATTACAGCCTGCAGGAAAAGCGTTTTCAAGAATACACCGCCCAGCAGGATATGTTTCATCTTTGTTTGTCGGAAAGGGGAGAAACGGTATGAGCAAAGCTGTCCTTATCAGCATTCGTCCAGAGTGGTGTAAGAAAATTGCAGGCGGGCAGAAGATCGTGGAAATCCGTAAAACAGCACCAAACCTGAAAAAGCCGTTCAAGTGCTACATCTACTGCACCAAGAGCACACACTTTGTTGATATTCCCGGCGTGAAAGAAAGTGACCTCATGCCGGCTGACGGAAAAGTCATCGGCGAGTTTACTTGCTACAGTACCACGATCATCTGCCATGTAGGGACGACGGGGAGCGGGGCTTTGCCCAAGCTGCACATTATTGGGCCAGGGCCGGGATTGCAGTATAAGCCTGCAACTGACCTGCTCAAAGCGGCTTGCATGAGCGAAGAAGCGGCGGAAGAATATCTCAAGGGTGGCAGCGGGTTCGGCTGGGACGTCTCAGACCTCAGAATTTATGGTAGGCCGCACGAATTGTGCGAGTTTACAGGTCTCCGAAAAACAAGATTCGGCATGGAGCCGGTGAAACTCGACCGCCCGCCGCAGAGCTGGCGTTATATCGAAATGGAGGAGCTGGACGATGACGGAAGAGTGGAGAGTGACCGAAGATGAAATTTCCCGATAAAAAATATTCCGTCATTTATGCAGACCCGCCGTGGAGCTACCGCCAGCATGGAACGGGGCCGAAAAGCCGTGGCAATGCGGCGCAGCACTACCACACGATGAGCACCGAAGACATTTGCGCTCTCCCGATTCGACAAATTATGCGGGGGGGGGGGCAGGGCTGCGCACTTTTTATGTGGGCCACGTTTCCGCAAATCGCCGATGCACTCCGCGTCATGGAGACATGGGGCTTTACATATAAGACAGCCGCCTTTGTCTGGGTCAAGAAAAATCGGAAGAGTGATACCCCGTTTTGGGGAATGGGTGCCTATACCCGGGCAAACGCAGAAATTTGCCTGCTGGGTGTGACGCCGGACTTTAGAGCTTCTGAGCAGATCAAGAGCCATGCAGTGCATCAAATCATCGAAGCGCCGGTCATGGAGCACAGTATAAAGCCGGATGAGACGCGCCGCAGGATCGTCGAGCTGCTGGGAGACGTCCCAAGAATAGAGCTGTTTGCCCGCCAGCGTGTCCCCGGGTGGGACGCATGGGGCGATGAGATAGGAGATTAAAGATGAGCAAAACGCAGTATGTCATTCATGAGCATGGCTACAAAGTTCCGTTTTCTGGGTTTGCCTATGTTCAGGCAGACAGCAAAGAAGAGGCCGAAGAAAAATTCGGAGACGACGTGACAGTTTACAAGCAAATCGACATCGGCGATGTTGAGGAAGTCGATGAAATGCCCATCGACTTAGACTGAATCCTTGGTATTTGGCAGGGGCCGCCCGCGCGGCGGCTCTTTTTATATGAGCATAGGGACAGGCCCCGACCGGTTCAAGCCCGGAGATGCCCACCGAAGAATCAGAATGAAGGGAGAAGAAAAATAGGACTGGCATTGAAAGTATTTGCATGGATGGCAGTAATCGGATTTGGCGCTCTGGTTGCCCTCGTGGTAGGAATAATCGCTCGCTTTCTCTGGATTATTTTCTTTGATGAATAAGGAGAGCATGATGGATAAGTACGATGTGACCCTCTATGGCGTGGATTCCTACACGGGGTATCCCACGGCGCTTACTTACAGGCTTGAAGCGTCGAGTGTAGGAATAGCGGTTGATCTTGCACGACTGGCCGTAAACGGGAATTACCCGGAGTTCGTGGAGGATTATGAACTTTATAAAGAAAGGATGGGAGCAAAATGAAACTTTCAGCACTGGCATCAATCATCAAGGACTGCGGCCGTTGCAGCCAGATCACGGCAGCGAATGGGCATCGGTTTATCAGCACTGGCCATGCTGTGTACAACATGGATGGATACCCCAAGGCGCAGAATAAGAATGAGCTGGCCGCAATGCTGAGTATTCCTTCGAAGAAGGTGGAGGACATCTACTTTGAGGAGGAAAGAGCGGAGAACAACATCTACTATGGCGCGTCGCTGGCTGACGACCCGGATAATGAAGAGCCAGTGGATAAGCTGAATACCCGCATTGTCGTCAACGGAGAAGAGTATATTGCTCTGCGTCACCCCAGCGGGACCATCGGCTTTATCCGCACAGCGCTGCTCGGGCCGGTAGAAAGCGAGCTGACCAAAGAATATGCCGCTATCTGCGTGAGATGGGGAAATTGGCGAAACGGTACGCCGGTTTACGCGGTAAAGGATGGAATGTACCTTCGCGCTCTCATCCTTCCCGCAAAGCTGGGCGGTGCGACTACGGATGATCTCAGCGAAATCCTTGCAAATATGTTGGAATGCCAGCAGTCGGAGAAGAAAGAGGAGAAGGCTGATGATTAAAACCGGAGTTAGGTATCGCTGCGATAGGTGCGGCTTTGAGCGGTTTGTTCTCGATGGTAGCATGGGCTTGACCTGCTCAAGGATCGCGGCAGCTTCGGCGCACTGAGCGTTGTAACTGGCGGTGGCGCTTCCCTCCACATAGTCAGAGAAAGAAGACAGCTCTTTTGCAATGCGGGCAGCAGATTCATTGATGATAGCCATGATAAAAGCCTCCATATTCAGTTTTCAAATTATCCCGGCAGTGTGCCGGGTGTGGGGCTGGGTCGCTTTGTGTCCGGTGCGGCCCTGCTGAGGTATCCGGGGCGGGTCAGATGATCCATTCGGCGTCGTTATATTCGACGGAGTTCTGGGCGATGAATGCATACAGTGCGCGGGAAGTGCCGGAAAGAGCCTTTAGAACGGGATTGTTCCGGGTGGCGTCCTCGTTGCACTGGTAGATGAAACTGTCCAGCAGCTTTACGAAGGCGTAGAAATCGCGGTCGATGGTATAGCGCCCCTCGTTCCAGTCGAGAAGATGGAGCAGGTGGGGGAAGACGGTCGGCATGATGGGAAAATCTTCGGCGTCGGCTGCCTCCACGTGGTAGCGGCCAGTGTATGCGGCCTCGTTCAGCTTGTAGAGAACGGCGTAGATTTTGCGGTCATCAAAGAGAAAGTCATGCGGATACCGGCAGGCGCTCAGAGCGTCGTACAGCTCCGGAAGCTCGTAGGATGCGGCAAGGTGGCACATACCGCCGGCCCCGTTGAGGATAAAAGCCAGACCGTGAGCGACGGCGGCAATGTGTTTTTCGGAAAGCTGAATGCAAGACATGGTAAAACCTCCTGTTATTCTGTTGTGTCTGGGTATGGACCCATGAGCGCCCGCCCCGGCGGGGCGGCTGGGCTTGCACCAGCGGCGGCGGGATGCCGTCGGCCTTGCGGGTCATTCGGAAAACATCTTTTTGCAGAGCGCTTCCACCTCTGCGGTGGGCTTGATGGGGAGCGTGATAACGGAGATTGTCGGGTCGCTGGCGCTGATGGCGTAGACGGGAGAATAGCCGCGCGTCGTGCCGTGGTAGGTGAATTGCACCGGGTTCACCATACTGTCATAGTCGGCATTTATCAAGATGGGCGTTGTCCCGATGTGGAAAAGCCTTGCAAGGCCGCTTTTCTTCTTGCCGGTGGGGATGTCCTGCAAAAACGGGGTGCGCTCCACGGGCTTTTCATTGGGGGCGTGGTTCTTGAAGATGTCCACCAGATCCGGCGCGTTCTCTTCCGCCTCAAAACCGTACTGGGCAGAAATGATGGTCACGCCGTCGGCGGGGCATTCGCGGAGCGTCACGGGCTGGATCACATCGGGGTACAGGACGGCGGGCAGCTTAAACGCGGTGTATGCCGTGATGATGTAGACCAGATCGCCACGGCGGGTGACACGGACGCCGCGCCGGTCCTTGGCCTGCTCCTTGAGGTAGGATTGGATCGCCTTGACATTGAGGCCGAAAAGGGTGAAGTTGGTAGAAAGTTTCATGGCATTGCCTCCTATTCTGTTTTTTCAAATCGTCCCGGCGGGGTGCCGGTGGTGGGGCGGGGCCGCTTTTCTGGGTGCGGCCCTGCTAGGGTGTCCCATTCAGCAGAAAGAAGTCTGCTCACAGTATGCTGGGGCGTTGTCTGCGCTGGGTGCGGGGGCTGCTTGGGGCTGTGGTTTTGCTTCGGGTTTCGGTGCGGGGGCAGGAGCGGCGCTCTTCGGTGTTTTCTCTACATCGGCGACGGCCTGCCGGGCCTCGCGCCACTTTGCCAGCGCTTTCGCTTGGGCGGGGCGGTCTTCTGCGGACACGGCCATAAATTCGTGCATCGCCTTGCACTCTGCCTTTTTGAGATCGGCGGCGCTGGGGGCTGTTTCCTGCTTCGGGGCCGGCGCAGGCTTTGCCTTTTCGGTCTGGGGCTTGTCCTGCTGGGCGGTAGCCTTGGCGGCTTTGCGCTGGTCGGCCAGCATTTTGTTATAGGCCCGGATGTCATCGAGACTCTTAAACCGCCCGACGGGCCGGGGCTGCTGTTTCTCGACCTGCCCACGGTGGAAAAGATGGGCCTTTGCAAGGTAGTAGTAGCCTTTATCCTGTTCGGCGGCGGCTTTGGTCAGTTCGTCGGCGTCCGGCTTGGGCTGCTTCTTCTTGTCGCTGAGTTTCCACAGCTCGCAGGTGATCGCGGCTTTCTCACCCTTCTTAACGGTCAACCCTTCCTTGTGCCACTCTGCCCAAGTGTGAAACAGTTTGGAGCACAAGAAAGCCTCTGCGGCCTCTACAGGGTCGGGGGTGTTGCCGTTGCCGTCCGGCTCGAATTTCAGCCCGGCAGTGTAGCGCTCCACCTGTTCGGCGGTATAGAAGCGGCTCACCAGATCGTGACGCTGGAGGGCGTCGTAGTGGGTGCAAACCTCGTTGAAGATAATTCGCTCGTTGGTCATGGTGTAAAACCTCCTGTATTCAGTTCTCAAAATTCCCGGCGTTGTGCCGGTGATGGGGCGGGGCCGCTTTGTTTGAGCGGTGCGGCCCTGCCGGGGCATCCGCTTGACTTTACCGCCTTTCGGTGGTAAACTGGCTACAAGATGAGGTTGTGCAAAATGTCATCTTGCAGCCTGTCACCTGCTCAGCGGGTGGCGGGCTTTTTCTTTGCCCACCGCACCAGCAGGGCGGTCCAAATGGCGCGCTTGGTGGATTCGGGAAGTTCAAAAAACTTTGCGCTCATGTGTGCTTTTCTCCTTTCGCAGACTCGCAACCGCTTCGGCTGTCTGCCGTGGCGCTTGCTGTGGCATAATCTTAGCATGAGCCTATGCGATTGTCAAGCATGAGCTTATGCAATCTACTTTTTGCACAAAACGCATAGGCTCATTCTGTGCAAAATTGACATGGACTCATGCCGCCGCATTATGTATAATTATCTTGATATAACGTGAAGGGAGAAAATGAAAATGCCATTAAACGCAAAAAAAGCCGCGACAAACGCGGCGCACATGGCAAAACTGGACATGATAAGACTTCAGCCATACAAGGCAGAAGGTGCGGCGATCCGCGCCGCCGCTTCTGCTGCCGGGCAGAGCCTGCAAGGCTACGTTTTGCAGGCCGTCCGGGAACGGATGACGGCAGAGGGCCAGCCGCTCACGCTGGAGCCGGAGACGAAAAGCGGGGAAGAAGGGGGACTATAGGGGGTTACTGGGGAGAGCTATAGCCTACTAGGTTAAAGCCCTACACCTGCTTCTCAATCCCGTTAGGTGGAGAGTATATCCCCCTCCCGGCACGGTGAAAGTACCGCCCCGCTGCCCCGTGAAAAGTACCCCGGCGGCATTCCGTGAAACGTGGGACCGTGGAGCAGATCGCCGCCAGCGTCGCCCACGCTGGACGACCCCGCCGCCGCTGAGAAGAGAGAACAGCAGCAGACAGCACAACAGGCAGAGCAGGACACACGGCCCGCCCTGCCTGTTTTCTTTTTCTTCCGGCTCCGCCAGCAGCGCCCCGCCCACGATGCCGCCGCGCCTTCGCTGTGCTGGATCATCCCGCCGCGCTGCGGATCGCTTCGCCCTGGGCGGACCTCAGCGCGGCCCCGATGAGGATGCAGCCCGCCAGATGAGCAGCAGACAGCGCCCCGCCGCTGCTCCCGATCTCCTGCCCTGATGCCCTGCACAGCAGCCAGCAGCAGCCGACCGCCGCCGCCCTGCCCGCCCCGACCGGCGCGGCCTGCCCGATGAGCACCCCGCGCCCGCGCGAGGTACTGTGAGCGCGCGCCCGCGTAATAGCGGGTCCAACAGCGCAAAAGTTTGCTAGTTTTTGAATCAAAAAATCCACTTCCGGCGGCTGGCCGGGAAAAAGGTGGGTGGGGATTAAAAATTAAATGATGCCAAAAACAAGAGGGATTTTTCACAATAATTTATCCATGAATTTGTTGAAATTTTACAAATTGCGGAAGTATGTTTGTATAAAGTGACGGAGAAAAAAAGTTGTATTTTTGATATAATATACTATACAGAGGAACACATTAAGGAGAAGGGGCGTTGACAATGAATGCAATCGAACTGTCGAAGAATATCATTGCCTATGCTGCAATGAATGGATACCAAGTAACAAACCTGAAACTTCAAAAGACACTGTACTATGTACAGGGATACTATTTGGCGCGATTTGGAAAGCCACTTTTTGCTGATGAAATCGTAAACTGGGCTTATGGTCCAGTTGTGCCAGAGGCATATTTTAAGTTTTGCTCTTATGGTGCGGCACCGATTGAAGCGGAGGACATTCCAAACTATTTTGCGGGCTTGGGCTATGGAGAGTCTGGCTATATCTGCAAGGTGGTGAATGCTTGCCTATGCCGCACTGCAAGGCGGCTGGTGGAAAAAACTCATACGGAAGACCCGTGGTTGAACACATTCCGCAACCAGACGATTGATGTAATGAGCATCCGGGACTTCTTTAGCAAAAATGACCCACTCGGAATCAAGTAAGAGGATGAGATATGCCGAATAAAATTGTCGAAGATAAAATGACGAAACTTGTTGGACTTTTAGGCGACATGGCTGAAAAGGGATGCGTCGATGAGCTTGACTCTGGCCCAACAACTGACTTTGCCAAAGAGTGCTGGGAAAAGTTTTGCGACATATATGACAACCCGGATTTTCGGCATTCGTATTATACGATTTCATCCAGTCTGGAAAAGTATGATCCGGCGCAGCGAGACTCGCTACCAGTTTACTTGAGCAGTGCGATTGATTACGCGAAGACTCAAAATAGTGATGAATCTCGCAGAATAGCAAAATCTGTGCAAAAGCTGCTGGACCATGTAGAACTTGAGTGCCTTCGGATAAACCGAATGGACCAAGTGAAGCGAGATGCAGACCGAGCAGAAAGCATACAAAGTGAAGCTATAAAGCTGAATAAGACAACAGAGGAAACGGGAAAAAGGCTTGACGAGCGAGTAAATGGATTCCACGAGCAGTCTATCACGATTCTCGGTATTTTCTCCGCTGTGGTTATAGGCTTTATGTCGGGGCTTTCAATGTTCACAGCTGGCTTTAATCAGTTAAGCGAAGTTAATGTTTACATCATTACGTTTTACTCGGTAATCGTAGGAACTATCCTGTTCGACATTCTCTTTATGCTGATTTTCTTTATTGCAAAAATATCTGGACATTCAGTTGCGAGAGAAGCTAAAGAAAGCAAGTGGTGGATAGTATCGACATGGAGAAGATACCCATATGTTTACTGTTTCCACTTCTTTGCGCTTGTAGTTCTGGGCGTGACATTTTTCTTGAAACCAAAGGTGTAAACCAAAAGATGATACTCCATGATACCGATTTTGTGGTATAATTGGTACAGTGGATTTTAGACGAAGCCCTGCGGCAGCGATGCCGTGGGGCTTTTTTCATACCTATGTGCCGGTGGCGGTACAGAATAGATGCTCTGTCGGGTTTGCCCGGCAGGGCATTTTTTGTTGGAGGAACAGGATGCCAAGGCGGAGCGACAAAAGAGAGGCCACCGGCAAGGACAAGTCTACCACCGTCACCATCGCTGACTATGAGGTGGATGTCAAGGTCAATGTCTCTGCCGCTGCTGGCAACATTCTGACCCTGAAGGATGACGGCCTGTACGTCCCCACTCCCGAGAAGACCGACATCTCCGGTAAGGCTGACAAGGCGAAGAGTGCCACCGCTGGCAACTTCGCCGCTCTGGACGCAGACGGCAACCTGACTGACAGCGGCAAGAAGTCTGCCGACTTCGTCGCTGCCGAGACCGGCAAGCGCCTGATGAGCGACGACGAGGGTACTAAGCTGGCTGGCGTTTCCGAGGGCGCAACCAAGACCGCCGCCAGCGCCACCAACGGCCATATCACTATCGACGGCAAGGACACCGTCGTGTATGCCGAGCCTGAGAATGTCCTGCATACCGAGGATGTGTCGGACTTCACCGCTGAGGAGATCGCTGCTCTGCTGGCAGATGACTAAGACCGGATAAGGAGGCAGGCCCTATGGCAAAAGCGAAGGTAAAGGCGCTTTTGAGTACGGGGCTTGCCGCACTTTGTAGTCACATCAAACAGTGCGCTACCGCTGTTTCCGCATTGGCGAATACCACGGCGGACGGCTTTGATGAAGTCGATGACGTCCTGCATGAAAAACAGGACATCACAGCGGCGGTGCCTTTTACGATTCCGACGACTGGCTGGGCGAGGGATTCCACCCTCACCAGCTATTATTATTGTGACATTTCCATTACGGGGCTTTTGGCTACCGATATTGTGGATGTCACTCCGCAGCCGGAGTCCCATAGTGTGGCGCGTGCGGCAGGCTTTATTCCTACCGAAAGCATGGCTGGCAAGCTGCGGCTCCGGGCCGCGAGTGTTCCCACTGCGGCCATCAAGGCGCAGTACCATATCACAAACACTGTGAAGTATACAGAGTAGGAGGGATTTCATGGCATTAGGAGATTTTAATGTTGGCGGCGGTGCGTCGCAGGATGTGGACAAGACCCTCAAAGTCGAGGGCGCACCTGCAGACGCCAAAGCCGTCGGCGATGCGCTGGCAGGCAAGTCGCCTACCAGCCATACCCACAGCAATATGACCGCCGGGCCCCCCACCCCCCCCCACGAAGGAC
>OAWX01001196.1_pt1 | contig 11858 bp, 8 predicted proteins | sample 1495571 | NCBI WGS metagenome assembly OAWX01 (sample SAMEA2580265, study PRJEB22360) | human gut metagenome | biome: human gut; feature: human-associated habitat; material: faeces | place: Denmark | collected 2008/2010 | reverse complement strand
TGCCGTTGGCGGTCAAATTAGTATTGATGTAGCCGTCCGCCGCGCTATTGACGTTCAGCGTTCCGCTGGCGTAACGAGCGTCGAACTGTGCATACGCCCCACCGCTGAGGGTTTTGTCATCACCGGTATCGCCGGAGATGGCACGTGACAGATTGGCACCAACAGTGCGAATGGTTCCTTCATCAAACTGTTTGCGTGCTGACAGGTTTGCCATGGTGTAGCCGTTTTGATGGGTCATCCCTGCGCTAAACCAGTTGCCCAGTGGTAGCGAGAGATCGAGAGCGATATATTTCCCTGTATTGGCGTTGCTGTCGCCGTTGTTATAGCGCTGAATACCGGCCCGCAGGCCAAGCGAACCAAAGGTACCGCTGTAGACATTTTGATAGTAATCTGCCGTGTAATAATGGCTGTTGTAACGGCGGTCATCATTGTAGCTGATGCTGAATGTGCCCAGCTTCGACCACAGTGAGTTCAGGTTGAGTGTGCCGCCGATTGCACGGTTGTCGGCATCGCTACGTCGCAATTGATTGCCAATGCGGGTTTTTTCCTGGTTAACCCACAGCGAACTAAAGCCTCCCGGTAGAGTGGCGCTGATGCTGCCGATGCTGCTCCATGAGCTGTCACTGGCCAGCATATTTTGCAGGTTAACGTTGATCGCCCCCCCAAGCGGCAGCGTCAGACGGGTTTCACCCACCGCCTGATTATCGTATCCATATCCCGTTGCCGCCCAGCTAAGCGTACTCAATGAGCCGGAGGTCGAGGCACCTGCTAGCCAACTCTCTTTAGCTGGTCGCGTCTTTTTCCCGTTTTCCGACCAGCGATCCATATGAAAGCTACCGCCCCATACCTGCCACGCCAGTGGTGCACCGACGCCGCGCCCCCGGCTAAACAGCTTATTGACCCGCTGGGGGCGTTTGCTGATCACGCGACCGTTAACGATCACCTCAACTTCCACATCGTAAATCCCGTACGGTAGACCCCGGGTATCCACTTCATGATTGCCCATAGTGAAGTTCTGAACGCTTAGTAGCCGCCCATCACGGGTGAGATGTACTTCGCCCGCCGCCGGTAAAAAGGCGATCACTGGCGTGGCTGACTGGCTGCTGTCGAAGATGGTGGAGCTGGCCTGGTTTCCCCAGGAAAGGCCGTAAATCTTCCCTGCTGAAATGGCGGTCATCGGCCCTAAGGACTGCAAGTTCCAGGTGTCGAGCATTCCACCGGCAAATCGGTGACCGGCAAAATCGCGTTCATACATCGCTTTATATAATTCACTGTCCTGTTGACCGCTACCGATCCCGTACAGCGAGCCGTCGAGCACCACATGGTGTTCGCGCAGCGCAGTAACGTTATTCAGCGACAGATAGCTGGATGTGTTGCTCCCGCCGTTACGCAACTGGTTGTTATAGACGCCCAAGTTATAGCTCAGATTACTGCTGAGGGTGTTAACACTGGACTGCCCGATGTCTTCGCTACGTGAGCGTAGTACGGTGCCCAGCGCTTCGCGCTTGACCACCAGCTGCAGCAGCAGTTGGCGCAAGCTGAGATCCAGCTGCGCGTTGTCAGTCAGGGGGATGGTAAGGGCCTCATTGAACGGGGCGTTGGCCAGAGCCATCAGCTGCTGTCGAGTTTGTTCGCTGACACTGGCGTTATCTTCACTCTCTTCCAGCTGTATTTTCCGGATGCGTAGCTGTCCATCATCCAGCCAGATAAAAGCGCTGCCGATTCGCTGATCGTCCTGGCGACCCTGGCTACCGGCGAGATGAATATAGAGCGGGACGCTCATGCCGTCCTGAAGCGCCTGACTGAAGGCCTGCGGAATAATCACCCCACCTATTTGCTGCGCACTTATGTCAGCAGCGCTGGCATCGGGCTGAACGAACAAAAAGACCATGCCGAAGGCAAACTGGGCTTTCAGTCCTGGGGAGAACCGTCGTAAAGGCATTGTCGTTATCCATCTGCACAGCTATCTATTTCACGGGAATGAACTTATCACCCTGCCAAAGTGCAACCCGTCCTTTGTTATCCGCCGTGTCCACGCGGGTAAAACGACGCGACTTGCCCGGCATCAGGTAGTAATTCTCTTTACACTCCTTACCGTTGGCGGCTTTCAGGCAAGGGCCGTAGGCGAGGATCCGCAGCGTCGCATTTCCTGTATTTGTCAGGGAGCCGTTGGCGTACTGAAAGTGGTAGTTCGCCTGGCGGGGGGCGACGACCAGAATGGTGCCGATGCGGGCGGAAGCAGTGGCCACAGCGCTGCGGTTGGCATTATCGCGCTGCGCATCACTGAGGGCCTGATCAAACCAGACAATGCGGTAGTAGCGCTCTTTTTCATCTGCGGGTCCCTTATAGAAGAAGCGGATCACTTCGCTGGCTTGGGCGGGTAGCAGCAAGCTGGCGGGAGTGAGTAGCAACTCATCCGGCTTGTCCATTGAGATAACCTGCCCGTCGTCAAGCGGTGAAGAGAGCCGTTCGAGACGGATATTGATAAGGCGACCACTGTCGGTACTGTTTTTGATCGTTTTGCTCAGCGTGCTGCTGTCACTGTTCATAAACGATGATATATCGCCGACATCCAGCGCCTGGGCCGGAGATATTCCGGAAAACAGCAGAGCGAGAGGCAGAAGGTGCTTTTTCATAACAATTCCGTCCAGGAATAAAGCAGGGGGGCTACCCCTGCTGGTACATCAGAGAGATTAACTGGTCCAGGTCGCGTCGAACTGTACGCTAACGTCGCCGCTCCAGATGCCTTCCGGTAGAGTGCTGTAATCGGTTACTGCGGTGGTACCATTGGTGGTGCCGCTGATGATGGTGAAGGTGAAACCATCCTGTGCGGTGGTACGATTGCTGGCATTGTAACCGTTAGCCAGCGGGCTAAGGTTGCCGCCCAGTACGCCGTTGGCGGTATCGATCATCACGGTATCGCCAGTTTTTTCGACTGCCGCGCCGTTATAATCCACGCCCACATTCAGTGTGGAACCTGAGGTATCCAACTGGGTTAATGTGTTGGTGATAAGACGTGAGGTCAGTTTAAAGGCGGTAGCCGTTGAGTCACCCTCGATAGCCACGTCAAATAGACCTTTCTGTGAGTTAAAACCTTTAATGCCTTCGGCATACTGGAACGCCAGGCTACCGAGTGGCGTCACAACCAGCTTACTGGTGGTGTCTTTTTTGGCTGTTGCCGACCAGGTCGCTACAGCCTGAGCTGTTACGTCAGCAGCCTGCGCCACACCCATGCCGGTAAACACCGTTACCAGAGCTATTGCCAGAACCTTTTTTTTCATTGCATTTCTTCCCGAGTTGAATTGAGGACGTGATGTCCCAGTGAGTCATTTTTTAAAACTAACTTGCCTGGAGTTTACTGAACCAACTTATATATTTTTGAGTACAGCTTGGCCTCAGCATTACGCCGATGGGTATACACTGTCTTCACACTACAATTTTCAATTCTGGCAATCGATTTAGGTTGCATTCCCTGGGCCGTCATGCGGATAATTTCCATTTCCCGGTCCGTGATTTTATCTTTCTTAATATCTTTTCTCAGGAACCTGCCATTAATCACATAGGCCAGTTCTTTTCTAATATCACGACTCAGTCCAGCGTATACCACGCCCCTAATATTGCTATTGTAATACCAATAATTTGCTAAGGCTTCTGACTTTCTGGCCGCAATCAATACGACCTGTTTCCCCTTTACCGCGGATAACCATTCATTATCACGGTTTATAAATTCAGATAAAGAATCCGTATTGAGATTGATAAACACGAAATCTTTTCTAATTTTCTCCAACGATAGATAAATTAATCTGTCGATATCCACAATCAGTTCAGATAGTCCTTTATAGAAGTAGGCGTCATGGGGAGACCAGATGTATTTATCAGAACGGTTTTGACATTCCATATGGTTTTTAACCTCATAGTCCCTGCTGTAATCACTTTGCCATGTCACTACTTTCCAAACCTGTAATTTTTACAGGTGCATTCAGTTTCCTTAGTAAACCGGAAGTAAATAAGATACGTAGTACATATCAATAAAGGTTAAACGAGATTAAGTTTAATTATTTTCGATTGGGCTTAAATTTATGTTTTTTTCCCGATGAGTGTCAATATGTGAACGGAAAAGGAATTCAATGGTTAAGTCAATATTTAGAAAAACTGAAAATATTGCTTTTTTGATAAGAAGAAAAAGACATTTGGTTTCATAAGGTTATTGGCAATATAACGTTCAATTCTTACTTGCATTTTATATTGGTCAGGAACTTTGCCCTGAAGTGTTAGGAATAGTCTTAATGCGCTGTGTGATGGACTAGTAAAAAAACAAGTTTTAAGGGTAAGGGATAGAATATAAAACTATAATGAGCTGTCATTGAAGATGATTTGCCAATCAGTAAGAAATTTTAATGGATTAACATGCCGCACAAAATGGTTATAGGTGTTCATTACAATAAGTGATGGAAAATTGAACGGGCGTATGTACGTCATCTGTTCGGTAAGCCCCCAAGAGCCAGATTAAGTGAAGTTAAACGAAGGCTGCCAGCTGTCACAGGAACGATGGCCTCTTTGTCAGGGCACTGAGTGCAGTTATCTGTGCGCGTTACTCTAACTGGCACTCGAACGTCGGCGACGGGGTTACCGGTGGATCAGACTGTTCCTGTGGCGTAAACGTTTTTATGTTAGTACCAACAGATTTACCACATTTATCATCTTAACAGTTTGAGTGAAAATGCAGGCTGCGCCGCAAAGGGAGGAGACTGAGTGGCGTGTTCAGTCTAAAAGAGAGTTGATGCCAGCATACAGGGGCGAAGCTGGTCAACAAGTCAACATTAAGATAATGGAATATTCGGAGAGAAACGTCAGGCAGTTGGCCTCAAATGAACAGGAGGAATATATCCCCAGGAAAATTAATGTTGGTGTTATAAACACACCAACATTAATCCGATCTGATTATTAATCAGACAAATATCGTTAATCCGTCGAATTTTGAATCAACGTTTTTTCTTACGACCCTGAACGGCCTTAAAACGTGGATTAGATTTACAAATCACATATAACCGTCCTTTTCGCTTCACAATCTGACAGTCTGGATGGCGTTCTTTTGCGGTACGCAGAGAGTTAAGAACTTTCATCACGACCCCTTTTTCGTGCTAACAAAACGACCAAAACGTTGGGTGAATCGTGCAACATTTCCTTCTGATGCCACTGTTCTCAGCTTCCCTGTATAGAACGGGTGCGATTTAGAAGAGACATCAATTGTCACGTATGGATACGTTACGCCATCCAGCTCAATCTCACGGTCTGTTTTGATAGTCGAGCCGATTTTAAAGTACTCATCAACACTGGTGTCGTGGAACACCACAGTACGATACTCAGGATGGATATTGGGCTTCATCATTTTTACCTGTTATGTTATAACATAACCATAAAGATACATGCTCATCCGGATCATTTCAACACCCAATCCCTGTGACTCTTTGTGGATGTGGAATTTTCGCAACGGGGAACTCTGGCATTGTTAGCAGCCGTTGGCGACGCTCCCATAAACGCCTGGATGAGTGATTGATGATGGTTTCGCTGAGAGTATGGATTTTTCGACAATGGAGGTTATCTCCACTTTACTGGCCGATGATTTATCGCAGTATGATTGATTACCTGACAGCGTGTATTCCTCTCCCACGGATATAATAATTACTTACAAAAAGGGAGAGGATGCATATTTTAAATATCACTGAAGTGAACAGTTTATTGCCGTTATTAATAGAAATGGAGAAATAAATAGGCGTATTCTACAATTGCGACAAAAACAACGATATTAATCAGTTTATGACTGATTTGTTGTACTTTATTCTCTTTCATTGGTACTTCCTCGCTTTAAAAAAGAGCGCACTTCGTAAGTGCCCTTATATAAATAACGAGTTTGGTCAACCAATTTTTTGACATGTATCACAAATTTGAATGGATGTATTACATCGGCTATCTTTTATTGCACCAACGTCATTGATATATGTCGCCTGAAGTCAGTTCCGGGAATGAGTTTGATCTCAAGACTGGCCCAGTCCGGGCGTTGATTGGCGCTGAGGAGCATATCGCATCTCATCATAATGTCGTATCTCCTGGGGTGTTATACAAGATATCGTTGTTGGTGACCTGGGAGAGGAATTGAGTTCTATTAAACCGTCAACTATGCCGGATACATACTGGATTACACTGCAGGCACGCCTTACGAGAGAACGTGCCGCAGTGACGGGTTAATTATCTGAAAGAATTTGCGAGGCTGTATCGGTTACTCATTGGTTTGATAGTTTTACTCTCGGGAGAGTAATAGATATTTAATTCATTAACGGAAACCAGTCAGTTCCTTTCGATGCCTGAATTTGATCCCATAGTTTATCCGGAATGGTTAATTCATGAACAAGTTGTGTTATCGTTCATGAGAAGCATAACGTAAAGGGAAAAGCTCGATTAGACGGCAGGATTTGTCAGGGGTTATGAACGAAATTCATAAATCTGTTTGAGTGTTGCGATGGGTAGTGCAAGTTCGAAATCTCCGCAATTTACAGTCCGATGAAGGAAAATGAATATCCATAAAAAATATATCGATTTATTCTGGCGTATATACCTACTTCGACGTATTTCCAATAGTTGTTAATTAAAGGCAGGCCATTATTATTCACTCTGAATAATGAATTATTCACTGTCCGCAGAGTAAAAAATATAACTTAGGTGTCTATTTAATGACTTGCACAAAAAGCTAAATTTTCACCCATAAATAAAAATATAATCCCGCGCCCAACCACCTGATGAGTGGCTACAGACACTGGATATATTAGGTGGCGGTGCACTTTCTTACATAAAGGTATTTCCTTTTCTGCGGAAAAGGAAATCGGGAAATCCCCGGTTTTTCTGACAAGCAGACGCCATTATTTGTGTCTGCCTATGTTCGTTAATTCGTTCATCAGGAAATTATCTCAATGTCGCGTTATAAAACAGGTCATAAACAACCACGATTTCGTTATTCAGTTCTGGCCCGCTGCGTGGCGTGGGCAAATATCTCTGTTCAGGTTCTTTTTCCACTCGCTGTCACCTTTACCCCAGTAATGGCGGCACGTGCGCAGCATGCGGTTCAGCCACGGTTGAGCATGGGAAATACTACGGTAACTGCTGATAATAACGTGGAGAAAAATGTCGCGTCGTTTGCCGCAAATGCCGGGACATTTTTAAGCAGTCAGCCAGATAGCGATGCGACACGTAACTTTATTACCGGAATGGCCACAGCTAAAGCTAACCAGGAAATACAGGAGTGGCTCGGGAAATATGGTACTGCGCGCGTCAAACTGAATGTCGATAAAGATTTCTCGCTGAAGGATTCTTCGCTGGAAATGCTTTATCCGATTTATGATACGCCAACAAATATGTTGTTCACTCAGGGAGCAATACATCGTACCGACGATCGTACTCAGTCAAATATTGGTTTTGGCTGGCGTCATTTTTCAGGAAATGACTGGATGGCGGGGGTGAACACCTTTATCGACCATGATTTATCCCGTAGTCATACCCGCATTGGTGTTGGTGCGGAATACTGGCGCGATTATCTGAAACTGAGCGCCAATGGTTATATCCGGGCTTCTGGCTGGAAAAAATCGCCGGATATTGAGGATTATCAGGAACGCCCGGCGAATGGTTGGGATATCCGCGCAGAGGGCTATTTACCTGCCTGGCCGCAGCTTGGCGCAAGCCTGATGTATGAACAGTATTATGGCGATGAAGTCGGGCTGTTTGGTAAAGATAAGCGCCAGAAAGACCCGCATGCTATTTCTGCCGAGGTGACCTATACGCCAGTGCCTCTTCTGACACTGAGCGCCGGGCATAAGCAGGGCAAGAGCGGTGAGAATGACACTCGCTTTGGCCTGGAAGTTAATTATCGGATTGGCGAACCTCTGGAGAAACAACTCGATACAGACAGCATTCGCGAGCGTCGAATGCTGGCAGGCAGCCGCTATGACCTGGTTGAGCGTAATAACAACATCGTTCTTGAGTACCGCAAATCTGAAGTGATCCGTATTGCTCTGCCTGAGCGTATTGAAGGTAAGGGCGGTCAGACACTTTCCTTGGGGCTTGTGGTCAGCAAAGCAACTCACGGACTGAAAAATGTGCAGTGGGAAGCGCCGTCATTACTGGCTGAAGGTGGCAAAATTACCGGTCAGGGTAGTCAGTGGCAAGTAACGCTCCCGGCTTATCGTCCAGGTAAAGACAATTATTATGCGATTTCTGCGGTTGCCTACGATAACAAAGGCAATGCCTCAAAACGCGTGCAGACAGAGGTGGTCATTACCGGAGCAGGTATGAGCGCCGATCGCACGGCGTTAACGCTTGACGGTCAGAGCCGTATTCAAATGCTTGCTAACGGTAATGAGCAAAGACCGCTGGTGCTGTCTCTGCGCGACGCCGAGGGCCAGCCAGTCACGGGCATGAAAGATCAGATCAAGACTGAACTAACTTTCAAACCGGCTGGAAATATTGTGACTCGTACCCTGAAGGCCACTAAATCACAGGCAAAGCCAACACTGGGTGAGTTCACCGAAACTGAAGCCGGGGTGTATCAGTCTGTCTTTACTACCGGAACGCAGTCAGGTGAGGCAACGATTACTGTTAGCGTTGATGGCATGAGCAAAACCGTCACTGCAGAACTGCGGGCCACGATGATGGATGTGGCAAACTCCACCCTGAGCGCTAACGAGCCGTCAGGTGACGTGGTTGCTGATGGTCAGCAAGCCTACACGTTGACGTTGACTGCGGTGGACTCCGAGGGTAATCCGGTGACGGGAGAAGCCAGCCGCCTGCGACTTGTTCCGCAAGACACTAATGGTGTTACCGTTGGTGCCATTTCGGAAATAAAACCAGGGGTTTACAGCGCCACGGTTTCTTCGACCCGTGCCGGAAACGTTGTTGTACGTGCCTTCAGCGAGCAGTATCAACTGGGCACATTACAACAAACGCTGAAGTTTGTTGCCGGGCCGCTTGATGCAGCACATTCGTCCATCACCCTGAATCCTGATAAACCGGTGGTTGGGGGTACAGTTACGGCAATCTGGACGGCAAAAGATGCCTATGACAACCCTGTGACCAGCCTCACGCCGGAAGCGCCGTCATTAGCGGGTGCCGCTGCTGTAGGTTCTACGGCATCGGGCTGGACAAATAATGGTGATGGGACGTGGACTGCGCAAATTACTCTCGGCTCTACGGCGGGTGAATTAGAAGTTATGCCGAAGCTAAATGGACAGGATGCGGCAGCAAATGCGGCAAAAGTAACTGTGGTGGCTGATGCGTTATCTTCAAACCAGTCGAAAGTCTCTGTCGCAGAAGATCACGTAAAAGCCGGCGAAAGCACAACCGTGACGCTGGTGGCGAAAGATGCGCATGGCAACGCTATCAGTGGTCTTTCGTTGTCGGCAAGTTTGACGGGGACCGCCTCTGAAGGGGCGACCGTTTCCAGTTGGACCGAAAAAGGTGACGGTTCCTATGTTGCTACGTTGACTACAGGCGGAAAGACGGGCGAGCTTCGTGTCATGCCGCTCTTCAACGGCCAGCCTGCAGCCACCGAAGCCGCGCAGCTGACTGTTATTGCCGGAGAGATGTCATCAGCGAACTCTACGCTTGTTGCGGACAATAAAACTCCAACGGTTAAAACGACGACGGAACTCACCTTCACCGTGAAGGATGCGTACGGGAACCCGGTCACCGGGCTGAAGCCAGATGCACCAGTGTTTAGCGGTGCCGCCAGCACGGGGAGTGAGCGTCCTTCAGCAGGAAGCTGGACAGAGAAAGGTAATGGGGTCTACGTGTCGACCTTAACGCTGGGATCTGCCGCGGGTCAGTTGTCTGTGATGCCGCGAGTGAACGGCCAAAATGCCGTTGCTCAGCCACTGGTGCTGAACGTTGCAGGTGACGCATCTAAGGCTGAGATTGGTGATATGACAGTGAAGGTTAATAACCAACTGGCTAATGGACAGTCTGCTAACCAGATAACCCTGACCGTCGTGGACAGCTATGGTAACCCGTTGCAGGGGCAAGAAGTTACGCTGACTTTACCGCAGGGTGTGACCAGCAAGACGGGGAATACAGTAACAACCAATGCGGCAGGGAAAGTGGACATTGAGCTTATGTCAACGGTTGCGGGAGAACACAATATTTCCGCTTCGGTGAATGGTGCTCAGAAGACGGTCACGGTGAAATTTAACGCGGATGCCAGCACCGGTCAGGCAAACCTGCAGGTAGACACCGCCGTTCAAAAAGTGGCAAACGGCAAAGACGCCTTTACGCTGACGGCGACCGTTGAGGATAAAAATGGTAACCCTGTTCCAGGGAGCCTGGTGACCTTTAATCTGCCCCGGGGTGTCAAGCCGCTTACAGGCGATAATGTCTGGGTGAAAGCCAACGATGAGGGGAAAGCAGAGTTGCAGGTGGTTTCAGTGACTGCCGGAACCTATGAGATCACGGCGTCGGCAGGAAATGACCAGCCTTCGAATGCGCAGTCTGTAACGTTTGTGGCGGATAAGACTACGGCAACCATCTCCAATATTGAGGTGATTGGCAACTATGCGCTGGCGGACGGCAAAGCCAAACAAACGTATAAAGTTACGGTGACTGATGCCAATAACAATTTGGTGAAAGATAGCGAAGTGACGCTGACTGCCAGCCCGGCTTCGTTAAACCTGGAACCGAATGGCACTGCGACAACGAATGAGCAAGGGCAGGCTATTTTCACCGCTACCACTATTGTTGCGGCGACATACACACTCAAGGCGCAAGTGAGTCAGACCAACGGTCAGGTATCAACGAAAACTGCCGAATCTAAATTCGTTGCGGATGATAAAAACGCGGTACTCACCGCATCATCTGATATGCAATCTCTAGTGGCGGATGGGAAATCGACTGCGAAGCTGGCGGTGACCCTGATGTCGGCAAATAACCCCGTTGGCGGGAATATGTGGGTCGACATTCAGACGCCGGAAGGGGGGACGGAGAAGGATTATCAGTTCCTGCCGTCGAAAAATGACCATTTCGTGAGCGGGAAAATCATACGTACATTTAGTACCAGCAAGCCAGGCGTCTATACATTCACATTTAACGCCCTGACCTATGGCGGGTACGAAATGAAGCCAGTGACGGTGACCATTACCGCGGTGGATGCCGATACGGCAAAGGGCGAGGAGGCGATGAAATAATTTTTAAGAATATGAAAATAGCATTCTAATAAACAATAATGGCGTTGACATATTCAACGCCATTATTTATTGAATTGCCTGACAGTAGTCTCGTTATAAGTTCATTTAGATATAGCGACAGCTAAACCGGACGAACGGGGATAAAAATTTCGCAAACAACATCATTGCTATCCTTTTCTACGAAATCTTCATTGTAATAAAATCGCTCAATATCACTGCCGTTCACTCTGGCTAACCCCCTGGCAGGTAATTCCATCAGATAGAGGTTTCGCGACCATTCAGGATAGCGCTCCCACTCACCTTCATAGCGGAAAGATGCATACAGTCCTCGGTTTATTGTCCACTCTTTCGCCATCTCAGAATCGGTTTGTTTACATACCGTACCGGCAAAAGTTTCAACTGTGAGCAAATCGACCGATTTTGTTGACGGTTCAAACGTGGAGACGAAATAGATATCCGTCTTAAAATTATTCATACATCTGGCTAAATGATGACGTCGCAGTTTGACTTCTTCATCCGGTGATTTATTCGACACTTCAATGTCATATTTAAATGAGTTGCCAAAAATAGGTGTCTCAGGAAAATTGACTAATCTACACTCCGTCTTTTGCTGTTGACGTATTAAAAAAGAAGGGAAGA
>OAWX01001179.1_pt1 | contig 11982 bp, 16 predicted proteins | sample 1495571 | NCBI WGS metagenome assembly OAWX01 (sample SAMEA2580265, study PRJEB22360) | human gut metagenome | biome: human gut; feature: human-associated habitat; material: faeces | place: Denmark | collected 2008/2010 | reverse complement strand
GGCTCTCGATACGCTCAACGAATCGTTGATGACGGATGTGCCTGTCGAACTGTCGGCGGCTCCCGTAACTCTTAGGGACAACCTGTATTTATTCGCTACGCGGGCCAGCTCGTCAATATTAAGCATCTGCGAGGCATCTGTCAGGCGTGCCGTATTGAGGTTGAAAAAGAAATAGACGGGAGCGCCGATACATTCGCCGCCGGCGTAGATGAAGGTCGTGGAATCCGTAGTCTGGACGTCCTGACGCTCAAAAGTCCGGTTTTCATCGCCGGATTGAACAGCCGTTGTGTCAATAGGAGATTTCCCGTTCCAATGCCTGTTTCTCAACCTTGCACGCAGCGAGTTCAGACCGCTGTAATTATTCACCGGATAGCCTTTGCGCCCATCATCATCTTCTAAAAGATGACCGTAGGCATCGAGCAATCCCTCGATTTCCAGAATTTTCTTCAGTTCAGCAAGTGTCCGCCGATCCTGATCATACCTGGCTGCATAGCGTCCGTTCTCTTCCGACAAGGAATTGGCATAATCTACGAGCCATTCATTCCGGCGGATGTAGGGTGTTGCATCTATCGCCCGTTTCCAGCCGACCTTTCCGATATGGAACGTGAATCCGGCGGTCAGCGACAGCAAGTTATCTCCGGGATGGTTCGTGCGGCCATAGCCGTCGAAGTCTTGAAAAGTAGTCGTACCGGAGAGTTCCAGGACGGCACTTACCCGTTTCGAGATACGGTACTGTCCTTGCACTCCATAAGAGATAGCGAAGGGATTGTGCCCGTTAGTGGAGTTACGCAGCAGGCCGACACCCGCAAAGGGTGCAAGGCTCCAGCGTGCCTGCTCTTGCCGGGCGTACCTGCGACCGAGAACATTCCATAGCAGATCCGCATGGATGTGGTGGTAGTCCTGTGTGGATAGCCGGGCGTCTTTGAACTGCATTCCGCTATAATTTATTCGTGCACCGACAGACGGTGTGAACCATTTTCCGACAGCGAGGCTGTACGACGGTTTCAACCGTCCGAATAGATCCTCGCAACCGAGCGGAGTACCGAGAAATGCGGTAGCGCCTCCGGTGATGCTGACAAACCAGTTGCCGCTTCGGGACATCGGCAGTACCACTCCGTTGAAATAAACGGGTTGCATCGGTTGGAGTAATTCCGTGACATTATAGAAAGAAGTGTATCGTACAGTGTCCCCCTGTGCAGGTTGTACATCTGCCCGTGCCTGCAACGAGCAGAGCACCGCAAAGATAAAGATGATTTGTTTCGTCATATTCCAATGATTTAATTCGTTATACTTTTGATTCGTTGTGGGAGCGCAATGCCACTTATCGCTTGGACTTTTTGCCGATGGCCGGGCGCATCATGCGGCTCGCCATCCTCATGCAGCGGAGCGCCCACGCACGGTTGTCCTCGTCATCATCGCGCCCCCATTTCAGGTCGCTTCCGCCACCTCCTCCACCGCGAGTTTCGGCAAATGTGGTGGCATCGTCTACCATTCCGAGAAACAGCAGCGTTGCGCAGTGCATCACTTCCGTGCCCTGTTCCGATATGGATTGGACCAGCGTATCGTCGAACAACTGCCGTTCCGGCACGCCCAACTGTGCCGATGCGTTCCGATACTCGCTGACCACACTTTCCAGCAGGACATCCTTGAGCAGGCTGTCCACTTTGGAATGTACATCGTGGGAGTATTTGTAGGCTTCCCCTTTGAGTTCTTCCGTGCGCTCCTGAATGGCATCCATATTCTCTTTGAGGTCTGAGAGCTGACGGTCGGCCGCCTGCAATTTTTCTTGCTTGTCTGCCAGTCGCTTGTCAATGCCGTTCAGCTCTTTTTCCAGTGTTTGAATCTGAACGGCCAACAGTGCCGCGTCGCCTTTATTCGCCTTCAGTTCGCTTTCGGCTGCCGATAGCTGTGCCTCCTTTTCGGCTTTCGATTTTTCGAGGTTCTCGACCATCGTCGTAAGGCCTTTAACCCTGCGCTCTGCCAGACGGATATCCGATTGAAGTTCGGAGAGCACCTTCTGATGACGGTCGATATTCTCCTCGATGGTCGTACACTCTTCCGACAGCATACGGCGATACTCTTCGGTAGTCCGGTGCCGTGCGCCCGTCTCGGATATGCTCGATCCTCTCGACATTCCCCACTTCGTATTGACCTCGGCGAAGAAGTCGGTATGCAGCTGTTTCATCCGCTCGCTGTATTCGAACTTGTCCTTTCCGGCAAATATCTCCTTGAACGCAAAGCGACCGTCCTTGATTGGCAGAAGCGTACAGTGTACGTGCGGATTCTGTTCATCGAGGTGTACAATGAAAGCGGCGATGTTCTGCTCACCGTATCTGCCACTCACGAATGAATAAACGTCCTTTGCCCATCGTTCAATGTCGCTCTTCCTTTTGATGCGGGCATTGTCCGCTCCTTCTTCAAAATCCACTTTCTGTGTGCCGAACGCAAGTTCGCGCATCCGTTTGCGAGAGCCACCGAAAATGATGTTTACCACCGTGCGGTACTTTGGTTCAATCAAGCCTTCGTTGGGGTCTTTGATTCCGCGACTGCTCAATATGTCCGCCATCCGTTCGGGGATGCTGCGGCTCGTGTCGATGGGACGTATCTTACCTCCGGACGCTATCTCGAAGTTCAGATGTTTGCGCGTGGGGTCGTAATTCCCCTTTTTCATGGCGTATTTCTCCGCCTGTTCGCTGCGCCTGCGCTGATGTTCGTTGCTTTGGGCGGTGGTAGTGCCTTTCGACACCTGCACATCGAGCACCTGTTTTTGATTTGCCATACTGTTTTCGTGTTGTTTCGGACAATCCCCCGTGTCCCAGCTTGCTGCTTGTATGGGCACCGCTCCCACCAACGTAAGGCAGGTGGGGTATTAGGCTCCCCCTTCCCTTCGTTTCGTGGCAGACGGGCAAGCCCGTGTGCCTCCTATAACTGGAAGGATACCTGTAACAGGACGGAGGCGGATTGTTCGTAGTTATACAATCTTGTTTCATATCTCCGGGCTAATTCGTCTTCTCCTGCGCTCTTGCCAAAAGCGATAGAAAGGGTTTGCGAAGCGATTTGAGGCGTTCTTTATCCTCGTCCATGTCAACGGTCGTCTCACACGCTTCGGTATCGAGAATAAGCCCTGCAAGTTCTTTGGAGGTTTCCATGAATGCCGCCCACTCTTCGCCAAGATCGAGACGGAAGAACTCCGTAAGCGGCGAACCGTCGTCGAACCTCGACTTGCGCAGTACGCGTTGCATGGCGGCATGGACGATACACTCCAAAGCCGTTTCACGAATGTCCGTCTCTTTATTGCCGGTGTGTACCGGTATTGTGTCGAAACGACTGTCCGGACATTGACGGCTGTCGCGTTCGGTCATACCGGCTATCGCCTGACGGACGAGCTGTCCACACGCCGCACCGGTCTCGGCGGAGTTCGCTTTGCCGATTATCCAATCGGACAATGCTACCCGCAGTTGCATGGCAAGGTCTGATTTCTCCTGTACATTGCGAAGTTCTGTGGAGTGTCCGGATTGCACGGGCATGGTGATGACGATACTTTTCGTGAGTTTGATGCGCTTCAACTGGCCGAACGTCTCCAACGTCTCCAAAAAGGAGCGGACGGTAGCACGGTGCCAATGCCACTCCGCCGCAAGGCCGGAAATGGTCACATGGCACTGGCAGGGCCGGAGTTCATAGTCCTGTTTTCTTAAAAAAGGGGAAACGAAGCCTGCCAGCGATTTGTCCAACAGGTCGCAGTAGGCTTCCGTTCTCGTCTTCCGTTCGCCGACTTTCTCTTTGAGGTAGTCGAACACTTCCACGTTTGCCAATATGATGGCAGGCTGCTCTTGGTTATTTTTCATTTTCGTTCTTTTTTGATGATTTATTATTGTGAGAATATATCGGACTGCCGCTGTCCACATCATGCGGCAACTTTGCGTGATGATCGCTGTGATAACTTTCGGCAAGTTTTTCAGGGTGCTTCACCCACCCGGCAATCTTGTGCATATCATTCCATTCGGACATAATCCGAGCAGAGGGATAGAACAGGGCAGCCAAAAGAAGATAGAGGGCGGTTACTGCCATCGTGTACAGATGCGGAACGAAACCGATGACCAATGCCGCCAGCGCGAGCCTGACAAATGCCCGTGGCCGGTCGAGCAGACTGCGCAGCCACCTGTCTACCCGTTGGAACGAGAACATGGCGGCACATACGATGGTGGATGGTACGATACCGAACTCGCCGGAGTGTCCGCTCGTGTAGACGTAGTGGAAAAGCAGCAGCAGGATCAGCAAAACCTGCACGTATAGTTTGCGGGCTTTGGCGCTGCGTGTCATGGCATCGTAAAAGGTTGCCATGAACCGGCACCTGTTCTTGTACAATACCAGCGATACGGCGAAAGGCATTGCGCAGAAGATGAGTTGCAGGATAATCCAAATCATAGGTAATATGGTTTTTCGGGTACATGAATGGGTGGCACCCTGAGTTCCAATCGGACAATGCCGTAGGTCGCCAACCGGATAATGACTTCGGTGTCATTGGCTGTGAGATACATAGCCGCTTTCGCGATGCGCTGCCTGAACGAGCGATCCTGTTTGCGGTAGGCAGCCAATGCCTTGTCCAGTGCGTGTTCGGGAACCGTCCATGTGGCACCCTCGGCGTATGTACCGTTCGCTTTGAAAGCCCGCAGCACCAGCGTGCGGGAAACGAGGTAGTCGGTGCGGTCGCTTCTGGAAATGGCATGTTCTTTATAGAGGTTGTCATCGGCGACCTCTATCCATGTCCGGTAGGCGTTGATACAATGGACCATTTGTCGGTACAGCGTGTTTCGCATAGCGCAGTCTTTTACAGGAAATCCATGAGAATATCGTCCTTGTTCTTCTTGTACTTGAACGTGCCGCTCTGGGTGTGAAGTTTCAAGTCGAGACACAGGTCACCGTACATCTGCTCCAGTGAATCGTAGACGGTGGCGATGATGCTGTCCACCTTGCCGTCAGTACCCGTTTTGGCATTCATCTTGAACATCTGGCCGAAAGCCGGATTGGAATAGGCGCAGGTGCTATGCCCGAACTTCTCGGATAGCAAGGGAATGTGATGGTAGAGCGTGATCAGCTCCATATCGTCCTCGAACATATCCATCACTTCCTCCAAGTTGTAGGGGTCGCGCAGCGGAAATGTGAGCAGAACGTAGTCTCCGTAGAACTGTGGTTCCTCCATTGTCGTTATATTGAGAAGCTGCGGCAGTTGTAGGGGGACGAACGCCATGAAGTCGTCCAGGAAATGTCGTAACATGATCATATCGTTTTTATGTGGGGTTATAGGGTGTGAATGAAGATTTCCATGAGCATTCCGGGCAGTTCGTCCAGACGGTCGCCTTTCGATTGCATGATTTTGCCCAAAGCCTCGAATGCAGTGGGTGTCTGTGCCGCGATCCTGTCGAGATGCTTCCTGTCATCCGGAGAGAGCAATGCCATGCAAAAGCCGTCCAACGAGGCATAGGGCTGGAGGAGCATCCGGATGTAGGCGTGTGCCTGCGCCGGTGTCTTGACCTCTTTGTGCCGGATGTCGTCGATGCAGGTCTGCATATTCTGCATCAGCCTGCGGTTGGTGCGCATCGCCAGGTAGATCATGGCCTCTTGGTAAGTAATCTCTTTCCGCTCGGCGGCAAGGAACACCTGCGAGCAGCACCGTTCCGTATCGCGTATTATGTCTGCCGTATTCACGTCGTCGAAATCGTGCAGATGAAGGAGGAACGCCCGGAAAACGGCATCCTCTTTCTCGATAAACGTCGTCAGGTCGTCGTGGTTGTGTATGCCATTGCGGAGGGTTTCGGCGAGCAGCGCACGATATACCGAAAGGATCTGCTGCTTGTCGCCCCGGCAGGCAGACCGGCTATCCAATGAGGTAAAGAAAGCCCGGATTTTTTCGGCCGCATGATGCAGCTCCTTGTCTTCGGCATAGGGAGAGAATCGTTCCTTGAGTGCCAATACTTCCTGATAGGTACGCGGTTTCGATAATGCCAGACGCGAGAACTCAGCGCGGATAGAATCGTGCAACCGTTCGCACTTTATACGGGCATCGGAATGGAACCGGTCGATAGAATCACGCCGTAGACGTGCGAAAACAGAATCCCTAACGGTTTGCCACTGTTTGAGATACTTTGTTAATTCTTCGGCGGAAAGGTGTCCTTGCTTTCGTATTTCGGACAGATACTCTCTGTATGTTCCGGCAGGATCGTCCTTGGCTTCAGACAACGGTTTGCCGTTTCTGTCGTTACACGATACGAGCACGAATACGGCAATCGAAGCGGCAGCTATTTTGGTCAGAAGCACGGATGAATTTGAGTATGATTTTCTGATTTTCATATTTTGCTTTTCATATTAACAGCCGCAAATCTATATATTATTTTCAAGACTTCAACCAAGGAAAATCATATTTTGTGCATTTTTCATTATCATACTTAATAGTATGATTATCAATGAAAACAAATGAAATTAAAAGGAACTGGAATAGGTATATTATTAAATTTCAGGAAGAATATGATTTCATATCAAATAAAACTCTTATATTTGCACTTGTTATCATCAATAGTGTACAACGATATGGCAAAAGTGGGTTACATATTCAAGGCAAATTCCTATGATGCGTTCGACGCTGACAAGGAATGGATGCAACAATACGGTTGCGTACAAGTGATAGAGGAATCGGTTGAGCACGAGACGCTCCGACCGTTGTGGAAGCAGCTTATGGCAAATCTGGAAAGGGGCGATGAGCTGGTGGTGGCCAAGTTCAGCAATGCCGTGCGCGGTTTGCGGGAGTTGGCGGCGTTTATCGAACTTTGCCGAATCAAAGTTGTACGCATCATATCCATTCATGACAGGATTGACACTCGCAATGAATTGTTCTCAGATACGACGGCCGCCAAAGTGCTGGAGATGTTCGGGGCACTTCCGGAAGAAGTGGCTGTGTTGCGCAAGTCGTCCGATCATATCATGCGCCTGCAACAGAATATCAAGGCTCCGGTAAAGACAAAGAAAGCCGTTACTAAAGAAGAGCGGGACCAAACCATCATAGATATGTACAACAACGGGCATTCGCTCGCTGACATTTGGGCGGCCAGCGGTTTCAGCAGTAAAAGTTCTCTCTGGCGCATATTCAACAAGCACGGAATAAAGCTCAATCGCGGCAAAACCAGCGGCCCACGTAAAAAACAGAAGTCGAAAGGGAATGAAGCGGACGGTGGTAACGTCTGAATGAAAAGTTGTTGTTAATAAAGCCTGTATACTTGTTTGCATCGGCTGTTTTTCGTATCTTTAATGTTGGAATATAATCATATAAAAAAGAAAAGCTATGGGAGATATTATAATTGTATTGTTGGTATTCTGGGTGTTCGGCAAGCTCTTGAAGGGCGTGTTCGGGGGCTTCGGCCAAAGCAGCTTCAAGGATGATAAGTAGGCCGGGTATAAAAGAATAGATTCCTGTGAAAATATAAACGGGTGATTCCGGTATGCTTCGACCATTCGATTTCAAATACCGCAACACATCCGTTAAAGATAGTTGCGACATTTGCGTTTCCAAGGTCGTCACTCTTTCGTTACCCCCATTTCCTTGCTGTATTCCATAATCTTCTCCATTGTCAGCCACATAGGTTTTTCATCTTCCTTGAAGCTATCATAAAGTTTTATCATGAACTCGATTTGTTCTGCTTCAGAGCCTGCCCACAGACGTCGGGGATTTCTATTTCCATAGCCAAGATAATACTCGCAGTCTGCCTGTAAACGCCCCAGTAACATGTATCTGAACTCCAAATCATGCTGGGTTACTTCATCTACTGTCATTCCGCCATTCGGATTTGTTTGATTTACCGTACTCATATTCAATTTTATTTTAATTAAGTTTTTTGTTTTTCCCTCTGATACGTCCTGTATCGAAAGGCTGATTATTTTTCTGCCCCAAGGATTGGCGGTCAGTCCGGTCAAGGAGGATGCGGGAAATACGCTCTTCGATGTGTCGGAGAGGAAGATTTTCCGCAGCAAGCGCAAGCGATCCTTGACAGGACGGGCAACAGACAATCGAACTTTGCAGAGAAAATAACCGGGCTTGCGGAATAGGAACAGGAAGAAGAGCGATATAGGATTATAACAGGAGTTACACTCTAAAAAAGGAATCGGCACAAAGAGCAGCCGACAGAAGCCGGCCCTCTATGTTCTCCATACCTTGTAACTGTTCAATCCGTTACATCATAAAAATAGCTTAACTCGTCATCTTTCAGATTCTCGACTGCATACTGGTCGGCCTGTTCCCAAAGGGAATTATACAAGGTCGCAAATTCCGGTCTTGTCTCATGATATTGCCATATCTTGTGATTGAGTACCAGTATTAACTCCGTAAGATACTTGTAGTTCTCTTTCCACTCCTCGAAAGCACGGTTGAAGGTGTCCTGAATAGCCGATAGACCGAATTTGTCCGCTATCGAAAAATCATTCCAAAAGGTTGTCAATAACTCGTAACCGTTCTCTGCCATAAATTCTCTAAATGTCATATCGCTTTAAATTTTAAGATGAATTGTTTTTTGTTTTTCCCTCTGATACATCCTGTATCGAAAGGCTGATTATTTTTCTGCTCCAAGGATTGGCGGTCAGTCCGGTCAAGGAGGATGCGGAAAATACGCTCTTCGATGTGTCGGAGAGGAAGATTTTCCGCAGCAAGCGCAGGCAATCCTTGACAGGACGGGCAACAGACAATCGAACTTTGCAGAGAAAATAACCGGGCTTGCGGAATAGGAGTATAAGGAAAGTGGATATAGCCCATGTAAGTGGTAGTACCCGACTATAAAAGTACGATACGCAGCAGCTCGGCAAGGAGAAAAACAAAAGCGACCCGAAGGTCGCTTTGTCGTGGTAAGGCAGGAGTTACTTCCTGCCTTTTTTCGTAGCCTTTGCCGGCTTTTCAGGAGATTCCTCCTTCTCGACGGCCGGGTAGAACTTGACGGCAACCATTACGATGCGGTTGTGCTTCACGCCGTTCCTGTCTGCCCACTCTTCGGGTTTGAAGTAGCCCTCGACGGTGAGCATCGTGCCCTTGGTCAACTGGTCGAACGAGTCGGTGTTCGCGTTTTTGCGCCAAGCCTCGAAGCTGATGAAGGCGGAGACGCGGTTGGATTCCTCGCCGTTCTTCTCCAGCCGGCTTACTGCCAGAGGGAAACGTGCGACACTTGCGTTGGTGAACTGGCGGATCTCAGCGTCTTTTCCTACGAATCCGGTTACTGTGAAATTGTTCTCGATCTTTTTCATTGTGAATTGCTTTTGAAGTTAATAAATCAATTTTACGATGCCGCAAAAAGTAGGTGCAGTCAAAGGGATGCACCAAAGGATAGCGCACCAATACGCTTTATTTTTGACCGGAGGACAAAACCATGAGGCTCGATAAAGGAAGATTGGTGCAGCTACGCCATTGGTCAAGACAGGGTCGTTCCCGTCTGCACACTATCTTTGCAACGGAAAATGATTGGCGACTTCAATCAAAGCGATTCCGGAAAAGAAAAGGAACAAGCAGTTTTGGGTTCAGTAGTGCAAAAGACACATTCGCCCACCGATACAGGGGTACGATACGTTTCGGCAGGAAATCTGCGAAGAACGGCGAGATCGAAGTTGTGTACGTCGACTGCCTTGGCTCGAGGCTGCAATAAACGAAACACCGCCTGACCAAAAGCACCTTGCCACAGAGGACTACATCAGGAAGAGTAGACAGAAAGGGCGTGTGACGTCCATTGAGGTGACGGCATGTCCGTACCTGGCTGAGAGGTGGAGGAAAGAGGCAAAGGGGAAAAATGGCAGAAAGCTGCCTTATCCGCAAAGCGTCGGATCGCTTTGGGCGAATGGCTGAACTTTATAAAAGGATATGGCGCAGCCAAAAGAGAAAGGTATAAAAGGGAATCGGGGGAAGGACTGAAATAGGTGGTTCTATTTCAGCCTGCCCGGCATGTCGGAGTATCGTTGGCATGGTATTTATGTTCCATTATGGCAGACGTCACACGGAATGTTATTTATTTTCCTTTATGCCAGCCACTAAAATTCTGCCATGATTACCCGGTGCTCGAAGAGTTTGGTTTTATCGCTCGGACGACGTTGGCACACCCATAGGTGGTGCGCCCCATAGCCGTATGTGAAATACTCGTCAAGCTGTGTCTTTTCTTTCAATCGTTCCATACTCGTTCGTAACTCTGCTTCGTCAGTCGAAAAGAGTATTGTGTTGATGATTCGGAAGTAAAGGTTCGTGACCTCTTCGCAATAGGGACAAAAACTGTGTTCAATCGTAACTTTCATAATATTTGCTGTTTATTGTACTTCAACTATGTCTTCAATCCTGCCGTATAGTGTCGAGCGCAAAGCAGTCTTGTCTATGGCATAATACTCACAGATTTGCCCGTACTGTTTGACAAAGTACCGTTTGAGGACATCGGAAAAATCAAAGTAGTAGCCCATCAAAGCGATGCCTCGCTTAAAATGGCAGCATTCCCTGATGTTTCGGGTAAGCCAGTTCTTTTCTTCACGGGTCAATTTGCCGCCATCGTCGAGGTGTTCTCGCATCCTGTAAACCTTGCTGTCTTTCAGCTTGTCTAATTCGGGCACGTCCCATTGGACGAATTTTGTTGCTATCTGTGTCATTGCTTTCATATTTTAATCATTAATAGTCACTTCATCACGGTATTCGACAACCTCTTTGCCGTTATCGAGGCGAACAACGATTTCGATTCCATAGTCGCCGACGACTGTTCCCTCTGTATAACCTTGGTATGGATTGAGTAGTGAACAAGGCGAGCCGATTATATCGCTCATTTCTTCATTTTCGTACATAGTGGATGCTGTTTGCGGTTATAACTTGATGTTCCATGTTCCCTGCGAGAATGTCCGAAAACTCACGTACTCGTCTTCGAGTTCGTGTGTCAATATGCGGATATAGATTTTGTCTTTGGCTTCCAGTGATTCTACCAGTTTGTCGATTAGTTCTTCCGGATAGACCCAGCGAGAAGAAAATTCCGCTTTCAGAATATCGTCCGTACGCTCAATAAAGCTGTCGGCAAAGTTGTCATCCAAGAAAGCCTCTATCTTGTCGAGGTCTTGTCCATTCTTCGTACTTGCGAAGAAAAGGTTTGTTGCGTAATTAGCCATAAATCTTAAATTTTGAGTTTTTTATTTCCCTTTGGTAGCATCAACTACTTTCGGGCTTGATTGAATTATGTCGCCTCAAAAGTTGTTATGGCTCTTTATGCAGGGTTTCACGACTAAATACTACCTTCAGCGAAGTGGAGTGTGGAGATTTTGTCGTGAACCGTCAGGCTACGACCTTGCATACAAGAAAGACATAACGGATACCTTTGCGACACAATTCTTATCAAACAGGCCGAAAGTCGATGTGCAAGGATAGAGAATATCCGTCACGTGAGAACTTGCAAAAGGAGAGTGCAGCGAAAAGAGAAAATAGGCAGTAGACCTGTATTCTCTTTTGGCTGTACATTTAGAATGGGAAGATGCGGCGTACCGGCTCGAAAATCCAGTTTAGTTTCGTCTATTAGCCTATATATATGCTAAACTAAATTAAACTGAATATAGGCAGATATATTTGTCTGCCTATGTGCCGATGTCTTTATAGAAATGACTACCTTTGTGACGTGATGAAAATTGACTTTGCTCTTTCTCTTTTGGCTGCAACTATTTGTCGATGCGAGGCCGGAACGTAGTATTCCAAAGAAGGAATATGAATGGCGTAAAATTGCTTGGAAAAATATTCCGAGTACAAGCAAATGAAAGGAAAGAAACAGAATGCAAGCAAAAAAAATGAGAAACGATTTAATTCGCATTTTTGTTTCTCGTTTGTTTCTTAATTAAAACCACGCAACTTGTAATTCGCTGATTATCAACAGTTTAATGGTTGGTTATAAAAGATTTACCAGATTTCCGTCTTGAGACATTCTGCGAATGTTATGTCTATATCTAATT
>OAWX01001177.1_pt1 | contig 11993 bp, 10 predicted proteins | sample 1495571 | NCBI WGS metagenome assembly OAWX01 (sample SAMEA2580265, study PRJEB22360) | human gut metagenome | biome: human gut; feature: human-associated habitat; material: faeces | place: Denmark | collected 2008/2010 | reverse complement strand
TCATGGCCCAGGTGAGACGCCCGGTCCCTTTCCGAACCCGGAAGCTAAGGCCTGGCACGGCGATGGTACTGCACTCGAGAGGGTGTGGGAGAGTAGCGCGCCGCCGCATTCACATGTTGGGGGTTCCCGTCGAGCGTAACGCTCCGGGAACCCCCTTTTTTTGTTTGTTGTGCCGGCCCGCCGGCCGAAGCACGTTGCCCGGGGGTTCCCGTCGGGCCTTTCCCGTTCCCGGTCGGCTCGGTCTGTTTCGGGCTTCCAAAGGGAATTTTTGTTATTCCACAAAGACTTCTGGTGAACAGATATTTTTTCGGAACGTGCTTTTGACACGGTATATGATACGGTTTTCTGAATACGGTTTGTGGAACGGAATCGGTAAGGATGGTAACGATGTTCCTGAACATCGATCAGCAGCTTGCACGATGTGAACGAGTTATTCGGCAACGTGTCCGCCCACATATTCATCGCACCATAGAGCCTCTCTCCATTGAAGCCTTTGACATTCCCGGAGAGCCTATGCCTGCGACAGATTTTTTCGTACATGAATCCAAAGGCGATGTGCCATTCCGACCGTTCGCTGTAGGTTCCGTATGGGGAACCACTTGGGGTACCACTTGGTTTCGGCTGAGAGGAAAACTGCCAATGGGATATCCGAAAAGCAAGCCCTTGGAACTGTCTATTGATTTAGGTTGGCTTGATCATTCGGTAGGTGGACATGTTGAAGGCATGGTCTATCGGTCAGATGGCACGGTTCTCAAAGCATTGCATCCGCGCAATCGTTGGGTGCCGTTCATTGATGCCGATGGAACGTGTCATATGGCAATCGGGAACGATGGCATGTTCACCGTGTATGTTGAAGCGGCCTGCAATCCGCTGATACTTGGTGTCACCACTTTCGATGAAACCGGGCTGGGGAATCATGCCACTGGAAAACCTGAGACGCAATATGTATTCCGAGCCGCTGAACTTACTGAATACGATGAACGCTTCGAAGAATACCACTTGGATTTAGATGCTATCCAAGGATTGATGAAAACTTTGCCGGATAAGGAATCCACACGCTATTACCAGCTAGCCAAGGCTTTGCAACGTTCTTTGAACATCTTTGATGAACAGCATCCGGATACCGTTGTCGAAGCACGTGAAGCGTTGTCTGAAGTGCTGTCTAAGCCGGCTAACGCTTCCGCTTTGCACGTCAGTGCGGTAGGACATGCTCATATCGATTCCGCATGGTTGTGGCCGGTGCGTGAGACCCGCCGCAAAGTGGCACGCACCGTATCGAATGTGCTCGCATTGATGGATAAGTATCCTGATTTCACATACGCGATGAGTTCGGCGCAACAGTACGCCTGGCTTGAACAGGACCATCCGGACCTATTCGTCCGCATGCTGCAACGTATTAAACAGGGACGGTTCATTCCCGTGGGCGGCATGTGGGTTGAGTCTGATGGCAATCTCCCAGCCGGAGAATCATTGATTCGCCAGATTGCCTATGGCAAACGGTATTTCCGTGAACATCTGGGAGTTGAACCACATGGCATCTGGTTGCCAGATAGTTTCGGTTATACGGGTGCATGGCCTCAGATCGCGCGAAGGGCCGGATACGACTGGTTTCTTACGCAGAAAATTTCATGGAACGATACTACTGAGTTTCCACACCATTCCTTCCAATGGGAGGGCATCGACGGTACGCGTATCCTTACGCATTTCCCGCCTTCTGATACTTATTCGGCTTGTGTAACTGCGGAAGAACTTATGTATACGGAACACAATTTCCGTGATAAGGATCTTTCCGATTGCGCCCTTATGTTGTTCGGTTATGGTGATGGCGGCGGCGGTCCCACGCGTGAGATGCTGGGCCGTCTGAAACGCTTTCATGATCTTGAGGGTTTACCTAAAGTCGAAACCAGTGGGCCTGACGAACTTTTCGATATGATACGCAAGCAGATTGTAGACGAGGCAGGTGAAGAAAGTCCAATATGGCATGGTGAGCTTTATCTGGAGCTGCATCGAGGCACGCTTACCTCCCAGCAAGAGATGAAGCGCGGATGTCGTAACGAGGAAACGTGGCTACGGGCGGTGGAGTATTTGTGCGCCGCCGCGGCCATTGCCGACTCATCCTACACGTATCCAACCGACGAACTTGACGATATTTGGAAAACGCTGCTGCTCAACCAGTTCCATGACATCCTTCCCGGCTCCGCAATCGCATGGGTGCATCGTGAAGCCCGTGCGGATTATGCGCGTGATATCAAACGACTTGAAATGATTGCTGATTCGGCATGTGCGGTACTGCGTTGCGCCAGACCGGACGCTCCTGTGCTGGAACGTGCGCGAATCGCAGAATATCGGGTCGATGGCACCGCATGGAGGGCGGTTCCCGCCGAACCTGTGGCTGGTACGCAAGTTTCGTTGACCCATACCGCTACAGGAGGTGTCATCCTGTCCAATGGTCTTGTCGAGACCGTCATCGAGCCTGACGGCACCGTTTCATCTTTGAAGGATGTTCAGGCTGGCCGTGAGCTCGTCCCCGATGGCATGAGGCTTGGCTCTTACGAATTGCTGAAAGACGAGCCGTCCGTTTGGGATGCTTGGGAGATTGAGCGCGATGCGTTTCTTCGTTATGAAACCTTGGCGAGTGGCTGCATCATTTCCACGGAAACAGGGGATGACGAGGCCTATGTGGTTGTGCGCACCAAATTTGGTCAGAGCCGTATCGACACTACGATAACGTTGCGTAGTGAAGCCAAACAGCTTGATTTTGCCGCTCACGTCGACTGGCACGAGCGGGAGCGTTTCCTCAAAGTCGGTTTTCCGTTGTCTGTTGTTGCGTCCATCGCGCAGTACGATTGCCAATATGGTCTGATTGAGCGGCCGATACATCGCAACACTCCTTCCGACGAAGCGAAATACGAAAGCTGCACGCGTCGTTTTGTACGTTTCAACGAGCCGGGCTATTCCGTAGCGATTGCCAACGGTTCCATATATGGTTCCGATGTGACGTCCATCGCCACAAATGGATCTACCGGTCGTGTGAACGGTACGATGTTCCGACTGTCGTTACTATCCTCACCGGTGTTTCCGGATCCAAAAGAGGATATCGGACCGCATGATTTTCAATGGTCCGTCATACTTGACGCGAGTCTGGCCCGTACTCTTCACGCAGCAGCGGAGCTTAATGCGCCGATAATTGGCAATGTTCCTGTATTCGATCCTTTAGTATCTTTGGAAACCGTGTCTGGCATGCCAATCATCGATTGGGTGAAATTGGCTGATGATGGTTCGGGAGATCTTGTAATACGACTGTATGAGGCCGCGGGAGGCCATGCCGAAGCCATGCTGCATCTGACAGAAGCGATTGGTGGCGGCCTGATAAGAGAAACCGATGTTATGGAAGGCGACGGATTGCCCGAGGATTTGCCGATTTGTCTCGAATCCCGCGAACCGGTGCCTGCCCAAGGCGCCCATATCCATCTCGCCCCGTTCCAGTTGGCCACGCTGCGTATCTCGCACTACTGACTCCGGTGTTTGACTCGATTCTGAGGCATCGAATGCGAAGCGATGATACGCAATGATCCATTCATCGGTTCCCGGAATGTTTACGATATTGTGGTGTCCGGTGGCGTAAAGGCCTCGTTCGGGAGCAGGCGTGACCAGTGGAATCGGGGGTGACCCATGGTTCGTCGATGGATTTGGCCATGGCATATTTGACATAATTGATATAACCTTTCTGATCATCCATGACCATTACAAAAGGAGTAATTACATGCAATATCGCAATGTGGGCGGGTCGGGACTCAAGGTTTCTGAGATCGCGCTAGGCAGCTGGATGACTCGACTCGAGGACGCCGCGGCAGTGGACATTGCCATGGATATCGCGCATAAGGCGTTTGATGCCGGAGTGAATTTCTTTGACTGCGCCGACGCTTATTCCGGAGGCGATGCGGAAGTGTTCCTTGGCAGGTTCATCAAAGATCTGCCTCGCGAAGACGTGGTGATTTCATCGAAGGTGTTTTTCAAAACCGGCAATTCGGTCAATGGCGGTGGTCTGAGTCGCAAACATATTCTCAATAATTGTGATCGAAGCCTGAAGAATCTTGGCACTGATTACATTGATTTATACTATTGCCATCGCTTTGATCCGGATACGCCGATGGAGGAGACTCTGCAGACGCTAAGTGACCTTGTGGATCAAGGCAAGATTCTTTATTACGGTGTGAGCGAGGAATGGAGCGCGGCACGTTTGGAACGCGCTCAGCGTATCATTTCCGAACGGGGATTGCATCCGTTGACCGTTGTCCAGCCGGAATACAACATGATGGACCGGTATATCGAGCATGAGATTGTGGATGTGTGCGACTACTATAACATTGGCATTACGCCATTTTCCCCTCACTTAGCGGGCTGCCCCACGGGCAAGTATCGAAGGGGCCAGCCGCTACCGGCTGGATCACGCGCTACATGGCAGTCCGATCATCAGATCAATGATCTGCTTACTGATGAGAACCTGGACAAGGTTGAGGCTCTGAGAGGGCTCGCCGATGGTTTGGGTATGAAAATGGCTACGCTGTCCTTGTCTTGGATTCTTCGTTTGCCTACTGTCAGTTCGGTGATCGTCGGTGCGTCCAAGCCTTCGCAGCTGGACGCCAGTCTTGCCGCGTCTGGAGTGGAATTGCCTGACGATGTATTGCAGCAGATTGACGGAATTCTGGGATTCCGCCGGTTTGAACGGCATATCGGCTGAACGTAGGATGCGTATGGCTGAGGACTGAGGTGAGTTTCTTTGCCTTGCCCCTCAGCCTTGTTGGCTCTTAGCTCTTAGTCTTGCCATGCCTGAAGTTTCAGATGATTGAGTGCGGTGTTGGGGTCATATGTGTCATCTAAACGTTCCTGATACATCGCAATCAATTCGTCGCGACGTCCTAGTGCTTCCAAAGCGGCCTCTCGAATCGTCTCCCACTCGTAGGGCACCACTTCTTCGGGGAACATCACCGTGGTTTGGTTCGGCGTGTCACGTTCCACCAAGTCGACGAAATTCAGTAGATCCTGCCACCGTTCCGAAGCGATCAATCGCGCCGCATATGCATCGGCGAGCGGTTCGGAAGTATGATTGTCACGTAGGAAACGATCAGCCTCATCAATGTCACCGCTAATCCGCAGCAAGTCATGCCGCAAAAACTGCACGGCATGATCGAATTGATTCTGCGCGGCCTGCGCAATCTCCTTTTCCGAAAGCAAAGCAGGATCAAGCATCGCGAGATTATTCAAATCTTCTGCGGATAAGGAATCATCGTCTTCAAACAAACTCAAATCGGTTTTCGCTTGCGCAACAGGCTGCGAATCAGTTTGTATGTCGCGGCTGTTGGAATCATCTGCCGAGTTTGACAACGTCGAAGCAGACGAGGCGAAATCACTCATCGTGGCAATGCCCTTATTCAACGCATCGTAAGCGAACATGCGCGTATCGTCCCACTGTGCGAACGACAATCCGCACGAGAGCAGTTCAACCATTTGCATGGCGTTGAGTCGAAAATCCTCATTGCAAGCCACCTGTGTGATCATGCGCAGTGCCTGCTCGCCCGTCATCGGATCGGCATTGCAGGCGACGGCATCCATGTATACGCGCACTGTCTGAATCAGATCCTTCAGATAGTCGAAACCCTCGTTGTCGCGGTCGGCCACATTGCCAACGAAGCGAGCCGTCATTTCCACGGCCTTGGCGAGGTTGCCGACCGCATCAAGCCAACGTGTGCTGGCCACTGCATTGCCGACCACCGCGTCCACGCCGGACAATGCCTGCGAATCCAGTGAAAACGTCGGCATGTCGATGCGTGGGATTTCCACGCCAGTGTCAGTGCGTTCCGCGGTAGGCACCATGGATGCGAGAGCGTCGAAATACCATTGCATAGGCATATTGATGACCGTGTCCGCGTCGGAAAGATTGGCGACCGGCACATCGTTACGTTGGTCAGAGCCTTCTCGACTGGCTTCGCGTATCATGTGGTTCCACAGGAAGGTCGGTCCGTCGAATTCGTTGGAACTGAGCCATCCGTTGTTGACGTAATCGGTGAGATCGTCGGCATCCTGCCTGCGATTGAAGCTGCCCTGTCCAGAATCCATTGCATGCCTTTCCATTGCGCATCTAGGTGAGGCGGTGTTGCTGGTTGAATATGTCTTATCGGTTCGCTACTGACGCCCAAGCCTATAGCATGATATGGCGCTTGTGCCGAAAGTTCCAGTTTCGATGCATGAAACATTCTGTGAAACACTTCTGCGCGCTTATTATGAGCTCTTGGTCGTGATTGCGATTCGTGCCGTTGCCGCTGTCTCCGTGATTCGAGATAAGTTGGGTGTCCTGGCCAGTAGAATTGCGATTGTTGTTGCATACGTCACGTAGTCGCGGCGTATTCCGTGGACTTAGGCGGGGCCATAAAGGCCCGTTATGGTCAGGTAAGAAAGAGAATTACCTATGAAGGTTGCAAGTGGCAATGTCCTGTGGCGGCAGCGTAAGCGTAATTGGTGCCGTACGCCATTCACATTCACCGTATACACGCTTACCGATCGGGAATTGAGCGTCAAAACCGGTATCTTGAATGAGAGATTCAACCTGATCAAGCTGTTTCGTATCGTTGACATCAGTGTGGAGCGTACGTTCCTGCAGCGTATCTTCGGTATGAGCACGCTTGTGCTGGATACGCGTGACCAGTCGTCTGGCAACGGCGTGGTGGCACTGAAGAACGTGATTAACGGTTTCGAGGTGCGTCAGGTGCTGCAGGAGGCTGTGGATGCGTCCCGGAAGGAGAATGGCATGTCCGCTCGTGAGTTCCTCGGAGTCCCGGGTGGACAGGAATTTGGTCCTGGTTCAGATGGTCTGGATGTCGACGGTTTTGATGCGGGTGCCTATGCGGACGGTCAGTAAGCTGTATCGGCGCGAAATGAGTCGATGAAGGTGGTTTGCGCATATGTCCGATATATGTGCAAACCACCTTGTCGTTTGGGTTGTCTGTTTCGGAATGGTTTTGTGCGCGAGAACTATTCGGGCGATCCCGATCAGTACTTGTTGGCGCCGGAGCCGATGAAGTTCACTTGGAAGCCACGGTGGTAGTGCAGGAACATATCCGCGCCGTAGCGATCGACCGGACGATGCGTGAATAGCATGCGGATGGCGAAGGCGGTCTGCACGTCTTCGGGCAGATTCATGAATTCCTTATGCGCGTCCCAATAGGGATTCATTGTGATGGCCGCGTCCGGTACGTAGGCGTAGCCGTAGCCGTCCTCGTTCACGTAGCCCATGAACGGCAGATCCCAGGCGTTATGCTCGGTAAGCGCTTGTTTGAAGTCTTCGACTTTGGCGAGTGCCTCGTCGCTGATGCCGAGGCTCTTGGCGACTTTGTTGGCTTCGGTGGTCTTCGCCTCGGCGTCTTGGCTGAACATGTTGAGATCTACGGTGATGATGGGGTTCTTATCGGCCATGGCTTTGTCCTTTTACCTTGTATTTACGAACATAAGTAATGTTTGTTTTTCGTGTTCTCTTTAGATGAAAAGCGAACATGTGTGGTGGATAGTTTTTCTGTCCATGAATAACGATATCACGATTAATGAGCGTTGTAATCGCTGAAAATAAGCTATATTTGTGGTTGTGTGCGTTAATTCGTTGCAATATAGGCAATCTGCCATGGAGTAAAAGAAATGAAAAAATATAACATTGAGCGTGTTCTTTTTATTTTGGAAATTCGTGTTGCTCTAGTGTTCATATGAACATGTGTAGTTGATTATGGTCTGTGTGAATGTGTCTGATTTTGATGAGATTTTTTAGCCCGCAAACCCGGTATTTCAATGACGGGTTAGGGCGTACCGAAGTTTGCGTATGGTAGCGGATGTGCTACGATTATTCCCATGGGCGCAAGCGATGAACGGTTCGCACATGGTAGGACTTCGGTATACAATCTGAACTACCACATCATCTGGTGCACGAAATACCGTCGCAAGGTGCTTAAGAACGGAATCGACTCGGATTTGAAGACGATTCTTAGGGAGATAGCCGACGAGCACGGCTACCGCATTCCCCGCATGGAGGTCGGCTTGGACGACCACATCCACCTGTTCGTGTCAGCGCCACCGAAAATCAGCGTGAGCAGCATCGTCAAACAGTTGAAGGGCACATCCAGTCTCCGACTGTTCGCCATGCACCCCGAACTGAAAAGCCAATACTGGAAACGCAAGGGCGAACGGAGCCTGTGGTCGCCCAGCTATTTCGCGGAAAGCATCGGCTCGGTCAACGAGCGGGCGGTGGCCAAATACATCGACGACCAACGGTCGAAGGAGCGTGAATCACAATGACCATGCGCAAGGTGGCGCAGCGCATACCGTTCACGCCGTCCAGGACTCAGGCCGCGTTGCTGGAACGGTGTTTCGGCGACAGGCGTTTCGCCTACAACCAGCAGGTCGAGGCGTTCAACGCGTACGACAAGGAGACGAACCCGAACCCCGAATATCCGAACGTGACCGGCATGAAGAACGCGAACGGGTGGCTCAGGGACAGTCCAATCCCGTCGAACGCGTTGAGCAACGCCATCATGGACTTCCGCAAGGCGCGGTCGGCGTACTTTCGCAAAGCCCAGTACGGGAAGCATCGTCCCCGTTTCGCCTCAAGGAACGACAACATCCAATCGTTCCGCAATACCATGCCGATACGCCGTATGGACGGCAACCGGTACCCGTTGTCCAGGAAGCTTGGCTCGGTGCGCATCCGCAAACGCGACCGGCTGCGTTATCCAATCGAGAACCTGTCCAGCTGGACGGTGAAACGTGAGAACCGGACGTACTGTCTCGTGCTCCTGTTCGACGTGGACATCCAGCCGAAAACACGAGCCGAGGGCCGTATCGGCATCGACTTGGGCGTCAAGGATCTCCTCACGCTGTCCACCGGCGAGAAGATCGACTATCCGAACCGGCTACGCCGATTGGAGGAGGATGTCAAACGGGAGCAGCGCAAACTGTCCCGTCGAACGAAAGGGTCGAACAACTACCGCAGACAGAGGGCGATCGTGGCCAAGGCGTACGCCAAGCTCCGCCACTACCGCGATAACTTCCAGCACCAACTGTCCCACAGGCTGATAGAAGAGAACCAATTCATCGGCATGGAGACCCTGATGGTACGGAACATGACGCGGAAGGCACGCAAGAGGCTGGACGCGGACGGCATGCCCATGCGCAACGGCCAGTCGCGCAAACGCGCGATGAACCGTTCCATACTCCGCGACGGGTAGAGCGGCCTCGTGGACAAGCTCTCCTACAAGGCGGAATGGTATGGTCGTATCCTCGTCCAAGTGGACAGGTTCTATCCAAGCTCGAAACTCTGCCATGACTGCGGGCACAAGTACAAGGGATTGCGGCTGTCCGAACGCGAATGGGTGTGCGAACGGTGCGGAATCCCACACGACAGGGACGTGAACGCCGCGTTGAACATTCGCGACGAGGCATTGCGGCTCAGCCGAGAAAAAGCATGACAAAAGAAGAGGAACCGGCCGACAACCGGGGATAGCCCGCTAAAAATGGGAAGCCTCTGGATTCAGACGTATCGTCTGAATCCAAGCAAGCCCAGTTCGCAGGAATCCCGTGGTTTCAACCACGGGAGTGTCAAGATGCGTCTCGGCGTTTGATGCGAGGATCGTTGGTGGGGCTGGTCGACTACTGTCATGGCTTTCTCCTGATTGGTGAATCAGATCCAGGATACAACGCGTCTCAAGGAAGAGGGGTGCGAAACTAGGACAAAAAACGACAGGGGGTATCGGGTTGGCGAAAACGACCACATGGCCATAAAACATGTCGTATTTCGAAAGAGGGGCATGATTTCGCTGGAATTGTCGTCACTCCTACTTGCACTGCTGCGTGTACCGGCAATTTGGAAAACCGGTGCAACCGTAGAACTTGCGCGACGGGTCGGAGCCGGCATGCCGCAATCGCAAGGCTTCTCCGCAATTTGGGCACTGCGGTGGCAGTTTCACGCCACGGAAGATGTTCGGGCAGATCCTGTCATGCAATTCGTACATAAACCGCGATGGACGCGACTGGTCGACCACGAAAAACAGTTTCTTCCGGCAGCGCGTCATCGCCACATAAAATAGGCGACGTTCCTCCGCATGCGGCATCCGTTCCACTTCCGGCAGCAGCAGACCGAGCAGCGGCTCTTCGGGAATCGCGCTCGGGAAGCCTTTCAAACCGCCGGAACAGCACAGCAGAAAAACGAAGTCGCGTTGCAGACCCTTGGATTTATGCGCGGTCATGAACTCGATATCCATCTTTGGCTTCTCAAGGAACACAATGCCACCAGTGTGCTCGTCAATCTGGAACAATCCGTCGCGATCGTTGCGTGACAGCAGATTCAGATCGCTTTTGTAACGTCCCAGCATAAGTACCGACGCGGTTTTCGGCAGCTTGCGTAACTGCTCGATGATCGCGTCGAAGCGCTCCTCCTGCGTGGCGCCGCCAAGCGCCTTCAGCGAATAATCCTTCTTATCGGATGGATTATGCAAATGCTTGACATACAGGCTTTTGTCCTGCATGACAAACGCGCCGCTCGCGTCGATGAGACTCTGTCGGAATCGTCGCGTGGTGGTGATCTGGAACATGCGCGTCGGGCCCCAAGTGCGCCAAATTTCGGCGAAATCAAGGATGAGATGAATGTCGCTGCCGGCGAAACGGTAGATTGACTGCCAGTCGTCGCCCACGCAGAACAGCGTGAAATCGCTCTGCTCGCGCAATGCGCGGATCAGTTCGTAGCGCGGTCGCGACATGTCCTGGTATTCGTCGATGAGCACGTACTTGTATGGGTGACGGTAGGCGCCGCGCTGTATGCAGCGGATGGCGTCGGTGATCATGCCGGGAAAATCAATGCCATGCGTCGTGCGGAAATTGCTGATGTACGCGTTGTAGAGGGGCTCGATGAGTTGCAACATCTCGCGATTGCGGCCGACGTTTTTGCCGCCGCTGCGTTCGTTGAGCTCGCGCATACCGTCGATACCGATGCTGTTCTGACGCATATGCTGGATGATGGTCTGCGCGTTTTCGATGAGATTCTGCTTGTACTGGTTGAAGCCGTAATCATCCGTCGGCAGCTGGAAATCCTCGCTTTTCGCGGCTTTGCCGTATTTGCCGAGCAGTTCCTTCGACATGAGTTTGAATGCCAGCAGACGGTAGCCGATGTTTTTCGAAAGCAGTTGCTCGAATGTGTTGCGGACCACCGTGTTCGACGTGTGCCCGTCGATGATGGGACGGTTGGCGATGGTGGCCGCGCGGCAGATTTCCAAGCCGAGACTGTGGAACGTGCATGCGCGGATCGTTTTGCCGGTGCTTGCCATGATACGTTGCGACATGTCGCCCGCGGACGCCTTGGTGAACGACAGTACAAGAATTTCTTCAGGGGCGGCGCGCTTCGTGGCGAGCAGCCATGCGATATATCCGATAATGGTGGTGGTTTTGCCTGTTCCCGCGCCCGCGAGCACGAGGGTATTGTGGCCCGCTCCTGCGATTGCACTGATTTGCTCGTCGCTCAAATCGTGCTTTTCGATTTTGCCGATGATATTCTGCATCCGCTCAATCTGATCGGTGGGAAGCAACGGTTGCGGCATAAGCTTCTGCGCCGGTTGTGAATTGGCATGAGATTGCGCTCGCGAACGATTCGTTGTGACGGAAGTATTGCGAGCTGTGGTTTGTGTTTGCGCGCGGTATGACGATCGCGCCAATTGTGATGATTGGGATGGCTGCGTAGGCTGTTGCGCTTGACGTGATTGTGCGGTGGACTTGTGTTGCGTCGTCTGCTGTTGCGTGGGCTTGGGAACGTTTTGCTGCGCGGTCCTGAGGACGGGCTGAGTCGCCGGTTTGGAGACAGGCGGTTCTCCGCCAAGTGCGTTCATGAACTTGCTCAGCAATCCCATAATGCTCCTCCTCAACCAGTGCAAGGAGAAATTATATGTGCTGCCAATGAATGCTTCAGC
>OAWX01001171.1_pt1 | contig 12063 bp, 6 predicted proteins | sample 1495571 | NCBI WGS metagenome assembly OAWX01 (sample SAMEA2580265, study PRJEB22360) | human gut metagenome | biome: human gut; feature: human-associated habitat; material: faeces | place: Denmark | collected 2008/2010 | reverse complement strand
AACTCATCAGCCCCCACGGGCAGCCAATTAAGCCAACGCCGCCAGCCGCTGCGTGGAACAGGAACTGTTCATCGGGTTTAATTTCATAGGTTTTGCGCAGCAGATAATAAACCGTTAAGCCTTTCAGGAAAGATGCTGCAGCTTGTTCAAAAGAAATTGCCGCAGGCAGAATCGCCGCTTTATCCGCATTAATGTTATGCACAGAGCTGTAAGCGCCTAACGCCGACTGCGCATAGACTACACGATCGCCTGCCTTAATATGCTTTACACCACTGCCGACTTTACTCACGATGCCTGCCGCTTCGGTACCTAATCCGCTGGGTAGTGATGGCGGCGGGTAAAGGCCGCTGCGGATATACGTGTCGATAAAATTGATGCCGATGGCTTTATTTTCGACCTGGATTTCATTCTCTGCCGGATCGGCAGGAGTGAACTCTACGGCTTGAAGTACTTCCGGGCCACCGTGCTTGTGAAATTCAATTCGTGTTGCCATGTGTCCTCCAGAACGTATCGTCAGGGTCTGCTTCATATGGTAAAGTTTCGACCCATTCTTTATCTCGGTAACTCCATTCACTATGGCAGGAAATAAACCCTTCAACAAACAGCAGGCTGAACCCCGCGAACGCGATCCACAAGTTGCCGGGCTAAAAGTGCCTCCGCACTCGATCGAAGCGGAGCAGTCGGTGTTGGGCGGTTTAATGCTGGATAACGAACGCTGGGACGATGTAGCCGAGCGTGTGGTGGCAGACGATTTTTACACCCGCCCACACCGCCATATCTTTACTGAAATGGCGCGTTTGCAGGAAAGCGGTAGTCCTATCGATCTGATTACCCTTGCGGAATCGCTGGAACGCCAGGGGCAACTCGATAGCGTCGGTGGTTTTGCTTATCTGGCAGAGCTGTCAAAAAATACGCCAAGTGCGGCGAACATCAGTGCCTATGCGGACATCGTGCGTGAACGTGCCGTTGTCCGTGAGATGATCTCGGTTGCGAATGAGATTGCTGAAGCCGGTTTTGATCCGCAGGGGCGTACCAGCGAAGATCTGCTGGACCTTGCTGAATCCCGCGTCTTTAAAATTGCCGAAAGTCGTGCAAACAAAGACGAAGGGCCGAAGAACATCGCCGATGTGCTCGACGCAACCGTGGCGCGTATTGAGCAGTTGTTTCAGCAGCCACACGATGGCGTTACCGGAGTAAACACCGGTTATGACGATCTCAACAAAAAAACCGCTGGCTTGCAGCCGTCGGATTTGATCATCGTCGCCGCGCGTCCGTCGATGGGTAAAACAACATTTGCGATGAACCTCGTCGAAAACGCGGCGATGTTGCAGGATAAACCGGTACTTATCTTCTCGCTGGAGATGCCTTCAGAACAGATTATGATGCGTTCTCTGGCGTCGCTGTCGCGCGTTGACCAGACTAAAATCCGTACCGGGCAGCTCGATGATGAAGACTGGGCGCGCATTTCCGGCACCATGGGTATTTTGCTCGAAAAACGCAATATCTATATCGATGACTCCTCCGGCCTGACGCCAACGGAAGTGCGTTCCCGCGCACGCCGTATTGCCCGTGAACACGGCGGCATCGGGCTTATCATGATCGACTACCTGCAACTGATGCGCGTACCGGCGCTTTCCGATAACCGTACGCTGGAAATTGCAGAAATCTCCCGCTCGCTGAAAGCACTGGCGAAAGAACTGAACGTGCCGGTGGTGGCGCTGTCCCAGTTGAACCGTTCTCTGGAACAACGTGCCGACAAACGCCCGGTCAACTCCGACCTGCGTGAATCTGGCTCTATCGAGCAGGATGCGGACTTGATCATGTTTATCTATCGTGATGAGGTGTATCACGAAAACAGTGATTTAAAAGGCATCGCGGAAATTATTATCGGTAAACAACGTAACGGCCCAATCGGGACGGTACGCCTGACCTTTAACGGTCAATGGTCGCGCTTCGACAACTATGCGGGGCCGCAGTACGACGACGAATAATAATTATTTTATGAATTAGGTAATTAAAGCAAACACTTATCAAGGAACACAAATGCAAGCGGCAACTGTTGTGATTAACCGCCGCGCTCTGCGACACAACCTGCAACGTCTTCGTGAACTGGCCCCTGCCAGTAAAATGGTTGCGGTGGTGAAAGCGAACGCTTATGGTCACGGTCTTCTTGAGACCGCGCGAACGCTCCCCGATGCTGACGCCTTTGGCGTAGCCCGTCTCGAAGAAGCTCTGCGACTGCGTGCGGGGGGAATCACCAAACCTGTACTGTTACTCGAAGGCTTTTTTGATGCCAGAGATCTGCCGACGATTTCTGCGCAACATTTTCATACCGCCGTGCATTTTACTGGACGGCGGGCTGCGGTGGAAGGGTCTAGCCGGGACGAGCCGGTTACCGTCTGGATGAAACTCGATACCGGTATGCACCGTCTGGGCGTAAGGCCGGAACAGGCTGAGGCGTTTTATCATCGCCTGACCCAGTGCAAAAACGTTCGTCAGCCGGTGAATATCGTCAGCCATTTTGCGCGCGCGGATGAACCAAAATGTGGCGCAACCGAGAAACAACTCGCTATCTTTAATACCTTTTGCGAAGGCAAACCTGGTCAACGTTCCATTGCCGCATCGGGTGGCATTCTGCTGTGGCCACAGTCGCATTTTGACTGGGTGCGCCCGGGCATCATTCTTTATGGCGTCTCGCCGCTGGAAGATCGCTCCACCGGTGCCGATTTTGGCTGTCAGCCAGTGATGTCACTAACCTCCAGCCTGATTGCCGTGCGTGAGCATAAAGCCGGAGAACCTGTTGGTTATGGTGGAACCTGGGTAAGCGAACGTGATACCCGTCTTGGCGTAGTCGCGATGGGCTATGGCGATGGTTATCCGCGCGCCGCGCCGTCCGGTACGCCAGTGCTGGTGAACGGTCGCGAAGTACCGATTGTCGGGCGCGTGGCGATGGATATGATCTGCGTAGACTTAGGTCCACAAGCGCAGGACAAAGCCGGGGATCCGGTCATTTTATGGGGCGAAGGTTTGCCCGTAGAACGTATCGCTGAAATGACGAAAGTAAGCGCTTACGAACTTATTACGCGCCTGACTTCAAGGGTCGCGATGAAATACGTGGATTAATCGTTCTGTAATATTTGATTGTCTGTGCCGGATGCGGCGTGAATGCCTTATCCGGCCAATAAAATCCTAAAAATTCAATAAGTTGATGTTCTTTCATGCTCTTATAAAGGTCGTGCCTCTGGCGGATGTACGTTTGTCATGAGTCTCACTCTGTTGCTAATTGCCGTTCGCTCCTGAACATCCACTCGATCTTCGCCTTCTTCCGGTTTATTGTGTTTTAACCACCTGCCCGTAAACCTGGAGAACCATCGCGTGTTTCAAAAAGTTGACGCCTACGCTGGCGACCCGATTCTTACGCTTATGGAGCGTTTTAAAGAAGACCCTCGCAGCGACAAAGTGAATTTAAGTATCGGTCTGTACTACAACGAAGACGGAATTATTCCACAACTGCAAGCCGTGGCGGAGGCGGAAGCGCGCCTGAATGCGCAGCCTCATGGCGCTTCGCTTTATTTACCGATGGAAGGGCTTAACAGCTATCGCCATGCCATTGCGCCGCTGCTGTTTGGTGCGGACCATCCAGTACTGCAACAACAGCGCGTAGCAACCATTCAAACCCTTGGCGGCTCAGGGGCATTGAAAGTGGGCGCGGATTTCCTGAAACGCTACTTCCCGGAATCAGGCGTCTGGGTCAGCGATCCTACCTGGGAAAACCACGTAGCAATATTCGCCGGGGCTGGATTCGAAGTGAGTACTTACCCCTGGTATGACGAAGCGACTAACGGCGTGCGCTTTAATGACCTGTTGGCGACGCTGAAAACATTACCTGCCCGCAGTATTGTGTTGCTGCATCCATGTTGCCACAACCCAACGGGTGCCGATCTCACTAATGATCAGTGGGATGCGGTGATTGAAATTCTCAAATCCCGCGAGCTTATTCCATTCCTCGATATTGCCTATCAAGGATTTGGTGCCGGTATGGAAGAGGATGCCTACGCTATTCGCGCCATTGCCAGCGCTGGATTACCCGCTCTGGTGAGCAATTCGTTCTCGAAAATTTTCTCCCTTTACGGCGAGCGCGTCGGCGGACTTTCTGTTCTGTGTGAAGATGCCGAAGCCGCTGGCCGCGTACTGGGGCAATTGAAAGCAACAGTTCGCCGCAACTACTCCAGCCCGCCGAATTTTGGTGCGCAGGTGGTGGCTGCAGTGCTGAATGACGAGGCATTGAAAGCCAGCTGGCTGGCGGAAGTAGAAGAGATGCGTACTCGCATTCTGGCAATGCGTCAGGAACTGGTGAAGGTATTAAGCACAGAGATGCCAGAACGCAATTTCGATTATCTGCTTAATCAGCGCGGCATGTTCAGTTATACCGGTTTAAGTGCCGCTCAGGTTGACCGACTACGTGAAGAATTTGGTGTCTATCTCATCGCCAGCGGTCGCATGTGTGTCGCCGGGCTTAACGCGCAAAATGTGCATCGCGTGGCAAAGGCGTTTGCTGCGGTGATGTGATTTTAATCAACAGGCGGATCTCTCCGCCTGTTCCTGACTCCAGCCATCCCCTACTATTCTGTCCCTTTTTTCGCCCACTTTTACATCATCTCTTTTCTATAAGTTTTTGAAAATTAGTGTTTTTAACTGTTGGTACGGATTGTGCAGTAATGCGGCTGTCTATGACCATCAGGAGAAAAACATGGAGAACATGACCTCGCCCGGCACGTTGCTTAGTGGAGATAACGCGACCTGGCTTGAAGAGTACTACCAGACCTGGTTGCGTACGCCGGAACAACTCCCGGAAGACTGGCGGCGTTTTTTTCTTTCACCTGAACTGACTGTCCAAAGCGTATCCGGTGATAACAACGTCAGCGGTGCGACCTTAAAAAAACAGGCTGCGATAATACAACTGATCAATGCCTGGCGCACGCAGGGGCATCTGCGCGCAAAGCTTGATCCACTTGGTTTGAATCCCCCGGCTGACGTTCCCTCCCTCCTGCCTGGTTTTTGGGGATTAAGCGAAGAAGACTTGTTGCAGGAGTTTAGCGTCACCTTTGGCGCACACACCACGCAAATGCCACTTAAGCAACTGCTTAACCTGCTAGAGCAAGCCTGGGCGGGTAGCCAGGCTTATGAACTTGCTCATCTGGAAAATCGTGAAGAAATCAACTGGTTGTTATCACGGATTGAGAGCAGCAATGCGCCACAAGCAGATGTACAAACCTGTATTGCTCGTTTTGAAAAACTGATGGCGGCAGAGACGTTAGAGCGTTATCTGCATACCCGTTATGTTGGGCAGAAACGGTTTTCTCTGGAAGGGGGAGAAAGTGCAATCCCGGCGCTCGATACGCTGACAAAACGCCTGCGTGCGCAAGGTGTGGAGGAAATGGTCATTGGCATGGCGCACCGGGGAAGACTTAATGTTCTGGTTAATCTGTTGAATAAAGACCCGGCACAGCTTTTTGCTGAGTTTGAAGGCAAGCAGACGATCGGCAGTGGTTCAGGCGATGTGAAATACCACATGGGGTATTCCAGCAATCTGGAAACACCTGCCGGTTCGCTGCATGTGGCGCTGGCGTATAACCCCTCACATCTGGAGATCGTGAATCCGGTGGTGCTGGGCCAGGTGCGAGCCAGGCAGGAACGCCGTGGTGAGGATGGTCAGGCAAAAGTGGTGGGCGTACTTATTCATGGGGATTCCGCGTTGGGCGGCCTCGGCGTCAACCAAACCACGTTTAACTTATCGCAGACTCAGGGCTACGGCACTGGCGGTACGCTACATCTGGTGATTAACAATCAGATTGGCTTCACCACTTCCCGCTTGCAGGATATGCGTTCTTCACGGTACTGCACCGATATTGCCAAAATGGTAGCGGCCCCAATTATCCACGTTAATGGCGATGACGTTGACGCTGTTTGCCAGGTAATGGAACTGGCGTGCGAATGGCGAGACACCTTCCGGCGCGACATCATCATCGATATTTGCTGCTTCCGTAAGCACGGACACAACGAAAGCGATGAGCCACGTCTTACCCAGCCACAAATGTATCAGGCAGTGGATGTTCACCCTGGTACGCTCGCCCGTTATGGTGAATCTCTTGCCCGCCGCGGCCTGTTAACTCAGGCGCAACAAGATGAGATGACGGCACGCTATCGCGACTGGCTGGATAGCTGCCAGAAACGTGAACCGCAGCCTCTCAAACCTGCAATTCACTCTTTTAGCGCTAACTGGTATGGGTTGACCAACCCTCACTGGAGCGCCCCGGTATCTACGGCATTGCCTCGGCAAAAGCTGGCAGCGTATGGTGAAATCATTTCTACACTGCCACCCGATGTGGTCGCACATCCTACCATTAAACGGCAACTGGCGTTACGCCAGGATATGGCCGCAGGTACTCAGCCAATAGACTGGGGAATGGCTGAAATGCTGGCCTATGCATCGCTTGTGGATGCGGGTGTTGGTGTGCGTCTTTCTGGTGAAGACTCAGGGCGTGGCACGTTCAGTCATCGCCATGCAGTGGTACATCATCAAACTGAAGCCCGTCGTTATCTGCCGTTACAGCATATCCGCGCTGGTCAGGCATCTTTCGATGTTTATGATTCGGTGCTTAATGAAGAAGCGCTCTTAGCCTTTGAATATGGCTATTCAACGTCTGCGCCTCAGCAACTGGTTATTTGGGAAGCACAGTTTGGTGACTTTGCCAACGGCGCTCAGGTTGCTATTGACCAGTTTATCTCGTCTGGCGAAACCAAGTGGGATCGCTATAGCGGTTTAACCATTCTTCTGCCGCATGGCTATGACGGACAAGGGCCGGAGCACTCTTCTGCGCGTCCTGAGCGCTGGCTGCAACTGTGCGCAGAAAACAACATGCAGGTGGTGATGCCCAGTGAGTCAGCACAAATGTTCCATTTGTTGCGCGGTCAGGCATTACGCCCAATGCGCAAACCGTTAGTGATAATGATGAGTAAGCGTTTACTTCGGTTTAAAGGCGCTATGAGCGAGCTTTGTGAATTCACTGATGGCGCTTATAAACCGGTAATCACCGATCCGCAATTGCATCAGTCCCAGAAAGTTAAGCGCGTTATTTTGTGTAGCGGCCAGGTCTATTACGACGTACTGGAAGCCCGTAAGCAGCGTGAGCATGAAGACGAAGTGGCGATTGTTCGCCTGGAGCAACTCTACCCGTTCCCGGTCGCAGAACTGAATGATGTTCTGGCGAGTTGGCCGAACTGCTGCGAATGGATTTGGTTGCAGGAAGAGCCAGAAAACCAGGGCGCGTGGCGGCAGATTCGTCATGAGCTGGCGGCACTGAAAATTAACACTCCTTACTGGCAGTATGCAGGCCGCCCGGCAGCGGCAGCTCCGGCGACAGGGTATGGGCGTGTACATAAACAACAAATCGACGAATTTCTTGCTGCTGCGTTTGCAGATATTCAGCCATGAAAGGCGCACAAAAATAATAAGGAGAACATTTTATGATCGAAATTACTGTCCCTGTATTACCGGAATCTGTCACGGAAGGCACGCTGACAACCTGGTGTAAACAAGAAGGCGAGCACGTAAAACGCGATGATGTGATTGCCGAGCTGGAAACCGATAAAGTCATTCTGGAAATACCGGCCCCGCACGATGGCGTGTTAAGCAATATTATCGTCAGCGAAGGTAGCACGGTCACGTCCGCGCAACTGTTGGCGCATCTTAAGCCGCAAGCTGTCATAGAAGAAACCGTCACACCAGTCACCGAAACCCTGGCGATGCCTTCCGCACGGCTGGAGGCACAGCGTAGTGGTGTCGAACTTGCTGACGTTGCGGGGAGCGGGAGAAATGGACGTATCCTGAAAGAGGATGTACAGCGCGTTACTCCTGCACCAGTCATTCAGCCTGAACGGGTGGCGGAGATCGCGCCAGCTAAACCCTTGACACCGGGTGCTCGTCATGAACGTCGTGAGCCGATGTCGCGCTTACGTCAGCGAATTGCTGAGCGTCTGCTGGCTTCCCAACAAAATAACGCCATTCTTACCACATTCAACGAAGTAAACATGCAGAGCGTGATGGATTTACGCACCCGCTGGAAAGATCGTTTTGCCGAGAAGCACGGCGTGAAGCTGGGCTTTATGTCCTTCTTTGTTAAGGCCGTTACCCGGGCGCTGGAGCGCTTCCCTGTAGTGAATGCCAGCGTTGATGGCAACGAGATTATCTGGCGTGATTATTGCGATATCGGCATTGCAGTGAGCAGCAACCGCGGCCTGGTAGTGCCTGTGTTACGCAATGCGCAATCACTCTCTTTGGGGGAAATTGAACGGCAAATTGCCGAATACGCCACACAGGCACGCAATGGCAAATTGCCGCTGGAGGCGTTACAGGGCGGCACGTTCTCTATCACCAACGGCGGTACTTTTGGTTCGATGATGTCAACGCCAATCATTAACCCGCCGCAGTCGGCCATTCTTGGGATGCATGCCATCACGTCGCGCCCGGTCGCAGAAAACGGCCAGGTTGTTATTCGTCCCATGATGTACCTTGCTCTCAGCTATGACCATCGCATTATCGATGGTCAGGAAGCCGTGCAGACATTGGTGGCAATACGTGAGCTACTGGAATCACCGGAACAACTGTTGCTGGATCTTTAAGGAGGGCGCCGATGAGTACAATTTTTGATGTGGCAGTTATGGGGGGTGGGCCAGGTGGTTACGTAGCGGCACTGCGGGCTGCGCAGAATGGGCTTTCCGTAGTATGTATTGATGATGGTGTTAATGCACAGGGCGAACCTTCGCCGGGCGGTACGTGTCTCAATGTCGGCTGTATTCCGTCAAAATCGTTGCTGCAATCTTCCGAACTGTACGCGCAAGTGCAGCATGAGGCGAGCATTCATGGCGTTAATGTTGACGGCGTATCTTTCAATGCAGCTGCGATGATTCAACGTAAAGACGCCATAGTAAGCCGCCTGACAATGGGCATCGGCTTGCTGTTTAAGAAAAATAAAGTGAAGTACCTGTGCGGCCTCGCAACGTTAGAACATGCTCGGGATGAGATTTGGCAATTACGTGTAAACGATCAACAAATCCGCGCCCGTAATGTGGTGATTGCAACAGGTTCTCAGCCGCGTCAACTGCCTGGCGTTACCATTGATAATCAGCAAATTCTCGATAATCGCGGCGCCCTGGCGTTAACCGCTGTGCCGCCGCGTCTCGGTGTGATCGGCGCTGGCGTGATTGGCCTTGAACTGGGGTCTGTGTGGAATCGGGTCGGTTCAGACGTCACGTTGCTGGAGATGGCGCCAACGTTCTTGCCTGCACTGGAAGCTCGCCTGTCGAACGAAGTCCGTAAAGCAATGATTGCCAGTGGGATGAAAATGCAACTGGCAGTAGAGATTGAGGCTATTGAACAACGGGATGACGGTGTGCATGTGCGCTGGCGGCAGGGTGAGAAGCGAGAAGAAAGCCGCTTCGATAAATTAATTCTTGCCATTGGACGTGTACCGCGACTTTCTGGTGTCGATCTCGTGCAACTCGGTCTTGAAGCCGATAACCGTGGCGGTATTGCCGTCGATAACTTATGCCGTACCGGGAAAGCCGGGCTGTGGGCAATTGGTGATGTCGTGCGAGGGCCGATGCTGGCGCATAAAGCGATGGCTGAAGGTGTGGTGGTTGCTGATCAAATTGCCGGACTGGCGGTAGAGCCGATTAATTTTGCGCTGATCCCTTCGGTGATTTACACCCAACCGGAAGTTGCGTGGGTAGGGGAAAACGAGGCCTCACTGAAAGCCGCTGGCAGAGTCTTTAACAAAGGAAATTCTCTGTTTGCCGGTAACGGTCGCGCCTTAGCATTAGGCCAGGAAGGTGGGCGTTGCACGTTATACAGCGATAAACACACTGACCGCGTACTTGGCGGAGCGATTGTTGGCCCGCAGGCATCGGAGCTGATCAATGAAATTGCGCTGGCGATGACTTTTAGCGCCTCTGGCGAGGATATTGCCTGTGCGATCCATGCGCATCCGACATTAAGCGAAGTCATCCACGAAGCAGCAATGGCCTTGAATAATAAAGCATTACACGGATAACACATACCACTGAGGGAATATATGAATTTACATGAGTATCAGGCCAAATCGTTACTGGCTGGCATGGGGATGCCGTGTCCAAAAGAGATAGCCATCCAACAGATTTCGCAACTGGCAGATGCCTGGCAACATATTGCTTGCCCGAGTAAAGGCGCGGTACTTAAAGCGCAGGTACATGCTGGTGGGCGCGGTAAAGCTGGCGGCGTAAAAGTGCTTAAGCAGCTGCCGGAAGCACAGGCTTTTGTACAGCAAATGTTGGGATCGCAACTGGTGACTTATCAGACCGGGCCAGAAGGGCAGTATGTCAGCAGTATTTTGCTGTGCGAAAACATCTATCCGGTACGCCAGGAACTCTATTTTGGCATGGTGGTGGATCGTGAAAGCCAGCGGGTCACGTTTATTGTCAGCCCGGAAGGTGGTGTGGAAATTGAAAAAGTCGCCCATGAGACACCGGAGAAAATCAGCAGTGTCAGCATTGATCCACTGACAGGCGTGCAGCCTTGCCATATCCGCGAAATGTTTGCTGTTCTGCAACTGGAACACGGGCTATTTGCTACCTTTAGTCGCCTGGTTAATCAGGCGTGGAAAGCCTTTAACGAACTGGATTTCGCCCTGCTGGAAATTAACCCTCTGGTGTTGCGGGAAACGGGCGAATTTATGTGTGCAGACGCGAAAGTATCGCTGGATGATAACGCGCTGTATCGTCACCCGGAACTCCAGGTGCTACGTGATGAAACCCAGGAAGATCCACGCGAAAGCCAGGCAGCGAAGCTTGATCTTAATTATGTCTCGCTGGACGGAAATATCGGCTGCATGGTCAATGGTGCAGGGCTGGCTATGGCAACCATGGACATCATCAAGCTATACGGTGAACAACCCGCAAACTTCCTGGATGTTGGCGGTGGCGCAACCCAGGAGCGCGTCAGTGAAGCCTTTCGGCTGATTGTTTCCGACAGCAAAGTGAAAGCCATTCTGGTTAATATTTTTGGTGGGATTGTCCGTTGCGACATGATCGCCAGAGCCATTATTCATGCTCTGAATGAGACCCGTATCACCCTGCCTGTCGTGGTGCGTCTCTCCGGTAATAACGCTGCCGAAGGGCAGCGGTTACTGGTGGAAGCCGTCAATTCTCTGGATGATGCCGCTAAACGCATCATTGCGTTACTGAATTAACAGGAGGTTAAGATGAGCGTTTTGATCAACAAACACACGCGGGTACTGGTGCAGGGCATTACCGGCAAAAACGGCACATTTCATACAGAGCAGGCTATTGCGTATGGCACGCAGATTGTGGGTGGAGTGACGCCAGGTAAGGGCGGGCAACGGCATCTGGATCGCCCGGTTTTTGATTCAATGAAAGAAGCGATGCGACAAACTGAGGCTGATGCCAGCGTGATTTATGTGCCTGCACCGTTTGTGCTGGATTCTGTTGTTGAGGCTATTGAAGCTGGCGTCAAATTGGTTGTGGTGATCACTGAAGGTGTACCGACACTGGATATGGTGAAAGTTCGTCGGCTGCTTGACTGCCACCCGGATGTGCGGCTGATTGGGCCAAACTGCCCAGGAGTTATCACGCCGGGGGAGTGCAAAATCGGGATTATGCCTGGTGAAATCCACCGCCCAGGGCGTATTGGGATTGTTTCCCGCTCCGGTACATTAACCTACGAAGCTGTAGCGCAAACCACGGCGCTGGGACTTGGGCAATCCACCTGTATTGGTATTGGCGGCGATCCGGTTCCGGGGACTAACTTTATTGATGCGCTGCGTTTATTCGAAAATGATCCGCAAACAGACGCGGTAATTATGATCGGTGAAATTGGTGGTAATGCGGAAGAACGGGCCGCGGAATTTATTCGCCATGAAATGAATAAACCGGTCGTAGGTTATATTGCCGGTGTTACTGCACCAAAAGGAAAACGCATGGGGCACGCCGGAGCCATTATTTCTGGCG
>OAWX01001151.1_pt1 | contig 12261 bp, 9 predicted proteins | sample 1495571 | NCBI WGS metagenome assembly OAWX01 (sample SAMEA2580265, study PRJEB22360) | human gut metagenome | biome: human gut; feature: human-associated habitat; material: faeces | place: Denmark | collected 2008/2010 | reverse complement strand
AACGCAGAGCCGTACCAGTCATTACAGGAGGGAAAGAATATGTACCACGATTTTGAGTCTCACACCATCACCCGAAGTCAAGAGGCGGTGTCGGCGCAGCGGGTGCGCTGGCTGCCTGCGGCGGCTCTTCTTCCGGCACCGCAGCCAGCGCTTCGTCGGCTTCTTCCGGTGCAGCTGCTTCCGGCAAGGGCCTGAGCGAGCTGTTTACTTACGAGACTTCTGGCCGTGAGATCGAGAGCTGGAATATCCTCTACAGCCAGCAGGCCATCGACTTCAACGTGACGACCAACATCATCGACGGTCTTATCAGCTTCGACAACTACGGCAAGCCGGTGCCGGCTCTGGCTAAGAGCTGGGAGCACAACGAGGACTCCACTGTCTGGACCTTCCACCTCCGTGACGACGTGGACTGGGTGGACATGAACGGCGAGGTGCAGGACCACCTGACCAGCAAAGACTTCCTCGTGGGCTTCGAGTGGGTGCTGAACGCAAAGAAGAATCAGGCCTCCAACACCTCCATGCCCTCCACCACCGTCGTGGGCGCAGCCGATTACTACGACAAGACCTATGCGATGGACGACGCAGCCGCCGCGGCCCTGACCTACGACGATATGCTGGCCGCAGGCGTCGGCATCGACGCACCGGACGACTACACCGTCGTCTTTACCTGCCTGAACCCCTGCCCCTACTTCGACACCGTGGCTTCCTACGTCTGCTGCTATCCGGCACCCCCGGCTCTGGTGGAAAAGCTGGGCGTCGAGGGCTTCCGCGGCGTGGACTACACCCAGCAGTGGTGCTGCGGCCCCTACCTCATCGAGGAATTCGTCTCCGACAACTCCAAGCGGTTCATCCCGAACCCCCACTATTATGCAGCTGACGAGTGCAGCCGCTTCGAGCGCGTGTCCCTGAGCATGATCACCGATTTGACCGTCGGCTACCAGCTGTATCAGAACCGTGAGCTGGACGAGCTGGAGCTGAGCGAGAGCACCCTGACCACCATCACCTCCGACACCTCCAACGCCTACAACGACCAGCTCTGTGAGAAGCGCCCCACCAAGTACGCCTACGACTTCCATTTCAACTTCCACTGCCTCAACACCGACGGCACCCCCAACGAGAACTGGAACAAGGCCGTGGCCAACCGGGCATTCCGCCGCTGCTTCCAGGAGGGCCTGAACCTCATTCCCTACTACGCACGCTTCAACAAGATCAACCCCCTCAAGTGTGAGAACAACTACTACACCATGAAGGGCGTCTGCTACAACTCCAAAGGCACCGATTATGTTGACCTTGTGGCCAAGGAGCTGGGCATCGACGGCGAGAAGTATGACGGCAAGACCATGGTCCATCTGCGCAAGTCCACCGCCGACTCCATCGCCGCCCTCAAGAAGCAGGCCATGGATGAGCTGACCGCCATCGGCGTCACCTTCCCGGTCAAGGCTCCCTTCTTCTTCGTGGCCGGCAACACCGTGACTCAGGACAACGCCACCGTTCTGAAGCAGTGCATCACCGACAGCTTCGGCGACGACTTCATCCAGCTGGACCTCGGCACCTACGTTTCCAGCTTTGCAAAGGAAGTCCGCATCCCCAAGCTCCACGGCTTCGTCATCAACGGCTGGGGCGCAGACTTCGGCGACCCCGTCAACTTTGTGGGGCAGGAGATCCTGCACGACTCCAACGCCTACTACGCCGTCAACTACTCCAACATCCAGCTGGTGGCGGAGGATCCCGCCGATTACCAGAAGGAGCTGGTAGACGAGTTCGAACAGTTCACCGACCTTGTCAACGCGGCCAACGCCATCGTGGACGACACCGACGCCCGCTATGAGGCCTTCGCAAAGGCCGAGGCCTACATGATCAACAACTCGCTGGCCGTCCCCTGCTACTACGATGTCCGCTGGTGCCTGACCCACGTCAACGAGTACACCAAGATCAACGCCATGTTCGGCCCCTGCAACCTCAAGTACGTCAACTGGGAGACCAGCGAGGACGCCTACACCACCGCTCAGTACGAGGAATTTGCCAAGGCTTTCGACGCCGCAAAATCTTAACTTTTTCTTAACTTTTCCGCCGGGAGTTCCTGCTTCCGGCCCGTATCCCACACACGGGAGCTGTTCTTGGATTAAGAACAGCTCCCGTTCTTTTGTTTTTGGGCCTGTTTATCTTATTTTCGTCACTCTTCATCACAGTAAAGTAAATTTATTTTATCTCCATGCAGAGTACGGCTTTCTTTTGGAAGAAAAGGCATTTTACATTCCATTGACAACTATTTATTTCGATGGTACAATATATGTCGTGTTAAGGATTTTACGGGAGGAGCACAGGCACAGACAGAGTGGTCTGTTTCTGCGCTCTTTTGTATTCTCTGGCAATACAGGGAGGGCAGATAATCTCGTAGGAGTGGGAAATCGGCAGGGCAAGGTACCCTGCGCCATAGAGCCGAGACACGAAAAAATAATTGGGAGGAAAACACAATGAACGCAAATTTTGAGTCTCATTCCATCAGCCGCCGCAGCTTCCTCAAGGCTTCCGGCGTCGTGGGCGCTGCAAGCATCCTGGCCGCTTGCGGTGGTTCTTCCAGCAGCACTGCTGCCAGCACCTCCGGTGCTGCCTCCGGCGCAGCTGCACCCGCAGCCGACGCCATCACCGATTACGTCTCCTTCGAGACCTCTAAACGTGAGCTGGAGACCTGGAACTTCCTGTACAGCCAGTCCGCTTCCGACCTGAACGTCATCACCAACTGCTGGGACGGCCTGCTGAGCTTCGACTGCTACGGCAAGGCAGCCCCCGCCATCGCATCCAGCTGGGAGCACAACGACGACTCCACCGTCTGGACCTTCCACCTGCGCGACGATGTCGATTGGTGCGACGTCAACGGCGAGGTCAAGTCTCACCTGACCTCCAAGGACTTCCTCGTGGGTCTTGAGTGGGTCCTGAACGCCATCAAGAACGAGGCCTTCAACACCTCCATGCCTTCTGAGACCGTCGTGGGCGCTGCTGAGTACTACGACCTGACCAAGGACAAGGGCGACGCTGCCGCTGACATGACCTACGAGGATATGCTGGCTGCCGGTGTCGGCGTCGAGGCACCGGACGACTACACTCTGGTCTTCACCTGCAAGAACCCCTGCCCCTACTTCGACACTGTCGCTGCCTACAACAGCTTCTATCCCGCCTCTGAGGACCTCATCAAGGAGCTGGGCATCGATGGCTTCCGTGCCTGCGATTACTCCACCATGTGGTACAATGGTCCGTACCTCATCGAGGAGTACATCCAGCAGAACACCAAGAGCTTCATCCCCAACCCCAACTACTACGCTGCAAACGACTGCACCCGTTTCGAGCATCACACCATCACCATGATCCCCGACCTGTCCATGGGCCTGCAGCTGTACGAGAACGGCGAGGTCGATAACATCGACCTGACCGAGTCCAACCTGACCACCATCACCTCCGACCCCAACAACAAGCACAACAAGTTCCTGTGCGAGAAGCGCCCCACCAAGTTCAGCTTCCAGATGCACCTGAACTTCCAGCGCAAGGATGAGAACGGCAATCTGGACGAGAACTGGAACAAGGCTGTTGCAAACCGCGCGTTCCGTCAGTGCTTCTACAAGGGCATCGACTTCACCAACTACTACGCCCGCACCAACAAGATCAACCCCCTGAAGTGCGAGAACGACTACTACACCATGCCCGGCGTCTGCTACAACACCAAGGGTGAGGAGTACACCACTCTGGTCGCCAAGGAGATGGGCTTCGACAGTCAGGCTTACGACGGCAAGACCATGATCCGCCACCGCGACAACGGCGGCGACATCGCTGACCTGAAGAAGCAGGCAATGGAAGAGCTGAGCGCTATCGGCGTCACCTTCCCCGTCCACTGCTACCACTACATCAAGAGCGGCGACACCACTGCTCTGGATACCGCCACCGTTCTGAAGCAGTGCTTCTCCGAGAGCCTGGGCGATGACTTCGTCGTGCTGGACATCGGCACCTACGTCTCTTCTCCTTATAAGGAAGTCCGTAACGTCCAGCTGCACTCCATCCTGCAGAACGGCTGGGGCGCTGACTTCGGCGACCCCGTCAACTTCCTGGGTCAGGAAGTCCTGAGCGACGACAACGCTTACTACGCTCAGACCACCTCCTGGATCGCAGCCGTTGAGAAGGATCCTCAGGATTACCAGAAGGAGCTGCTGGCAGATTATCAGGAGTTCACCGATCTGGTCACCGCGGCAAAGGCTATCGTCACCGATACCGATGCACGCTATGCCGCATTCGCAAAGGCTGAGGCTTCCATGCTGAACAACGCACTGTGCATCCCCTGCCTGTACGAGGTGCTCTGGTGCCTGACCCATGTCAACGAGTACACCAAGATCAACGCCATGTACGGTCCCTGCAACTACAAGGCCGTCAACTGGGAGACCCGTCAGGGCGACGGCTACACCACCGAGGAGTACGAGGCTTTCTCCGCTGCTTTCAATGCAGCAACCAAAGCCTGATGATTATTTTATAAAGGTTTGGTTATCATGTTAAAATACACCGTCAAGCGGCTGGCTCAGTCGCTCGTCACGATCTTATTGATCGCAACCATCGTCTTTCTGCTGATGCGCTGCCTGCCTACGGACTACTACTTCACGGAAGAACAGCTCATGAAGTTTACCGAAGAGCAGAAATACGCCGCGCTGGAAGCCGCCGGTCTGACCGACCCCATCGGCACCCAGCTGCTGAACTTCTACAACGACCTGCTCCATCTGGACTTCGGCACTTCCCGCCGCATCCAGAATGGCGCTTCCGTCGTGAAGGTCATCGGCAAGAAATTCGGCGTCTCCATGCGCCTCGGCCTGATCTCCGCCGGCATCTCGCTGCTGGTGGGCATCATGCTGGGCATCCTGCAGACCGCCTTCAAGGACAAGGTCTTTGACTGGATCGGCACGGCCTACACCGTTTTCGTCAACGCTGTGCCTTCTCTGGTCTCCTATTCGCTGGTGCTGGTCTTCGGCTCCAAATACCTGGGTTTCCCCACGCTGTACTCCACCCGTAATGTCGGCCCGTCCAGCGTGCTGCCCATCGTCTGCTTGTCGCTGGCGTCTATCGCAGGCTACGCTCTGTGGACCCGCCGCTACATGGTGGACGAGCTGACCCGCGATTATATCAAGCTGGCCCGCGTGAAGGGCCTGAGCTCCAGCGAGATCATGTTCAAGCACGTGCTGCGCAACGCCATGGTCCCCATGGTGCAGTATATCCCCCAGTCCATCCTGCTGACGGTCGGCGGCTCTCTGCTGATGGAGCGGTTCTTCTCCGTTCCCGGCATGGGTCCCCTGCTGACCGACGCCATCCAGCGCTATGACCTGAACGTCGTCCAGACTCTGGTCATCCTCTACGCTGCACTGGGCATCGTGGGTGTTTTCCTGGGCGACGTGCTGATGATGCTGGTTGACCCGCGCATTACTCTGACCGGAAAGGAGGCCGCACGCTGATGGCTAAAGCATCGGATTTTGAGGGCAAGAAGCAGGACGAACTGTTCTACTTCGTCGATTACTCTCCGGAGGAAGCCGAGCGTGTCGGCTACTCCAACTACAGCTACTGGGGGTCTGTCATCCAGAACTTCCTCAAGCACAAGGCTGCTGTCGTCTGCCTGATCCTGTTCCTGTTCCTCGTCATCTTCTCCTTCATCGCACTGGCCATCGGCAAGTACGATTATCAGACGCTGGTGACGGATTCCTCTCTGGCCTTCCGGAAGCCCAACAGCGAATACTGGTTCGGCACCGACAACCTCGGCCGCGACTACTGGTGTCAGGTGTGGTACGCCACTCAGGTGTCCATCCGTCTGGCCCTCATCGTTGCCGTGGGCGAGAGCATCCTCGGCGTCATCATCGGCCTGATCTGGGGCTATGTCCGTAAGCTGGACCGCTTCTTCACCGAGCTGTACAACCTCATCGACAATGTGCCTTACATCATCTACATGACCCTGATCGCACTGGTCGTCGGCCAGAGCTTCACCATCATGGCCGTCTCGATGATTGCCATCGGCTGGCTGGTCATGGCCCGCCGCGTCCGCAACATGGTGTTCATGTTCCGTGACCGCGAGTACAACCTCGCGTCCCGCTGCCTTGGCACCCCGCTGTGGCGCGTTCTGACCAAGAACATCCTGCCCTATCTGGTCTCCGTCATCATCCTGCGCATGGCGCTGAGCATCCCCGCCACCATCAACCTCGAGTCCACCCTGTCCTATCTGGGCATCGGTCTGGGCATCGAGACTCCGTCTCTGGGCCTCATCCTGAGCAAGGTGCGCGGCTTCTTCCTCGATTATCCTTACCTGCTGGTCTTCCCCGCATCCATCGTGTCCATTATCTCCATTTCCTTCTATATCATGGGCAACGCTTTCTCGGATGCTGCTGACCCGCGCAACCACGTTTAACAGATGGGAGAGAAAATCACAAAAATGGATAGACAACCGATCATCTCTGCCAAAGACGTGGAGATCACCTTTAGCCTGCGCGGCAAGAAGCTGAACGCGATCCGCAAGTGCTCGCTGGACCTTTATGACGGCGAGACGCTGGCCATCGTGGGCGAGTCCGGCTCGGGCAAGTCCGTATTCACCAAGACCTTCGTGGGTATGCTGGATGTCAACGGTAAGATCACCGGCGGCTCCATCATGTACGAAGGCCGCGACATGACCAAGTTCACCGAGAAGGACTGGCTGGGCGTGCGCGGCAAGAAGATCGCCATGGTCATGCAGGACCCGATGACCAGCCTGAACCCGCTGAAGAAAATCGGCAAACAGATCCAGGAGAGCATCGAGCACCATCAGGGCCTGAAGGGCGCGGAGGCCAAGAAGGCCGCCATCGAGATGCTGGCCAAGGTCGGCATCCCCGACCCGGAGCGCCGCTACGAGCAGTATCCGCACGAGTTCTCCGGCGGTATGCGTCAGCGTGTCGTCATCGCCATCGCTGCCGCCTGCCGTCCGCAGATCCTCATCTGCGACGAGCCCACCACCGCTCTGGACGTGACCATTCAGGCACAGATCCTGCAGCTCATCCGTGACCTGCAGAAGGAGCTGGGCATGTCCGTTATCTACATCACCCATGACCTGGGCGTTGTGGCAAACGTGGCAGACCGCGTGGCCGTCATGTACGCCGGCCAGATCGTCGAGTACGGCACCGTCGAGGAGATCTTCTACGACGCATGGCACCCCTACACCTGGGCTCTGCTGCAGGCTCTGCCTCAGCTGGGTACCAAGGGTGAGGCCCTGCCCACCATCGACGGTACGCCGCCGAACCTGTTCAATGAGATCAAGGGCGATGCATTTGCACCCCGCAACAAGCACGCGCTGGCCATCGACTTCGTGGCAGAACCTCCGTTCTTCCAGGTGTCCGAGACCCACGCGGCAAAGACCTGGTATCTGGACCCCCGGGCTCCCAAGATGGAACGCCCGCACTCCATCCAGAACCTGCGTGAGAAAATGGGAAAGATGGGAGGTTCCAACTTAAATGGCTGAGCGTGAAAAGCTGATTGAGCTGAAAGACCTTCAAATCACCTTTGGCTCCGGCAAAAAGAAGTTCGTGGCCGTGGACCACGTCAATTTTGACATCTACAAGGGCGAGACCTTCTCGCTGGTCGGCGAGTCCGGCTCCGGCAAGACCACCATTGGCCGTGCCATCTGCCGCATCAACCCGACTTCCGGCGGCGACATCTTCTTCAAGGGCCAGAAGATCAACGGCAAGATCTCCAAGGAGCTGGACCGTGAGGTCATCCGCAAGGTGCAGATGATCTTCCAGGACCCCATGGCCTCTCTGAACGAGCGCGCCAAGGTCGAGTACATCGTGGCTGAGGGTCTGTTGAACCACCACCTGTACAAGGACCAGGATGACCTGCACGAAAAGGTCATGAACGCTCTGCACGAGGTCGGCCTGCTGCCGGAGTTCGCCTCCCGCTTCCCCCACGAGTTCTCGGGCGGCCAGCGTCAGCGTATCGGCATCGCCCGTGCGCTGGTCATGGAGCCGGAGTTCATCGTGGCCGACGAGCCCATCTCCGCACTGGACGTCTCCATCCGTGCGCAGGTGCTGAACCTGCTGAACAGCATGAAGAAGTCCCGCGGTCTGACCTACCTGTTCATCGCCCACGACCTGTCGGTCGTCCGGTTCATCTCGGACCGCATCGCCGTCATCAGCAAGGGCCGCATCGTGGAGCTTGCAGAGTCTGAAGAGCTGTTCCTCCACCCCCTGCACCCCTACACCAAGGCCCTGCTGAGTGCCGTTCCCATCCCCGACCCGGGCCTGGAAAAGAGCAAGAAGCTCCTGGTCTACGACCCCAGCTGCCACGACTACAGCGTGGACAAGCCGGTCTGGGAGGAGATCGCCAACGGTCACTTCGTCTATGGCAACCAGAAGGAGCTGGAAGGCTACCGCAAGGAATATCAGAGCCAGCTCTAAGCACTGTCACTTGACTGTATTTTAACACAAATGCCCCGCCGCATTGGGAAGCATCCCATTGCGGCGGGTTTTGTGCTGTATAGAAAGAGGCCGCTTCCCGTATTTCTGCCGGGAAGCGGCCTCTTTGTGTTTTTATATCAGTCTTGCACCGGGCTTCGGCTCATGGGCCTGCCAGAGGGTGACCCACTCGGGCAGACGCAGGGTCTTCAGGCGCTGGGGCAGGGCGGCGAGATCGCCGCCCGTGAGATACCACGCCACACCGAACGCCGCCAGCGCCAGGATCCCCAGCACCGCCAGCAGAACGCGGAGAGGATGCTTCTTCTTTGAGGTGGGGTCCTTGCTCTGCGAGCGGCCCGGAGGATCGCTCTGTTTGGTCTGTCCGGCGGGAAGGAAGCCTGTCCCCTCGGCCTGCGGCAGACCGGCAGCGGCGCGGCGCACCATATCCAGCAGCCAGAGGCCGGGGTTATCTGCGGCGGGGACGGTGCGGAGCCAGCAGCCTTTTTTGGTGCTGAGCACCAGCACATGGTCGCTTTCCCGCTCGGCACAGGCCACGGCCAGCTCTGTTCCCACGACGCGGCGGGCCGCCTGCGCCCGGGCGAGGGCCAGACGGACAGGGTCGGGTTTGTCCCCTTCCCCGCCGAGCTTGGCCCGGGCGCGCTTTTCGATTTGGGGGCCGACCTTGGCGTCGGCATAGCTCATGGTGCCGAAGTCGTAGACCTTCTCGGCACCGGGGACTTTCTCGAGCCGGGACTCCAGCAGCGCACCGGCTGGTGCTCAGCGGCGCCCCGGCGGCGGCATCGCCGCAGGCCAGCAGACGATCATGGGCTTCCAGCGCCTGCACGGCGGCAGCGGCCAGACTGGTATCGCCTGCACCATATACGTCCGCGCCAAAGCTGCTGCGGAGGCTCTGAGCCGCCTTTTTCAGTCCCGTGGGCGTGTCCGCATGGACAGCCAGCAGCGTCTCTGCGCCCCGGCTCTTCCACTGGGCCTCAGCCCTCCATTGGGGCGCAAACAGCGCCACAGCGGCCGCCAGCCGCCCCTGCGGCGCACCGTACAGGCGCAGCACACAGCGGGTCTCCTCTGCCAAATCCCATCAACCCCTCATTTTTGATTTTTACCGGACGAACGCCTCGTCCAGTGCAGCCAGCGCTTCGTCGTCTGACTGCTGGGCTGCGGTGAGGGCCTGCGTCCCGGCAGGGACTTTGCCCTGTGCCAGACGCAGCGCCAGTTCCAGCGCAGCCTGTGCGGCCCGGGCGCGCACCAGCGCACGGTCAGGCCGGGAGACGAAAAGCTTCTTGACGCAGGCCACGCCATCCCGGGCAGCGCCCAGATAGACGGTGCCCACAGGGCGCACCTCGTCGCCGCCGGTGGGGCCGGCCACGCCGGTAACGCTCACGGCGATGTCAGCGCCCGAAGCCTTTGCCGCGCCCAGAGCCATCTGTGCCGCCACGGGGGCGGACACGACGTTGTACTTTTCGATGACCGCCGGGTCCACGCCCACGAGCTTTGCCTTGGCCTGCTCCCAGTAGGTGACAAAGCCATAGCCGAACACCTCACTGGAGCCGGACACGGAGGTCAGGCGCTGTGCGATGAGGCCGCCGGTGCAGCTCTCGGCGGTGGCGATGGTCAGCCCCTTTTCCTGCAGGGTGTGGACCACCGTCTCTTCCAGACCGGCCACATCCTCATCATACACCGCATCGCCCAGCATATCATAGAACTTTTTGGCATACGCGCGGCACATTTTTTCGCCGTCCTCGTCGGAGCGGGCGCGGGCGGTAATGCGGATCTCGCACTCGCCGGTCTTGCAGTAGATGGCGGCGGTGGGGTTCGGGTTTTCCAGCAGGTCGCGCACCTTATACTCAATATCGCTCTCGCCGCCCAGCACACGGAGGGTGACGGAGTGGAGGGTGCAGTTCTGGCGCTCCATCAGCAGAGGGCGGACGCTCTCCGTCCACATGGCCTTCATCTCGTGGGGGACACCGGGCATGAGGACGGCACAGCGGCCGTCCTGCTCGAACCACGCGCCGGGGGCAGTGCCGTGGTTGTTGATGATTTTATGGCCCTTGGTGGGGACCATCGCCTGTTTGCGGTTGTTGGGGGTCGTCTCGCGGCCGGTGCGGGCAAAGTAGCTGGTGATCTTATCCCACTCGGCCTCATCGAAGGCCAGCTCATCCCCGAAGCAGGCGGCAACGGTCTCCTTGGTCAGGTCGTCCGCCGTGGGGCCGAGGCCGCCGGTAAAGACCAGCAAGTCGCAGCGGCTCTTAGCCTCGTTGACGAAATCGGCCAGACGGCCATGGTTGTCGCCGATGGTGCTCTCCCGCTGGACCGTGATGCCCAGATCCGCCAGCTCCCGGCTGAGGTACTGGGCGTTGGTGTTGAGGATGTTGCCGAGAAGGAGCTCGGTACCCACACTGATGATCTCTGCTGTCATGGCTCAGCCCTCGAATTCCACGTCGTCGGTGATACGCAGGCGGATGCGCTCGGTGGCCTCTGCGGCCTCGGCTTCCAGCTCTGCCAGACCGGGCATCCCGGCCTCGGCTTCGAGGATCTCGCTCAGTTCGGGGCGGATCTTCGGGTGCGGCGGGGTGAAGATGGTGCAGCAGTCCTCGTAGGGCAGGATGCTCGTCTCAAAGGTGTTGATGTGGCGGGCCGTCTCGACGATCTCGGTCTTGTCCATGCCGATGAGGGGGCGGAGGATGGGCAGGTCCTGGGCGGCGTCGGTACACTGCAGAGCCTTGACGGTCTGGCTGGCCACCTGTGCCAGGCTCTCGCCAGTGACGAGGGCTTCACAGCCCTGCTTCCTGGCGATGATGTTGGCAATGCGCATCATGCTGCGGCGCATGAGGACGGTGAAGAGAACGTCGGGCGCGTTATCGCGGATATACTCCTGAGGCTTGGTATACGGCACCACAAAGAGGTTGGTGCTGCCGGTATAGGGGGTGATGAGCTGGGCCAGAGCCTTAACTTTCAGTTTTGCGCGTTCAGAAGTATACGGAGGGGACGCAAAATGGATGTGGTCGAGGCCGAGGCCGCGCTTTGCCATCCGGTATGCCGCCACAGGGCTGTCGATGCCGCCGGACAGCATATTGAGGGCGCGGCCGGAGGTTCCGACAGGCAGACCGCCCTCACCCTGTATTTTGGGGCCGTGGATATACGCACCGTAATCGCGGATCTCCACGATGACCTTGAACTGAGGGTTCTTGACGTCCACCCGCAGGTAGTTGTGCCTGCCCAGCAGATAGGCACCCAGCTCCCGCATCAGCTCGGGACTGGTCATGGGGAAGGTCTTGTCGGAACGGCGGGCCTCGACCTTGAAGGTCTTGATGCCGTGGAGGCTGTCGCCCAGATAATCCTCGGCGGTCTGGCAGATAGTGTCGAAATCCTTCCCACAGACCACAGCACGGCTGAGGGCCGCGAGGCCGAACACCTTGCTCACCCGCTCAAAGGCGAGGTCCATATCAATGTCGTCCTCTTCCGGCTCCATGTAGAAGGTGGACTGGGTGCAGTAGACGCGGAACTTGCCCACCGTTTTGAGACGGTAGCGCAGGATCTTCATCATCGTCGATTCAAACTGGTTGCGGTTGAGGCCCTTCAGGGACATTTCGCCCTGATAGCCCATAATGACTTCTCTCATCGTTACTCCTTACTTTTTGATTCTCTGCAAGTGCTTCATGCCATCCTCAAAGCGCTCGAGGAAGGCGTCCACATCCTCCGGGGTGTTATCGGCACAGAAGGACACCCGGATGGCCGTGTCGATGGCCAGCGGGTCGCGGCCCATAGCCGCCAGCGTGTGGCTGGGGCGGCCCCCGGCCCCGGCCTATGCGCT
>OAWX01001118.1_pt1 | contig 12769 bp, 9 predicted proteins | sample 1495571 | NCBI WGS metagenome assembly OAWX01 (sample SAMEA2580265, study PRJEB22360) | human gut metagenome | biome: human gut; feature: human-associated habitat; material: faeces | place: Denmark | collected 2008/2010 | reverse complement strand
AGCGTCTGCCGACAGACTTTAATGAAGGGGCGAAGAACAACACCTATTCTCGTAATGAGAAGATGGTCGGCTACAGCTTCGATCACGAATTTAACGACACCTTTACTGTGCGTCAGAACCTGCGCTTTGCTGAAAACAAAACCTCGCAAAACAGCGTTTATGGTTACGGCGTCTGCTCCGATCCGGCGAATGCTTACAGCAAACAGTGTGCGGCATTAGCGCCAGCGGATAAAGGCCATTATCTGGCACGTAAATACGTCGTTGATGATGAGAAGCTGCAAAACTTCTCCGTTGATACCCAGTTGCAGAGCAAGTTTGCCACTGGCGATATCGACCACACCCTGCTGACCGGTGTCGACTTTATGCGTATGCGTAATGACATCAACGCCTGGTTTGGTTACGACGACTCTGTGCCACTGCTCAATCTGTACAATCCGGTGAATACCGATTTCGACTTCAATGCCAAAGATCCGGCAAACTCCGGCCCTTACCGCATTCTGAATAAGCAGAAACAAACGGGCGTTTATGTTCAGGATCAGGCGCAGTGGGATAAAGTGCTGGTCACCCTGGGCGGTCGTTATGACTGGGCAGATCAAGAATCTCTTAACCGCGTTGCTGGGACGACCGATAAACGTGATGACAAACAGTTTACCTGGCGTGGTGGTGTTAACTACCTGTTTGATAATGGTGTAACACCTTACTTCAGCTATAGCGAATCGTTTGAACCTTCTTCGCAAGTTGGGAAGGATGGTAATATTTTCGCACCGTCTAAAGGTAAGCAGTATGAAGTCGGCGTGAAATATGTACCGGAAGATCGTCCGATTGTAGTTACTGGTGCCGTGTATAATCTCACTAAAACCAACAACCTGATGGCGGACCCTGAGGGTTCCTTCTTCTCGGTTGAAGGTGGCGAGATCCGCGCACGTGGCGTAGAAATCGAAGCGAAAGCGGCGCTGTCGGCGAGTGTTAACGTAGTCGGTTCTTATACTTACACCGATGCGGAATACACCACCGATACTACCTATAAAGGCAATACGCCTGCACAGGTGCCAAAACACATGGCTTCGCTGTGGGCTGACTATACCTTCTTTGACGGTCCGCTTTCAGGTCTGACGCTGGGCACCGGTGGTCGTTATACTGGCTCCAGCTATGGTGATCCGGCTAACTCCTTTAAAGTGGGAAGTTATACGGTCGTGGATGCGTTAGTGCGTTATGATCTGGCGCGAGTCGGCATGGCGGGCTCCAACGTGGCGCTGCATGTTAACAACCTGTTCGATCGTGAATACGTCGCCAGCTGCTTTAACACTTATGGCTGCTTCTGGGGCGCAGAACGTCAGGTCGTTGCAACCGCAACCTTCCGTTTCTAATTTCTCTTTTGGGGCACGGATTTCCGTGCCCATTTCACAAGTTGGCTGTTATGCAGGAATACACGAATCATTCCGATACCACTTTTGCACTGCGTAATATCTCCTTTCGTGTGCCCGGGCGCACGCTTTTGCATCCGCTGTCGTTAACCTTTCCTGCCGGGAAAGTGACCGGTCTGATTGGTCACAACGGTTCTGGTAAATCCACTCTGCTCAAAATGCTTGGCCGTCATCAGCCTCCGTCAGAAGGGGAGATTCTTCTTGATGCCCAGCCGCTGGAAAGCTGGAGCAGCAAAGCGTTTGCCCGCAAAGTGGCTTATTTGCCGCAGCAGCTTCCTCCGGCAGAAGGGATGACCGTGCGTGAACTGGTGGCGATTGGTCGTTACCCGTGGCATGGCGCGTTGGGGCGCTTTGGGGCGGCAGATCGCGAAAAAGTCGAGGAAGCTATCTCGCTGGTTGGCTTAAAACCGCTGGCGCATCGGCTGGTCGATAGTCTCTCTGGCGGCGAACGTCAACGGGCGTGGATCGCCATGCTGGTGGCGCAGGATAGCTGTTGTCTGTTGCTCGACGAACCGACTTCGGCGCTGGATATCGCCCACCAGGTTGATGTGCTGGCGCTGGTGCACCGTTTAAGTCAGGAGCGTGGCCTGACGGTCATTGCCGTGTTGCACGATATCAATATGGCGGCACGCTACTGTGATTATCTGGTCGCCCTGCGCGGTGGTGAAATGATTGCTCAGGGAACGCCTGCGGAAATTATGCGCGGCGAAACTCTCGAAATGATTTATGGCATCCCGATGGGTATTTTGCCGCATCCGGCGGGTGCTGCACCTGTGAGTTTTGTTTATTGATGAGCGGCTTACCTCTTATTTCGCGCCGTCGACTGTTAACGGCGATGGCGCTTTCTCCGTTGTTATGGCAGATGAATACCGCCCACGCGGCGGCTATTGACCCCAATCGTATTGTGGCGCTGGAGTGGTTGCCGGTGGAATTACTGCTGGCGCTCGGCATCGTGCCTTACGGCGTGGCGGATACCATCAACTATCGCCTGTGGGTCAGCGAACCACCATTGCCGGACTCAGTGATTGACGTCGGTTTGCGTACAGAACCTAACCTTGAACTGCTGACCGAAATGAAACCGTCGTTTATGGTCTGGTCGGCAGGATATGGCCCTTCATCAGAAATGCTGGCACGTATTGCGCCGGGTCGCGGATTTAACTTCAGCGATGGCAAACAGCCGTTGGCGATGGCGCGTAAATCGCTGACGGAAATGGCAGATTTACTTAACCTGCAAAGCGCAGCGGAAACGCATTTAGCGCAATACGAAGACTTTATCCGCAGCATGAAACCCCGCTTTGTGAAGCGTGGTGCACGCCCGTTACTGCTGACGACGCTTATCGATCCGCGCCATATGCTGGTCTTCGGTCCAAACAGCTTGTTCCAGGAAATTCTCGATGAGTACGGCATCCCAAATGCCTGGCAAGGGGAAACCAACTTCTGGGGCAGTACCGCCGTCAGTATCGATCGTCTGGCGGCGTATAAAGACGTTGATGTGCTCTGTTTTGATCACGACAACAGCAAAGACATGGATGCGCTAATGGCAACCCCGCTGTGGCAGGCCATGCCGTTTGTCCGCGCCGGACGCTTTCAGCGCGTACCCGCAGTCTGGTTTTATGGTGCGACGCTCTCGGCAATGCACTTTGTGCGCGTTCTGGATAACGCCATCGGAGGTAAAGCGTGAGTAAACGAATTGCGCTTTTTCCGGCGTTATTGCTGGCGCTGCTGGTGATTGTCGCTACGGCGCTGACCTGGATGAACTTTTCGCAGGCGCTGCCGCGCAGTCAGTGGGCGCAGGCCGCCTGGTCGCCGGATATTAACGTCATCGAGCAGATGATTTTTCACTACAGCTTGTTACCACGTCTGGCGATTTCTCTACTGGTGGGCGCGGGCCTGGGGCTGGTGGGCGTGCTGTTTCAGCAAGTGCTGCGTAACCCGCTGGCGGAACCGACGACGTTGGGCGTTGCTACAGGCGCGCAACTGGGGATTACCGTCACCACGCTCTGGGCGATCCCCGGTGCTATGGCGAGCCAGTTTGCCGCGCTGGTGGGCGCTTGTGTCGTTGGCTTAATCGTCTTTGGCGTCGCGTGGGGGAAACGGCTTTCGCCGGTTACGCTTATTCTCGCGGGGCTGGTGGTGAGCCTTTATTGCGGGGCAATTAATCAGCTACTGGTTATCTTCCATCACGACCAGCTGCAAAGCATGTTCCTGTGGAGCACCGGAACGCTGACGCAAACCGACTGGGGCGGCGTTGAGCGTTTATGGCCGCAGCTGCTGGGCGGCGTGATGCTGACGTTACTGCTACTTCGTCCGTTAACCCTGATGGGGCTTGATGATGGCGTGGCGCGCAATCTCGGGCTGGCCTTATCGCTCGCGCGTCTGGCTGCGCTGTCGCTGGCGATAGTCATCAGTGCGCTGCTGGTGAATGCGGTGGGGATTATCGGCTTTATCGGGTTGTTCGCGCCACTGCTGGCAAAAATGCTGGGGGCGCGGCGTTTGTTGCCACGGTTGATGCTGGCGTCGCTGATTGGTGCGTTAATTCTGTGGCTTTCTGATCAAATCATCCTCTGGCTGACTCGCGTGTGGATGGAAGTGTCCACCGGTTCGGTCACTGCGTTGATCGGTGCGCCGCTGCTACTGTGGCTGCTGCCGCGTTTACGGAGCATTAGCGCGCCGGATATGAAGGTCAACGATTGTGTCGCGACTGAACGCCAACATGTGCTGGCGTTTGTCCTCGCGGGCGGCGTGCTGCTGTTGATGGCTGTGGTAGTGGCGCTGTCGTTTGGTCGTGATGCGCACGGCTGGACGTGGGCGAGCGGGGCGTTGCTTGAGGATTTGATGCCCTGGCGCTGGCCGCGAATTATGGCGGCGCTGTTTGCGGGCGTCATGCTGGCGGTGGCGGGCTGTATTATTCAGCGGCTGACCGGAAACCCGATGGCAAGCCCGGAAGTGCTGGGGATTAGCTCTGGCGCAGCGTTTGGCGTGGTGTTGATGCTGTTTCTGGTGCCGGGTAATGCCTTTGGCTGGCTGTTACCTGCAGGCAGTCTCGGGGCGGCGGTGACGCTGTTGATCATTATGATCGCCGCCGGACGCGGTGGATTTTCCCCACACCGCATGTTACTGGCGGGGATGGCGTTAAGTACCGCGTTCACCATGCTTTTGATGATGTTGCAGGCAAGTGGTGACCCGCGAATGGCGCAAGTGCTGACCTGGATTTCCGGTTCGACCTACAACGCGACCGATGCGCAGGTCTGGCGCACCGGAATTGTGATGGTGATTTTGCTGGCGATTACCCCGCTGTGCCGCCGCTGGCTGACCATTTTACCGCTGGGTGGTGATACCGCCCCGAGCCGTAGGAATGGCGCTAACGCCGACGCGAATTGCGCTGCTGCTGTTAGCGGCTTGCCTGACGGCGACCGCGACGATGACTATTGGACCGTTGAGTTTTGTTGGTTTAATGGCACCGCATATTGCGCGGATGATGGGCTTTCGACGGACGATGCCGCACATCGTAATTTCGGCGCTGGTGGGTGGTTTACTGCTGGTGTTCGCTGACTGGTGTGGGCGGATGGTGCTGTTTCCATTCCAGATCCCGGCGGGGCTGCTGTCAACCTTTATCGGCGCGCCATATTTTATCTATTTGTTGAGAAAGCAGAGCCGTTAATTGAATGCCTCGCCCGGTGGGCGAGGCAAAATCATCACAACTTCGCAAACACCCGTCGTGCAGCATCGATGGTGTTATTGATATCTTCCATGCTGTGCGCCACGGACATAAAGCCCGCTTCAAACGCTGACGGTGCCAGGTAAACACCTTCGTCCAGCATCATATGGAAGAAACGCTTAAAGCGTTCCACGTCACAGGCCATCACATCCTGATAGCACGTCACGGACTCGGCGTCGGTAAAGAAAATACCGAACATGCCGCCAACGTGGTTAACGACCAGCGGAATTCCGGCTTCTTCTGCCGCTTCCAGCAGACCTTCTGCCAGACGTGTTGTCAGCTCATCCAGCGTTTCGTGAACGCCCGGCTGCGCGACTTCATTCAGACAGGCGAAACCCGCTGCCATCGCAATTGGGTTACCGGAAAGCGTACCCGCCTGATAGACCGGACCCGTCGGGGCCAGCGCATCCATTACATCACGACGACCACCGAATGCGCCTACCGGCATTCCACCGCCGATGATTTTTCCGAGGCAGGTTAAATCTGGCACTACGCCGTAATAATCCTGTGCACCAGCCAGTGCCACGCGGAAGCCAGTCATTACTTCATCGATGATCAGCAATGCGCCAAATTCGTCGCACAGCGCGCGCAGACCTGGCAGGAACTCTGGCAGCGGCGGAACACAGTTCATATTGCCTGCCACCGGCTCAACGATAATACAGGCAATCTCTTGCGGGTATTGCTCAAACGCGGCGCGTACAGAAGCCAGATCGTTATAAGTACAGGTTAAGGTATGTTTGGCGAAATCTGCCGGAACACCCGGCGAGTTTGGCTGGCCTAACGTGAGTGCGCCAGAACCGGCTTTCACCAGCAGGCAGTCAGCGTGACCGTGGTAACAACCTTCAAATTTAATGATTTTGTCGCGACCGGTAAAACCACGGGCCAGGCGGATGGCGCTCATGGTCGCTTCAGTGCCGGAGTTCACCATGCGCACCATATCCATGGTCGGGACCAGTTCGGTCACCAGTTGCGCCATTTTCACTTCCATTTCGGTTGGTGCACCAAAGCTTAAACCACGCTCGGCGGCTTCAATCACGGCATTGCGGATTGCCGGATGGTTATGGCCCAGCACCATCGGCCCCCAGGAACCGACATAATCGATATAGGCTTTTCCATCAACATCGTACAGATAAGCGCCGTCCGCTTTTTCGATAAACAGTGGAGTGCCGCCCACGCCAGTAAAGGCGCGAACAGGGGAGTTCACACCGCCAGGGATCAGCTCGCGCGCTGCGCTGTAAAGATTTTCAGACTTACTCATGGAGGGTTCCTGATTCGTAGAAAAAGTGAATGGCTGCTATTCTATGTTATTCATAACAAGTTAAATACTCGTCAAACATCAGGCTGCTTGTACTGGTGCAATCCTGATTTCTTAGAGTATAAAAGTTTTGTGCATTTGAAACATTACGCTTTGCAAAGGATTTTCATGGAACGTGCGAGTAAAATGCCGTCATCTTATTTGTATGACCAATAAGTGATCATTGGATGAAAACTGATACTCCCTCTTTAGAAACACCGCAGGCCGCGCGCCTGCGACGCAGACAACTGATTCGCCAACTTCTTGAGCGCGATAAAACCCCGTTAGCCATTTTGTTTATGGCGGCAGTCGTCGGCACGCTTGTCGGGCTGGCAGCGGTTGCTTTTGACAAAGGTGTCGCCTGGTTGCAGAACCAACGTATGGGGGCGCTGGTACATACTGCTGATAATTATCCGCTACTGTTAACCGTCGCTTTTCTCTGTTCGGCGGTGCTGGCGATGTTCGGCTACTTTTTGGTGCGCAAATACGCGCCCGAAGCAGGGGGATCGGGGATCCCGGAAATTGAAGGGGCGCTGGAAGATCAACGTCCTGTTCGCTGGTGGCGTGTATTGCCGGTGAAATTCTTTGGCGGGCTGGGGACACTCGGCGGAGGCATGGTGCTAGGGCGCGAAGGACCAACCGTGCAGATCGGCGGCAATATCGGTCGCATGGTGCTTGATATTTTCCGCCTGAAAGGTGATGAAGCTCGCCATACGCTGCTGGCAACCGGTGCTGCTGCGGGGCTGGCTGCGGCCTTTAACGCGCCGCTGGCGGGTATTTTGTTTATTATCGAAGAGATGCGTCCGCAGTTTCGCTATACGTTAATTTCGATTAAAGCGGTATTTATTGGCGTCATTATGTCGACCATTATGTACCGGATTTTTAATCATGAAGTTGCGTTGATTGACGTCGGTAAACTTTCTGATGCGCCGCTTAATACGCTGTGGCTTTATCTGATCCTCGGTATTATTTTTGGCATTTTCGGCCCTATTTTTAATAAATGGGTGCTGGGGATGCAGGATTTGCTGCACCGTGTGCACGGCGGCAATATTACCAAATGGGTACTGATGGGTGGTGCGATTGGCGGTCTGTGTGGATTGCTGGGGTTTGTGGCACCAGCAACGTCGGGCGGCGGTTTTAACCTGATTCCTATCGCTACCGCGGGGAATTTCAGCATGGGAATGCTGGTGTTTATCTTCGTCGCTCGGGTCATTACCACCTTACTCTGCTTCTCTTCCGGCGCGCCGGGCGGTATTTTTGCCCCGATGCTGGCGCTGGGTACTGTGCTGGGAACCGCTTTCGGAATGGTTGCCGTTGAGCTGTTTCCGCAATATCACCTGGAGGCGGGGACGTTTGCTATTGCCGGAATGGGGGCATTACTGGCGGCATCTATTCGCGCGCCGTTAACGGGGATCATTCTGGTTCTGGAGATGACCGATAACTACCAGCTCATTTTGCCAATGATTATTACCGGTCTTGGCGCAACACTATTAGCGCAATTTACCGGCGGGAAACCGCTATACTCGGCGATTCTTGCGCGCACGCTGGCAAAACAGGAAGCTGAGCAACTGGCGCGAAGCAAGGCTGCATCAGCCAGCGAGAATACTTGAACGAAATACCAGGGTATTAGATAATGGCGATTATTATTGGGTTAGAATTTGCCCAATTGCCGATGTCGTTTGGAGCAAAATATGAGTGATGACGTAGCACTGCCGCTGGAGTTTACCGACGCAGCAGCCAACAAAGTTAAAAGCCTGATCGCTGACGAAGATAACCCGAATCTGAAATTACGCGTGTATATCACCGGTGGCGGTTGCAGCGGCTTCCAGTATGGTTTCACCTTTGATGATCAGGTGAACGAAGGCGATATGACCATCGAAAAACAGGGCGTTGGCCTGGTGGTTGATCCGATGAGCCTGCAATATCTGGTCGGCGGTTCCGTTGACTACACCGAAGGACTGGAAGGTTCTCGTTTCATCGTGACCAACCCGAACGCGAAAAGCACCTGCGGTTGCGGTTCTTCCTTTAGCATCTAATCTGTTGTTCATGTGCCGGATAAACTATCCGGCACATCTTCTCTCTTCAACGCCCATTCTCATCCAGCGCAAACGTCGGTAGCTTAAGATGCCAACGAATAGCCGCCAGCCGAATCAATAGCGTCACGACCATGCCCATCATACTGGCTGTTTCCAGTGGTACGGAAAATGTGTAATAAGCCGTAGCGTGGACAATACCGCCGATAATACAGGCAGTTGCGTAGATTTCTGTACGTAAAATCATGGGGATCTCGCGGGCCAGTACATCACGAATGATCCCGCCGCCAACGCCAGTAATGACGCCCATACAAACCGCGATTAACGGACCGGCTTCCGCATTAAAGGCTTTATTCACGCCAATGCCGACAAACACCGCCAGACCAACGGCGTCCAGCACCGGCAACATCCATTTTGGTAAGCGTCTTGGCTGGCGCACCAGCACGATGGTCAGCATGCTGGTGACCATTGCAACGACCAGATCGGTGGGATCTTTCACCCAAAATACCGGGCCGTGATCCAGCGCCATGTCGCGAATTGTTCCGCCGCCTACTGCGGTAACCACGCCCAGTACCAGAACACCAAAAGGGTCCATACGCAATTTTCCGGCTAACAAAACGCCGGAGATGGCAAATACCGCTGTGCCGACTATATCCAGCCAATAGACGAGCATTGTTCAATCCCCACTGAGCACCTGAAAAGGTCAGGCACTAATCTACCTGTGAAAGCGCATTACAGAGCTGTTGTGCAGCGAGGATAATACGTGGGCTTGCACGTTCAAACCAGTCACTCGTGAGAGGAATAACGGGAATTTTGAGCTGTTCACCCCAGTATTGTTTGATTTTAGGAATTTGGTCCGGTCCGCCTGTAATGACAATCGCCTGTGGCGAGCGTGCTAACACCTGTTCGCGGCTAACTTGCGGCCAGGGAACCCGGCTGTCTTTAAAGATGTTTTCTCCGCCACAAACTTCGAGTACCTGGTTCTGAATCGACTCTTTTCCACTGGTAAATGGCGGATTAATGCCGAATTGCAGAAAAACACGTTTTTTAGGTTTATCAGCATATTGCGCTTTCAATTGCGCGTACTGATCCAGCAGGGATTGCGCGGCTTGTTCGGCCTTGTCTGGTTGCGGACTCCAGGGGGCCAGTTGACGTAACGCATTGGCAATTTGTTCAATGCTTGTCGCATCGACCCACATCACTTTTATTCCCAGCGAAGCCAGCTGGTCAACCTGCCGCTCGGCATTACCTCCACGCCAGGCAATCACCAGATCGGGTTTCAGCGCGACAATGCGTTCCAGATTCATCCCCTGCCAGGTGGAAACCTGCTCAATCTTTTGCGCTTGTGGAGGATAGTCGGAATAGCTGCTGACCCCAACCGGCGTGATCCCGGCGGCAAAGGCAAGTTCAGTGTTGGCGGGAGAAAGCGTGATGACGCGCGGCGCGGCGTTGAGCCACAGTGGCGCAAGAAAAGACAGGGCGACCAGCGCCCTGAACAGTGACTTAGCCATGTGCAAGTTTCTGCACCAGTGACTCAACCATCAGGCTGGACTGTTTAGCGGCAACAGCCAGGAACTCATCGAAGCTAAGATGAGACTGTTGATCGGCCACGTCGGAGATGGCGCGTACGACAACAAACGGGACGTTGAAATTGTGGCAGACATGGGCGATTGCCGTCGCTTCCATCTCTACAGCAATGGCCTGTGGGAAGTTGTGGCGGATTTTCGCCAGACCAACAGAACCGTTGATGAAAGCGTCGCCGCTAACAATCAGGCCACGTACAGCGTTAAGATTCAGTTCGGCAATGCAGGCCTCAGCGGCAGCGATCAGTTTATCGTCAGCTTTAAAGCCTGCCGGACAGCCTGGTAACTGACCGTATTCATAACCAAATGCCGTGACATCCGCGTCGTGATAACGTGCTTCGTCCGAGACAACGATATCGCCCACTTTCAGCGTTGGTGCCAGGCCACCGGCAGAACCGGTGTTAATAATCACATCTGGCTTGCAGTGTTCCAACAGCAGAGTGGCACCCAGCGCCGCAGCGACTTTACCGATGCCCGATTTCAGAAGCGCAACCTCGGTTTCATTCAGTTGGCCGGTATAGATTTCGCAACCGCCGAGACTGATAGTTTGACGGTTTTCGATTTTGTCACGCAGCAGCGTAACTTCTTCTTCCATTGCACCAATGATGCCGATTTTCATAGATTTACTCGCGATAAGCCCGATTTGAAGGCATAGTTTACCATGCGCTTACGGGGAAGCGTATTTCTCACGCGGGAGAGGACATGGCACAGATTGATTTCCGAAAAAAAATAAACTGGCATCGTCGTTACCGTTCACCGCAGGGCGTTAAAACCGAACATGAGATCCTGCGGATCTTCGAGAGCGATCGCGGGCGTATCATCAACTCTCCGGCAATTCGTCGTCTGCAACAAAAGACGCAGGTTTTTCCATTGGAGCGCAATGCCGCCGTGCGCACGCGTCTTACCCACTCGATGGAAGTCCAGCAGGTGGGGCGCTACATCGCCAAAGAAATTTTAAGCCGTCTGAAAGAGCTTAAATTGCTGGAAGCATACGGCCTGGATGAACTGACCGGACCTTTTGAAAGCATTGTTGAGATGTCATGCCTGATGCACGATATCGGCAATCCGCCGTTTGGTCATTTTGGCGAAGCAGCGATAAATGACTGGTTTCGCCAACGTTTGCATCCGGAAGATGCCGAAAGCCAGCCTCTGACTGACGATCGCTGCAGCGTGGCGGCACTACGTTTACGGGACGGGGAAGAACCGCTTAACGAGCTGCGGCGCAAGATTCGTCAGGACTTATGTCATTTTGAGGGGAATGCACAAGGCATTCGTCTGGTGCATACATTGATGCGGATGAATCTCACCTGGGCACAGGTTGGCGGTATTTTAAAATATACCCGTCCGGCGTGGTGGCGTGGCGAAACGCCTGAGACACATCACTATTTAATGAAAAAGCCGGGTTATTATCTTTCTGAAGAAGCCTATATTGCCCGGTTGCGTAAAGAACTTAATTTGGCGCTTTACAGTCGTTTTCCATTAACGTGGATTATGGAAGCTGCCGACGACATCTCCTATTGTGTGGCAGACCTTGAAGATGCGGTAGAGAAAAGAATATTTACCGTTGAGCAGCTTTATCATCATTTGCACGAAGCGTGGGGCCAGCATGAGAAAGGTTCGCTCTTTTCGCTGGTGGTTGAAAATGCCTGGGAAAAATCACGCTCAAATAGTTTAAGCCGCAGTACGGAAGATCAGTTTTTTATGTATTTACGGGTAAACACCCTAAATAAACTGGTACCCTACGCGGCACAACGATTTATTGATAATCTGCCTGCGATTTTCGCCGGAACGTTTAATCATGCATTATTGGAAGATGCCAGCGAATGCAGCGATCTTCTTAAGCTATATAAAAATGTCGCTGTAAAACATGTGTTTAGCCATCCGGATGTCGAGCAGCTTGAATTGCAGGGCTATCGGGTCATTAGCGGATTATTAGAGATTTATCGTCCTTTATTAAGCCTGTCGTTATCAGACTTTACTGAACTGGTAGAAAAAGAACGGGTGAAACGTTTCCCTATTGAATCGCGCTTATTCCACAAACTCTCGACGCGCCATCGGCTGGCCTGTCAGTAAATTACCGTCAGATTCTCCTGAGTTTCCGCTATGGGAATATTATTACCGTTGCCGCCTGTTGCAGGATTATATCAGCGGTATGACCGACCTCTATGCGTGGGATGAATACCGACGTCTGATGGCCGTAGAACAATAACCAGGCTTTTGTAAAGACGAACAATAAATTTTTACCTTTTGCAGAAACTTTAGTTCGGAACTTCGCGCTATAAAACGAATCTGAAGAACACAGCAATTTTGCGTTATCTGTTAATCGAGACTGAAATACATGAAAAAAACCACATTAGCACTGAGTGCACTGGCTCTGAGTTTAGGTTTGGCGTTATCTCCGCTCTCTGCAACGGCGGCTGAGACTTCTTCAGCAACGACAGCCCAGCAGATGCCAAGCCTTGCACCGATGCTCGAAAAGGTGATGCCTTCAGTGGTCAGCATTAACGTAGAAGGTAGCACAACCGTTAATACACCGCGTATGCCGCGTAATTTCCAGCAGTTCTTCGGTGATGATTCTCCGTTCTGCCAGGAAGGTTCTCCGTTCCAGAGCTCTCCGTTCTGCCAGGGGGGCCAGGGCGGTAATGGCGGCGGCCAGCAACAGAAATTCATGGCGCTGGGGTCCGGCGTTATCATTGATGCCGATAAAGCCCAGGCCG
>OAWX01001095.1_pt1 | contig 13030 bp, 10 predicted proteins | sample 1495571 | NCBI WGS metagenome assembly OAWX01 (sample SAMEA2580265, study PRJEB22360) | human gut metagenome | biome: human gut; feature: human-associated habitat; material: faeces | place: Denmark | collected 2008/2010 | reverse complement strand
CATCGAGATCATGCCGCTGTTCGCCCGCCTGTCGTCCAAGGAGCAGCACCGCGTCTTCGAGCCGCACACGCACCAGCGCATCGTCATCGCCACGAACGTGGCCGAAACGTCACTGACCGTGCCGGGCATCCGCTACGTGGTCGACCCGGGCACGGCCCGCATCAGCCGGTATTCGAAGACCGCCAAGGTGCAGCGGCTGGCCCCCCAGCCGCACAGCCCAGCGAGAAGCCGTCGGCATGATCTCGGGGGGCGTTATCGCGGACGGCATCGCCATCCGCCTGTATTCGCGTGAGGACTACGAGAACCGTCCTCGGTTCACCGAGCCGGAGATCCTGCGCACATCGCTGGGTGCCGTGGTGCTGCACATGCTGTCGGTGGGCGTCGCCCGTACGGCCGAGGATGTGACGAATTTCGGGTTCATCGACCCGCCGGACATGAAGGCGGTCTCCGACGGCTTCAACGAGCTGACGGAGCTCAAGGCGATCGGCCGCAAGCGCGGCGAGGTGACGCTGACGCATGTCGGACGGCAGCTCGCCCGCATCCCCATCGATGTCCGTCTCGGCCGCATGGTGATCGAGGCCGCGAAATCCAGCACGCCCGACACGTTGGCTGCCGTGCTGGTGATCGTGGCGTTCCTGAGCCTTCAGGGAACCCGAAACCCCCGGGAGGGGCCGCGTGAGGATGCCGACCGCATCCACAACCGGTATGCGGATCCGTCCAGCGACTATCTGACCGCGCTGAACATCTGGGACCGTATCTTCCAGGCCGATGGCGAGCCGAGCAACAATGCGCTGCGCCGTATCTGCAAGAGCGAGTATTTCAGCTGGCTGCGCGTACGCCAGTGGAAGGACCTGGTCAATCAGCTGACGGAGATGTGCCGCGAACTCAAGTTCAAGGTCGGCTCCCCGCAGCCGGCCTCCCGCCCCGATCTGGCGGTACGCCAGCTGCCGATCAACCAGCAGGCGGCCCATTCGCTGTGCTGCTCGTGGGACGACCGCGGCATTCACACGTCGATGCTCTCCGGCCTGCTGTCGATGATGGGCATGCAGATCGTGCGCGAGCCGAAGGCCTCCGATTTCGCCGGTCTCAAGGGCGCGGCGAAGGCCAAGGCCATCAAGCGGGCTCAGAAGATGGCGAAGAACGACTATCAGGGCGCGCGAGGCACTCATTTCGCATTGTTCCCGGCCTCGGCCGTGGCCAAATCCACCCCGCAGTGGGTGATGAGCACGGAACTGGTGGAGACGAGCCGCCTGTGGGCGAGGTACAGCGCCGCCATCGACCCGGCGTGGGCCGAGCCGCTGGCCGGGCAGCTGACCCGCACCACGTATGCGGAGCCGCACTGGTCTGGTTCGCGCGGCTCCGCCGTCGCCACGGCGAAGGTGCTGCTGTACGGTCTGCCGATCATCTCGGACCGCACCGTGCAATGGGGGCGCATCAACCCCATGGAGGCCCGCGACTTCCTGATCCGGCAGGGCCTTGTCGAGGGGGACGTCCAGCAGCGGTTCAGCTATGACGATTTTCTGGCCCGAAACCGCGACATCCTGGACGAGGCGGCCGAGGACGCCAGTCGCACCAGACAGGTCTCGCAGTCCGTCAGCGACGAGGACCTCTACGACTTCTACCAGTCGGTCATCCCCAATGACGTGACCTGCGTCGCCGACCTGGCGAAATGGTGGAAGCGCGAGCACGGCGAACACCCGCATCTGCTCGATTTCGACCCGGACAAGGTCGAACGCCTGTCATCGGCGGAGTCGGTGAGCCTCGCCGACTATCCGGACCATTGGCATGCGCTCGGCACGGACGGCCAGCCGATCGACCTGCGGCTCAGCCACATCTACGACCCGCACGACCCCGCCGACGGCGTGACCGTGCACGTGCCGCTCAAGGCGCTGTCCCGTCTGACACCGGAACAGTTCACATGGAACGTTCCCGGACTGCTCGACGAGCTGATCGTGGGGCTGATCAAGTCCCTGCCGAAATCACTGCGCGTGCAGTTCGTGCCCGCACCGGACACCGCGCGCAAGATCCGCGCATGGATAGACGACCGGTATCCGGCCCTGCCCGGCACCGGCACGTCCGACGGCCAGGGCCACGCATGGCCCGACCTGCCGCACGTGTTCACCCAGGCGGCGATCGACACCGTGAACGCTCAGATCCACCCGGAGGTGCTGACCGGCGAACTATGGGAGAAGCTGCCCGCCTACCTGCGGATGACGTTCTCCATCGAGCAGCAACTCCCCGCGCCGCGCAACGCACGCGGACGGCGGCATGCACGCGGCCCGGTGAAGGTACTGGGTTCTGGCAAATCCCTGACCGCGTTGCAACGGCAGTTCGCCGAACAGGCGGAGGCATCCGCTCGGCGCATGGTCGAACACAAGGCGGAACAGGCCGCCAGCCAGGGCAAACTGGTCGAACAGGCCAACCTGCTGCACAAGGCCGGGGCGACGAGCGAGTCGCGCGCGGTGATGCTGTGGCGGGGCACCCTGGACGCGCTGCGCATGCCTTCGGAGCGTATCTCGTCTCGGTGGCTCGGCACCGAGGCGCTGATGCTCGCGTCGGCGCCATACCCCTCCACCAAGGCGCTGGTGGAGGACCTGCAGCTGGCCACCGTCAAACGTCTGCTGCCGAACATCGACACGCTCCCCGACGACGATGCGCTCGCCGATGCGGTGATGGGGGTGACCGAGGTCTACGAGGACACCGTCTACGCCCTCGCCCATGATGTCATCGCCATCCTGCGCGCGTACGCGAATGTCGACAAGGCGACCTCCGGCAAGGCCGACCTGCCGATGCTGTCGGTGCTGCAATCGGTGCGTGAGCATATCGCCACGCTGGTGTTCCCCGGGTTCATCGGCGCGACGCCGCCCGCCGCCCTGCCGCGCATACCGAAGTATCTGGAGGCCGACCTGATCCGTCTCACCAAGGCGAAGAACGACAAGAACCGCGACGTGCGATGGGCCTGGGAGGCCGACGAGGCGCGACAGCTGGTCGACAAGGCCGTTCAGCGTGCCAAGACGGAGCCCGCGGGCCCACGCCATGAGGCACTGACGAAACAGGCCGACGACGCGCGCTGGATGCTGGAGGAGTTCTACGTCTCTCTGTGGGCCCAGGAGCTTGGCACCGCGAAGCCGGTCAGCTTGCAGCGAATCAAGAAAACGCTCGGCAAATAGCGCTGTGCGCGGCCTCTCCCCCGTCGCCGCGCACGGCCAGTCCGCGCATCCAACATATCCCCGCGCTACAATGACGGACGATGACAACATGTAAGAAGCAGGGGAACAACACCGGGCGGACCGGAGGACGGAACGGCGGCAAGCAACGCAACCGCCGGCCCGGTACGGCCGCCAAGAAAAACATCAGGGGAAACAACACCAAAAACACCAGGCACGGCACAGCGGCACGGTCCGCGATCCGCCGCCCGAAGCCGAAGGCCCGACGCAACACGCTGCGCCGCTGGTGGAAGCGGGCTGGATGGCGCAGGCGCATCCTCGCCACGGCGGGCACCGCGCTGGCGGCGGTGTGCGCCGTGGCGCTGGCGTGGGGCACCACCTCGTTCGTCGGACAGCGCATCGCGCTCGTGACGGCCGAGGAACGACAGCAGGATCTGGGCGACCGATACGGTTTCGACCCGGGCAACATCATCTCCGACGGCCAGTTCTTCAACGGCTATGCGATGAGCCGCACCGAAGTGCAATCGTTCCTCGATGAGCACGGCAGCGACTGCACCGGGACGGGATGCCTGAAAAACCGCACGTTCGACACCACGGACCAGCCCGATGACCGGTACTGCGACGGATACGACGGCGCCAAGGGAGAGACTGCGGCGACGATCATCGACAAATCGTCGCGATCATGCGGCATCAGCCAGAAAGTGCTGCTTACCGTACTGCAGAAGGAACAGCAGCTCGTCACCGCGAGCAAGCCGACCGACTTCCAGTTCAAGGCGGCCATGGGCCTGAGCTGCCCCGACGACAACGACTGCGACCCGCAGTACGCCGGCTTCTTCCGGCAGGTCTACGGCGCGGCGCATCGATACAGGTATTACGTGCGGCATGAGGCATCATACGGTTACCATGTCGGCAAGCTCAACTTCGTCAGGTTCCATCCGAATACGAGCTGCGGCGGCGCCAACGTGGTCATCGGCAACAAGGCGACCGCACTGCTGTACATCTACACGCCCTACCAGCCGAACGAGGCCGCGCTCGCCGCTGGAGCCGGGGAAGGAGACTCCTGCTCCAGCTACGGCAACAGGAACTTCTCGATCATCTACCGGGGATGGTTCGGAGACGCAAGGCACTGAGACGGCCATTGCCGGCCCGCATGCGGAACTCGGCAGAAAACCGACCTTCGCCATGTGTCTGTAATGCGGCAGCACCGCATAATTCGGCGCGAGCGCGCACAGGATGTTGCCGGCGAGGAACACGCCGATCAACGTCAGATGGGTGGCGAACCGCGACACCAGATTGCCGACCGTGACCTCGGAGACCCGCAACCCGTGGGCGATGTCGGGCAGGATGCCCACGACCACGAAATCGCTCATGCCCAGCACGAAACTGGACGCGATCAGCGTGGCGACCGGCAGCGTGAAGAAGCGTTCGCTCCCCTGCTGCCCACGGATGGCGGAACCGGACATGACCGTACCCCTGCTGTTTTTCTCTTCTTCCAGACGGAACATACATTAGCGGCACCTCCTGCCGCGCAAGGCCCCGAGACACGCAGGAGACGCGCCGAAGACGCACGGCCCATCATTCACCGGCGATTTCGACGGTCTTCACCTTCCGGCGCTCGCGCTGCACCGGCACGCCGCCTACAATGGGAGAAGACATGCATCACCGTGCGCGGCCGAGAGACAAGGGAACAGGCATGGGATTGTTCAGCAGGCATCATGACGACGATTATGTATCGCCGTTCGATGTGGACGATTCGCCGGCGTACATCAGCATCGATTCCCAGACCTCGCAGGTCGACGAGCCGGCGTATCAGCAGCCCAAAAGCGGCCGAATCAGCCCCGATGCCGATCGTCGCCGACCGGCAGGCAAGCGAGCGCCGGGCCCCCCGCCGGCCGCCAAGCCGGCCGCCCCGAGCCCCGCAGACAAACCAGGGCCGGCACGGACCGGAGCGGGCGATGCGCCCCTCAATCTGCCCTACAACGGCCATCCATATCGCGGCGGCTACGGACACGTGCAGTCCAAGAGCGACCGCAAACCCGGCGGAGCCACGAAGCGCCAGCGCCGATCCTGGGTTGCCGTCATCGCCATAATCGTGTTCGCGCTGGGATCAAACCTGGTGAGTCATATCATCAGCACAGGCGGCAGCAGCGACTCGGACGACTCATCGTACTCATTCAAGTCGCCCTCCCAAGACAACAAGCCGACCCGCGTGAAAACCGGCGAGACGACATCGTTCGGCAACCGGAAGGCCACGGTCACCATAGCCAAGGCGACCACCGGCCCCACGGATCACGACGGGCACAAGACGGTGATCATCACCTACCATTGGAAGAACACCGGCGATGCCAATACGACCTTCGGGGAACTCGCCATGGACCTGCAGGTGTATCAGAGCGGCATCGGCCTGAACAAAACCTACCTGCACAGCCGCGGCGGCTCATCCATCGAAGGGTACAAGACGCAGTCGGACGACATCAAGATCGCCAAGGGCGAGGAAAGCGACGCGACCATCGCGTACCAGCTGGACGACGCGACGGGCGACCTGTACGTCGTAGCCAATCAGGCGACCCGCTACCATGAGGGCATCGTGTCCGCGTTCAAGGCACCGACCAGCGGCACGCAATACGAGCAGGTCCAGCCTGACGACATCGCTCCCGCCCCGAAAGCCACCGAGGCGGAGAAGCGCAAGATGAAGCGGATCAGCAGCTACAGCGGGGACGCCCTCGTCTCCATCGACGACGTGACGACGGGCCCCGACGACTATCAGGGCCGTCACACCATCATCGTCACCATCACATGGGTGAACCAATCCGAGGCCAATGAGCCATTGTCCAACGCCGCGAAGCTCACCGTCACGCAGGACGGCTCCCAGCTGGAGATGAACTACTACACCGAGCCGCCGCTCCCACAAGGGTACGAGAACATGAGTTTCAGCCGCTCCGTCCAGCCGGGGGTCCTGGCCAAGGCGACGGTCTCCTATGTGGTCGAAGACCCGGGCCAGCCGGTCAAGGTTCGCCTGTCCAGCACCTACGGGGGCAACGACATGGTCACCAAGAAGATGACGCCGTGCAAGGTCGAGTGACCGCAGCGGCATCCTGCGGCGGTCGGTTCGGCAAACAAGAAACGGTGTGGGGATGATGGCCGGATCAGCAGCCATCATCCCCACACCGTTTCTTGTTTGCCGGTAGTCGGCCGGTTTCACGTCACGTCAGAGCTTGGGCAGGTACTTCTTCAACTCGTACGGCGTGACCTGGCCACGGTATTCGTCCCATTCCTGATGCTTGTTGCGCAGGAAATACTCGAACGCATGCTCGCCGAGCACGTCCGCGACGAAATCGGACTTCTCCATGATCTTCAGTGCGGCGTCCAGCGAATCCGGCAGCGGCTCCATGCCCCTCCCCCGACCGTCCGAGGCGCCGATGGCTGCTCAGCGGCTCGATGCCCATCGCCTGACGTTCGGCGTCGGTCAGCTCCCACACGTCGTCGCTGGTCGGCTCGCCCAGCGTCATCTGCTGTTCGATGCCGTCCAGACCGGCGGCGAGCAGCACCGAATACGCCAGATACGGGTTCGCCACCGGGTCGAGTCCACGGAACTCCATACGCGCGGAGTTGCCCTTGCCGGGCTTGTACTGCGGGATGCGCAGCAACGCGGACCGGTTGTTGTGACCCCAGCAGATGTAGCTCGGCGCCTCAGCACCACCCCACAGTCGTTTGTACGAGTTCACGAACTGGTCGGTGACCGCGCAGATCTCCGCCGCATGATGCAGGATGCCCGCGGCGAACTGTCGGGCGGTCAGGGACATGTTGAACTCCTGGCCGGCCTCGTAGAACGCGTTGGAATCACCCTCGAACAGGCTCAGGTGCGTGTGCATGCCGGAACCGGGCGCGTCGGCGAGCGGCTTGGGCATGAAGCTGGCGTGGATGCCGCGCTCCAGCGAGATTTCCTTGACGACCGTGCGGAACGTCATGATGTTGTCGGCCGTGGTCAGCGCGTCGGCATACCGCAGGTCGATCTCGTTCTGGCCGGGACCCGCCTCATGGTGCGAGTATTCGACGGAGATGCCCATCTGCTCCAGCATGTTGACGGTGGCGCGGCGGAAGTCCATGCCCGGGCTGCGCGGCACATGGTCGAAATAGCCGCCCTCGTCGATTGGAGTCGGCGCCTTCGACCAGTCGGTCTGGTTCTCGAACAGATAGAACTCAATCTCCGGGTGCACGTAGAACGTGAAACCCTTCTCCTTCGCCTTGGCGAGCGCACGCTTGAGCACGTGGCGCGGGTCACCCAGGGACGGCTCGCCGTCGGGCGTGAGAATGTCGCAGAACATGCGAGCGGTACCCTGCGGGCCGCCACGCCACGGCAGTATCTGGAACGTGGACGGGTCGGGCTGCACGATCATGTCGTCCTCCGACACGCGCGTCATTCCCTCGATGGCGGAACCGTCGAAGCCAAGCCCCTCCTCGAACGCCGCCTCCAACTCGGCGGGCGCGATGGCCACGGATTTCAACGTGCCCAGCACGTCAGTGAACCACAACCGAATAAAGCGCACGTCGCGTTCCTCGACCGTGCGCAGGGCAAACTCTTGCTGCTTATCCATAATCCCTCATGGTTTCACGTCCGTGTTACGAGACTCGTTAACATGCCATCGGACACGCCGGGGCATCGCCGGAATGTCGCTCCCGCGTCGGCGTTATCGTGGAGCCATGAGCGAGAACCATCCCATCATCGATATGTCATGGCACATGGCCGACACGCCGCTGGGGCAGGCCAAGGCCGGCATCGCGCTGCGCAAGACCACACCGTTGGAGAGCCACGCCGACTGGAAGATCGTGCCGCGCCGGCGCGACGTGATCGGGCTTTTGGAGGAACAGTCGGCGCAGCGGGTGCCGGATCTGATCCCGCTGAGGTACTACCGCATGAGCGATTCCGCGTTCACGTTCTACCGCGGCACCGCGCTCATCATGGCGAACGACCTCGCGCACACGCCGACCACCGGCATCCCCGTCCAGGCGGTCGGCGACGCGCATATCGGCAATTTCGGCATGTTCCGCTCCCCCAGCGACCGGCTCGTGTTCGACATCAACGACTTCGACGAGACAGCCACGGGACCGTGGGAATGGGACGTGAAGCGGCTCGCGGTGTCCGTGGAGATCTGCGGGCGGGCGAACGGCATCAAGGAGAAGGACCGGCGCAACGCGGTCGCACGCTGCGTGCACTCGTACCGCGACCATATCCGCCAGTTCTCGCAGATGGACTTCCTCGACGTCTGGTACGACCATCTCGACGTGGAGGCGGCGCTCGACCATTACGAAAGCACGGTGAACGGCAAGCGCAACCGCACGTTGCGCGACGCCGCGCTGCGCGCGTCGGTGCGTGATTCCGACCATGCGGCCGCGAAGCTCACCTATCTTGACAGCGGGGAGAAGCGGCTGCGGTTCCGCTCGAAGCCGCCGGAGCTGGTGCCGATCAGCGAGCTGCAGGACTATGCGGATCTCGGGGTGCTGCGGGAGAGGCTGGACGCACTGTATGACAGCTACCGGCAAAGCCTGTACGAGGACCGGCGTTACGTGCTGAACCGTTACCGGTACCATGACACCGCCCGCAAGGTCGTGGGCGTCGGCTCGGTCGGAACCCGCGCCTGGGTGTCGATTCTCACCGGACGGGGGCTTGACGACCCGCTGATGCTGCAGATGAAGGAGGCCAACGAGTCGGTCTTCGAACGGTTCGTCGGGCCCCCGCCCGATTCGACCCATGGCCGGGGGGATAGTTGGCTCTCCCGCACCGCTCGCCGTATGCGACGCATGGCGAGCGTGTGGTGCAGGGGCAGAAGCTGATCCAATCCACCGCCGACGTGCTGCTCGGCTGGGCGAGTTTCGTGGCGGAGGACGGCCGGCCGCGCGACTATTACGTGCGCCAATTCTGGAACGGCAAGGGCTCGATCGACATCGATCATCTGAACGCGCTGGGATTGTCGGATCTGGGCCGCATGTGCGCATGGTGCCTGGCGCACGCGCATGCCCGCACCGGCGACAGCGTGGCCATCGCCAACTATCTTGGGGGCACCGACGAGTTCGACCAGGCGATAGCCGCGTTCGCCCAAGCGTATGCGGAGCAGAACGAGGAGGATTACTCCCTGTTCAGGAAGCTCATCAAGAAGGGCGAGCTCCCCTGCTCGAAGAAAAGCGGCGCGAAGAAGTGAGCAGGGGCCGCCGTCCGCCCAGCCGACGGTGACGGGTAGCGGGGGCGGCCCCCGTCGACAGCCGTATCGGTCAGCGGGCGACTTCGAGCGCCTCTTCGAGCGTGAACGCGCGGGCGTACAGCGACTTGCCGAGGATGGCCGAGTCCACGCCGAAATCGGAGAGGATCTTGATATCGTGCAGGTCGTCCAGCTTGCTGATGCCACCGGAAGCGGTGACCTTGGCATCGGTGCGTTCCGCGACCTCGCGCAGCAGGTCGATGTTCGGGCCGCTCATCATGCCGTCCCGCGCCACATCGGTGACGACGTAGCGGGAGCATCCGACCGAGTCGAGGAACTTCATCGTCTCGAACAGGTCGCCGCCCTCCTTGACCCATCCGCGGGCGGCGAGCGTGTGGCCGCGCACGTCAAGCCCGATGGCGACGCGGTCGCCGTACCGCTTGATGACCGAGGCGGTCCATTCGGGGTTCTCCAACGCGGCGGTGCCGATGTTCACGCGGGCCGCTCCGGCCTCCAGCGCGGCGGACAGCGAGTCGTCGTCACGTACGCCGCCGGACATCTCGATGTTGACCTTGTCGCCGAGCTCATGAACAATCTCACGCAGCTGCGCGCGGTTGTTCCCCGTGCCGAACGCCGCATCCAGATCGACGAGATGAATCCACTCGGCGCCGGCCTCGACCCACGTGCGGGCCGCTTCGAGCGGGCTGCCGTAGTCGGTCTCCGAGCCGGATTCGCCCTGGCGCAGGCGCACGGCCTTGCCGTCGCGCACGTCGACCGCGGGAAGCAATGTGAGTGACATGGTTGTTCTCCTTTGGAATCGTTGAAGTCGTTGAGGCTCGGGGCCCGCCGTCCGCGTTGCCGGGTGAGTCGGGGTTCCCGGCCGCGCCGGCTGGTCATGCCGTTCAGCCGGCTACTTCGAGAACGTGCCGACCCAGTTGCGCAGCAGCTGTTTGCCGGCGTCGGCGGACTTCTCGGGGTGGAACTGGGTGACCGACAGCGGGCCGCGCTCATAGGCGGCGACGAACCTGCTGCGGCCATACGTGCACCACGTGATATGCTCGTCGCCGCCCAGATCGACCTGCTCGGCGCTCAGATCCTTCGCGGTGGCGCTCATCGCCGCGTAGGAGTGCACAAAATAGAACTGTTCGTTCTCCACGCCTTCGAGCAGCGCGGAACCGGACGGCGCCTCGACCGTGTCCCATCCCATGTGCGGCACGACATCGGCATCCAGCAGATCGACGGTGCCGCCGATCAGTCCAAGTCCTTCGGTGGTGTCTGCGTGCTCGTTGCCGCGCTCGAACATGATCTGCTCGCCCACGCACACGCCCAGCACAGGGCGGCCGGCACGCAGACGGTCGAGGATGACGCGGTCGCCCGACACCTCGCGCAGACCGGTCATGCAGGCGGCGAACGCGCCGACGCCGGGCACGACCATGCCGTCCGCCTCAAGCGCCTGCCGGTAGTCGGAGGTCAGTGTCGTGTCAAGGCCGAGATTGGCGAGCGCACGCACCATGGAACGCACGTTGCCGAATCCATAGTCGAATACCACCACCGATGTCATGTCGTCTCCTTCAGTCTGAAAATCCTTGGCTGCACGGGCACGGGCGGCGTCCGCCGGCCGCCCGATTATTCGATGCGCGACGAGCCACGCCCGAACTTCGTGTGTTCCGCGATGACGGCCATGGCCTGGTCATGGTCGAGATCCGCGGACTGTTCGACTTTCATGCCGGTGCCGATCAGGCCGTCCTCGTCGGTGATGCCAAGCAGCAGATCCTCCACGAACGGCGCCGTCGATGTGAACAGCAGCGGCGGGGCGATCGTCTGCCCCGGCTTGCCTTGCAGATAGACGGTCGCCTCCAACTTGTCCGCACGGTTGACGGCGAGCACCAGCGACATGCCCGACACGACGATGGTGAGGTCGCGTGCCGCGACTTCGGGCCCGTCGCCGTCAAGGTTGCGCAGGATGGCCACGGCCCCTTCCTCCGATCCGATGCAGTCGGCGGACACGTCCGACAGCTGGCAGAACGCGGCGAGCAGGCGGGCGGACGCGACACGCGTAATCAGCACGGCGGCCTTCGCCTTGTTGCCCAGAAGCCCTTGCATCTCGTCGTCGAACGCGGCCGCGGTGTCGGCCTCCTGTGCCTGACCGGAATCCGCGGCCCCCGCATCGTCTGCGAGGCTGTCGGCCGCGGCGTCGTTCGCCGGTTCGCCGGCAGCCGCGTTCGAATCGCGGAATTCCTTCTCGAATCCGTCCAGCGCGGCCTCAAGTTCCTCGTCGCTGAAATGGATGTCGTCGTCGAAACCGTCGTCTCCGCCGTGCCTGTCGTCGTTGCCGCTCATCACAGTGCGCCCTTCGTGCTGGGGATCAGGCCCTGGATGCGCGGATCCGGCTCGACCGCGAAGCGCAGCGCCCGCGCGAGCGCCTTGAATTCGGCTTCGGCGATGTGGTGGGGGTCGCGGCCGGCGAGCACCTGCATGTGCAGGCAGATGCCGGCGTGGAAGGCGATGGATTCCATGACGTGGCGTACCAGGGAGCCCGTGAAGTGGCCGCCGATCATGCAGTATTCGAAGCCGTCGGGTTCGCCGGAGCACACGCAGTACGGACGGCCTGAAATGTCGACGACGGCCTTGGCGAGCGCCTCGTCGAGCGGCACGGTGGCGTCGGCGAAGCGGCGGATGCCTCGCTTGTCGCCGAGCGCCTGCTTCAACGCCTCGCCGAACACGATGGCCGTATCCTCGACGGTGTGGTGCACGTCGATGTCGGTGTCGCCGTGCGCATGAATCGTCAGGTCGATGAGCGAATGCTTGCCGAGCGCGTTCATCATATGGTTGTAGAACGGCACGGAGGTGTCGATGTCGGTCTTGCCGGTGCCGTCAAGGTTCAGGCTGAGTTCGATGTGCGATTCGCTGGTCTCGCGGACGATGTGCGCGGTACGCGCCATGATGTGCTCCTTGGTCCTTGATCCTGATATGTCCCGATAAGTCCCGGCTTGCCTGCCGGCCAGTGTGCCGGTCGGCGGTCGCCGACGACGGGTCATGACGTTGATGGTCGCGCGCGCCGCCGGCATTTCGGGAGTTGTTATCTGCTTTCTACAATACGCAATGCTTCGGTCAGCGCGTTACGGAATTGTTCCATCTCCTTGTCGGTGCCCATGCACATGCGCAGCCAGCCGTCCGGGCCGACCACGCGGATGAGCACGCCGCGCCTGAGCAGCTCGTCGAAGATGGCCTCGCGGTCGTCGAAATGCCCACCGAACAGCAGGAAGTTCGAACCGGACTCAGCCACTTCGAGCGGCTCGCCCTTGTAGGTCTGACGTGACAGCCATTCAGCGGTGGATTCGCGGATCTCACGCAGGTGCTCGACGCGGCTCAGCTGCTCGTCGGTGTGTTCGAACGCCGCGAGCGCGGCGGCCTGGGTCACGGCGGACAGGTGGTAGGGCATACGCACGATGCGCACGCAGTCGATGATGCCCTTGCTCGCGGCGAGATAGCCGACACGTGCGCCGGCGAATGCGAACGCCTTGCTCATCGTGCGGCTGACGGCGAGGTTCGGGTGGTTCTTGATGAGCGAGACCGCGCTCGGCGTGCCGGGCTTGCGGAACTCCACGTACGCCTCGTCGATGACGAGGATCGGGTGGACGCCCTCACCCGCGCCAGCCACTTCAGCGG
>OAWX01001088.1_pt1 | contig 13061 bp, 9 predicted proteins | sample 1495571 | NCBI WGS metagenome assembly OAWX01 (sample SAMEA2580265, study PRJEB22360) | human gut metagenome | biome: human gut; feature: human-associated habitat; material: faeces | place: Denmark | collected 2008/2010 | reverse complement strand
CTTAAAGGCCTTCATTTATGGAAAAGCCGCCCCCGGGCACCGTAGCCGATCTGATGCGCGTGGTCGTGAAGTCTGAGCTCTATCCGAAGATCAGCTCAACGCTTGCCGAAGCTGTTGCCGCCCTTCCAAGCCGCCTTGCGGAAACAGGGCTTCCTCACACGGAGGAGCATGTTGAGCATCTGCGCCGTCTCGACCATGAACTGCGCGAATCTGAGGCCGAACGTGAGCGGCGAGAAGCTGAAGCAGCTGTCACCGGCATCAACAGCTCGATGAACGGCTCTTCGAACAGCCTGCTCTAATACCCGCAGCCAGTTCGGCAAACTGCCGAACAAAGACATACCTCCTGAACGCCTGCAGCGATTCCCTCGCGGCAGGCGTTTTCCCGTTTAAAGACTACGATTAATCACAAGGTTGGAGGCGAGCGAGGCGGAGCGCAGGTGATAATGCTTTTGGCATCGATTCTGCTTATTTAAGAGAACCGGAAGTAACACGATTCCGATACATTTTTAAGGAGGTTTCCCATGACGGCACGCATCATTGACGGCAAGGCGCTCGCGCGCGAGGTGGAGGCGCAGGCTCGCGCCCGCAGCGAGGCGCTTGCCTCCCGCCCGGGAGGCCGTCGTCCCGGTCTCGCCGTCGTACTGGTGGGCGAAGACCCGGCAAGATGCGTCTATGTCAAAAACAAAACCCGCGCCTGCGAACGTGCCGGCGTCATTTCAACCGAATACCGCCTCCCGGCCGATACAACGGAAAAGGAGCTGCTCGAACTGATTGAGAAGCTCAATAATGACCCGGCTGTAGACGGAATCCTTGTTCAGCTCCCGCTGCCCAAGCAGATCAATCCCGATGCTGTAATTCTTTCGATTTCTCCCGAAAAAGATGTTGACGGATTTCACATGCTTTCAGCCGGTGCCTTGCTTACAGGCCGCCGCGACCGCGGCTATCGTCCCTGCACGCCCGCTGGCGTAATGAAGCTTATTGAAGCCTCCGGCGTTAATCCCGAAGGGCTTGAAGCAGTGGTAATCGGCCGCTCGAATATCGTCGGAAAGCCTCAGGCCGTCATGCTGCTTGATGCGCATGCTACCGTCACCGTGGTACACAGCCGTACTACGAACCTTGCCGACATTACCCGCCGCGCAGATATTCTTGTTTGTGCAGCCGGCCGCCCCAAAATGGTGAAAGGCGACATGGTAAAGCCCGGCGCCGTTGTGATTGATGTGGGTATTCACCGTGACGAGAACGGCAAACTTTGCGGCGACGTGGATCAGGCATCCGTTGAACCGGTGGCCGGCGCACTGACGCCAGTGCCGGGCGGCGTCGGACCGATGACGATTGCCATGCTGATCGACAATACGGTGCTCGCAGCAGAACGTCACTTGGCGTGAGATTTTGTATAAAAGAACATAAATAGGGCAGAGATTGTTCTTGAATAATCTCTGCCCGAATCTTGATATTGTCTTCGAAATAACCTAAAGCAGTACCGCACACTCTCTCGGTCTTCCCATTCAGACAAGCTGTGATGGACCGAAAACTAATGCCGCCCAAATGAAAATAAAATTGGGCGCACTACCTTTTTAAGAGTATAAATATCGAATCTCAATACCTCTGTTGGGAGAAAGACCATTCAACCAGCGAAGGTCTTTTGAAGCCATTAAAACGCTTGTCTAACAGTCGACAGCTATGGAAGTCAATATTCAGCAGACATCTTTAGCTCTTTGATTTCTCAATAAGATGCTTGTTTTATTTAGAAATAAAACAAAATACCATTTCTTTTTCAATCAAGCGTCATACACCAGCTCCGCCTGAACGGCAGGCCGCTCACAGCGAGCCAGCACTGATCAGTGAGCTGCTGCAGAGATCTATCTTCTGCTCTCATGATGTGCCACAATGAGAGAACCATAACCTGATCTTAACCCTTGAACTTGTAGGCAACAGAGGATCTGACAGTACCTCATAGAAAAGGTTTGTAAGGCATTAAGTTCACCCTATGAGCGAATAAATCGCTCTTGCTGACGTATGTGTGGACCTAGAGCGTGATTATTTTTTCATCCTGCATACCCGGCGGTCCATCTGGCCATACTCACCTTCATTTGGTTTCTCCACATTTCATACCTCTGCTCATAACACATTTCTGTTCGAATGGATATGTGTTTCAGAGGACCAAGTCTGCTATGATCGAATCGAAATCCAAAATCGCATCTTTAGAGGAAAGTAATGCATATATTCAAAAAATTCTAAATTCAATGAAACTTTTTTTGGATTGTCTGCACTTTCCTATTGCGATTATCAATGTGGAAGGACGGTACGTTTACTATAACGAAGAAAGCGCAGAAATTGACGGATGCTCTCGCGAATTTGCCTTAGGCAATCTTCTGCTGAATGTTTATAAGAAAATGCGCCCAGAAGAAAGCACTATGTTGCAATCGTTACAGACTGGTCGATGCTATTCCTCGCATGAACAAAATTACTTTAATGCGAGAGGAAAACTGCTCAACTACATGCATACAACCACTCCCCTTTTCAATCAAATTGGGCAAACGGTTGGCGCTATAGAAATTGGCTGGGATGTTTCGCAGATTACCAAACTGCAAAATCAGATTCTGCTTCTCACTAAAAAGCTGCAAAGTCGCCAAAATAAACAGATACGACCTGGTGAATCTTCTGTAAAAATCATCACAAGATCGCCTTTGATGCTTAAAATCATTGAGGATGCCCGCATGTTGGCCGCATCCAATGTACCTGTAGTTATTATGGGAGAATCCGGCACAGGCAAAGAGCTTATTGCTCAGCTCATACAGAGTGAGAGCAACCGTAAAAATAATGTTTTTGTAACACTCAACTGCGGCGCACTCACGGAAACATTAATTGATTCCAGTCTTTTTGGAACGATTAAAGGCGCTTTCACCGGCGCAGATAATTCACAAGGTTATTTGGAATTTGCTAATGGCGGCACACTGTTCCTAGATGAATTCAACTCCATGCCGCCATCCATGCAGGTCAAACTTCTTCGATTCCTGCAAAATCGAACTTTCAGTCGCGTCGGCAGCCCCAAACAGCTCACAAGCGATGTCCGAATCATTGTGGCCATGAACGAAAACCCGCTCAGATTGATTGAGAAGGGAACTTTGCGGGCAGATCTTTATTGGCGTCTATGTGTCGGGCAGATTGAGTTGCCTCCGCTGCGAGAACGCCGTGAAGACATACCGCTTTTAGTAGAGTATTTCATTGCAAAATATGCTGCGGATGTGGCGCATCACATCACCGGCGTCACACAAAATGTACTTGACCAGCTAATGGCTAAACCATGGCCAGGCAATATACGGATGCTGGAGAACACCGTTCTGCGTACGATGGTTATGCAGAAAGAAGACGGCCCAATATCAGAAGTATTTTTTGACACATCAGAGTCAGACTTGTCGCAGCTCAATGAAGACTTCCCCAAACAAATATCAGAAGAATTACCAGCCTCATTAAACATCAAGAAAGCAGATAACAACGCAACAGCAGAAGATTTAACCATCGACAAGCCATATAACGAAATGGTCGATGACTTTGAAAGAAAAATACTCTCAACAGCACTGAAGAAAGCAAAAGGGAATGTTTCAGAGGCAAGCAGCCTGTTAGGCGTAAATCGCAGTACTCTCAATTATAAATTGAAAAAATTAGGCATTCCTCACGGCTTTATTTCTCGAGTTGAAGTTGAATAACAAAGCAATATCTTAAAATAAACTCCAGCGAAAGAGATGATGTTATTCCCAACATTACCTCACCTCTTCGCTGGAGAAAATTCAAATTATTAGTTAGTTTTTATGATTTAGAAAGTATGTGATATGCCGAAATTGAGGACAGTACGGTCCAGACCAGCCTCCTCCAACGAACCATCAGCATTGGAGTAACTCAATGCACTGTAAAGAGAAGTGCGCCCAGAAAGGTTATAGGTTGCACCTATGCCGGCCACATAGCGGTTCACATCTTCTCCGGCAACCGTTTTCCCGTTCATGTACTGGACACTGGCCATGAGCCATGCTTCACCAAGCGTTTTTCCGACGCCAATCATGTACGAGTCATTTTGATTAATCATGTCCTCACTGCTCACTTCGTACCACCAGCCGCCAAACTGGGAGCCGGCGCCGTAGTTTTTCGCGTATTGAGCAGCGCCATAGAGCGTCAAAATACCGAAGTCATAAGAGATGCCGCCCGTGATGAAGTAAGCATCATCCGTCGGGTCGGAGTGCTTCTTCCATTCGCGCTCGAACATCACCTGTGCATGGAGTCCGCCGATGTCATATTGCAGTCCGAGTCCGGTGTAGCGCGTATTTTCATTCCAGTGACTGCTTTCTGTACTGGACTCTGTGTAGCCGATTTGGTTGGAATATTGAGCCGTAAACTTAAAGCCGGCAAATTCCGGTGAAACATAGGTCACAGCATTGTCTAGACGTGAGGTTTCAATCATCGTGGCCTGAATGCCTGCGTCGGTGTATCCGGCGCCGAAAGGATCTAAGGCGCAAGCCATGTCATAAGTGCCTGCAGCGCTGCCGATTGATCCCATGCGGCCGATAGCGATCGTACCGAAAGAACCGCGCAGTCCCAATACCGATTCACGCCCAAACATGCGGCCTTCAAAGGTCATTGCCCCATCGTCAACGCTGTAGCCTTGTTCGAGCTTGAAAAAGACTTCTGTGCTGCCGGTCAGTTCTTCGCTGCCCTCTAATCCGAAGGCCGGAGAGTAGTTATCGCCGGAAACGAGCTCGAAGGTATTGTCACCTCCGCGCACATTGGTCATGCGGAAACCCGTATCGACAGTACCGTAGATACGGGTTTCCGCGGCTGAACTAACTGCAGCGGAACCCAGAGCAGCCGCAGCCAGAACGGCACAGACCAAAATTTTGCGAGTGAAGATAGACTGCATGTTTGTCATCCTTGAGAGAACAGAATGAACTTCACCTCAGTTGAGGTGAAGATTCAGGATCCGCCTGCCGGCCTGCCGATTGGCAGAAGCAAGCGTGAAGGGACCGATCACCAGCGCAGCGAAGGCGAGCCCTACTGCGGCGCCGATCCAAAAGCCAAGCGCACCGAGAGAGAAAGGATCTGCAGGGAAAAGCCCTGCAAACCATGAACCCAAAGAAAGCCCAACCCCGCACAGCAGACAGCTGTGCACAAGCATGGGGATGAGCGTGATGCGGTAACCGCGAAGAACGCAGCTGCCGGAGCACTGAATAGCGTCCGCGATGTGATAAGCACTGGCTACGGTGATGAAGCTCACCGCCATTTTTTGCACCGCTTCATCAGACGAGTAGAGCGAGGCAATTTCGCTGCGAAAGATGAAGTTGATAACGGAGACTGCAACAGCTAGAAAAAGCGCCATGATCATGACGAGAAAAGCTGCGTAGCGAGCACTTTCCGGTGAACCGGCACCAAGACTTTGAGAAACTAAAACAGTGCCTGCCACCCCGACTGCAAATGGAACAACGTAATAGAGCCACACCAGGTTGGCTACGATCTGATGAGAGGCAAGAGAGACCGCACCGAAACGAGCAATAAAAATCGCCATCAGCGTGTAGGAAGTCATCTCAAAGAAAATCGACAATCCGATAGGCACGCCGATTTTGAGCTGGACGCAGATGCTCTTCATCGATGGCCTGCACCATCGTCTTGATCGCATGGCTCGGTAATAGGGGTCAATGCGCCAAATCAGCACATAAGCACCCAACGCAAGCCAAGAAAGCATGCAGGTTGAAAGCCCTGTACCAGCGCCGCCGAATCCCAACTTATTCATGCAGAACCAATTCACGGGGATCTTCAAAACGACAATCCCGAGCGTCACAAACATGGATGCCGCAGGTCGCGAAACCGCGGCATTGACTGCAATGAAAGTTCGACCGCAGAGAATAGCCGGAAGTGCAAGGCCGGCGAAAAGAAGGTATTGGGAAGCGATCTCTGCGACCAAACCGGACGTCTCGGCAACAGCCATCCACATTTTGGTCTGCAGGGTCAGTACCAAGCCGGGAACAGCGAGACCGACAGCCAAATAAAGGCATTGATGAAGTGAGTCACCGACTTCGCGAAATCGTTTAGCGCCGAATGCAAACCCGGAAATTGGCGAAACGCCCTGCAGAATGCCTGCCAATGAAATCGAAATCCACGTTGCTACAGCGATGCCAAGCGCAACCCCGGCGAGATCTTCCGCCGAAGTTTGCCCAGCCATGATCGTATCGATCGTGCCGGAGCACACGATGGCTAGGTTTGCTGCGCCTATAGGCGCAGCGAGCTTAAGGATGCTCTTAATGCCGGCACGAAGCTTCGTTCTGGTTGGCATCATCCGAAGGACTTTTATAGAAAAGGAAATAGGAAAGAATCACTAACCCGGTGAGTCCGGCCTCTGCGAGAAACATGGAGAAACCGTCAGTGCCGAACCAGCCGCTGACGATGATCAGTACATTGGCGGTGATAACGATGACCCCCGTCCATGGATGCCACCGAACGCGATAGGTGCTTTGCAGATAAGGTTCGAGACCGCTGTCGACCAAAGCACGGTATTTAAGCTGACAAGCGCAGATGACGATCCAGGCGACGCAGCCCACTTGGGCCGTACTTGCAACCAGAAAAAGAAAGAGTCTGCGGGCGTTGATAAATTGCGTGAAGATGCAGACCAGTGACAAAGCTGCGCAGAACCAAATTGCACGGCGCGGAACGCCGTTGACACTCAGTTTTTTAAAGAATGCCGGGGTCATCCCCGACTGAGCCATAGACCAGAACATGCGCGAGCAGGCGAAAATGGCGGAATTGACGGCGGAAAGAGAGGCCGAAAGAATCAAGTCTTCTGAACCTGGAAGTCCGATTTCGCGGAACACTTCCACAAACGGACCGCTATCGCTGCTTTTAACCCAGCCGCTCGGATTCAGAATGGCGAGCACGCTGACCGCGAGAATGTAAAAGAGGATGATGCGTATACCGATCGTCCGGATGATCTTCGGGAGCGCCTGTTCCGGGTGCGGAGCTTCACTGGCCACATTGCCGACTAATTCCGCCCCCTGAAATGAGTACACCACGATGGCCATACACTGAAAAATCGGGGCAATGCCGAATGGGAAGAGTTCCCCCTCCACCCGCAGTGTCGGCACCCATTCGGTTGTTGAGGCTTTATCGCTAATGAGCCAAAGACCGCAGGCGATAAAGAAAACGATGGCAAAGACTTTGATGCCGGCGAGCCAATATTCAAATTCACCAAATGCGCCCGCAGAGAGCATGTTGACCAATGTGAGTATGGCGAGGTATCCGCCGCAGTAAAGCCAGATCGGGATGTTCGGCCACATTTCGTGCGACACGATCCCTGCGGCGACAAGTCCTGCGGCCAGTGCAAAAACCCAACTGAGCCAATACATCCATCCGATGGTGTAGGAAATCAGAGGGCTGGGGAAAAATTTGTAGGCGTAGTACTGAAAGCTGCCTGAATGAGGAAAGGAAGTTGCAAGTTCTCCGAGACACATCATGGTCCCGAGCATTACAAGCCCTGCGGCAAAGTAAGCGAGGATGGTTCCTAGTGGACCGGCTTGCGTCAGCGGTTCAGCAATGCCGATGAAAAGTCCCGCACCGATTGTGCCGCCCAGACTAATCATGGTGACATGACGCGGCTTAACCGAAGAAGACAATTTGCCGGAAGGCTCGGGAGACTTCGAACTCATAAGTCAAAAAGGGGGCGAGCCGGTCTGCTCGAGAGCCCGCCCTCATAAGCAAGGAGGAAACTCAGGTGGACTCACCGCCTCTGCCGCATCTGCCGCAGAGGGGGTGAATCATGTTTTCAGCCTGACGGCGTCAGTTGATGAAGCGCTTTTCCACTCCGTCTGTTGTGCACGCCGCTAACAGCCCTGTGTAGTCGAGTTCGAAAGAAACCTTGTCGCCTACCTTGAGCGGCGTCTTGCAATCCTCGATGTCGATGATGGTGTGATCGGACGTCTGACCGAGCACAGTGATCGAATCGTCGCAGGGCACACAGTTTTCACTCGGCACATCCTGACGACCGAAAGCGAGGAGTGCACGCCGACGAATGCCGCGATCCACAAACGTCTTCGTCTGCAGGAATGCGTCAACACCAAGTTCGCCGATCGGTACAGTGGGTTTGGAGTTGAGTTCAATGATTTCGGCCGTCAATGTATAGAGCGGAGAGCAGACCTTTTCGACCGGCTTCTGCGAGTGGTGGTACTGGTCGAGATAGTGCACTTTGACGTATTCAATGCCGTACTCGTGGAGACCGCCGATGCGAAGATGATTGAGCCCCTCAGGCCACTTGCCCTGATCAATCAACACGTAGCTCGTGCAGTTGCCCGCAGAAAGCCGCGGAATCTTGATGCCTGTGTCAGCCTCGACCTTTCTCGCAATATCTCGGAAATCGCAGCCGTTCTTCACCGTGGGCATCACCGTGCCGTAGCAGTTGAAATTGGTGCCCAGACCATAGAGCTTGAGGTTAGGCAGCTCATTGATGAGCTTTACCGTATCAACAATGTCCTGATAGTGATCGAACATGATCCCTTCCCGGAGGTCGCCCATGTCGACCATGAGAAGAACTTCATGCGTTTTACCTTGACGAACAGCTTCTGCCGAAAGCGCCTTGATAACTGCGACTTCTGAGTTAAGCGAAATATCGGCGTAGCGGATGACGTCTTCAATTTCACTCAGCACAGGACTGCGCAGCAGGCAGGTATGACACCCGAGGGCGTCTTTGAGTTTTTTGAGATTGTAGGTGCGGGACTCAGCAATCACATCAATACCGCCCTCGAGTACGGCACGCGCAGTAGCTACGCAGCCGTTAAAGACTTTATTGACGGCCATGACTTCAATACCGTGTTCACCAAGCTCCTTCTTTTCGACGCGAGCGTTGTCGCGCAATTTAGGAAGGTCAATCGTAAGAATGGGTTTGTACATCCTGAAATCTCCAAATTACTTGTTTGCCGCATTGCGCTTCTGTGCGCGGTGATATGTCCATTCCGCCAACGCGATAGCGAGCACCGCACCGCCAAGCAGCTTGGCCAGATAGAAGCCGTAGCCGCCCATATCGAGTTCAGCCGGCGGAATGAAGACGAGAACCACAGCAAAGAAGATCGAGCACCAACCAAGCAGAGGCAAAACGATGGGCAGGATCTTTCCGGGGATGCGGAAGGAGCGAGGCACATTCGGCTGGATCTGGCGCAGACGAATGAACGACGGGAACATCACGAGGTAAGGGATGAAGTAGCAGATCGTGGTAAGTGCGGTCAGCATCCAATAAGCCGCTGCCACAGAGGGAGAGATGAAGGTCGAGAGGCAGAGAATGCTCACGATCACGGCCTGAATAATCAGGGCAAAGGCGGGCGTTCCGTACTTCGGATGCAGTTTGGCAACGTTCTCACCCAGAATCTTGTCTTCGCGAGAAGCTTCCTGAAGCATGTAGATCGGCCCCACAAGCCAGGAGTTGACCTGACCAACTGCGCCGAAGAAGAGGCAGACGGCCATCAGCGGAAGGAGCCAAGGGGCACCCAGCGTCTCAGCACCGGACTTCATAGCCTGCATAATGCCGGCCACGATGTCTGTTTTCCCCGCAGGAACCAGCGTATTCACAGCAATCGTGCCGATCATGTAAATGCCGACGATGACAATGGCTGAAAGCGCCATCGCTCGCGGGAAGTCGCGCTGCGGATTCTTTGTGCGGCCAGCAACCATCGGAGCAACTTCAAAGCCGGCGAATGCGAACATCATTGAAGAAAGGAAGACGATCGTGTCCCACTTGGTGAAGTCCGGCATCCAGTTGGCTGCCGTCATGTAGTCCGTCGACATGGGATGACCGGAAATGAGCCAGGCACCGGCAACGAGGATCAGGATGGCGGCCGGAATAAATACACCGAGCCAGGCTGAAACCGAGTTGATGATCTTCGTCCACTGCATGCCTTTAATGTTCATGAAGGTGAGGAACCAGAAGATCACAATGGAGCTCACACCGATGAATGTCGGGTTCTCTGCCAATTCTGGCGAGATGACGTACCCGAGCGCCGTAAAGGCGAATTGCAGCATCAGGGGGAAGAAAAGCACACAGGAAAAGAGGTAGCAGACCACGATGATCCAGCCGACGCGCTTGCCCCAGGCCTCCTTTACCCAAACGAAAATGCCGCCGTCTTTCGGCCAGCCGGTAGAGAGTTCACCGCAGACCATCGCAAGCGGCAGGAATAGGCAAACTGCAGCGAGCAGCCACAGCAGCATTGCGGAGGCCCCGTAGGGCGCTACGTTGGGAATTTGACGAAGTGAGAGAATCGCAATCACATTCATGATCACGATGTCGCGAATCCCCAAGAGCGTGTTGTTTTTGTCTTCAGACATTCGATTCTCCAGTCTGAATATCTGCGATGCAGAACCTGCAGCGCAGGGGTGAGTTGAGGCGGCTGACGACTGAGCAAGAAGTCAGCCGCTTTCTTTGGGAAGGTCCCAAAATGGTTAGTAGATGTCGTACGAAACCATGTCTTCGTAGGTGTCTGCGTGCCGGATGAGACGATCCTTGCCGTCCTTGTCGATCAAGACAACAGCCGTGCGGGCGCGGCAGTTGTAGACCGTCTGACTTTCAATCGAGTACGCGCCTGCATCGAGGAAGACGAAGACATCGTCGATCGTGGTGTCCTTAGGCATCAGGAACTCTTCGCCTTTGACGCCCATGTGGTAATAGTCGCCGCCGTCACAAAGCGGACCGGCGATCTTGACGTAATGATCGTGCGGTTCAGCAATGCGGCTCGCGTTGTAGATGTAGAAGAACCAGGCGTAGTGCTGAGCATCGGCCATGACGTTGTAACCCGCGTCACAGAACTTCCAATCCACATGACACTGAACATTGCCCTCCAAGTCATAGTTCGTCTTAATCTTTTCGCACTTGATCGTGGAGAGCATTACCGCGGCTGAGGAAGGAATCTTGCGGCCGGGTTCGATGCAGATCTGCTTGTCTTCGCCCCACTTCTGCACCTCACCGATGATGGCGTCGGCAAAGTCCTTCGAATTGATGCCCGCATACATGTTGTCGTGAAGCGGGTCGCCATTTTCTTCGTCGTACTTGTAAGGCACCGGGATGCCGCCGCCCACATTAATCAAATCAAACTTAATGCCAAAGAGCTTTTCCAAACGAATGCTTTCATTGACGAGAACTGCGGTGGCCTTGGCAAACGGTTCGCTCTCGGGCACCTGATCGCCGACATGCATGTGCAGACCGCGAACCTGAACATACGGCATCTCCAGAATGCGGCGAACAGCACCTTCGGCCTGCTGCAGATCAATGCCGGACTTCGCGTGGAATGCAGTCACCAGGCCTGGATGCGTGGCCGACGGGACATTGGGTTCAACGCGGACACAGACATGCGCCACTTTCTTTTGAGCACGGGAAATCTCATCGATCATGTCGAGCTCATAAAGAGAGTCAACATTGATGAGATAAAGGTCATGAGCAATGGCGTATTCCAAGTCTTCACGGGTCTTCATAACCCCGTTGAATACGATATCTTCGCCTTTGAAACCGATTTCTACAGCCTTCTTGATTTCATTGAGCGAATTCGTCTCGATGCCGCAGCCTGCATCCTTGAGAATTCTCAGAATAGCCATGACAGAACAGGCCTTGGATGCATAGAAGATCTTGGTGTTCTTATGTCCTTTGAATGCCTCTTCAATTTCAGCGAGATTGCGCAGCAGCTCCTTTTCGGAATAAACATAGACCGGCGAACCATATTTCTTGGCGAGCTCTTCGACATTGACGCCTTCGAAGCAAAGCTTTCCGTTTACCTCGCTAAAGCGCCGATCCTTCGTGATAAGGTTGTAACGAAGGTGCTCAAAGATTTCGGTGGTCTTATCGCTCATGACAGCTCCTGAATGAATGAAAATGAAACCCATATGCGGGGCATTTCAAGTTCATACAACGCAGAAGTGATGCCAATTCGTAATTATTTGTTATATAAGAAATATCGCCTTATCAGAGGTGTGGTGAAAATTAATCAGTGACAAAAATTCACCATAGGCAGATGTGTGTAGTGATCAAAATTTGTCAGTTTTGTCCCATGCAAACTGCAGCCGCATCGAGACGTGATTGCTTATAAACACCCTTCTTCCGTGGGGTCTGCACATCCCGCATTGCACCGCAGGCGGCCATTGAAAGCGCTTGAACCGCGCACAGTCATGAGCCACGCCCTACAATCAGAGACTGCAGGCTGCAACAGACCTGTACCGAACACCCTACCGCCCGAAGGCTGCGCACGCTTGAAGCGCTCTTCGGGCGCATGTATTTCTTTTCATCAGCGGAGACCAGCCTCCAAGCCTCTCCGCTCTCCGTCCGGATTGACTAAAGTCCGTTCGAAGCGCCAATGTTCAACTTTCTGAAAAAAATCATGCCCACCTCCGACACGACACCTAACCCTTTGCTCTCGATCACGGATCTGATCGACTACGCTTCCGTGCGTCCCGAACATGTCGTGCCGGCCGTCAAGTCGCTTGCCGCTCAGGTTGAAGCGGCGCTTGAAAAAGCCGATGCGCCGTCCACTCCGGCGTCATGGGAAAACACGGTTGAGCCGCTCGAAAAGGCTGTGCTTGCTTTTGGAAGAGCCTGGGGGGCTGTCGGACATCTGCAGAGCGTTGTAGATACACCGGCGCTCCGCGACGCCTTCAATGAGGCGCTGCCTATCGCCACGGATCTTTTCCTCCGGCTTTCTCAGGATGAAAAGCTCTGCGACAAGTACCGAGAACTCGCCGCTTCGCCTGAGTTCGAAGAGCTTGCCCCGGTGCGCCGCCGCATTGTTGAACGGGAACTGCGAGACTTCCGCTTGTCGGGTGCTTCGCTGCCTAAAGTGCAGCGCGAACGCGTGAAAGCGATTGGACAAGAACTCTCGCAGACTTCGCAGAAATTCAGCGAAAACCTGTTGGATGCCACCAACGCCTACGAACTCCTCATTGAAGATGAAAAACGTCTTGCCGGCATTCCGGAGGAAACGCTCGCCCTCTATCGGGCGAGTGCCGAAGCTGCCGGGAAAAAGGGCTTTCGCCTGACGCTGCAGTATCCGTCCTACCTCCCT
>OAWX01001080.1_pt1 | contig 13161 bp, 8 predicted proteins | sample 1495571 | NCBI WGS metagenome assembly OAWX01 (sample SAMEA2580265, study PRJEB22360) | human gut metagenome | biome: human gut; feature: human-associated habitat; material: faeces | place: Denmark | collected 2008/2010 | reverse complement strand
CTGTCGATCTCTCGACAAAGTTTTCAAAAAACATTGAGTTAAAAATCCCTTTTGTGACGGCTGCCATGGATACGGTAACCGAAGCGAAAATGGCTATTGCCATTGCTCGTGAAGGTGGTATCGGTGTGATTCACAAAAATATGTCTATCGAAGAACAAGCAAGACAAGTTGCTATTGTAAAGCGTGCCGAGAATGGTATGATTTATGATCCTGTGACTATCAAGAGAGGTTCTACCGTTCGTGATGCTTTGGATATTATGGCTGAATATAAAATCGGTGGTATCCCTGTTGTGGATGATGAAGGTTATCTGGTAGGTATTGTTACTAACAGAGACTTGCGTTTTGAAAGAGATATGGCAAAACATATTGATCTTGTCATGACTCCTAAAGAAAGATTAGTAACTACCAACCAGTCTACTGACTTGGAATCTGCTGCACAGATTCTTCAGAAACATAAGATTGAGAAACTTCCGATTGTAGGAATGGACGGAAAGTTGATCGGTCTTGTTACTTATAAGGATATTACAAAAGCAAAAGACAAACCGATGGCTTGTAAAGACGCCAAAGGTCGTTTGCGTGTTGCCGCCGGTGTGGGGGTGACTGTCGATACATTGGATCGTATGCAGGCTTTGGTTGATGCGGGTGCGGATGCCATTGTTATTGATACGGCTCACGGACACTCTGCATTCGTTATTGAGAAACTGAGAGAAGCTAAGAAACGCTTCCCGGGCATTGATATTGTTGTAGGTAATATTGCTACCGGAGAAGCTGCTAAGGCCTTGGTGGAAGCTGGTGCTGATGCTGTGAAAGTAGGTATCGGACCGGGATCTATCTGTACGACCCGTGTGGTTGCCGGTGTGGGGGTTCCCCAGCTGTCGGCTGTATATGATGTAGCAAAAGCGCTGAAAGGTACAGGTATTCCTTTGATTGCCGATGGTGGTTTGCGCTATTCCGGTGATGTCGTGAAAGCATTGGCTGCCGGTGGGTATAGTGTAATGATCGGATCATTGGTTGCCGGAACAGAAGAATCTCCGGGTGATACTATTATCTTCAACGGACGTAAATTCAAATCATATCGTGGCATGGGGTCGTTGGAAGCTATGGAGAATGGTTCAAAAGACCGTTACTTCCAAAGTGGAACAGCTGACGTGAAGAAATTGGTTCCGGAAGGTATTGCTGCCCGTGTTCCTTATAAGGGTACATTGTTCGAAGTTGTTTATCAATTAACAGGTGGTTTGCGTGCAGGTATGGGATATTGTGGTGCTGCCAATATTGAAAAACTTCACGATGCCAAATTTACCCGTATCACAAATGCCGGTGTAATGGAAAGTCATCCGCACGATGTGACGATTACCAGTGAATCGCCTAATTATAGCCGTCCGGAATAACAGCATATATAAACGGTGAACTATTAACGGTGAACGGTGAACAGACTGTGTCGATCTGCAGGGTGTTCGCTGCTCACCGTTCGTTGTTTATGGAGTTAATGTTTGGTTTTTAGAGTTTGGAAAATAAGAATTGATGATGAAAAGAGGTCTGCTTGTAGCTTGGTTTTGGTTTTTCGGTATCTCGGTCTTTGCACAGGAAGACCCGGTGCTGATGCGGGTGAATGGAAAAGATATACTTCGTTCGGAGTTTGAGTATTCGTATCGGCATCGGACTGGTAATGCAGATGCAAAACTCTCTCCGAAGGAATATGCGGAACTTTTCGCTCAATCGAAATTGAAGGTTGAAGCGGCCAAAGTTGCAGGACTTGATACGACTACTATGTTCCGAAAACTACAGGAAGCGTGGCGAAGTCAGTTGCTCAAATCTTATTTGACGGATAAGCAGGTATTGGATAGTTGTATTCGTGTTCTGTATCAGGATAGAGGTTTGAAAGGATTGGGGAGTCGGGTACGGATAATGCAAATTTTCAAATATCTGCCTCAGACAATAACTGCCAAGCATTTGGAGGAAGAGAAAAACCGAATAGATTCTATCTGGCAGTCGCTAAGGACTCAGTCAGATTTGGATTTTGCCCGTTTGGTGGAAATGTACTCGGAGGATAAGCGTAGTATGTGGTTGGAACGTTTGCAAACAACGAGCGAATTTGAAAATGTAGCTTTTTCTTTGTCAACAGGAGAAATATCCCATCCTTTCTTTACTCCGGAAGGGCTTCATATTATAAAAGTGATTGACCGGAAAGAAAATCCTTCGTATGGAGAGGTTTATGAGAAGTTGGCAGAACGTTTGATACGTAAGGAGGGGGTGGATAAAGCTACGGAAACCATAGTGGAACGACTAAAAAGAGACTGGCAATATGCTCCCAATCCGAGTGGCATGAACGAGTTGTTGACAATTGGCAGAACGGAGCAGACTTTGTTTACAATCGATGGACAGGTATATTCGGGAGAGATGTTCAAGCAGTTTGCTTCTTCGCATCCGCAGGCGGTGAAGCGGCAACTGAATGGATTTATAGCAAAGTCGTTATTGGACTATGAAGGTAAGAATATAGAGCGGAAACATCCGGAAGTCCGCTATGCTTTGCAGAAAGTTACTGATAAGTATCTCATAGCAGAGGTAACTCGTCAGAAAGTGGATTTGCCTGCCATAAATGACCGGGCAGGACTAGCAACTTATTTTAAATTTCACACTTCGGATTATCGTTGGGATAGTCCGCGATATAAAGGTGCTATTCTTCATTGCGTTGATAAAAAAACGTCGAAGCAGGCTAAAAAACTATTGAAGAAAACCCCGGAAAAAGAATGGGCGGAAGTACTTCGGCAAACTTTTAATACATCCGGAGAAGAAAAGATAAAAGTTGAACAGGGAATTTTTGCCGACGGGGATAATAAATATATAGATAAACTGGTTTTTAAGAAGGGGGATTTTGAACCTCTAATGTCTTATCCTTTTACTGTTGTTGTCGGCAAAAAACAGAAAGGCCCGGATGATTATCGAGAGGTAATAGAACAGGTCCGGAAGGATTATCGAAGCTATCTTAACGCATTCTGGATGCGGGAATTGCAGGATTTCGGTAAGGTTGAAATAAACCAAGAGGTTTTAAAAACCGTTAATAATAACTGATGTAACCGATTATTCACTATCTTCGTACCTTAAATAAGTAGATTTCAATTGACAATGCGAATATTAGTCCTCTTACTGATTACCCTTCTTGGTTGTGGAGCGTGCAAAAAACAGCATGACCATAAAGGTAAGACTCCTTTGGTAGAGGTGGATGGTAATTTTTTATATAAAGAAGATTTGATGTCCGTACTTCCTGTTGGATTGTCAAAAGATGATAGCATTCTTTTCGCCGAACACTATATTCGTAGTTGGGCGGAGGAAATCTTGTTGTATGAAAAAGCTGCGAACAACATTCCTGATAATGTGGATGTGGAAAAGTTGGTGGAGAACTACCGGAAAGCTTTGATTATGCATACTTATCAGCAGGAACTGATTAATCAGAAGTTGATAAATGATATTCCGGAACAGGAAATTGCAGATTATTATGAGAAAAACAAAGAATTGTTTAAGCTGGAGAATCCGTTGATTAAGGGATTGTTTATCAAAGTGCCGTTAACGGCTCCCCAGTTGAATAATGTCCGCAGATGGTATAAGACAGAGAAGCAGGATGCAGTAGAGAGTCTGGAAAAATACAGTTTGCAAAATGCGGTGAAATATGAATATTTCTATGACAAATGGGTCTCCGTGACAGATATACTCGACATGATTCCGTTAAAAGTAGATACACCGGAAGAATATGTAAACAAACACCGTCAGGTAGAATTGAAAGATACGGCATTTTATTATTTCCTGAATGTGAGCGATTATCGTGGAGTAGGAGAGGAAAAACCGTATGAGTTTGCCCGATCGGAAGTGAAAGATTTGCTGGTCAATCAGAAACGGGTGAATTTTATGGAGCAAGTAAAAAGCGACCTGTATCAGCAGGCGGTAGACAAGAAGAAGATTAAATACAAAGAATGAAGAAGTTTGTGAACTTTAGATTTGTTGTTACCCTTGTCCTGGCAGTTTTTGCTAACGTGGTAACTTATGCCCAGGACAACGTGGTTGATGAAGTAGTTTGGGTAGTAGGTGACGAAGCTATTTTAAAATCAGATGTAGAAGAGGCTCGTATGGACGCCTTGTATAATGGACGCAGATTCGACGGCGATCCATATTGTGTGATTCCCGAAGAAATCGCTGTTCAGAAGTTATTCCTGCATCAGGCAAAGTTGGATAGTATTGAGGTTTCCGAAGCGGAAATCATCCAGCGAGTAGATATGCTGACTAATATGTACATTCAGCAGATCGGTTCAAGAGAGAAAATGGAGGAGTATTTCAATAAGACTTCCGCTCAGATTCGTGAAACACTGCGTGATAATGCACGAGACGGATTGACAGTACAGAAGATGCAGCAGAAATTAGTCGGGGAAATCAAAGTAACTCCGGCAGAAGTACGCCGTTACTTCAAAGACCTTCCGCAGGATAGTATCCCTTACATTCCGACGCAGGTAGAAGTGCAGATTATCACGCTGCAACCTAAAATTCCTGTTGCAGAAATCGAAGATGTGAAGAAAAGGCTGCGCGACTATACGGATCGTGTGACAAAAGGAGAAATCGACTTCTCAACGTTGGCCCGTTTGTATTCCGAGGATAAGGCATCTGCCATAAAAGGCGGCGAATGCGGATTCATGGGACGTGGTATGATGGACCCTTCTTATGCGAATGTGGCATTCAGTTTGCAGGATCCGAAGAAAGTCTCCAAGATTGTTGAGTCTGAATTCGGTTATCATATTATCCAGTTGATTGAGAAGCGTGGTGACCGTGTCAATACCCGTCACATTCTGTTGCGTCCGAAAGTTTCGGAAAAAGAACTGACAGAGGCTTGTGCACGTCTGGATTCTATTGCTGATGATATCCGTGCAAATAAGTTCTCGTTCGATGAAGCAGCTGCCGTTATTTCACATGATAAAGATACTCGTAATAATCATGGTATCATGGTGAATATCAATGAAAATTCAGGAGTGACTACTTCTAAATTCCAAATGCAGGATCTACCTCAGGATGTTGCCAAAGTGGTAGACAAGATGAACGTTGGAGAGATTTCCAAAGCATTTACAATGATTAATGAGAAAGACGGAAAGGAAGTTTGTGCGATTGTGAAACTGAAGGCAAAAATTAACGGTCATAAAGCGACTATTGCAGAGGACTATCAGGACTTGAAAGAAATTGTAATGGATAAACGCCGCGAAGAAATGTTGCACAAGTGGATTCTGGATAAGCAGAAACATACTTATGTACGTATCAACGAAAACTGGCAGAAGTGTGACTTCAAGTATCCGGGTTGGATTAAGAAGGATTGATGTTTAACAGCTTGACTTTATATGCTGAAACAAAATAAAAAAGATAAACAAGACAGGCATAGATGGCTCCTAATAGGCTTTCTATGCCTGTTTGGCGTATGTCTTGTAGCGCAGGTGCGTCCTACAGAGCAAAAAACGAAGGCAACCGGAACATCTACAAAATCGGTTGCAGACACATCCAAAACAACGAAGAAGCAGCCGGAGAATAAGAAAACGAAGGTTTATTTGCTCCATGCTGATGAAGGTCAGGCGGATAAGTTAGCTCGTCCTGATGTGCAAGTGCTGATTGGTAATGTGAAAATGCGTCACGATAGCATGTATATGTATTGTGATAGTGCGTTGATCTTTGAGAAAACCAATTCAGTTGAGGCTTTCAGTAATGTACGTATGGAGCAGGGAGATACGCTGTTCATTTACGGTGATTATCTTTACTATGATGGAATGACTCAGATTGCGCAGCTCCGTGAAAATGTAAAGATGATAAACCGGAACACGACGCTGCTGACGGATAGTTTGAACTACGACCGTCTTTATGACCTCGGATATTATTTCGAGGGGGGGACGTTGATGGACGAGGAAAATGTGTTGACTTCCGATTGGGGTGAATACAGTCCGGCTACCAAACAATCCGTGTTCAACCATGATGTGAAGTTGGTTAATCCGAAGTTTGTGTTGACTTCCGATACATTAAGGTATAACACAGAAAATAAGATTGCCGTAATTCTCGGACCTTCGAATATCGTTAGTGATAATAATCATATCTATTCGGAGCGTGGATTCTATAATACAATGACCGAACAAGCGGAACTGTTAGACCGTTCCATATTGACAAACCAAGGGAAGAAATTGGTAGGTGATAGCTTATTTTATGACCGGTTGTCCGGATATGGTGAAGCATTCGACAATGTGAAAATGACAGATACGATCAACAAGAACATGTTGACGGGCGATTACTGTTTCTATAACGAACTGACCGACTCTGCTTTTGCTACCAAGCGTGCCGTGGCCATTGACTATTCGCAGGGTGACAGTCTTTTTATGCATGGTGATACTCTGCAAATGGTTTCCTATAACTTGAATACAGATTCTCTGTACCGGTTGATGAAAGCTTATCATAAAGTACGTATGTATCGTACGGATGTGCAGGGAGTATGCGATTCACTGGTTTATAACTCAAAAGATTCTTGCATGACTATGTATGTTGACCCTATTCTTTGGAATGAAGGTCAGCAGTTGCTTGGTGAGCAGATCAAGATTTATATGAATGACAGTACTATCGACTGGGCCCACATTATCAATCAGGCGTTGACGGTAGAGATGAAAGACTCCATTCATTATAACCAAGTGTCCGGTAAGGAGATGAAAGCCTATTTTGAAAATGGGGATATGCGGCATATCGAAGTGATTGGTAATGTGCTGACGGCCTTTTATCCGGAAGAAAAAGACAGCACGATGACCGGATTCAACTGTCTGGAAGGGAGCTTGCTCCATCTTTATATGAAAGACAAGAAGATGGAGAAAGGATTATTTGTGGGAAAGTCCAACGGTACGATGTATCCCATGGATCAGATACCGCCCGATAAGTTACGTCTGCCTACATTCTCCTGGTTTGATTATGTGCGTCCGCTGAATAAAGAGGATATTTTCAACTGGAGAGGCAAGCGGGAAGGCGAAATGCTGAAACCGACAACTGACCGGCGGCCAAAGACAAATAAGCGAAACTTAATTAATATGAAGTAGTATGGGAATGTTTTTCAATTCGATGAGAAAACCTCGTGGCTTTAATCATCAATACATTTATGTAGACGAGCGAAAGGAGAAGCTCGCTAAAATGGAAGAGAAAGCGAAGCGCGATTTGGGAATGCTTCCTGAAAAAGAATTTAAGCCGGAAGATATCCGTGGCAAGTTTGTTGAAGGAACAACGCACCTGAAACGCCGGAAGGCTAGCGGGCGTAAACCTGTCTCTTTCGGAATCATATTGATTATCATTGCTTTCCTTATCTATCTGTGGCATTATTTGGCAACGGGAAGCTGGAGTTTCTAAAGGAAAGAATTTATTAGTAGTCGACTACTTAACTGATTTACTGCTTAACGAACTATGAGTGATATAATACATTTGTTACCAGATTCGGTAGCTAATCAGATTGCTGCCGGTGAAGTGATACAACGTCCGGCGTCCGTTATCAAGGAGCTGGTAGAAAATGCGATTGATGCAGATGCGCAGAATGTACATGTGTTGGTGACTGACGCAGGTAAAACCTGTATTCAGGTGATTGACGATGGAAAAGGAATGTCCGAAACAGATGCCCGTCTTTCTTTCGAACGTCATGCTACTTCGAAGATTCGCGAAGCGGCGGATTTGTTTGCTTTGCGTACAATGGGGTTTCGTGGGGAAGCCTTGGCCTCTATCGCAGCAGTGGCACAGGTGGAGTTAAAAACACGCCCCGAGTCGGAAGAACTGGGAACGAAACTGGTGATTGCAGGCTCTAAGGTAGAGAGCCAGGAAGCGGTATCCTGTTCCAAGGGAAGTAACTTCTCCATAAAGAATCTATTCTTTAACATCCCTGCCCGTCGTAAATTCCTGAAAGCAAACTCCACCGAATTGAGTAATATCCTTGCCGAATTTGAACGTATCGCTCTGGTTCATCCCGAAGTAGCTTTCTCCCTTTACAGCAATGACTCCGAGCTTTTCAATCTTCCGGTTTCTCCGTTGCGTCAGCGCATTATGGCTATTTTTGGTAAGAAACTCAATCAGCAGTTGCTGAATATCGAGGTGAATACTACCATGGTGAAGATTTCCGGATACGTAGCCAAACCGGAGACAGCCCGCAAGAAAGGTGCCCATCAGTATTTCTTTGTCAACGGGCGATATATGCGGCATCCTTATTTTCATAAAGCCGTAATGGATGCATACGAACAGTTGATTCCTGTCGGCGAACAGATTTCTTACTTCATTTATTTTGAAGTCGATCCGGCTAATATTGATGTGAATATTCATCCGACGAAGACCGAAATCAAGTTTGAGAATGAACAGGCAATCTGGCAAATCCTTTCGGCGGCAGTCAAAGAGTCGTTGGGTAAGTTCAGCGCCATTCCTTCCATTGATTTTGATACGGAAGATATGCCCGACATTCCTGCATTCGAACAAAATCTATCCTCTGCACCTCCCACGGTACAGTATAATTCGGATTATAATCCGTTCAAGGTTTCTACGGGAGGCGGTGGCGGCGGAGCATACAGCCGTTCAAAGGTGGATTGGGAAGATCTTTATGGCGGTCTGACCAAAGCCAGTAAGATGAATAATCCCCAGCCGGAGCCGGAAATGGATTGGGAGGATTCTTCAATGGGTGGGGAAAGTGCCGTTATGGAAGAAAGAACGGAAACTGTAATGTCGGCGGCCTCTTCGACCTTATATGCCAGTGAGCCTGTAATTGAGAAGGGTAATCAGCATTTGCAGTTTAAGGGACGGTTTATTCTGACCTCCGTGAAGTCCGGTTTGATGTTGATCGACCAGCACCGGGCGCATATCCGTGTACTTTTCGACCGGTATATGGTTCAAATCCAGCAGAAACAGGGCGTATCACAAGGTGTTCTTTTCCCGGAAATATTACAGCTGCCCGCTTCGGAAGCTGCCGTACTGCAAAGCATTATGGATGATTTGTCGGCAGTAGGTTTCGATCTGAGCGATCTGGGTGGAGGCAGCTATGCTATCAACGGTATTCCTTCAGGCATCGAAGGACTGAATCCGGTGGAATTGGTACGTAATATGCTACATACAGCTATGGAAAAAGGGAATGATGTCAAGGAAGAAGTCCAGAATATTCTGGCTCTGACACTGGCACGTGCGGCGGCTATCGTCTACGGTCAGGTACTGAGCAATGAGGAAATGGTAAGCCTTGTAGACAGCCTTTTCGCTTGTCCCTCACCGAATTACACGCCGGACGGGAAAACGGTTTTGACAACAATCAAGGAGGAAGATATCGAACGCTTATTCAAATAAAATAAATAAAATCATCTTTTCCTAAAACCTTTTAGTCTTGTTCGTGTTATTTAAATAGTTCAACAAAGAAAAAGATTTAAATAACCACTTAACTATTAGGTATATGAAAAAGATTCTGATGTTGCTGGCTTTTGCCGGCGTTGCGTCTGTCGCTTCTGCGCAGCAGACAATGACTGTAACTGAATACGAGGTTATTCAGGTGCAAGATAAATATCAAGTAATAACGAACCCTTTCTGGAGTAACTGGTTCTTCTCCGTCGGAGGAGGTGCACAGGTGCTGTATGGCAACAATGACCATATCGGTAAATTCAGAGACCGTGTTGCTCCTACATTTAATGTGTCTGTCGGTAAATGGGTGACTCCGGGATTCGGATTGCGTATGCAGTACAGCGGTTTGCAAGCTAAAGGATTCACGACCAACGAAACTGCCAATTATGTAGTGGGCGGTCCGAGAGCTGACGGTTCATACAAACAACGGTGGGACTATATGAACCTGCACGGTGACTTGATGATTAACCTGAATGCACTTTTCGGCGGTTACAATCCGAACCGTGTATATGAAATCATCCCTTATATCGGTGCCGGTTGGGCTCATTCTTATTCACGTCCTCATACCAATGCCGCTACTTTCAATGCAGGTATCATCAACCGCTTCCGCTTGTCGAATGCCGTTGACTTGAATCTGGAACTGAGTGCAACAGGCTTGGAAGGCAAATTTGACGGCGAACATGGAGGAAGACCAGACTATGACGGTATTCTGGGTGCTACGCTTGGTGTGACTTACTATTTCCCGACCCGAGGATTCCAACGTCCTACGCCACAGATTATCTCTGAAATCGAATTGAATCAGATGCGTGACCAGATGAATGCAATGGCTGCCGCTAATATGCAGTTGCAACAGCAGTTGGCTAATGCACAGCAGCCGGTAGAGGTAGAAGATACTGAAGAAGTAGTGATTACAGATCCTAATATCGCTCCGCGTACTGTATTCTTCAAGATTGGTTCGGACAGACTGTCTCCACAAGAAGAAATGAACTTATCATATCTTGCCAACCGGATTAAAGAATTTCCGGGTACTACCTATACTATTAACGGATATGCAGATTCTGCAACAGGCACTCCGGCTTTCAACGAAAAGTTGAGCTTGAAACGTGCACAGGTTGTTAAAGATTTGCTGGTGAAGAAGTATGGAATCCCGGCTGATAACTTGAAAGTCGCTGCCGGTGGTGGTGTCGATAAGTTCGGGCAACCGATTCTGAACCGTGTTGTATTGGTAGAATCTGAAAAATAAAAGAATAACTTGACTATAAAAAGTCGGTAGTTTCTTCAACTCCCTTCCTGCGGGAAGGGTGGCTGAAAGCTGGGGTGGTAGGTAAATACACAATGTTGGCAATAATCAATTTGTGTATTTACTTACCACTTCTTGTGTATTTACCTACCACCTCCCCCTACGGGTACTCCTCCTTCCCGAAGGAGGAGAGTTCGGATACTATCGACTTTCAGTTATCCTCGATTTTGGGATACTGCGGTTTTTTAGTCGCTCTCTTTTGTTGTTCTCCTTTCGGCTCCACGCTTAATGCTGCTGGCGGACAAGGATATTTTTTAGTTTTCCTTTGAATCCGTTGCGTGAATCACCTATTTGTTGCAGCGGGAAGATCAGTGTTTCCTGATAAGTCATGTGTTCCATGCGGTCGTATTCCTTCCGGTAAACTTGCATGGTGCGTCCTTCGAGCCGTTCCTGCAATGCACCGTTTATATAAAGTGAAGTACCTTTGTAGTCACCTTCGATGCGGATCGTAGTCCATTGATCGGCCGGCAGGCGGTAGGAATTGAAAACAAAGGTGTAACCGTCGCGGGAGAAAGCGATTCGGCGGGTATTCTCCCAGTTGGTGTATACTACCGAGTGCGGACCTTGGAAGAGAATGCTGCTGATAGGATTCGTCTTCTCCGGACAGAGCTGGAACTCCACACTATAAGGATAACCCACTTCCTGCAAAGGAGTACTGACGGCCTCTTTCCCATTAAAAGAAAGTTCTTTTCCTGCTTCGGTCAGTGCGGTTTCTGCCGGGACTTTGCCCAACAGGTTAATTCCCGGAGCTTCGGGAGTTGTTTTGCACAGCTTTGCAAATGCTTCGTAGGTGACATTCTTGTTTTCCCCTTTCCACAGCTTCTCGGCGAGCACCTGCATGGCGGGGAAACTGCGCAAGTGTACGTCCTGTTCGGATATCCCGTTTCCACACTTGTCATTCCACACGGCAAACATACCGCCCAATACGCCGGGAGTACCTTCGGGAAGTGTCTGTTTCCTGTTCATTATCCACGGCGACCATTTCTCATAAATCCACTGGTGATCGAGGAAATCCCGGTAGTAACCTGCTGCCGGAACGATATAGAGATAAGTGTCACAAGTATTAATCAACTTGTACCCCTCTTGCAGGGAAACAACAGGATCCACCCAGTCATACGACCACGCGTTGACCGTGACACCTTCCGCTTTTACGGGAGTCTTGCCGGGAAGCCATTTCAGTCCGCCCCACATACGTACATTTTTGCCGTATTTCTCAACAAATTTCAGATAACGGTCTGTGAAGTAGCGGTATTGTTCGGCTTCTTTCTTGTTGTATTCGTCGGTACCGATGTGCAGGTCTCCGATAAATACGGGATTGTCGCCCGACAGATATTCGTCCAGCAGGCTGTCGACGAATTGATAAGTTTCTTTTTTGTAAAGGTCCAGATGATCCATGCCATACTTCCGACTTGCTATTTCGGGTTTGTAGTGGGCGAAGGCGAGTGAGTGGGCGGGAATATCAATTTCGGGAATGATACGCACACCGTATTCCAATCCCATACGTTGCAAGTCGATAAATTCCTGTTTGCTGTATGAACCGTCTTTGGCTGTCAGTCCCGGAAAGCGTTCGCTTTCCAGTCGGAATGCGGCGTAGGTGCGGTTCCAGTCATCGCCGAAGAACTGCGGAAAACCGTTGTCGTTCAAGTGAATCTGAAATTCGTTCATCTTGTAGAAGGAAAGTATCTTTACGTATTGTTTCAGATAATCCATTGTAAAGAATTTGCGGGCCACATCCAGCATAAAGCCGCGGTTCGGGAAAAGCGGATAATCCCGTGCCGTCCCTTTGGGGAGCTTTCCTTGTTCGTTGTGGAGTATCTGCAATAGGGTACGTGTTCCCCAGAATACGCCCTGACCGGTGGGGGCGGCGATACCGGCATAGCGGTTTACGGTTAACGTATATCCTTCTTCACCAAGTTCCTTGTCCGGTTTCGACAGTGAGAGGCAGATGTCTTTCCCGGCTGGTTTTCCGGTTTTGATGACATAGTTCCAGCCAAACAGTTCTTTTAAGTCTTGCGCCAGAATTTGTGCGGTAGGCGAGAGCGTCGCTTCATCCGCAGGTGAGAGCACGATTGAACCTTCGGCGGGCAGAGCCAGTTCGCCTTTTCCTCCTTTCCATTGTTGAAGGGCAGGGATCACTTGCGGGCAGGGCTCTTGGGCGGTGGCAAACACGCATACCATTAACAGGCAGCATACGATGATGAGGGGGCTTTTCATAATTAATAAGTCTGTATTAAGATTAATAAATTTCTATGTTTATAAAGTGGGAGCAGGCGTCAGCCGCTTTCTGCGTAACCGCCTGTCGCAATCCCATTATTTCACCGGCTGATAATCTGCGGGCTTTCCGTAAAATCCCGGCGCCGGTACGTATATCGGCTGACTAGGTATGCCGATGTTCAGCAACTTGCCTTCCGTGCGGAGGCGGCGGATGTGAATCATGGCTGGTGTGCGGAACCCAAACCGCCACC
>OAWX01001077.1_pt1 | contig 13245 bp, 10 predicted proteins | sample 1495571 | NCBI WGS metagenome assembly OAWX01 (sample SAMEA2580265, study PRJEB22360) | human gut metagenome | biome: human gut; feature: human-associated habitat; material: faeces | place: Denmark | collected 2008/2010 | reverse complement strand
AAGGTGACCGATAAGCCGCTTTTCGTGAAGATGGCGCCGGTCAACGTCGCCGAGATCGCCAAGGCCCTCGAGGCTGCCGGCGCCGACGGCCTTTCGGTCATCAACTCCATCCAGGGCATGGCCATCGACGTCCATACCCGCAAGTCCCGCGTGGCCAAGCCCAAGGGCGGCCTTTCGGGCCCGCTGTGCCACCACATCGCCGTTCGCATGGTCTGGGAGGTCGCCCAGGCCGTCGATATCCCCATCAACGGCGTCGGCGGTGTCATGACTGGCGAAGATGCGGCCGAGTTTATCCTGGCTGGCGCCACCTGCGTGTCGGTCGGCATGGCCAACTTCGTCGATCCGTGCGCTTCGCTCAAGATTGCGCATGAGCTCGAGGCCTGGGCCGAGTCCCAGGGCGTGAAGGACATCAACGAACTGGTAGGTGCGTTCGAATGCTAGAGACCGATGCCCGCGACCGCGTAATCGTCGCTCTCGACTGCGACCGTGAGCGTGCGCTCGAGCTTGCCCACGAGCTTTCGGGCCATGCCGCTTGGCTCAAAGTTGGCATGACGCTCTATTACGCTGAGGGCCCCGAGATCGTCAAGACCTTTAAGGACCTGGGCTTTAAGGTCTTCCTTGACCTTAAGTTCCATGATATTCCGCATCAGGTTCGCGGTGCCGCCTGTTCGGCCTCGCTTGCCGGTGCCGACCTGCTTTCGGTCCACGGCTTGGGTTCGGGTGCCATGCTCGCTGCCTGCCGCGAGGGTGCCGAGGAGGCGCGCGAGGACCGCGCCAGGCTCGTCGCCATCACCGTGCTCACGAGTATGAATCAGGATGCCTTGAGCGAGATCGGCGTCGAGTCGCCCGTGGCCGAGGAGGCCGCCCGCCTGGCAAAGCTCGCTCAGGCCAACGGCATCGATGGCATCGTGTGCTCGCCGATGGAGGCTCACGACATGCGTGAGCTGCTGGGTCCCGATGCTCTGATCGTGACTCCGGGTGTGCGTCCGGTGGGTGCCGCCTTAGGCGACCAGTCCCGCGTGGCGACGCCTTCCCAGGCTATCGAGCGTGGCGCAAGCCACATTGTGGTGGGCCGTCCCATCACCGGCGCCGACGATCCGGTTGCCGCCTTTGACGCTATTGTCGCTGAGCTGGTCGAAAACGTCGCCTAAAAGATTCCCCTAAGTCACCACTTTTGGGTCTCATTAGCACAAAATAGCCCCTGTGCCTGCGTAAACTTTCCCATCCTTTGTGTGGAATCGCAGGTCAGGGGCTTAACTTTGGGCGCAGTATATTGCACTTTTTGCGGGTATCGTCTAACCTATGGAGCCGCGATTGGGCATTTTGTACGTTCTACGTGCTAAAATGCCAATTATTGAATCAGATATAACCCAACTTTTTGGAGGTACGAATGGCACTCCCTCAGCTTACCGATGAGCAGCGCAAGCAGGCTCTTGAGAAGGCTGCTGCCGCACGTCACGCCCGCGCTGAGCTTCGCGAGCAGATCAAGAAGGGCGAGAAGTCCCTCGAGTCCGTGCTCAACTCCGATGACCCCATCGCTTCCCGCATGAAGGTTTCCACCCTCATCGAGTCTCTCCCTGGTTATGGCAAGGCCAAGGCCGCCAAGATCATGGAGGAGCTCGGTATCTCCGCTACCCGTCGCGTCCAGGGCCTCGGCGTCCGTCAGCGCGAGCAGCTCCTCGAGCAGCTGACCAAATAAGTGAGCGCTCAGGATTCCAAGCTCTTTGTGATTTCTGGACCGTCAGGCGCAGGCAAGGGCACGCTCGTCACTCGTGTGCGCGAGCGCCGCTCGAATCTGGGCCTGACGGTTTCGGCTACCACGCGAGCACCACGTAAAGGTGAGGTCGACGGCGTCAACTACTTTTTTCTGACGCGCGAGGAGTTCGACCGCCGCGTGGCAAACGGTGAGTTTGTTGAGTGGGCCGAGGTCCACGGTAACTGCTACGGCACGTTGGTGAGCGAGGTCACATCCAAGCTCGCCTCGGGCGCCTCTCTGATTTTGGAGATCGATGTCCAGGGTGCCCTGCAGGTTAAGGAGCGTTTCCCCGAGGCCGTGCTGATCTTTATCAAGCCGCCTTCGCTTGAGGTGCTCCGCGAGCGTCTGGTCGGTCGCGGTACCGAGACGCCCGAGACGATTGAGCTGCGTATGGCAAACGCCGCCCATGAGCTTGCCCTTGCCGACCGCTACGACGACGTCGTGGTGAATGACGATCTCGACCGCGCGACCGATGAGCTCGTTCGCGTTCTCGATATGCATGAAAGGATCTGAGGTCCGTGTCCGTTGTAAAGCCTTGCATTGACGATCTTCTGGAGAAGACCGATCACAACCGCTTCCTGCTCGCTTCGCTTGCCTCCAAGCGCGCCTGCGACATCAACAGCATGCTGCGTGGCCAGCACAACCGCGTGCTTGCCGTCCAGGATGTCGATGACATCACCATCGGGCTTTCCGGTGCCGATACCATCTCGATGGCAATGGACGAGATTGTCGATGGCGACATCTCTTACGACGAGGCCCGTTACGAGAAGGCGCTCGGCCACAAGGTTGCTGAAGCCTAAATGGCGGCTCGCGTCTGCCTGGTCCACTATCACGAGGTTGGACTGAAGGGTAAGAACCGCGCACATTTTGAGCATATCCTCATGGATAACATCAAGGCGGCCTTGGCCGCCTTTTCCGTGAATGCCGTGTCTCGAATTTCCGGTTATATCCTCGTGACCTTTAACGAGCATCAGGCCGACGAGGCGGCGCGTGTCATTCGCACCGTTCCCGGCGTTGCCCGCGTGTCCCTGGCATATCACACGAACCGCGACCCGCAGGAGTACTGCGCCGCCGCCGTGAAGGCGCTGCGCGAGTTCGGTACCTTCGAGTCGTTTAAGGTGCACGCCAAGCGCTCCAATACCGACTATGAGCTCACTTCGATTGACATCAATCGTCAGGTGGGCGAGGTGTTGTGTGAGGCCTTCCCCGATAAAAAGGTTCAGATGCACGATCCCGACGCTATGGTGCACGTACTGGTGGTCCAGGGTAGCGTTTATGTGTACGCGCGCTCCGAGCGTGGCGTTGGCGGTCTGCCGGTGGGTTCTGCCGGCAAGGTCGTGACGCTGTTGTCGTCGGGTATCGATTCTCCGGTGGCGACCTGGATGCTCGCGCGTCGCGGCGCGGTGTGCGTGCCGGTACATTTCTCCGGCCGTCCGCAGACGCCCGATACGAGCGAGTATTTGGTGCAGGACATCATCCGTGCGCTTGAGCCGGGTGTCCAGATCGGTCGCCTGTACGTAGTCCCGTTTGGCGACTGCCAGCGCGAGATTTCGGCCACCTGCCCCAGCAATCTGCGCGTGATTATGTACCGTCGCATCATGTATTCGGTTGCCGAGCGCATTGCGCACATCGAGGGCGCCAAGGCTATCGTGACCGGCGAATCGCTCGGTCAGGTTGCCTCCCAGACGCTTGAGAACATCATGGCCGTCAACGAGGCCGTGAAGATCCCCGTGTTCCGTCCTCTCATCGGTTCGGACAAGCAGGAGATCATCGCGCGCGCCGAGGAGATCGGTACGTTCGATATCTCGACTGAGGCTGCGCCCGACTGCTGCACGCTGTTTATGCCGCGTCGTCCCGAGACGCACGCTAAACTCGATGCCGTGCATGAGGCCTGGGAGTTGTTCGATCACGAGGAGATGATCGAGCGCCTGCTCAAGCAGACCGAGTACATCGACTTCGAGAGCAACACGTATAAGGCCCCTAAGACCTTAAAACGCAAACATTCGGAGCTTGCTCCGCGTGAGATTTACCAAGATCACGAGTAATTTTGTGCATAGATCGACGATGCGCCTGCATCGTCGGTCTTTTGCTATCTGGGCATTTTGCGGCTAAGTGTTCATTTGCTGACGTGTGCCTGAATAATTGGACAGATTTGTGCAAGGTTTTGGTCGGTTTTTGGTTTGACCGCTAAAACCGGTTTTGGAGCGTGGCTGTTGCAGGGCTCTTTTCCTGACACGATGTTGTTGGGAGGTTTTGCTATGGCGCAGCGCGAACAACACGAACGGGTCAAACGGATGGACCGCTTGGCGGACAAGCTGCTCGGTCATAAGGCAGTGGTGATGGCGATACTGGTCGTCATTGCGATGGCGAGTGGACTGGCGATGGCGAACCTTGGCGGCGGTGCCGGCAGTGTGTCGTTTGAGCGCACTGATGGTTCGGGTTCGTTAGTGGAGCCGGGATCCGGCGATGCCTCGAGCGGAAAGACATCCGAAGGCTCTTCGCCTAAGGCGTCTGCCGCGGCAGAGGTTTATGTCGATGTTGATGGCGCCGTTGTGTCGCCCGGTGTATACCGCCTCAAGGACGGCGCTCGGGTGGCTCAGGCGATTGATGCCGCCGGCGGGCTGGCGCCCGAGGCAGACGTTACGGGGCTCAATCGGGCATCTAAGATCGTCGATGGACAGAAGATTCACGTTCCAACGGTAGGGGAGCAGCAGGCGTCCATTGCGGAAGCTGGTGTTGATGGTGGGGCTTCCGCATCATCGGGCGTGAGTGGCGCAACAGGCCTAGTAAATATCAATACGGCAAGCGCGGCAGAACTGCAGACGCTCTCTGGCATCGGTCCCTCCATGGCCCAGTCGATTATCGATGAGCGGACAAAGAACGGTGCTTTTGCCTCGGTTGACGATCTGATGCGTGTGTCGGGAATCGGCGAGAAGAAGCTTGCCAAAATCAAAGATTCCATCTGCGTATGAGTGCGACCGAGCGCGAGCATGTGATGCCTCCGCGGCCTCTGATGCCGTGGACGATGGCCCTGTGTGCCGGCATGTGCATGAGCTGCGCCTTGGTGCTCAACGTGGCCGCCGATGCGCTGCTGTGGGAGCGGGCTTCGGCGGTCGGGCCGCTTTGGGCCATCCCCGTTGCGGCGGCGGTATTCGTTGTGCTGGCTCAATCTTGTGCGTGGCTTGTCCCTTGGAAGCGGTGGCTGTATGCCGCGTCCGTCGGTCTTGTGGCGGGAGCGGTCGTCTCGGCCTGGTGGGCTGTGGGCGCGCTCAGCGCCTCGAAGGCGCTCGACGGTCGAGCGGCAAGCAGCCTTGAGTTTGTCGTGCAGGGTGATCCATCCATAAACGACGACGTGTATTCCTATACCTGCGAGGCACGCGCGGACGGTAAGAACTTGGCAACGGTTCGCCTATCGTGTGACCGCGAGCTCAAGGTCGGGGCGCACGCGCATGTTATCGGTCGCGTTTCACGTTTTGAGAACGATGCGTATGGACGATCGCGCGTGCTCCGAGGCGAGGTACGTAAGGTTAAAGTCGTTCGGATTTTGTCGGTCGATGAGGACTCTCCGGGGCCGCTTCTTCGGATGCGAAATGGGCTGCTTGCGTCCATCGCGCCTGCGACCGACCCGGCGCGTGCACTCATAGCCGGTGTCGCCTGCGGTCGTTCGGCCGAGCTGCGCGCCCAGCCGGCGGGCGACTGGTTTTCGGTGACGGGAACGGCGCATCTTATCGCCGTCTCGGGCAGCCATTTGGCTATCGTGGGGTTTGTAATCGAGGGTGTATTGCAAAAGACTCGGTGCTCACGTGGTCTTCAGCGGGCGATATTGGCGATAACGCTTGTGGGCTACGTTGCCTTTACGGGCGCGTCTCCCTCGGCCGTGCGCGCGTGCTGCATGGTGTTCGCGACGCTTGTCGTAAACGGCGCGGGGCGTCGCCGGCACGGACTTTCGGCACTCTTCGTAACCATGTCCATCTTTGTGCTGCTGCGGCCGACGGTTCTGTTCGAGATGGGCTTTCAGCTTTCATGTGCCAGCGTCTTAGCCATTCTGTGCTTTTGCCCCTATGCGACCTACGCTTTGGGTGAGCTTAGTGTTCCGTCGGGCGTTGCCGGCATGCTTTCCGTCACGCTGTGCTCGCAACTGGCGACACTTCCCATTACCATTCCTGCCTTCGGTACGTTCTCGCTCATTGCTCCGCTGGCAAATGCGGTCCTCGGTCCGGTGGTGAGCGTACTGCTCGTCGTGTCGATCGTGCTGGTTCCCTTTTCGCTCGTGGCGCCGTTGCGGACTTGGGCGCTCGTTGTGCCCATGATTGCCGCCCGTTGCGCGCTGTTCTTTGAGCAGCTGTTTGCCGCCGTGCCGGGTGCATCCGTGAGCGTGCCGCCCGATAGCATGTGGATTTACCTAGTGCCGTGTTTGCTGGCGGTTCTGCTGGTCTGGTGGCCGCGTCCCCGTGCACGTCCTATGGCGGTGGGGCTTGCATGCCTGGTGCTCTTGGCTGCGATTCCGTACGCCTACTGGGATCGATTCGCTCCGCCTTCGGTGACGGTGCTCGATGTGGGCCAGGCCGATGCGATTCTTATTCGCCAGGGCGGCGCAGTGGCGCTCGTCGACTGCGGGCTCGACGAGCGCGTGGTGGCGGCGTTGGTTCGCAATAACGTGCACCATATCGATGCCGTCTTTGTGACGCATTGGGATGAGGACCACTGGGGTGGTCTGCCTGCCGTGCTCGAACAGTTTTCGGTCGGAACGATTGCCGTGGCGGCGGATGCGCTGGATGATGCTCCTGCCGAGGTATTGAACCGACCTGGCGTGGAGTATCGGCAGGTGTGCCGTGGGGATACGGTCGACATCGGCTCTTTTTGCGCCCGCGTGGTGTGGCCATTCGAGTCCGTGGATGGCGAGGGAAATGAGGACTCACTTGTCCTGTTGCTCTCTTATGTTCAGGAAGGCAAGGGCCTGCGCATACTCCTCACCGGTGATGCCGAGCTTGACCAAGAACGGGAATTCGTGCAGGAAGTGGGGGATATCGATGTCCTTAAACTTGGGCATCACGGCTCTAAGGTTTCAGTTGATGGTGAGTTGCTGGACGTCCTGAAGCCCGAGCTTTCCCTCGCGAGCGCGGGCGAGGGGAATCGATACGGCCATCCGTCCGATGCCTGCATCGATGCCGTTAAGGAAGCGGGCGGCGTGTTCGCGTGCACCATCGAACACGGAGACATTACCGTCACGCCGACTGCGAATGGCTTTGCGATGCGATGCCAGCGACCGTGACGACGTCGTTGGCGTGTGGTGGGCCCCTGGGCTAGAATGGCACGGAACGAATACGAAGGCCTGCGGGAGGGGAGCGCAATGTCCGAAACCGGTCTGCTGCCGGCATATCTGATTGTCGGTACCGACGGAGTCAAGCGCGGTCACGCCGTCTCGCGTATGAAAGCGCGTCTGGAAAAGTCGGGTATGGTTGAGTTCAACCTCGACGAGCGCGACATGACCAAGGACCCCGATATCGAGTCCATTATCGGATCGCTTAACACCTTTCCGATGGGCAGCGAGTTTCGCCTGGTAATCCTTGACGGCTGCTCAAAGCTCGCCAAGGCGGTCTCGGAGCCGCTCGTCGAGTATCTGGCGAGTCCCAGCCCCACAACGGTCTGCCTCATCATCGCCGACTCGCTTGCCAAGAACACGCGCCTGTATAAGGCGATCGCCAAGATCGACAAGAAGGCTGTGATCGATTGCTCCGGCACCAAGCGCTGGGAGCTACCGCGCCGCGTGCAGCAGATGGCGACGCAGCACGGCAAGTCGATCTCGACGGCCGCCGAGGAGCTCGTCTCGCGTTCGGGTGAAAACACTCGCATGCTCGATAACGACTTGGCTAAGCTTGCTCAGATGGTCGAGGCGCCCCAGATTGAGCTTGCCGATGTGGAGCGCTGGATTGTGCGCACTGCCGAGGTTCAACCCTGGGACTTTCTCAATGCGGTCTCGGCCCGTGACATGCGACGCTCGCTCGAGCTTTTCAATCTATTGCCCGCTAAGAGCTACGTGTGGACTTATACATTGCTGTGCGGCCGCATCCGCGAGCTGATCGTCGCCAAGGCGCTCGATGCGCGCGGTCAGGGTCGTGAGCTGGCCGCAACACTTAAGCTCCAGTCCTGGCAGGTCAAGAATCACCTGACCTGGGCACGTCGCTTTTCGATGGCAGAGCTCGTTGCCGCGCTCGAGGGCGCGGTCGATGTGGAGCTCGCACTGAAGGGTTCGGCCGATTCTCAGACCGCGCTTTTGCTCTGGATTACGAACATCTTGAGAAAATCGTGATGATACCTGCCTATTTGACAAATTCGTTCTATCCCTTTGAGGGGGAGCGTGCTATAGTAGGCGCTTGCATGACCTCACCGTGTCTCAGAGGTGTCATACATTTTTTGCAAGGAACTCGAAAGGAACTCCAGAAGTGGCAAACATCAAGTCTCAGAAGAAGCGTATCCGCACCAATGAGGCAGCTCGCATGCGTAACAAGGCTGTCAAGTCCGAGCTCAAGACGCTGACCAAGCACGTCCAGTCCGCCGTCGCCGAGGGCGACGCCGAGAAGGCCCAGGCTGCCCTCAAGACCGTCACCAAGCGTCTCGACATGGCTGCCGCCAAGCATGTTATCCACAAGAACCAGGCTTCCAACCGCAAGTCCGGTCTTGCCAAGCTCGTGAACAGCATCAACGCCTAAGTTGTAAATTTCACACCACACAGATTACGCGCATAAATGGAGCCTGTTTTATGGAACAGGCTCCATTTTTTGTACCGCTCGGGTAAGATAGTCCGCATGAATACTTCAATTGACATTTCCCACATCCGCAACTTCTCAATTGTTGCGCACATCGACCATGGCAAGTCCACGATCAGTGACCGCATTCTCGAGCTCACCCATACCGTCGACGAGCGCGACATGGAGTCGCAGCTGCTCGACACCATGGATATCGAGCGCGAGCGCGGCATTACGATCAAGTCCAATGCCGTCCGCGTTTCCTATGACGCCGACGATGGCGAGACGTATCAGTTCAACCTGATCGATACGCCGGGCCACGTTGACTTTACCTACGAGGTCTCGCGCTCGCTGGCAGCCTGTGAGGGCGCGGTGCTCGTTGTCGACGCCACGCAGGGCGTCGAGGCGCAGACCGTCTCCAACGCGACGCTCGCTATGAACGCCAATCTGGATATTGTTCCTGCCATCAACAAGATTGACCTGCCCTCGGCCCATCCCGACGAGGTCAAGACCGAGATCGAGGATGACCTGGCGATTCCCGCCGATGATGCCGTGTGCGTGTCGGGCAAGACCGGCGAGGGTATTCACGATCTGCTAGAGTCCATCGTCTTTTTGATCTCTCCGCCTAAGGGCGATGCAAATGCTCCGCTCAAAGCGCTCATTCTGGATTCGTACTTTGACGAGTATCGCGGCGTGGTGGCCACGGTGCGCGTCTTTGACGGCTCCATCAAAAAGGGCGATACCCTGCGCATGATGCAGGCAGAGGGCGACTTTTTGGTCGACGGCGTGGGTGTCAAGCGTCCTGCCGAGACCCCGGTTGACGCGCTGACGGTTGGCGAGGTCGGCTACGTGGTCACGGGCCTGAAGGACCCCGAGGCCGTTCGCGTGGGCGACACCCTTACCTGGGCGTCGAACCCCTGCCCCGAGCCGCTTCCTGGTTACCGCGAGGCCAAGCCCATGGTCTATACGGGCCTGTTCCCGATCGATAACAAGGACTACGAGAACCTGCGTGACGCACTCGATAAGCTGCACGTCAACGACCCGTCGTTGGTGTGGGAGCCCGAGACCTCGGTGGCGCTCGGCTTTGGCTTCCGCGTGGGCTTCCTGGGCCTGCTGCACATGGAAGTCGTTAAGGAACGCCTGGAGCGCGAGTTCAACTTGGACCTCATTGCCACGAGTCCCTCGGTCGACTATCACGTCTACAAGACCGACGGCGAGATGATCGATGTCCGCAGCCCGCAGGACCTTCCCGAGGCCACGCGCATCGAGCGTATCGAGGAACCCTACCTCAAGGCAAAGATCATCTGCCCGCCTGAGTACACGGGCGCCGTCATGCAGCTCGCCATCGAGCACCGCGGCGTTACGACCGACATGATCCACCTGACGAGCAAATCGGTCGAGATGCGCTTCGATATGCCGCTTGCCGAGCTCATCTTGGACTTCTTTGACCAGCTCAAGAGCCGCACTAAGGGCTATGCCTCGCTCGACTACGAGTTCAACGAGTATCGTCCTTCCGAGCTTGTGAAGCTCGATATCTTGCTTTCGGGCGATGAGGTGGACGCGCTGTCGTTTATCGTGCACAAGGACAAGGCCTATGGCCTGGCCCGCGGTCTGTGCGACAAGCTCAAGGAGATCATCCCGCGTCAGCTGTTTGAGGTGCCCATCCAGGGTGCTATCGGCAACAAGATCATTGCCCGCTCCACCGTCAAGGCGCGTCGCAAGGACGTGCTTGCCAAGTGCTACGGCGGCGATATTTCGCGTAAGCGCAAACTGCTCGAGAAGCAGAAAGAGGGCAAGAAGCGCATGAAAGCCATCGGCTCGGTCGAGGTCCCGCAGGAGGCCTTTATGGCGATTCTCAAGGTGGACGAGTAGGCCTATGGCGCTTTCCGAATACAGCGAGCGGTTGCTGGGCGCCTATGCCGAGCAACCGTTCCTTATGGCTCCCATGGCGGGCGTGACCGACCCTGCCTACCGCATCATGTGCCGCCGCCGCGGTGCCAACCTTGCCTACAGCGAGATGGTGAGCGTGGCAGGCCTTGCCTATGCCAGCAACAAAACGTGGCGCCTGGTGCTGCCGGCCGACGAGGAGCAGCAGATTTGTGTGCAGCTCTTTGGCTCCAAGCCCGATCAGTTTGCGAGTGCCGTCGCCGCCGTCGAGGAGCGCGTTGGCGATCGCCTGTCGCTCATCGATATCAATATGGCATGCCCCGCCCGCAAGGTCGTTACCAAGGGCGAGGGCTCGGCGCTCATGCGCACGCCCGATTTGGCCGAGAAGATCGTCGAGGCCACGGTGGGTGCGGCGCACGTGCCCGTGACCGTAAAGATCCGCAAGGGCTTTTACGCCGAGGACCGTAATGCCGCGACGTTTGCCCAGATGCTTGAGGGCGCAGGGGCTGCAGCAGTCGCCGTGCATGGTCGTTGCGCTACGCAGCTCTACACGGGCCAGGCGGATTGGTCGGTCGTCGATGAGGTCGCAGATGCCGTCGAGATTCCCGTGATCGGTTCGGGCGATGTGTTCTGCGCCGAGGATGCCGCGGAGCATCTGCGCAACTCGGGCGCCAGCGCGGTGTTTATCGCGCGCGGTATCTACGGGAACCCGTGGGTGTTTGGCGATGCTCGCGCCCTTGCGCTCGATGGCATACCGGTGCCGGTTCGCAGCTCCGTCGAGCGCCTGGACGCCCTGCGTGAGCACCTAACGCTGACACATGAGCTCCTGCCGCTCATGGCGCGTGCCCGTACGTACGCAAGCTGGTACTTAAAAGGCATGCCCCATGCCGCCGCTTGGCGTGCCCATGTGGTGCGCTGTTCCACTTACGAGGAATTTATGGCGCTGGTTGATGAGATCGAGCGCGATGTGGTGGCCTGCGAGACTGCCCTTGCCGCCGGCGAATCGGTGCCCCCTCATCCGCTGGAGGCTTAAGGGTGGCCGTTACCGCGCTGTACGTGCACGTTCCGTTTTGCGCCCAAAAGTGCCGGTACTGCGACTTTGATTCGCGCAGTTTTGCTCCATGCGACCCGAGCGCTGCGCTCGATGCCTATTTTGAGCAGTTGTTCGCGCGCCTCGATGCTTTTGGCAAGGCTGGGGCCCTTGGCCAAATCCGCACCGTCTATGTTGGCGGCGGTACGCCGTCGCTGGCGGGGGAGCGCCTTGTGGAGTTGGCGCGGCGTATTCGTGCGTGGTGCGCCCCTGTTGAGTTTACCTGTGAGGCCAATCCCGAATCGCTGACCGCCGAGCTTGCCGCTGCGCTTGCCAAGGTTGGTGTCACACGCATCTCTCTGGGCGTGCAAACGCTCGATAACGCCGAACTTACCGCCATCGGCCGCATTCACGATGCCGATCGGGCGCTCGCTGCCATCACGACGGTTAAGGACGCTGGGCTCGATGTGTCGTGTGACCTGATGTGTGGTCTTCCCGGGCAGACCGCCGTAAGCTGGCAGTGCACGCTCGATGGCGTGCTGGCGGCGGCTCCGCATCATGTGTCGGTCTACCCGCTCACGCTCGAGGAGGGGACGCCCCTTTATCGCATGGCGTGCCGTGACGAGTCGCTCGAGCCTGATGAGGATTTTCAGGCCGCATGCATGGACGTGGCACGCGAGCTCCTGGGTGCCGCCGGCTATCACCCGTATGAGGTGGCGAGTTACGCGCTCGACGGCCATGAGTGCGCCCATAACATTGCCTACTGGACCGGACGGGGCTACCTGGGCCTGGGTCGTTCTGCCGCGGGCATGCTCGACGCCAAGGATTTCGACCGTCTTGCGGGTTTGTTCCCCGGCGTGTCTTCTCGAGGCGATGCGTACCGCGTGCGTCTGGTGCAACGTGACGATGACGCGACGGCGTTCGAGGCCGAATATCTCTCGCAGCGCGAGGCCGCGGCCGAAGACCTGATGCTTGCTTGCCGCATGACGCGCGGTGTCGCGTCCGACCTGTTGGTTCGCGCGGTTCGTGTCATCCCAACGGGCGAGCTGGCAGTTGCCTGCGATCGCGCGCTCGAATTGGGTCTTGCCACTTGGGTGCCCGAGACGCTCGGGGTCCATGAGGGACCCTTCACTTCGGCAGATGTCGTCGCGGGCCATGTTCGAGCTCGTCTGGCGCCGACACACCTGGGCTGGCTCGATGGAAATGTTCTGTTCGAGCTGTTTTGGGATCTAGCTTAGGCCGCTCGGGTAGAATTACCGGAATATATACGCTGCTGTGAGCAGGAGGTTGCCGCGCATGGCGACGATGAACGAAAAAGATTACTACGAGATTTTGGGTGTCTCCAAGGACGCCACCTCGCGTGATATTCAAAAGGCCTTCCAGCAAAAGGCCCGCAAGCTCCATCCGGACGTCAACAAAGAGCCGGATGCCGAGGAAAAGTTTAAAGAGGTTTCCGAGGCCTACGCCGTGCTTTCGGACGAGCAGAAGCGTGCGCGCTACGACGCCATGCGCTCGGGCAATCCCTTTGCCGGTGCACCGACGGCTTCGCCCTATGGCGGTGGCTATGCCGGCAGCGCCGGTTACGGCAATCCCTTTGACGGCGGTTTCCCCTTCGGGGGCGCCTGGGGCCAGCCGCGTCGCGGGCAGGCTGCCTATAATCCCGAGAACGGCGCCAACGTGGTCGTCGATATTAAGCTCGACGCCAAGGAGGCCAAGGGCGGTGCCCGCAAGACCGTTCGCTATACGCGCTTCGATACCTGTGGTCACTGCGGAGGCTCGGGTTCTGTTTCGTCCGAGCATGCACATACCTGTCCGAGCTGCGGCGG
>OAWX01001071.1_pt1 | contig 13306 bp, 9 predicted proteins | sample 1495571 | NCBI WGS metagenome assembly OAWX01 (sample SAMEA2580265, study PRJEB22360) | human gut metagenome | biome: human gut; feature: human-associated habitat; material: faeces | place: Denmark | collected 2008/2010 | reverse complement strand
CGAAGCCGGCGGCCTTGGCGATGAACTGCGGGGACTTGCCCGGCACCACGGAGTTGAGGACCGGCTTCTGGCCGGAGCCGGCGGTGCAGCCGAACATGTACTGCTCCAGCTTCGCCTTCTCGTCCGCGTTGACGAAGTATGCCTTGCGGCGCTTGAGCTCCTTGACAAGCGGCGCGTAGACGTCCTTGTGGGCGATGATGGCCTGCTCGGTGGCGCAGATCATGCCGTAATCGAAGTGCTTGGAGAGGATCAGGTCGTTCGCCGCACGTTCGATGTCCACATCGGTATCGATGTAGGCCGGAGCGTTGCCGGCGCCGACGCCGAGGGCGGGCTTGCCAGAGGAGTACGCGGCCTTGACCATGCCGGGGCCGCCAGTGGCCAGGATGGTGGCGACGCCCGGGTGCTTCATCAGCGCGCCGGTCGCCTCGATGGACGGGTGTTCGATCCACTGCACGCAGTTCTCGGGTGCGCCTGCTTCGATCGCGGCGTCGCGGACGATCTTCGCGGCGGCCACGGACGACTTCTGGGCGCCCGGGTGGAAGCCGAACACGATCGGACAGCGGGTCTTGAGTGCCAGCAGCGACTTGAAGATGGCGGTGGAGGTCGGGTTGGTGACCGGGGTGACACCGGCGACGACGCCGACCGGCTCGGCGACCTCGTCGATGCCCATGACCTCGTCCTCGCGGATCAGGCCGACGGTCTTCTGCCCGGCCATGTAGTGAGTGACGTGCTCGCAGGCGAAGATGTTCTTGGTGGCCTTGTCTTCGACGAGACCACGGCCGGTCTCATCGACGGCCATCTTCGCGAGCACCAGATGCTTGTTCAGGGCCGCGACGGACGCCTTGGCGACGATGCGGTCGACCTGCTTCTGATCGAGCTTCTCGAACTCGTCAAGGGCCTTGAGACCCTTCTTGACAAGGGCGTCGACCTCGGCTTCGGCCGCCGCGCGCTTCTCCTCGGGGCTCGGCTTGGCGGGCGCCTCGACCTGTGTTGCTTCTGCCATGAATACTCCTCGACTGGCTGTGGTTTCATTCCGTTGTCGTTGCCGCCATCACCTGGCGGATCATCCATCCACATGCTCGCTATTGCGCATCTGTGGCCTACGTCACAATCTACGTGATACACTGCGCAAACGCACACGAACAAAAACGACGGCGTTTCGTGTTTGTTTTTGGTATTTATTTGTTGCTATTTGTTACATTTAACCCTGTTTTGCTGCCGATATTCCACGAAATGATATCTTTTGTTCGCTTTTTGCGACATCGCACACCATCAAACGAATTTTCGAGACACAACTTATATAAAGCATGTTTATAAAAGTTGCACTCGTCGACAAACTTTTATAAAATTATTTATTAAAAGCGGTGTCATGCGTCCGGCACCACACGGAATCGACCCAGCAACGAGGCTCCAATGACGACCACGGACACCGACATCGCCACAACCCGAAACATCACCAAGACGCGCAACAGGCAGGCCATCATCCGCCACCTCGCAACGCACGGCAACGTCACCAAGCGCCAGCTGCAGCTCGATCTGCAGCTGAGCCTGCCGACCATCACCGGCAACATCCGCGCGCTCGAACACGACGGCATCATCGCCCCCGGCCCCCTGACCGACTCCACGGGCGGCCGCAAATCCCAAAGCTACCGGTTCAACCCGAGTCATCGCACCGCAATCGGCGTCACCATGCACCGCAGCACCCTGCGCCTATGCGCCATCGACCTGCAGGGGCGCCCCATCGCCACCCTCTCGCGCACGCTCCCCTATGCCAACGCCAACGCCTACTACCAGCGGATGGGTTCGGCGATCAACGATTTCGCCGCGGAGACCGAAAAGGCCCACGGCCCCGTGCTCGGCGTATCCTTCGCCATCCCCGGTGCCATCTCGGCCGACGGCACCGTCATCACCTTCAACGACTCGACCGGAGCGACCGGCGTCACCATCGACACCATCGCCCAGTCGGTGCGCTACCCGCGTCAACTAATCCGCGAGGCCGCGGCCATCGCCATGACCGAAACGCTGCACGACACCGCCATCAGCGACGCCATATGCCTGTACCTGAACCGCAGACCCAGCGGCGCGCTCATCATGAACGGCCGCCTGCACCGCGGCCCGAACCTGTGCGATGGCGCCATCGAACACATGACGCTCATCCCAGGCGGCAAACCGTGCCACTGCGGCAGGCGCGGCTGCATGGCCGCCTACTGCTCTCCCGAAAACCTGCCGGAGGACTACGAGAGCATCCCCGGCTTCTTCAGCGTGCTGGAGCAAGGCGAGACCCATCACCGCGAGCGCATGAACGACTGGCTCGACCACGTGGCGCTGGCCATCGCCAACGTGCGGTGCGTCATCTGCGCCGACGTCGTCATCGGCGGGGAGGCGGCGCTGTACCTCGACCACGACAACATCGCCGACCTGCAGCGGCGGGTCACAGCCCTCAGCGTGTTCGGCACCGACCATTTCACCCTTCGGCTGAGCCGCAGCGACGAGAACAGCGGCGCCATCGGCGCGGCCATGCAGTTCACCGACCCCTACATGGACGCGCTGTGCGGCTGGAACACGGGCCCGCACCCGTCCTCGCCCGCTCCGACACGGACGAAAATCGACACCGCTACAATGGGTGTATGAAACACGCGATACCTCAGCGGTATGCAATCCCTCATCGCTATGCGACACGACCGGGCCTGTACTTCACGGAAGACGGCGGCGCCGATGTCATCGTCCGTTCCGAAACAGCCGATCAGGTGTGGCTCTGCATCTACGAGAAGGTCGATCAACCCACCGCCTTCTTCAACGACGCCATCCGCATCTTCGATGATTCAGCAACGCCGTTCATCAACGAAATACACGAGCACGCCGTCTGCACGCGCATCATCGAGCCCATGTACGTGCGCGAGACGCTGTTCCGCATGGATGGGCCGAACTACGGCCTGTGGTACGTGCATCTTCCCAAGGCGTGGGACGGCATGCGCTACGCCTACCGAGTGGACGGCGCGTGGGATCCGAGCAAGGGGCTGCGGTTCAACCCGTACAAGCTGCTGCTCGACCCGTATGGCAAGGGGATCGACGGCCGCATGAAGCTTCGCCGGCCGCGTTCTCATACCAGTGCGACGTCAGCGAGGACGGCAAGGTGCGCGGCTCCGCGTTCGGGCCGATGAGCACCGTCGACGCACTGGGCAACATGCCCGTGTCGGTGGCCATCGACGACCGGGACAAGACCAAGCACGACGCCGACCCCTCGCACCCGCACGTGCCGTGGAGCAAGACCGTGCTGTACGAGCTGCACGTCAAGGGATTCACCGCGAACGCACCCTGGCTGCCCAAGGAACTGCGCGGCACGTACGCGGGTCTCGCCCACCCGACCACGCTCTCGTACCTGCAATCCCTGGGCGTCACCTCCATCGAACTGCTGCCCATCCAGGCCAAGCAGGACGAGCTGTTCCTGCAGGAGCGCGGGCGGCACAACTACTGGGGGTACTCGCCACTCAGCTACTTCTCCCCCGAGCCTTCGTACGCCACTGCCGAAGCCCAGCGCAAGGGGGCCCGGGCGGTCCGCGACGAGGTCATCGGCATGGTGCGCGCGCTGCATGAGGCCGGGTTCGAGGTCATCATGGACGTGGTGTACAACCACACCTGCGAAGGCGGCGTGGAAGGGCCGACGACATGCTGGCGCGGTCTGGACGCGCTCTTGTATTACCGGCGTCAGAAGGGCAATATCGGGCGGCTTGAGGACACCACCGGCTGCGGCAACACCTTCGACTTCACCAACACGCACGTGGTGACGTTCGCCGTGGACTCGCTGCGGTATTGGGCCAAGCGCATCGGCATCGACGGGTTCCGATTCGATCTCGGCGTGTCGCTGGCGCGGCTGGACGGGGACTTCACCAAGCATCACCCGTTCCTGTATGCGTTGCGTTCCGACCTGCTGCTCGGCAACCTGAAACTCATCATGGAGCCTTGGGACCTGGGGCCGCAGGGATGGAGGACCGGCGGATTCGGCATGCCGTTCAGCGAGTGGAACGACCGGTTCCGCGACACGGTGCGCCGATTCTGGATCACCGACACCCAACCGGGGGCGCCCAGCGGTATCGGCATGCAGGAGATGGCCACGCGACTGTGCGGTTCGTCCGACCTGTTCGCCACGGAGCCCGGGCGCGGATGCGTGTCCTCGATCAACTACGTCTCGTGCCACGACGGATTCACGCTCACCGACCTGACCCGATACGCGGTCAAGCACAACGAAGCCAACGGCGAGAACAATATCGACGGATCGAACGTGAACCACTCCGCGAACTTCGGTGTCGAGGGGCCGTCCGACGACCCGGCGATCATCCGCAAACGCGAGCAGGCCGCCATGAACATGCTCGGCACGCTGATGCTGTCGCTGGGCACGCCGATGATGCTGGCGGGCGACGAATTCGGCAACTCGCAGAGCGGCAACAACAACGCCTATGCGCAGGACAACGACATCACCTGGCTGAACTGGGACTGGATGTACCAGACCCGCAAAACCATGCAGATGCACCGCCTGGATACGGTGTCCCGACTGCTGTCGATACGCAAGTCGCTGGGACTGTACCATCACGAGGAGTTCTTCACGCGGCTCACGCAGCTCGGCCTGTTCAAGCCGTCGAGCCGCGTGCAATGGTATCTGCCCGACGGCACCACGCCGATGGATCGGGACTGGTTCGACACGACGATACGCAGCTTCGCGATGCGACTGCTCTCGCAGGATGAGGTCGATGTGCTCATCGTGATCAACGGCGTCGACGAGGTACGCCGGTTCACCCTGCCGAGCGACTGCTCCTGGCAGTGTGACTGGAGTTCCGCGACCGCGGTCGGACTGCGGCCGGCGCCGGGCGATCGGCTGCAGCGTATCGGCAAGAACCAGGCGCTGCGCAGCAACTGGACCATGTCCGTCAGCGAGAAGGACAACATCCATCAGCTATTGAAGACCATTCAGGCGTCGCTGGCCGAGCAGGACAAGCTGGATCTGTTTGGCGCCACCACAGAGCATGCCGATGTGCTGTTCGAGGATGACGAGCAGGCCCCGGGCGTTGGCGCGGATGTTTCGGCGACCATGTCTGCGGCCAGTACCGTGCATGGCGCTTCCGCGTCGACCCGTGATGACGGCAACGCTACGGTTAACGGGTCGGCGGTATGGACGATGCCCGCACTCAGCATCAGCGTGATGCGCAGGCTGCAGTAGAGGTGCTCATAACGAACGAGGCCCTTTCGGGAAACGATGTTTCCGAAAGGGCCTCGCGATAGCCAGAACTGGCGTATATTAACGCTTCGAGAACTGCGGAGCGCGACGTGCCTTGTGCAGACCAGCCTTCTTGCGTTCCACGACACGGGAGTCGCGGGTCAGCATGCCGGCCTTCTTCAGGGCGGCGCGGTTGGCGTCACGGTCGATGGCGTTCAGAGCGCGGGCAACGCCGAGACGGATGGCACCGGCCTGACCGGTGGTGCCGCCGCCGTCAACGAGGACGATCGCGTCGAACTTGCCTTCGAGCTTGAGCAGCACGATCGGGGAGTTGACCTCACGCTGCAGCAGCTTGGAGGGGAAGTACTCCTCCAGGGTGCGCTTGTTGATGGTCCACTTGCCGGTGCCGGGAACCAGACGCACGCGGGCGACGGCTTCCTTGCGGCGGCCGGTGCCGTAGCCCGGAGCAATCGCGGAAGTGCCGGTGCCGGCACCCGCGTTGGTCTCGGTGGTGTAGCTGGTGAGCTCCTCTTCGGTTGCCTGAACCGCGGAGTCGTTGGTGTTTTCAGCCATGATTCTCTATCTCCCTTCGGTTCACTTGGCCTGCTGCGAGACCTGAGCGATCTCGAAAACCTGCGGCTGCTGCGGGGTGTGCGGATGCTCGGCACCACGGAAGATGCGGAGACGGTCCAGCTGCACCTTGGACAGACGGTTCTTCGGCAGCATGCCCTTGACGGCAGCCTTGATGATGCGCTCCGGCTTGTTCGCCAGCAGCTCGGCGTAGCTATCGCGACGCAGGCCACCGGGACGACCGGAGTGCGAGTACAGTTCCTTGCCCATCTTGTTGCCGGTCAGAGCGATCTTGTCGGCATTGATGATGATCACGTGGTTACCGGAATCGGCGTGAGGCGCGTAGGTCGGCTTGTTCTTGCCGCGCAGCAGCGTGGCGACCTGAGTGGCCAGACGACCGAGCACCACGTCGGTGGCGTCGATGATGTACCAGTCATGAGTCAAATCGGCTGGTTTCGGAGTGAAAGTTTTCACTGGTGTACCTTTTCTTGCTTATTGTGTTCCGGGCTTGGACTGCCGCGCTGGTCAGGCTTGGCGGTTTCGGCCTCATTATCCGTGGGCTCCCTGAAAGTCCTCGATGGCGAGTGGGAAAGCGCTTTGAAGGACCCCTTAGGGAAACACAACAATCCTCTATGATAACGCCACCTTTGACATTTCGCAACGCCGCACGACACACTTCATCATCCGGCCGAACGACACCTCATGTACGGCCGGATGGCATGCCCATATCGCACCCTCAGCGCCCCTGCATGACCTTGGCAAGCGAGAGCAGCCGCGTGTTGGAGAACAGCTCCTCCAGCGGCACGACATTGCCCTTGCCGTCGGCCAGCGGGATGCGCCAGTTCGGATATTCGTTGTTGGTGCCGGGCTGGTTCTGGGCGCGGCGCTCTCCCACGCCGTCCACGATGGACGCCGCGAGCAGCTTGCACGGGGAGCCGCGCAGACCGCGGTACAGCGCCTCGACGATCTCCTGCTCGTGGGCTTTCTCGTCCTTCAGCAGGTCGGGGTCGAGATAACCGTTGACGATCAGCATGACCATCATGGCCTTGTGCTCGGCGCGCGCGTTCTGCTCGAAGTCCTCGACCGATCCTTCGATCAGTCCCAGGCGCTCGCGCAGTTCGACGTGCTCGTACGCGAGATATCCGGCTGCGGGCGGCAGGTCGTGCGTGTTCACCGAAGCGAGCGAGAACTCGCGCCAATCCTTCGGGGCGCGGAACTTGCCGTCCATCTGCTCGAACCATTCGACGGCGCAACCCAGCACCTGATGCGCGGACAGCGACGTCGAGACGTGGTCCGGCACGACGCCCAGATCCTCGCCGACGACCACGCCGTGGGCGCGTGACGCCTCAAGTGCCAGGATGCCGAGCATGATCTCGGAATCGTACTGCACATAGGCGCCGTCCTTGGGCGTGTGCCCGGAGGGGATCCACCACAGGCGGAACAGGCCGAGGATGTGGTCGATGCGCACCGCGCCTGCATGGGCGAACATGCCCTGCACCATGTGACGATACGTGAGGTAGCCGGTGTTCTCCAGCTCGATCGGGTTGAGTGGCGGCTGGCTCCAGTCCTGCCCCTGCTGGTTGAAGTAATCCGGCGGCGCGCCGACCGTGGCGCCCTTGGCGAAACACTCCGGGTTCCACCACACGTCGGAGCCGGACGGATGCACGCCGACCGCCATGTCGGCCATGAGGCCGATCTGCATGCCGGCGTCCTTCGCGGCCTGCTGAGCGGCTCCCAGCTGCTCGTCGGCGATCCATTCCAACCAGCGGTAGAAGTCCAATGTGTCGGGGAACTGTCGACGCAGCCCCTGCACCTCTTCGCTGTTCTTGTCGAGGCGCTTCTCCCAGCTGTCGGCTTCGCCGGTCGGCGCGCCCCACTTGTCGTAGCACAGGCACCACGTGGCGTAGGCCTCAAGCCCTTCGGCGGACGTGCTCTTGTAGTCGTCGAACGCCTTCTGACGCTCCTCGCTGCGCCCGGCCTTAAAAATCAGCCACAGGGCGTGCATCTTCACGCGCCACATCGAATCACGGTCGATAATCTGCGCGTCCCCGTTCAGCGGTTCGGCCTGCGCGTGCAGCTCGCCGATCTGCGATTTCAGGTCATCGCCGAGGCCGGCATATTCCTCGATCGCCTCGGGACGAATGTACGTGAAGTTGATGAAGCGGCGGGAAATCGGCAGGTACGGCGACGGGGTGAGCGGCGCTACCGGCTCGCACGCGTGCAGCGGGTTGACCAGCATGAAATCGGCGCCGGTCTTGCTGTGCGAATCGACCATGAGGGTCTTGAGGTCCTCGAAATCGCCCACGCCCCAGGATCCGGCGGACCGGATGGAATACAGCTGGGCCATCCAGCCCCACAGCTGGTCATGTTCCATGGCCGGCAGCATCGGAATACGCTCGGGGGCGCTGATCAGCGTGGCATCCTGCGTGCGGTCGCCCACGCTGACATGCAGCGTATGGTATCCCATCGGCAGATCCGCGGGTATGGTGATGGATGCCGTCGCCACGAACTTGCCGTCGACCTCGTACGCCTGCGATCCGTCTCCGGCTCCCGGCTCCAGCGCACCCTGGTATTCGTCGCCGTTTTCCAGCGTGATGGTTGCGGAGGGAATCTGCATGATACCGGTGTTGAGCAGCACACGATCTTCCTTGCCGACGACATGCAACACGGTCGGGGCGACGAGACGCCCGTGGCGCTCGCGAAGGATACGGACAACGGAATCATCGATGGCGTCATCGTCATGGGCGTCCACGCCCAACGCACCCAGCAACGCCTTCAGGACATCATCATCGATCTCGTGATAGTCGTCGCTCATGCCGATGTAGCTCGTGGCCAATCCAACCAGACGCGCCAGATGGATCAGCGGACGCGCGAGACGCTCCGCACTTTCTGTACTCTCTGCCATATTCCTTAGTGTAAGCCCGCTTTTGCGCGGCACGCTTACGTATACCGCGAATTGCGCCAGATTTTACCCGCGATTATCGCCTGATCCGCCGGCGGTGGACGGGTCGGAACGAAACGGGGTCAGTACGGGGGTGGCAGGAGGGAGCGCAGGGAGGGTGTCGCGCAATGATGCGTCACGAGGCGTCCGAGGTCCGGCTCGCCGCGGCTTTCGCCACTTCGGGCGAAGGGTCGTCGCGCAACCGGTCGAGCGTCTCCTGCGAAGTGCCGGGGTTCAACGCCACCGCGCGCCGCACCATCGTCGCGAGAATCGCCGGGGCACCGGATTCCTCCGATACTCCGAGCCTTGACAGCACGTCCAGGGTGTCGGCGTCAAGATCGGTGTTCTGCGCTCCCTCCAGCCGCATCTTCCATGATGTGCGCTTGTTGCGCAGCGCCGCGTCGCGCACCTCGGGGACCTCGTCCTTGGTCAGGCGCCCCACCAGCCAGTTCTTGTCGTCCTCGTTGGCCGCCACGGCCCTGCGCACGTCCGGACTCGGGTCCGTCGACAGCTTGACCAGGATGTTCGGGAACGGCATCGTCTCCGCCAGCATGATGCGATCTTCCAACGGCGTGTGCCGGTTGCCGGCGACGGCCTCCAGCAGTGCCGTCGCACGGGAGAACGCCGCCTGATCGGAACGGTCCGGCAACGGACGGCGCGCGAACCCGGACAGTTCCGCGCTATCGGTGGAGTGCCGCAGCCGCTCATACGTGGCGGTCAGAGGCTCGAAGGGCGTGGAGTCAGTGGCGCTGTCGGGCTGAGACTGCGCTGCAGTCTGCGCTGTGGCCTCGCGCACCGTGGCCTCGTCATCATGTCGTTGCATCTCGCTCATAGTCATCACCATACCCGAGGGGTCGCCGAACCGAACCATATCTTCCGCAAAGTATTGCGTTCCTGCTGACGGGTGAGCTGAGTACCGCAAAACCACCCCCAGACATGCTGCGCATAACATCGCGCCTGTTTAGATTGCGACGGGACGGCTTATCAGTTCACCGGATTCGGGCGTCACCGTCGCGCTGAACGCCTCACGCACGCGCCGGAAAAATTCCCGCTCACGCTCCACCGGCACCACCGCGTCCAGTACGACACGGTCACTGTACCGCTCATTCTCCAGCGCGGCCCCGCAATCCGAGGCGAGTTGACGGAACACGTCAAATTGCGGGTACTGCAGCGCTGTCGTGTATCTGCGGCACGTCTCGATGGACGCCAGTCTGGCCACCTTGACGCCCAGCGAGGCGGCGGACGAATACGCGCGAATCAGCCCGCCCGACCCCAGCAGGATACCACCGAAATACCGGGTGACCGTCACTGCGCAGTTCATCAGATCTCCCTGCCGCAGCACGTCGAGAATGGGCTTGCCGGCGGTGCCGGATGGTTCGCCATCATCGCTCATCCTCTCCCGCACGCGACCATCGCCGTCGACGCATATCGCGGCGTACGCCACATGCCGGGCCTTGGGGTGCAGCTGGCGAACGGAATCGACGAACAGCAGCGCCTCGTCCAACGCATCCACATGGCACACATCGGCGATGAACTCGGACTTCTTCTCCACCAGTGCGTCATGCGCCGGCCGGTCGGACGTGTCAAGAACGGTTTTCATCGGTGATGTTCCACTCCTTCACGACGTTCTTGTCGGCGCCCATCGAATAGATGACGTTCCATATGCGCTGGCGCACCTGCGCATCCTGCGATTCGGACCAGCATGTGCCGTTGGGATGGTCGCTGGAGATCGGACACCACTGGTATGAGCCCTGCCGCATGTTCGCGGTCGGCACCCAGTCGATGCGGCTGACGCGCCATGCCCCGGCCACGCCCTTGCGGCCGGCGAACTGGATGCGGGCGGTCACGCCCTGATTGTTGACGATTCTGCTGGCGGGGGCGCTGACCGTCACCGTGTTGCCAAGCCCGTAGATGATCCACGTGCCGTTGTAGTTCTCGATGGGCTGCGCGCAATGGCATCCGGCGCCGTAGATCACGTCGAACGCGCCGGTGTCCGCGAGCTCATGCGCCTCGGAGACCTGCCACGAATCGGCGTAGTCGATGTATTCCTGCACCGAATGCATGGCCATGGCCACCACGTCGGCGCCCTGTTCACGGGCGGCCTTGGCCTTGGCGACGGCACGGTCGATGTCGGACTGATGCTGGGGGTCGCCGGCTTCGCGCAGGCGGTCGACCTGCCAGTCATGGTCGGCGGTCATGCCGTTGAGCGACACCGTGCCGGTGACCAGGCCGAGCTTGCCGCCGCCCGTGGGCGAGTCGATGACCAGCGGCTTGGTGGAGTCCTCCTCGTTCTTGTACGAACCGGTCTGCGCGATGCCCTTGGACGCGAGCGTATCCCACAGGCGGGCGATGCCGTCGGCACCCTGATCCCATGAATGGTTGGTGGCGTGCGTGCAGGCGGTGTAGCCGACCGAGGCCGCGGCATCGGCGACCTCCGGCGGCACGTTGAATACCGGATAGCCGGTGTAGGGACCGCCGCGTTTGGCGATCGGCGTCTCGAACTCGCACACGGCGATGTCGGACGCCTGGATGTATGGCTTCATGGTTTCGAACAGCGGCGTGAAATCGAACGCCGTGCCGTCGGTGGCGGCGGTGTTCGCACCGGCGAAATGCTTCCACAGGTTCGGATGGAACAGCAGGTCGCCGTTGACCAGCATGGAGATGCAGTCGGTGTCCGGGCAGTCGGGCGAATTGCCATGGTGCTCCACAACCGGTTCGGGTACGGCCTGCTTGTTGTCGAGATCGACCCGGGTCACCGTCGCGGCCTTGTCCGGTTTCGCGACGGGAGCGGCGGCCTGCATATGCCGCACGACCAGCCATCCGCCGCCGACGAGCACCGCCACGATGACCAGCACGACGACGAGCGCCCTGACGGGCGAATGCGATGCCGTCGTCCTGTGATGCCCTTTTCCCCGGATGTGCCCCATCGTACGCTCCTCGCTCATCTCGTCCTGATGGTTCTCAGTCTAACGCCCGTCAGCTACTGTCCAGTAAGCGGACACGACACGCGCGGGCGAATCTCCCCTACGACACAAGCACAGACGTGCGACACGCGCGGGAAACCGGCATATGCAATCACATTGCGGCGGCATCTTTCTTACTATGTGAACGATGACATCATCGTGTCACGGTAAACGAAGGGGGTAGAATGACTGCTTGGAGACGGACGGACAATGGCGTACCTCCGCCCCCCCTGCTTCGCTATAAGGGACGGTGCGCCTTGCCCGGATGGCCGGTCGCGCGGATTATGCACGACCGGCTTTCTCATATCATGACCACACAAATCCCAGCGAACATTCAGCTTTTCGTGGCTTACCGATTCCCTACCAGTCACACAGCATCGACCCACGCACCGGCGGCTCCAGCCTGCTGCCATAATACGGGCTGCAATAGTCGTTCTTGACGTCCCTCGAGAAAGACCCGGAAAAAGCAAAAAGCCCCGGGCAAACGTCCGGAGCCTAGTCGGCGGAGACAGAGGGATTCGAACCCTCGAGCCGCTAAACACGACTAACACCTTAGCAGGGTGCCCCTATCGGCCACTCAGGCATGTCTCCATGTTGCACATTGGCGCAACAACATGGCATCTTACCATCGTCCCCCGGACTTCAGCAACACGGTGTGCCGCACGCGGCGTCATACGGGGCCTGACGGCGGGTCAACGCGCCGGATTCGAGTCGCCCGTGAACGTGACGATCCCCGCGACGATCAGCAGCAACGCCAGCAATTTCGCGGCGCCCTGCACTCCGACAGGCCAGGCCACGCGCGGGCGGCAAAGAGATTGCGACGGCCGCTCCCCAACCGGTACGGCAAGGCCCGCTCCATCCCAGCCCGGCACGGTACGATAAGGGATATGAGCACCGCACCTAGACTGGCCGCCGCCAAACGCGATTGGGGGCATGACGAGACCGGCTGCACGGTGCTGCACATCGACATGGACGCCTTCTACGCCTCGCTGGAAGTGGCACGTCATCCCGAACTCAAAGGCAAGCCGGTGATCATCGGCACCGGGACGCGCTCGGTGGTGTCGGCGGCGAGCTATGAGGCACGGCGTTACGGCGTCAATTCGGCGATGGCGAGCGCCCGTGCCCGTCAGCTGTGCCCGGACGGCGTGTTCCTGCCGGTGGACATGCACTACTACCGGATGATGTCTCGGCGCATCGTCGAAGAGGTGTTCAGCCAGGTCACTGACCGGTTCGAGCAGGTTTCGGTGGATGAGGCGTATATGGACGTGTCGGGGGCGCTGCTCGCCTGGCAACGGCCGACCCGGATCGGCGCCTGGATACGACAGGAGGTCGCCTCGCGGTTCCATGTGACCTGTTCGGTGGGCGTCGCCGCGAACAAGCTGGTCGCGAAAATGGCGTCGACGAATGCGAAGCCTGATGGCATGCTGCTGATTCCCGTCGCCCGTCACGCCGAGTTCGTACAGATGATGCCGCTGCGGGGCATACCCGGCATCGGGCCTTCGCTGGAGCGGCGGCTGGCGGAGTGGGGCGTGAAGACCGTGGCCGACCTGGCGAAGATGAGCGAGCAGACGCTGGCCACGGCCATCGGCCCCCCCGCCCCCGGCCCCCGGCCCCGCGTTCCAT
>OAWX01001057.1_pt1 | contig 13419 bp, 10 predicted proteins | sample 1495571 | NCBI WGS metagenome assembly OAWX01 (sample SAMEA2580265, study PRJEB22360) | human gut metagenome | biome: human gut; feature: human-associated habitat; material: faeces | place: Denmark | collected 2008/2010 | reverse complement strand
CTGCTGCTGCTGCCGTCGCGGGAAACGGCAAAATTGACAGCGTTTCCGGAGCAACCATCACGACCAAGGGGTTCCGCGAAGCCATCGCTGACGCCATTAAGAACCACTCTGCCAAGAAGCAGTAACTGAGCCGCCCGCTCAAACGCATGGCTCCTTCGAGTGCCTTCGGGCCGCTTAGGCTCTCCGAAGGCACTCGCCATAGAAAACGCCGGCGAACAAAAGAATGGGGGCGCAAGTAATCCGAATGGTCAAATGACAATTGGACTTGAATCGATACAATGCAGTGATGCCGTCTGTTTCAACGATGCCTGCGAGAGCTGCGGGCATCCATTGCCAACGCAATCTTTATAGAAATACTGAGCGCCTGGCGCAGCCGCATATTGAAAAGAGTCTCTTTGACACTAACACCAAGGATTCACCCGCCATGCTGCTTGACCATATCCTGAAGCCTCGTGCAGTCGCCGTCGTCGGCGCCTCCACTCGTCCGCACACGATCGGCAACGATCTTCTGAAGCGCCTGCTCGAATACGGCTTCAAGGGACACATCTACCCGGTCAACCCCAAGGGCGGCGAGATCGAAGGACTTCGCGCTTATACGTCCGTCAACGAACTCCCCGACGACGTGGATCTGGCGGTCATCGTTGTCAACGCGAAGTTCGTGCTTTCCACCGTTGACGAATGCGCTGCCCGAGGCATCAAGGGGCTCGTCGTCATTTCCGCGGGCTTTAAGGAAACCGGCGGCGAAGGCCGCCAGCTCGAAGAAGCGCTCGCGGCCAAGGTCCGCGCCAACGGAATGCGCATGGTCGGTCCAAACTGCCTCGGCGTCGTCAACACCAACCCGAATGTGCGTCTTGATGCATGTTTTGCTGAAAGCCTCCCCGTTGCGGGCGATATCGGCTTTGTTTCGCAGTCGGGCGCATTGGGCGGCGGCATCCTCAACATTCTCAAGGACCTCAATGTCGGCTTCGCGCAGTTTATTTCGATCGGCAATCAGGCCGATGTGAACGCGGAAACGGCGCTTGAATACTGGGAAAACGATCCGGATGTGAAGCAGATTCTGCTTTACATGGAATCGATCCCTGATCCCGCGAACTTCCGTAAGCTCGCCACCCGCATCTCCAAGAAAAAGCCCATCGTTGCGCTCAAAGCCGGCCGTTCGGCCGCCGGTGCTTCAGCGGCCTCTTCGCACACGGGCTCCCTCGCCGGCGGCGACCGCGCAGCCGACGCGCTCTTAAAACAGTCCGGCGTCATCCGCGAAATGTCGCTCAAAGACCTCTTCTCCACCGCCAAAGTGTTCGCCAACTGCCCGATTCCGAAGGGCGACCGCGTGGCGATCGTCACCAATTCCGGCGGTCCCGGCATCATGGCGACCGATGCGGTCTGTGAATTCGGCATGCAGATGGCCCCGATCAGTGACGAAACAAAGGCGGAACTGCGTTCCTTCCTGCCTGCAGCCGCTTCGGTGAAAAATCCCGTCGACATGATCGCCTCTGCCCCGCTGGAACACTACCGCCGTACGGTCGAAACGGTTTTGGCCGACCCGAATGTCGACATGGTGATGGTGATTTACCTGCCGTTCCTTGGCCTCAAAGACATCGATGTTGCCCGCGAGCTGATGCGAATCCGCGCTGATCATCCTGAAAAGCCCATCGTCGGCGTCTTCATGACCAAGAGCGAATTCTTCCAGCAGCTCTCCGAAATGAAGGTCACCGTACCCTTCTATATGTATTCGGAAGAAGCTGCAGAAGCTTTCTGCCGCCTCAACCAGCAGCGCCTCTGGCAGGCTCGTCCGGAAGGCGTGGTGCCGCAGCGCCCGATGGACGAAGATCGTGCGCTCTCGATCTTCAAAGCAGCCGCCGCTGAGGGCCGCCGCGAACTCACAACGCGCGAATCCCTCGAAGTACTTGACGCCTGCGGCGTGCGCACCTGCCGCAGCGGCATGGCTCACAGCGAAGCAGAAGCCGTTGAGCTCGCCGCCCGCGTGGGCTACCCAATAGTCATGAAAATGACGTCCAAATCCACCTCGCACAAGACGGATGTGGGCGGGGTGCGTGTCGGCATTGCCGACGAAGCACAGCTGCGCGCCGAATATCAGGATCTGCTTGCCAAGCTCGAGGCCAAGGGGCTGCTTGAAGGTCTTGAAGGCGTCATCATTCAGGAAATGGTCAAGAGCAAGCGCGAACTTGTCACCGGCATCGCCACCGATCCTCAAATGGGTCCGATGATTATGTTCGGTCTCGGCGGCGTCTTTGTTGAAGTCCTTAAGGATGTCGCTTTCCGCATCGCGCCGCTCACCGACATTGATGCTCAGGAACTCATCCGCTCCGTCAAAGCGGTGAAGCTCCTTGAAGGCGCCCGCGGCATGATCCCTGCACAGATGGACAAGGTCGAAGACACCCTGCTGCGCATTTCGCAGCTCGCCGATCAGCATCGCTTCGTGAAGGAGCTTGACATCAACCCGCTGATGGTGAGCGATAAGGACGGCGAACCCATCGCTGTTGATGCCCGCATCGCTATCGACGTGGATGCCGTAAAAGCCCTTTGATACTCACGTCTTAGCAACTCTGTCAAGCCTCTTTCTGAGATTTGAAAACATACAGCCTGAAGCAATCCTTTGCTTCAGGCTGCTCTTTAATGACCGCGAGCACTGCATTATGCTGAGGGAAGTTCGTGCCACGGTTTCGGCAGCACGCAGCCAGTCCAAGAAGTCACATGGATTCCAAAAATGCTTGATCTTCAGCGCTACGCCTTCTACGACGCCAAACGAACCATGCGTTTGACGCTCGAGCCGGTTTCCATCCTCGAAATGCTTCAGGATCTGCCGGGCGAATTGCTTTTCTCAGCACCGCTTCCTGCTGCCAGACTGGGTGTTCCCTGCGCATCGCCTGACGTTATGCATGCGCGTGCTGCGGAATTTGCCCAATTCGATGAAGAAACGGCTTTTCGCCTATGGTTCAATCCCGAACCGTCGGCCGACGGCAGAAGCGCTGAAGACGTCCGCCGGCCGGCAGAGCCGTTTACGTATCCGCTCCCGACGCACTGCCGGAGATGAACGGAGCGCCGGACTTCGGCATCGCCAGCGCGGGCTTTCTCATCGGCAGTACGCTCGAAATGCTTCAATGGGTTCAAAATCTCACCGGTGCGGAAACCCCTGACGAACAGCGCTCAGAGCTTTCCAAAATGCTTTCTGCAGCTTGCGAAACACCACATGCCGCCATTCTCACGGAACTGTCGAGCGGCACGGAACTGATGCGCTGGCCCGTGCAGTGCGGCAATCCCATTCGAGCACTTTCTCAAGCCGCCGCACAGTGGCCGGAAGTCAAGTTTGCCGAAGACGACTTCGAATTCTCCTTGAAGCCGGATCTCATCCACGACCTGGGATGAGGATAAGCAAATTTGAGAAGACGGCTCTCCGGGCACAAAAAAACTCTGAAAAATCCCTCGATCCCTCAGAGCCTCGATGTACGCCATGCTCCGCCCCGCAGTCCGCTGAGGCGAAGCATGTTTTTCACCCGTTTATTGACGCGACTTAATGACGTCTGCAATCGCCTTGGCAGCAACGGAAACATTGCGCAGATTCAGTCCCGCAATGCAGATGCGGCCGTTGCGAACGCCGTAGACGGCATGCTCTTCACGAAGCACATCCATTTCTTCCGGCGCAAGACCCGTGAAGGAGAACATGCCCTTTTGCTTGACGGCAAAGCTCATATCCACGCCTTCTGCCTTGCCGGCCTCAAAGAGCGCCGTGCGCATCGCATGAATGCGGGCGCGCATGCCGTCAACTTCCTTGCGCCAGGCCGCTTCGAGCGCCGGGTCGGCGAGAACTTCGGCAACAATCTGACCGCCGTGGCAAGGCGGGTTGGAATATTCCTGACGAACGATGCGCTTGAGGATTGAAAGCACCACTGCCGTGGATTCCTGAGTGCCGCAGTAGATATGCAGCGCGCCCACGCGTTCGCCGTAGAGTCCGAAATTCTTCGAGCACGACGTTGCGGCCATGAAGGTGAGGCCAAGCTCAGCGAAGAGACGAATGGCATAAGCATCTTCCTCAATGCCGTCGCCAAAGCCTTGATATGCCATGTCAATCAAGGGAAGGAGATCCTTTTCCGCCACGACCTGAGCAACCTCACGCCATTCCTCATGGGTAAGATCAAGCCCGGTCGGATTGTGGCAGCAGCCATGGAGGAGCACCAGCGTCTTGGGCGGAAGTACCTTGAGCGCCTTGATCATGGCATCAAAATCCACTGCCGAGCGGTCAGCCGAAAGGTACGGATACTTGCCGACAGAGAGACCGTCAGCCTTGAAAATCGCAATGTGATTGCCCCAGGTCGGATCCGATACGACGGATTCCTGGATGCCCAGGAACTGATGCGCAAACGCGGCGCCCAGCTGCAGTGCGCCGGTGCCGCCCAGCGTCTGGACAGTGGCAATCGTGCCGGCGGCAACTGCCGGATGATCCTTGCCGAAAACGAGCTTCTGCACGGCTTGACAATAGGCGGGGAGCCCCGACATCGGCATGTAAGTACGCGGCTGATGACGGTTCGTCATTCGGCGTTCGGCCTCTTCGACCACCTCAAGGAGCGGCACCTTGCCCGCTTCGTTCAGATACACGCCGACGCCGAGATTGACCTTATTGGGACGCTCATCGGCCTGATAGAGACTGACGAGACCGAGAATGGGATCGTCCGGCATGGGGGCGAGAGCGGCAATATCGTTCTTAAGCATTTGATGCGTCCTTGCAAAAAACAAAAGAGAGCGGAGAGGACAGTGCGGCGGCACCCTGCCGTCAACTGTGCGAATGGATTGGAACATTATGAATAAAGCGCATGCGCTTTGGCGAACTGCGGCAGAGTCCGCCGCTCTGCTGAGCGCAATTTGCGCCCTGCCCTTTGATGCTGTGCCGACCCGCCTCGGGTAGATTGCTTATGAATACTTCGTCGATCGTCCTACACTGCTCAAATCCGATACGATGTTTTTGAGAATAATTCTCAATTAAAATATTTCTCGTTTTTTTCTTTAAGCAGACAAGTACGATGGATGGAGAACTCCTGGCCGTTCTGAAGTGGACCGCTGTCTATACAGGATTTACATTTCTGTGTACCGCCGCAGGCGCCGCAGCTGTATTTTTTCTCAAGCCTGATGCCAAGACTGAACTGGCTGAAACGCTTTCGCTCGGCTTTGCTGCCGGCATCATGACCGCTGCCTCTGTCTGGAGTCTGATCATACCAGCTCAGGAAATGGCGCAGAAACAAGGGGATACGCCGTGGCTGATAGCCTCCTTAGGGATTGCTGCGGGCGCGGGTTTTCTCAAACTCCTTGATGCCGTGCTGCCGCATCTTCACCCCGGCGCTTCGAAACCCGAAGGGCCTAAAACAAAGATGCACCGTGCGATGCTTCTTTTTCTGGCTATCACGCTGCACAATATCCCCGAAGGCGGATCGGTCGGTCTGACTGCGGGGCTTGCGGCCATTGCCGGCGATTCCGCTTCACTTTCAGCGGCTTTCGCTCTGGCCTTGGGCATTGGCATCCAGAACATCCCCGAAGGCGCCGCAGTATCACTGCCGCTTGCCGGACAAGGCGTATCGCGCTGGCGGGCTTTTTGGTTCGGCACGGGTTCAGGCGCTGTTGAGCCGCTTTTCGGCATTCTCGCGGCCCTTGCCATTCCGCTCTTTCTCCCGGTGATGCCCTTCATGCTTGCTTTTGCCGCCGGCGCCATGCTTTACGTGGTGGTCGAAGAGCTCATCCCTGCCGCCCATTTGTCTCAGCACTCTGACGCCGGCACGCTTTGCTTCATTTTCGGCTTTGTCATCATGATGGCGCTCGACACCGCATTAGGCTAAAGCGACTTTTTATGTCGTTATACAAAAAGATTTAAAATAAGGCATTTTCAAAATAGTACAAATACGGTAGCGCTCGAAAGCCAAGAAGGATCATAATCAAATCAAGAAAGAAGACTGTAATCATTCGTCTTCCAAAGGACGCTGACCATCAGTCTTCCAGCACGGCGCCGCGGATAAGTCCCCCGCTGAGCGCTCCGGAGCCACCCATAATGAAGGAGTGTTCCATGCGCATTCTCGTACCGGTTGACGGCAGTATTCCCAGCCGCAGTGTTTTACAGTTTGTTTCCGACCGCGCCAAGCAAATGCCGGTTATGCCAGTTGTTCAGCTCCTCACGGTTGAGCCGCCGGTTCCTTCAAGCGGCATCGGCACGATGATGGAGCTCGAGGCAGTGCGTTCGGCGTTTGCCGCCGAAGGCGAACGAGTGCTTGAATCTCTGCTTCCGATCGCAGGCGGCATTCCGCTTTACCGTGCCGTTGTCTACGGGCGCCCTGGAGAGGAGATTGCCAATGCCAGCGACACCTTCTGCGCCGACTTAATCGCCATGGGTACGCACGGCCGCAGGGGCGTCTCCCGTCTTTTTATTGGTTCAACATCGCACTCGGTGCTCGCACTTGTCGAACGCCCGCTCCTATTCATTAAAGGAACGCAATATCCCGAACCGACAGAAAACCTGCATATCACACTGGCTGTCGACGGCTCCAAATTCGGCAGTGCCGCAGCGAAATTTATCGTTCGCTCGCGCGACTTCTTTGGTCCCTGCCCAACGGTTGATGTCGTGAGCGTGCTCCCCGATATGGAACGCTGGCTCACCAACCACTCCGTCGGTTTCGAATCCATAGTTGTAAAAACCCGAGATCGCTGGAACGAAGAAGCTGATGCGCTCTGGAAAGAAGCTGTCGCTGTGCCGCTTGAAATACTCTCGCGCGCCGGCATTAATGCCCGCGGCGTCAAATATTTCGGCAAACCTGCGCAAACAATTGCGGAGCATGCTCGAAAGACCGGCGGCATTGTTGTCATCGGCAGCCATGGCCGCGGAAACTTCCTGCAGGCTGTGCTCGGCTCCACGGCTTCAAAGCTCTGCGCTGTCGTTGATCAGCCGCTTCTCATTGTGAGGATGCCGTCAGGTGCGCTTGACCCCAAAGCAGAGAATGATGACCTTCCCATGACGCCGGAAACGGACTGGGACACCTGTGCGGAGCCCTCCGAACCTTCGGCGGCGTCACATCATGGTGAAACACCCAATCAACACTGATAGACACGAAAGAGGAGCGACGAAGATCGGTCGGAAGCTCCCGGTGCTGATACTGTCAATAAGAGATAGTGAAGCTTTAAAGAAACAAAGCTTCTCAAAGGAGTGAAAATGAGGATTCTGATTCCTGTAGACGGAAGCACATGCAGCCGCGCAGCTGTTCGCTTTATTGGCGCCCGCTCGAAGTTCATGGGCGAAAAACCTGACGTAACGCTGCTCAATGTGCAGCAGAACATTCCGGGAACGGTGATTGAGCATTTCAGTCTGGAAGCCGTCCGGTCCGTTTATGAAGCTGAAGGCAAGGCGATTGTTGAGAAACTCGCGCCTGAAATCGAGGCCTACGGCATTGAACCGCATATGGCAGTGCGTATTGACGACTGCGGACCAGCTGTCGCCAAAATCGCAGTCGACGACAATATTGACCTGATTACCATGGGGTCTCGCGGTCTTTCCCCCGTTAAGAGCTTCTTCTTGGGTTCTGTTTCCCGCAGCGTGCTAGAGCACACGACAACGCCCGTACTGCTCGTGCGCGAAAAAGAGCTCCCCGAACGCGAGAACCTTCGCCTGCTGCTCGCCGTCGACGGCTCGGATTACGGTGAATCGGCCGCAGCCTTTATTGCCGACCACCCCGGTCTTTTTGGTCCGAATCCCACTATTGACGTGATCTTTGTGGCGCCCGACTACACCAAGATGGCGCTCGCGGAAGTCGACAGTGTGACGCCCGCGCCTACGCTGAAGTTCTTTGAAAAAGAGAACCAGCTGGCTTGGGAAAATGCCGTGACGCCGGTGCTTGCCACGCTTCGCGATGCGGGGTTCGACGCCAAGGCCGTTAAGCGCACGGGCGATGCGGCTGAAGCGATTGCCGCCTATGCCGGCGAAAACGCGGACCTCATCGTCATGGGTTCGCACGGCTGGGGTAAGTTCAAATCTGCAGTGCTCGGTTCAACCGCCGCTAAAGTCGGTGCCGCAACTGAACTGCCGATCCTCATTATCCGTTCAGACAAAGACGAACTTCTTGTTTGAGCGTCAAGTTTTCAAACTCAAAGGACATGCCACATGCGCATTCTTGTTCCCGTTGATGAAAGTCTGCACAGCCGCCGCGTGATCGAATTTATTTCGCACCGCGAAACGCTTCTTGGCACCACGCCGGAAATTGAACTTGTGAACGTGCAGTACTCAGTGCCGGAAACGATCATCCATCTTTTCGGCATGGAGGCGGTCAAACAGTACTACCTCGAAGCCGGGAAGAAGGTTTTTGATGAGCTCGGCCCGGAGACTCTCCGCCGCCGCGGCGTCACCGAACGCGTCCTTTACGGCGATATCGGCAAGACGCTTGCCGAAGAAGCAGAGGTCTTTAAGGCCGATCTTATCGTGATGGGCACCCGAGGCCTCAATCCCGTCAAGGGACTGCTTCTTGGCTCGGTCTCCAACGACCTCCTTGCCCGCACAAAGGTGCCGATGCTCCTTTTGCGCGACAAGACGCCGCCCTTGATGGACAAGCTCCGTGTCGGCATTTTCGTCGACGGCTCCGACTACGGCGCTGCTGCCGCAGACTTTGTGCTGCGAAACCGTGAACTCTTTGGTGCAAAATCGGAATTTACCGTGGTGCATGCCTCCGCGCCGATTCCAGACCCCGTCGCGCCTAATCCGGTTTCGCCGCATATGCCTACGCTCACGCGACAAGAACGTGAAGCGGAGCAGCGCCGTGTCTTTGCTGACGCCGTAAAGCCGGTAATTGAACCCTTTGAGGCTGCCGGCCTTGCCGTGAAGGCTGAACTCGTCGTGGGGGACGCCGACCATGCCTTGGCCGACTATGCCAACAAGAATCTTGACATCGTGGTAATGGGCAGCCACGGCTACGGCAACTTTAAAGCGGCCGTTCTCGGTTCGACCGCCATGCATGTTGCTGCCCTGACGGAAGCGCCTGTTCTGGTTATTCGCAAGGATTAATTCTTAGAAAGCGATTCCATTACGCAGATCGGAGCCGTCATGGCCCGATCTGCTTTTTTTATAAGAAGTCCTCAGTCTCTTTTCACCCCGAAAAGTTATGCTCGGGCTCGCCCCAAAAAACTAAGCGCGCCTAACGGCATCTGCCGGTCAGGCGCGCTTTTGGCGTCAAGCGATTTCCTTTCGCTTAAAAAAGATTAGAAGGCATAAAGAACGCTGATGCTCCCCGCGGCACCGCGGCGATCGCCAACGTAGCCTTTAACGCCGATATCTGCCGTCCACGGACTTGCTGCCGACGGCTTCACGGAGAGCCCCAACTCGAGAATGCCGGTATTGCCTGATAGCGAAGGCACATCCAGAGCTGCAGCTGAACCGCCGAAAAGAATGTCGGCCTCTGCATCACCGTCAAAGACATGTTCGTATGCTGCGCCGACCTTCCACGAAGTCGTTTCAGAGAAGTCGCCCGTCAGACGGCCGCCGATACGCAGTGGATGCGTTGTGGCTGAACTCATCGAGAGCGTTTCGCCGTAACCCGTGCCGAGATCGGTGTCATCGTTGTCGAGATAGGTGACCGTATAGCGGCCATAGAGGTCAAGCTGAACCGGATCGAGTTTGAACACATATCCGCCGCCGAGATGTGCGGAAGCATAGAAAGCATCAGACTCAAAATGCGCTGAAGCGTTCCCGAACGCACCGTCAAAATCGGTCGAAGCGGAACCCGCCCGCACGGAACCTTCAAGATAGAAGGGCGTCGAGAAGTCATAGCGCAGGGCCGCGCCGACGCCATAGTAATCATGGTCGGCATCGCCTCGCGCACCGTTAACATGAGAGTCAGAAGACGCCCAGCCGGCTTCCACAAAACCAGCAATCAAAGCGCCGCCCACTCGGCCTGCCGCACCGGCAGCCAAGGAAGTGCCGCGCAGGTCAACATGAGAACCGGTTTCATAGCGAGACTTTCCGCCGTGAATCGCACCGAAGGCCGTAAAGCCGGGGGCGCCCTGAGCAGCGCGAACTGCTGCATTGAGACCTTCGTCGGCAATGAACTCTGCACCCTGATTCACAAACGCCACGGAGCCCAGGAAGGCTTCGGAAAGCGTCTTGGAATTGGTGTTGGCTTCACCCTTGCCGCTGATTGTTGATTCACCGATCTGAAGGCCGCCGGAGGAGATGCCCATGCCGTCACCCGTACCAGCTCCGACGTTGTAGGTAAAGTCGCCAGTCGGCGTTTCAACAACTACAACGATTTCTTTATCGGTCTTCACGGAACCATCAATCAGCGTCTGACCGGCTTTGGCTTTCGCACGAATGCTCTTTGCAGCACTCAAATCGATGGTTCCCTTACCGTCACCAATGGTAAGCACTGGGTCGTTCTGGTCGTCGGCAGCATTGAAGGTATAAGACTGAGCGGTTCCAGTCACATTGCCAACAGAGTTGACACCGTTGAAAACAATGGATGTTTCGTCAGAACCTTTGAAATTCAATTCACCGGAAACTGTTGTGTCCGTTAAAGAAGCGCTGCTCGTGCCGACCGTACTGTTAGCGCCGGAACCGCCTGTGTACACAGACCCCGACACCTTGGTTGCCGTGATCTGCAGCAGGGCGGATTCGACAGACGAACTCTTTGCATTAGCGGAAGCAACACCGCCAGCGTAGACATTCACTTCCTTGCCGGATGATCCCAATTCGGCATTTGAAATAGTGAGAGAGGCGCTCTTGACGGCCGTTTCAGAACCGCTCCCGTAGGCATAACCGCCGCCAACAACGTTGTCATTAATAGTTGCACCGTCGATCACAACTGACGAAGCATCGGAAGTGGATGTTAATGTGGTTGTCTCACTGTTTTTCTTATTCCAGGATACGCCGCCGCCAACGACTGCCGCTGAAATATTGACCTCGTCTCCAGCCGCAAGATACGTTATGGCTTCTACCGTACTGTCTCCCGAGATGGAAACTGCGGATGAACCGACAGCGGATGTGGAAACAAATTTCCCCGTCGTGTCATAGGCGTAGCTAAGACCGCCGCCGATAACACCATGGACAGTTCCGCCCGTCATTTGGATTGACGCCTGTCCCTCAACATCGGCTGCCATGGTGCCGGAAGCGCCTTGCCCGATCTTGGAATGTCCGCCGCCGATCACAACGCCCTCGACGGTTCCGCCGGAAATTGTGACGGATGCATCACCGGTGACGGTATTGGATATCGTCCCTTGCAATCCGTTTACTTTGCCGCCGCCGATCACATTACCTTTGACAGTCCCATTTTGGATAGTGACGGAAGTGCTTTCAACAGTTACGCTAGCGGTGTTCGTAACCTTCGAATCACGCTGCCGAACATAACTGCCGCCAATGACTTCGTCACCCAACGTCGCATTCTCAGCATCTACGAATACCGAACTTGTTCCGCTGATACTCGAACTTGATGACTCACCATCAAGCTTCAAATGCAGCAAACTGCCGCCAATGACGGATTCACTAGTCTCAATCTTCTCAGAACCCGTGATGGAGACAGAAGTACTGCCGTTGATCTTACTTGAAGCGGCGTTTTCGTCAGATCCGCCGAATCCCAAGAGATCCCCGCCGACTACGCGCCCCTTAATGTCAATAACCTTTTTAGCCTCAATGGTGACTGAAGAGCCTGAAGACTCCGTCGATGATTTTTGCCCTAGAGCAGCACTGCCGCCGAAGACGCCGAAATCGTAGTTTTTAGGGTTTTCAGGATCGGAAGACTGAAAGGTCCCACCTTCAATCAGAAGAGAACTGACGCCGGTCTTAATCGAAAGGTCCGGCTTGGTGGAATCCGACTCTGCTTGTTTTTCACCATAGTTATCTGCAACACTGCCGCCAAAAACCGCTCCGGTAAAAGTGCCGCCGGAAATACTAAGGGAAATATTCCCTGTTTCTGCAGTAGTTGAAGCTGGCGTGCCTCCGCCTGCACCTGTGGATTTCACATACGATCCACCGACCACACTGATCTTGTCTTTATTTCCCCAACTCATAGCACTGCCAGTGACGGTTCCTCCTGAAATCACTGCCGTCACATCCCCTGTAGTCAGGTTGGTGTTGTCCGAATTGTTGGCCTTGCTGCCGCCAATAAAATAGGTGACGGAGCCTTCCCCCGACAGAGTGACGTGAGTGTTGCCAATCTTAAGGTCGTAGTCACCGGCCGTAGGCTGCTTGATGTGATTGCCGCCAATCAATTCATCAAATGTTCCTCCCGTGAGTGTGATATTAGTGTTGCTCGCACTATGGTCAAGATCGTTTTTTTCAGTATTTTTGTCATAATGCCCCCCGCCAATCAGTTTCATCTCGGAATTTGGGCTAAGGTCCCCTTTCCCATCAACTGTAATTGGCTGCCCTTCTACGGCGTGTTCAGAAGCCCCTACAAATCCAGGTCCCATTGCCAATGCTGTCAACGAGGCAGCAATAATCGTTTTCTTCATCAAGCTCTCCAGTGAAAACAAGGGTTGCAGTCTTTTTTCCCCCCCCCCCCTTCTTCTGTCAAGCGTCTTGGTTTTCTGATGAACTCGGGCGTACTCCCGGACGATAAAAAAGAGCTTTCCAGCAATGAAGCAAAACTCATTATGATTGATGTTCCGTGAACATCAACTGTTTGATTATCCGCAAAATTTGATTGAATTACCGTAATCAAATGAAAACTATTGGCATTGCCTCTGCGCAATGGCTGTTGTTGAGCGGATCTGTCTTTAAGGGTCCGTTAGGTATACGCAAACAAGTGGTTGTATACGCTTGAAGCTGTATGATTCATCTTCGTATAACCATTGAGCTCAGACTACGTAACTTCTCTCACTTTTCCAAAATTAATCATGAAAAAAGCACTAATCGCCATAACTGCATTGACTGCATCCGCTCTGATCGCCGGCTGTGCCAACGTCCCCCGGGAAGCTCATCGCATCAATTTGATCACGCTCGATGAAGCAGAGGCCAACCACTGCAAGAGCCTCGGCTGGGTTGGATCGGTTTCTGTTCTCCTCATCAACGGCAAAGCCCGCAACACGGCCGTCATTCTGAAGAAAGCAGTCAAGATGCCCGGCGCGACGCACATTGCCTACACCAAAGGCGAGGCCGGCTATGCAACGACTCGCGCTCAGGTACTGAGCTGCCCGAATCCCAACTTGAAAACAAAAGATCCGGAAACGATGGCTTATCAGCGCGAATACCTCGAGCACGACTAACGCTGGAATCAATCTGCTCGACCGCTTTCGCGATTCATCAGCTCTTTCGGGCCTGAGTACGATTTAAAACCATCCGCCCGCTGATTTTCTTCAAATCAACGGGCGGATTTTTGTGCAGTTCAGCCTTTGCAATAAAAAGTGAATTCCGGAGACGAGCTCAGTTTGAAAGTGGTCTCCGGCAGAGAGACA
>OAWX01001043.1_pt1 | contig 13546 bp, 10 predicted proteins | sample 1495571 | NCBI WGS metagenome assembly OAWX01 (sample SAMEA2580265, study PRJEB22360) | human gut metagenome | biome: human gut; feature: human-associated habitat; material: faeces | place: Denmark | collected 2008/2010 | reverse complement strand
TGTCTCCCGGGCGACGATCATGTTCCTTGCCTCGGGTGGTAGGCACGATGCAGAATGTGCAGGTGTTGTTGCATCCGACGGAGATGGCCACCCAGCTTGAAACCTTCGACGCACGGTCGGTGGGAAGCTGGCTTGGGAAGTAATTGAGTTCCTCTTTGACCTTGACCTGGGCGTGACCTTCGATACGTGCCTGATCGAGCAGCTGCGGCAGTGAACCAATGTTCTTCGTACCGAACACGGCGTCGACCCATGGCGCTTTTTTTGCGATTTTCTCACGGTCGAGCTGCGCCATACAGCCGCCGACGGCAATCTGCAGGTTCGGGCGCTGGCGCTTCCTTTCGGCCCACAGGCCGATGGTGCCGTACATGCGCTCCGCCGCGTTTTCTCGCACCGCGCACGTGTTCATGACGATGAGATCCACGTCATGGTCGAGGTATTGCTCTTCGGTGGCGGGCACGTAGCCGTCCGCTTCAAGCACGCCTGAGATACGTTCGGAATCATGCACGTTCATCTGGCATCCGAGGGTGTGCACATAGAACACGCCTTTGCCTCGCGTGGCGGTGTCTCCCGTGGTGGGTTCCGCAAGTTTCGAGGCGCGCTCCGCCTCGGTCATCATGTCTTCGTTCATAATGTTCCATGCTATCGGCAGGGATTCCCAGCACGCGCCGTACTATGCGTGGCATGTTGAAAGATTGAAGGGATAACGTTTTTTCAGCGCTTTTTCAGTTTTCCACGCCCCTTTTGGGTACACTATGGAACCGTGATACTTGATAGACAAAGCCGCATCAATACCAGTGAACTGCAGGCGCGATTGAAATCGGTAAGTTTCGACGACGGTCCGTTGCCATCCGATCAGATCACTGAATTCATCGATCAAATGCAGGTGTACGAAGGTGCGATGTATGAGATTAGCACCAAGTTGGAGATTCTTGATTCCGAATTCCAAGTGCGTTTCTCCCATAACCCCATCCATCATATGGAACGCAGGTTGAAGTCCGTCAATTCCATTCTCGGCAAGTTGAAACGTAAGGAGCTGCCGCTGACAGTGGAGTCGGTCAAAGACAATCTGTTTGACGTGGCCGGCATTCGTGTGATTTGCAATTATCGCGATGACGTGTATTCAGTATCGAATTATCTGTCTGCCCAGAACGATATTCAGGTGTTGCGCGTGAAGGATTACATCAAGAATCCGAAGCAGAATGGTTACCGTTCGCTGCATGTGATTTACGCGGTACCTGTTTTTCTGTCTTCCGGACCGCATTACACGCCTGTGGAAGTGCAGTTCCGCACTATCGCCATGGATTATTGGGCGAGTTTGGAGCACGCGCTGCGCTATAAGACGGATCTGCCTGACACAAAGCTGTCGGAGCATTCGCAAACGCTGCTTGATTGCGCGAGGAGTCTGCAGAATATCGAAACGCAGATGCAAAACATCCACCGCGACATTAATGGCGCGCCTCAGGTTGGCGAGGCTCCTAAGGCCGATTGACGTCCACCTGCCTGCATTTGACCGCGTGCAGAAGCTGATCGATGGGCAGCTGGGCGAGTATGGTGCCCGCGAAGATGAGCGCGCAGCCGATGTAGGCTCGGGTGGTCATGATCTCGCCAAGCAGGAGTGCGCCGCCGACCGCGGAGAAGAACGATTCGAGCGACATGATCACGGACGCTCTGGTCGGAGGCACAAGTCGTTGCCCTATAACCTGAAGCGTATAGGCTACGCCAGCGGAGCAGACGCCCGTATAGACGATGGCGATCCAGCTTTGCGCGGCACCGGCCCAGTCGATGGATCCTTCGATGATAGAGCCAATCCAGCTGAGAATCGCGGTGGTGGTGATCTGCCCGAATGAAAGCAGGATGGGGTCCATGCCTCGCCCGAAGGTGTCTATGACGAGGATATGCCCTGCGAAGAGGACCGCGGTGAACAGCAGCACCATGTCCGCCAGGGTGATAGATCCGAATCCATCGGTGACGCACAGTAGGTAGAAGCCGATAACGGAGATGGCGACGCTGATGATGACGCTGAGGTGCACTCGTCGACGCAGTATGACGAAGGCAAGCAGCGGAGTCATAACGATGTATAGCGCGGTGATGAAGCCGGATCGTCCCGCCGACCCAGAGTAAAGAATGCCGTATTGTTGGACGGTACTTGCGGTGAAAAGCACGATTCCGCAGGTGATGCTGACCACGATGGGATTGCCGGTCCATTTCGGCATGGCAACGATTGCGCCGTTGCCGAGGGTGATGGACGGTTTTCCTTGGGTTTCACGGCGTTTACGCTCTTGTTCCGCTATGGTGTTGCGGCGAAACCAAAGCAACGGTATCAACGAGATGGACCCAAGGGTGAATCGGGTAGCTCCGAAGAACAGCGGTGTTGTGGAGTCCATGCCTTGCACTTGCGACACGAATGCGAATCCCCAAATGAGGGCCGCCAGTACGAGGCACGCCATTCCGCCAATCTCTTTTCTTTGCATGAGCACCCACCGTAAAGCATGTCTTTTACCAACGGATAAAGCCTGACCACATTCTGGTCAGGCTTTATCCGTTACGTCGACTGAGGAACAATGCCGGGAACGCTCCGTCATTTGGATTTCAGTCGCGATTGCCAAGGAGCTGGAGAATATACATGAACATGTTCACGAAATCCAAATACAGATTCAGCGCGCAAAGGATGGAAACCTTCTTGATCATTTCGGGTCCTTGGGCGGAATACTGTTCAAGCATGGCGCGGGTGGCTTGGGCGTCGTAGACGGTCATACCAGCGAAAAGCAGGAGGCCGATGGCGGAGACGATCATGAGGGTGGTGTTGCCGGGAGCGAAAATCATGAGAATCACTTCGGCGAAGATAAGCACGATGAGGCCGACGAAAAGGATGGGGCCGGCCTTGAGCATATTGATCTTGGTGGTGCGTCCGAACATGGTGAGCGCAAAGAAGAAGCCGGCACACAATGCGAGGGAAATGCCGATGGTACCAAGATCGTAGGCCATGAAGATGGTGCTAAGGGTGAAGCCCATGAGCGCCGCATACACGTAGAACATGACGTATGCGGTGGAGACCTTCATTTTATGGATGCGCGCACCAAGGTATATGGCAAGCACGATTTCAATGACGGCGGGGGCAAAGATGCCGATGATGCCCGTGGTTTGGATGAGTGCCAGGTACGCGCCGCTCATTTGGGTGATAATGGCGACCACGGCGGTGACGATCAAACCGAGGGTCATGTGCGTGTATGCGCTGTTGACGGAACTGCGTTCGGCCTGCTCGTAGGAATAGTTGGCCTGCACGTTGACTGCGGCGGTACCGTTGGGCGCGTAGGCATATTGCGGCTGCGCATTGTACTGGTTGTACTGTTGGTTGTACTGGTATTGATTGTTGAAGCCGTTATTCTGGGTGTTGTTGCCCTGGGGCTGCTGACCGAATGCCATAATCGCTCCTTTTTGCTCGATTGCGCATCACGATACGGCATTTTCCTGACGATTTCATGAATATTGGCTTAATCTCGTATTTTCTTCAAAGCCTGCATAGGTTTTGCATTCGACACGGGGAGTGCGCCGAACGCGAAAGACTGGGATCGAAATGAAGCTCAGCACCAAACCGAGCGCGCCGACCTGCCGCCACGACTATGACATCACACACTCGTACACTTGAACACAGAGCAACGCAACGAGGGGAACGCCATGTCAATCAACGCAACGGAAAAACCATTAGGCAAGATTTTCACTTCGGATTACCGATTCGTCATCCCATCATTCCAACGCGCGTACACCTGGCAAACGGAAAACATCTCGCAACTGGTCACCGATCTGCAGGATGCATGTCACAATCCAGGCACACCGTATTTCCTCGGATCGCTAATCCTCGTCCGTGATGGACAAACCAAATACCAGGTCATCGACGGACAACAACGCCTCATCTCACTTTCCATCATCATTTCCGTACTACGCGAACTGGAAGACGACCCCGAACTCATCGAAAGCCTCAACGACCTCATCGTCGAACCAGGAGACAAACTACGCGGCATCAAAGCCGAGCCACGCCTCAAATTACGCGAACGCGACACCAATTTCTTCCGCATGTACGTACAGGAAGGTGATCTGGAGGGACTGTTCGACCTGCGCGACAACGACATCGAATCGCACGCGCAACGCAACATCGCCATCAACACCAGACAAGTATTCGACGAACTCGCGAAAATGCCAGCCCAAGACCGCCGCGCATTTGCCTCATATCTCGTCAACGAAGTCACCCTCGTCATCGTAACCACCAACGACCTCGCCGGCGCGCACCGCATCTTCGACGTCATGAACATGCGCGGAGTACCCCTCACCGCATCCGACGTATTCAAAGCAAGAACCATTGCAGAAATCTCCCCAGCCGCACGCAACGCCTACGCCTCCCGCTGGGACGACATCATGGACCCGCTCGGCGATGACGCACAAACACTTGAAGCGTTCTTCAGCGACATCCACCTCATCATCTCGCATAAAGCCGTCTGCACGCAACTGCTTGAGGAATTCCACAAAGACGTGCTCAAACCATACGCCAAGAAACAGAACGTCATCTCCTTCATCGACGATCTGCTAGCCCCCTACGCTAACGCCTGGCGCATCATCGACCACCCGACCGACGCCAACCTGCCAGATGACATCATCGGCCAACTCGTCGCACTCAACGACTATCAGACCACCGACTGGAAACCGGTGGCCATGTGGGCGCTCGTCAACTCCATCCGCAACCTCGGCAACCCCGGCACACGCATATTCTCCACTCCAGGCACACACGCGCCAACAGCCACACGCACCTCGAAAAAAGACCTCGAAAAACCACAGCTGCACGACCTCGAACGACTCCACGACGTACTCGTGGCCCTGGAACGCGCAACCGGCGTAGATAGTCTCAACAGACAAACCCCACTCAGCCGCCGCACACGCTCAGCCAGCACCATCCGCGACCTCGACAAAAACCACACCATCCAACAAATCCGAGGACTGCTCATCACCGACGAAGACCGTCGCAGCGCGCTCGCCCACCTGCGTGGCGAGTTGCAGACCAGTCCCGCCATGAGGAAACTGCTGCTGGTGCGTGCCAACGAGCAGCGGGCCGGGCATCGTATCATCCGTCCACGTAGCCTCAATGCTTTGCCGATCATGCCGGAGCAGGTGGCTTCCGATTCATCGTTCGCCACATGGCCTGAAGCGACGCGCGACCATTGGGCCAACCGCATCGGCAATCTTGCGCTCAGCCAAGCCAACGACAAGCAGATCGCAGAATTGGTCTCTTATGAGGACCGTCGTGACCGCATGCTGCTGTCGCCGAGTTCCAAACGATTCCCGCTCACCGCGGAGCTGGCCGACATCGCGGACTGCACGCCCCAAACCTTGCAGTATCGACAGGATGAGACCGTTCGTCTGATCGCCGACTATTGGAATATCCGCTATGATGCCGAACGCAATGATCTGTCCACGCTCAGCGAGGAATCGTTGAGCGTTAAGGATACGTCCACCTCGCCGACGTCCAAACGTGTGTCCATCGCGCAGGTGCTTGAGGCAGGTCTGCTTATTCCCGGCGAAACGCTGGTGTGGGATCGGCCTCGCAAGGGCGAACGTTGGGTGGCGACCGTCACCGCGGAAGGCAAGCTGCGCATGGATGACGGCAACGAATATTCCACGCCGACCGCGGCCGCACGCGCCGTCGGCGGCAGTTCGGCGGGATTGACCGTATGGAAACGCACGTCGAACGGCCAAAAGCTCAGCGACGTGTGGAAGACCTATCGTCTGCGCACACGCTGAGACCGGTGTCCGTTGGCCGCTTGCGTGGGTTTGCCATTGGCCATCGGAGAGAATGGAATCATCATCGAACAACGGCCGCCATCGCGGTGGAACATGTGAGGTAAGGAGTTGCTATGAACGGGCATATGGAACGCGCCACTGATGAGCGTTTCGGCAGCGCGGTCAAGGTGTCGAAGCTGGTCAAACGGTATGGGGATATGCTTGCGCTTGACTATTTCGACCTTGACGTGCGTGAAGGTGAGATTTTCGGTTTGCTTGGCCCGAATGGTTCAGGCAAGACCACTGCGATCAATTGCATTCTCGCGTTGCTCACGTTCGATGAGGGCACGGTGCGCGTGTTCGGCGAACCGATAGGCCCGACCAGTTATGCGCTGAAACGTCGCATTGGCATTGTGCCTCAGAATGTTGCCGTGTTCAACGAGCTGACTGTTGAGGAGAATATCGATTATTTCTGCTCATTGTATGTTCCCGACAGGGCTCGTCGCCATGCGATGGTTAAGGATGCGCTGGATTTCGTGGGCTTGCGCGATTACCGCAAGTTCCGTCCGTCGAAACTGTCGGGAGGTTTGCTTCGCCGATTGAACATCGCATGCGGTGTGGCGCATAAGCCGGATCTGATTTTCTTCGACGAGCCGACCGTTGCCGTCGACCCGCAAAGCCGCAATGCGATTCTGGAAGGCATTCAGCGGCTTAACCGCGAAGGCGCGACAGTGATTTACACGAGCCACTACATGGAGGAGGTCGAACAGATCTGCGACCGCATTCTCATCATGGACCACGGCAGGCATCTGGCATTGGGCACTGCCGACGAGTTGAAGACGATGATTGACACCGGCGAACGTATCAACGTGGAAACCGATGACTTGGGCGGTACTCACGATGAGCCCGGCACAAGGAAGACGTTGGAAGAGCTGAGATCGCTGCCATGTGTGGTCGGCGCCGATTATGACGGTCACGAATTGACGGTGCGTTGCCGCAGAGGCGATCACAATCTTCTTGACGTACTGACGTTGCTGAAAACCAACGGCACGAATATCGGGCATCTTTCCTCCCGGCAGCCGACGCTGAACGACGTGTTCCTCGAGCTGACCGGCACCGCGTTGCGCGACTAATGGAAACCATGATCTGAAAGGTTTGTCATTATGCTGCAGACACTGCTGGTCAATCTGAAACTTCATTTCAGGGAAAAGTCGCAACTATTCTGGCTGTTCGCTTTTCCCATCATTCTGGCGACCATGTTCAACGGCATGTTCGGCAATATCGCAGAAAGTTACGAATTGCGCACGATCGATGTCGTCGTGGTCGATAATGACGATTGGCGCGCCTCCCCTGGCGCGCAAACGTTAGTTGACGGCATTTCGTCCGATGCCGACGGCGATCATATAAAGGCCGACAGTGATGATGGTGCCACGCCGAAGCTCATCACGGCCACGAAAACCAGCTCAGTGCAGGCCGCGAATCAGCTGCTTTCCGATGGGAAGGCGCAAGGCGCGCTATCAGTCGACGGCGAAGGGAAACTGCAGTTGGCCATTTCGCAGGCCACGCAATCGTCCGTCACGGATGTGATGGCATCAAGCGGCAGTTTGGACATTTCCCTGACAGTATTGGGCAATATCGTGGACTTGTACAATCGCAACACCAACGTGGTGGTCAATACCGCGCAGCATAATCCGTCGGCTTTGCTGGACGACGCATTCACCGGCAGTATCGGATCGTCAAGCGGGTTCACGAAAGAAATCCAGTTGACGAATTTCAAACCGAGCAGCACCGCACGCTACTATTACGCGCTGCTTGGCATGGCTGCGATGATGGCCATGAGTTTCGCCGTGAATGCGGTGTCGATGGCGCAGGCGAATCTTTCGGCGCTTGGCATCCGACGTTCCGTCGCTCCCCTGCCGAAATTGCAGCAGTTGCTCGCCGGTTTCCTTTCCAGTTGGATCTGCTCGTTCCTGAGTCTGACTATGGCCATGCTGTACATCCGTTTCGGCTGTCAGATCTCCCTTGGCGGCCGTGAATGGGCCGGTTTGTGCGCATGTTTGATGGCATCGTTCGCCACGAGCGCGTTTGGCACGTTAATCGGCGCATTGCCGGGTATTCCCACAGGTGCCAAGCAGGGATTGTGTACGGCCCTGGCTTGCATCCTTTCACTGTTTTCCGGTTTGTATGGTTCGTTCGCCATGGATCTGAGCGATCAGATAGCGCAGCACGCGCCCATATTAAGCACATTAAATCCGGCACAGCAGGTAACGAACCTGTTCTACGACATTCTGTATTACGACAGTTTCCAGCCGTTCCTCACCACGGTGGGCGTGCTGGCTGCAATGAGCTTGGTCTGGCTTGCTGTGACGACCGTTCTGCTGAGGAGGCAGCGTTATGAACACCTGTAAAGCCGCGATGCGCATTCTCAAGGCGCGCAAATTGTATGTGATCATCTACTTGGTGCTGATCGGCACAATGATGTTCTCCCTCAGCTGGCAGATCATGCGAGGCTCCTCAGCTGCCGGAGCATCGACGTATGAGCCGAAACCAGCCCGCATCGCAGTGATCGACCGTGATAATAACGCTGAGCATGTGACGGAATCGTTGCGTTCCTATCTTGCCTTGGATGGTGAGATAGTCGACATTGACGACGATTCCGTATCATTGCAGCAGGCTGTCGCATCGAATTATGTTGATTTGATCGCGATCGTACCAGAAGGTTTCGCCGAACAGTATTTACAGTACGCGGACGGCTGCACGGATACGCAGCCAACCATCGATACTGTGGTCAGCTATGCTTCCGGGGCTGGATCCCTGGCTCAGCTGGAAGTCAACGAATTCCTTTCTTTGACGCGTACCTCCTATCTTGGTCTGCCGCAATCGCAACGTGAACTCGGCACCGCCATGACAACGGTGTTGAATGTTGCCAACGACGATACGAAACAATCGCATATCGCCGTGGTGCCTTCGTCTTCCAAAGATGAAAACACAGCCACGCTGGGTTCGCCGGTATTCGCGAGCACGATCAAAACCGGCCTGTATCCGCTGCTGCTGGTCATGCCGGTATGCACGTTCTTGGTGGTCAGCACGTTCAACGACAGTGAGATCAGGCGCAGACTCTACTCGTCGCCCGCACGCACGGTATCGTTGGAAGCGCAGCAAATGTTGACATGCGGAGCGTTCGGCCTGCTGGTATGCGTGGCCTACACTGCGGTGACGTTCCTGCTGATGATGTTGGCCAGAGTCTCCCTTGACGGGCTCACCATCATGAATGTCGGACTGTCATTCGTGTCGCTGCTGACTTACACGTTCATGGCGATCGCATGCGGCTTTCTGCTGGGATCGGCAGGCTTCAACGAAATGGCGACGAATGGCTTCGTCAACGTGTTCGCTCTGCTGGTCATGTTCACCTCCGGCATGGCATTTCCTGTGGACATGATGCCGGATCCCATGATCACCATCGGTAAGCTGTTGCCTGGATGGTGGTTCTGCACGTCAATCGATCAGGTGTTCGGCATTGGCACCGCAGCATCCACCGGCGTGAATATCGGACTATGGGCATCATCCATTGGCTTGGTGGCACTGTTCGAAGTGACTTTTATCTGTCTTGGCCTCACTTTTGGACGCATTCGACGCACAAGGCCAACACTCGCCTCCCCCGCTACCACACAACTCGCCAAATAACATAGGCAATCACATATGTCTTCAGCATTGCGCTGATCACGTACCCCGTCGGCCTACCGCAAAAACGCGTTTATCTGCGCATGCTTCTGCGGTAGGCCGATGGCGTAACATGCATATATCGTTGAAACACTCGCGCAAAAAACGACGAACGTGAGAATCCCACCCGCACCGCAATCTCCGCAACCGGCAATTGCGTGGTCGCCAGCAATTCAGCGCCAGCGCGAACGCGCACATCATTCACAAACTCAATCGGCGACTGCCCAACCATGTTGTGAAACAACACCGCGCATTGCGTGCGTCCCACACACCCCGCAGCAGCAATCTGCGCCAACGTAACCCGTTGATGATAATGCTGTTGCACATAATCAATCATGCTGCGCAACGCGGCAATTTTCGCCTCATCAACGCCACCAACATGAGAACCATCCCCTTCTCGTTCCTCCGCAAACGCCGTCAATGCTCGTACCATGGCATAGAAACAACTCAGTACAGTCAACGATTCACTATCGGACCACAGCTTTCTATACAGCATGTCAACCGGTTCGGATGAAACGAATTCAGAAGAAACCGGACCAGACAACGCCGGATGTTCGTTGCATGTCGAACAGCCGAATTTCGCGCGATGGATTCGTCTGATGCCGTCAACCAGCGCATTACCATATTCACTGTCGGCATCGAACACGATATATGGCATTGATGAATCCGTCAGAATCGGCGCTATGAATCGTTCGTATACCGCATTGGGCGCGCCCATTCGCGTGGGATTGAGCAATGTGCATGAGAATTCGCATTCCGCATTGTCTTTGGTGAAACCGTAATGCAGTTGTCGCGAGTTAACGAATATGCCTTGCCCTTCATCGAGGCGGATTGTTTCGCCATTCACGAAATACCACATATGGCCGCGCATAATGTAAGTGAATTCGAAATCGATATGCCAATGGCATTCCGCACGCATGTTCGGATATTGGCTCAATAACGAATGCTCGGTGAATGAGAAGAACATCGGAGCGTCGTATTGCACCATTTCCGCACCATTGGGCAAACGTCCCCATCCAGTGATCGGCATGCATACACAAGAAACGTTCAAACCGCCTGTTGCCGCGCTTTCTGCTTGCGTCACGGTCATGTCGCATGCCATATCATTCACCACTGTATTCCACCATTTCGGTAAATAATGCAAATTCTGGGAACGATAATACAGGCAGATACTGTGTTGCCGGGCAATCGTGCCATTGAATGATATGCGTAAGACCATTATTGACCAGAAGGGGCGTGCGGCATGCTGTCGCACGACTCATAACACAGGAGCATTACCATGGCAGATACTGCAAAGCAGCCAGCGGCAGATGAGTGGGAGCGCATGCTCTCCGGTGAACTGTATGTGGCCGATAGTCCACAACAGCATGCGAATATGCGCAAACGTCGCTTGGTGCAGGCCATCAACACATCCAAGTACGACGCGTTCAAGGAACGTGACGAGCTGTTTCACGAATTGTTCGGTGCCTTTGGAGAAGGCGGATTCGTAGAGCCACCGTTCAATTGCGATTATGGATGCAACACGTTCATCGGCAAGAATTTCTATGCCAATATGGATTGCATTTTCCTTGATGTGGCACGCATCACCATCGGCGACCGCGTTTTTTTCGGACCTCGCGTGAGCCTGTACACGCCGTATCATCCGATTGATGCGGCCGTACGTTCCTCTGGGCCGGAAGGTGCACGCCCGATCACCATCGGCAATGATGTCTGGTTCGGCGGCAATGTGGTGGTCGGTCCCGGCATTACCATCGGTGATGATGTAGTGATCGGCGCGGGATCGGTAGTGGTCAAGGATATCCCTTCACATTCGGTGGCAGTCGGCAATCCATGCCACGTGATCCGTGAGATCACCGATGCCGACCGCGAATATTGGGAAGGCAAGGCAGCGGAATATCACGCTTGGAAGGATTCGATTCAGTAAATCGTTAGTTCACGCACCACAATTTCACTCGGGTACGGGCATTGGCTATCATCGCCCACACCCCATCAATGTATTTCTCGTACATTTCCTACACGCACCAACCATCCTCACATCATCATGCAATCTTCCATCACTTTGCGCGAGTTTCTTCGACAGACGTTGACGCTCGCCCTGCCCATCGCGTTTCAACAACTCATGCTGGCGCTGTCATCGTGCGCCGACACTCTTATGCTGACGAACGTTGGTCAAAACGAGCTGTCGGCAGTGTCTCTTGCCACGCAGTTCCAGTTCATTTTCAGTTTGTGTCTTGCCGCGCTCACGCTTGGCATGAGTATTCTGGTGGCCCAGTATTGGGGTGCGGGCAACACGAATGCCGTCGAACGTGTATTGGCGTTCATCATGCTGTATGCCGGCGGATTGTCGCTGGTGTTTTTCGCATTGACGCTACTCATTCCGGAAACGTTGATGTCGATTATGACGAACGACATAACGCTGATTGCCATCGGCTCACAGTATTTGCGGGTTTCGTCGGTTTCGTACCTGTTCATCGGTTTGTCGCAGATGTATTTGTGTCTGATGAAGAATGTGGGTGCGGCGGTCACCGGAATGACGATAAGCACGGTTGGCGTGATCGTGCATGTTGCGCTGAACGCGGTGCTGATCTATGGTTGGTTCGGTTTACCTGCATTAGGTATTTTCGGTGCGGCAATTTCCACGGTGATTTCCCGAGCCATCGAACTGGTGTGGTCTGTGCTTGTAGCCAGCCGCAATGGTCGCCCACGTTTGCGGTTGTCGATGATGCTGCATCCGGATGTGGTGTTGCAGAAGGATTTTTGGAAGTATAGTCTGCCCGTGCTTGGCAATGAGCTGGTTTGGGGTTGCGGTTTCACCATGTACACCGTGATTATGGGTCATCTTGGTACGGATGCGGTGGCGGCCAATTCCATTGCGAATATCGTCAAGGATCTGTTGGTCTGTTTGAGTCTTGGCCTTGGCAATGCGGGCGGCATTCTTGTCGGTAATCTGCTTGGCCGCAATGCTTTCAATCAGGCGAAGGTTATGGGCGATAGGCTCTGTGTACTGGTGGCGGCAGTTGGCGTTGGAACCGGCCTGTTGATTATCGCGGTACGTCCTTTGGCATTGCAATGGGCGGGATTGACGCCGCAGGCCACGCATTATCTGTCAATTATGCTGTTTATCTGCGCCTATTATGCGGCATGCGGGTGCATGACCAATCTGACTATCGCCGGTATTTTCCCTGCCGGAGGCGATTCCCGGTTCGGACTTGTCTGCGATGCGAGCGTTATGTGGCTTGTCGTCGTACCGGTCGGTCTGTTGGCGGCTTTCGTGTGGAAGTTGCCGGTATTGGCGGTCTATGCTTTGCTGAATACCGACGAATGCATCAAGATGATTCCTGCTTTGCTGCATTATCGAAAGTATCGTTGGGTCAATAATGTGACGAGACAGACCAATTCCGCCGTAGTATCAAACGCATGAAAAACCGGTATCAACAAAGCCCGTGTCATACTGCATTGCATAGTGTGACACGGGCTTTGTTATTTGCTGATCTCAATCATGTGATTATTTATTTCATGAGATTGCGCAGCACATACTGGAGGATGCCTCCGTTGCGGTAGTAGTCGGCCTCACCTGGGGTGTCGATGCGCACGACCGCGTCGAATTCGGTTGCGGAACCGTCTTCGTGGGTGGCAGTGACATGCACTGTCTTCGGAATAATGCCATTGTTGAGTTCTTCAACGCCGGCAATATCGTATGTTTCAGTACCGTCAAGGCCGAGGCTCTCATAGGATTCGCCTGCGGGGAACTGTAACGGCAGCACGCCCATGCCGATCAGGTTCGAACGGTGGATACGTTCGAAGCTTTCGGTGATAACGGCTTTGACGCCCAGCATGACGGTTCCCTTGGCGGCCCAATCACGTGAGGAGCCGGTGCCATATTCCTTACCGGCAAGTACCACCAGAGGCACATCGTGTTCGATGTAGTCTCGGGACGCCTCGAAAATGGTGGTCGGCTTCTGGTCGAGGAAATCGTAGGTGAAACCGCCCGGAGTGACCTCTTCTCCCACGGACGCGAGCAACTGGTTGCGCAGTCGGATATTGCCGAACGTGCCACGTA
>OAWX01001040.1_pt1 | contig 13573 bp, 9 predicted proteins | sample 1495571 | NCBI WGS metagenome assembly OAWX01 (sample SAMEA2580265, study PRJEB22360) | human gut metagenome | biome: human gut; feature: human-associated habitat; material: faeces | place: Denmark | collected 2008/2010 | reverse complement strand
GATGTCGGCGGCCGCCGCCCCCCCCCCCGCGGCCCGCCTCGGCAGCCGCTGGCCCCGACGCCAGGGCGTGTTTGCTCCCATCTTCGATGCCGCCATCGCTGACGGTTACAAGCGCCTCATGGCCCCCTCGCTGGAGCGCGAGGCCCGCGCCAAGCTCACCGTTCGCGCCCAGACCGAGGCCATCAACGTCTTTGCCAAGAATCTCGAGGGCCTGCTCTCGGCACGCCCCGTGCGCGGCGCCCGCGTGCTCGCGCTCGATCCGGGCTACCGCACCGGCTGCAAGGTCGCCGTCATGGACGAGACCGGCAAGCTACTCGACCACGGCGTGGTCTACCCCACCAAGCCGCGCCACGACGTCGCCGGCACCAAGCGCGAGCTCGCCCGCCTCGTCAAGAAGGACGGTGTCAACACCATCGTCATTGGCAACGGCACCGCCAGCCGCGAGACCGAGGAAGTCGTCTCGGAGTTCATTGCCGAGCAGGCGCCCAGCCTTCGCTACACCATCGTCAACGAGGCCGGCGCATCGGTGTACTCCGCCTCCGAGCTCGCAAGCCAGGAGTATCCCGATCTGGATGTCACCGTGCGTGGCGCCATGAGCCTGGGCCGCCGCTTGCAAGACCCGCTGGCAGAGCTCGTCAAGATTCCGCCCCAGTCCATCGGCGTGGGCCAATACCAGCACGACCTTGACCAGGCCGAGCTCTCGCGCACCCTGGGCCACGTGGTAGAGGACGTCGTCAACCGCGTGGGCGTCGACGTGAACACCGCAAGCGCGAGCCTGCTGGGATACGTATCGGGCATCACGCCGAGCGTGGCCAAGAACATCGTGGCCTACCGCGAGGAAAACGGCGCCTTCACCGATCGCCGCCAGCTCAAGAAGGTCCCCAAGCTGGGACCCAAGGCATACCTCAACGCCGCGGGCTTCCTGCGCATTAGCGGTGGCAAGAACCCGCTCGACGCGACAAGCGTCCACCCCGAAAGCTACGAGGTGGCCACGGCCGTCCTGGAGCGCGCCGGCGTTAAAGCCAGTGAGCTCAGCCGTGGCGGCGTGCCCGACATCGAGCGCCGTCTGGGCAGTATCTCGACGCTGGCAAGCGACCTAGACTGCGGCACCCTGACGCTCATCGACATTGTCAACGAGCTCAAGAAGCCCGGCCGCGACCCGCGCGACGACGCGCCCGAGGTGGTCTTTAGCCGCTCGGCGCTTTCCATCGACGACCTGGAGCCCGGTATGGAACTCAAGGGCACGGTGCGCAACGTTGTGGACTTTGGCGCCTTCGTCGACGTGGGCGTGCACCAGGACGGCCTCGTGCATATCTCCAAGCTCGCCAACCGCTTCGTCAAGCACCCGAGCGACGTGGTGCGCGTCGGTGACACGGTAAAGGTGTGGGTGGAAAAGGTCGACCGCGACCGCAAAAAAATCTCACTCACCATGGTGCAGGGGAAGTAAACCGCCAAAGCAAGGGTCCCCCCTCACGCGACGTGCAAAATCGCGAGTATTCTGCAAATTCCACCGTTCCGGATGCCCCTCAGAGACGAAAAAGCAAAAAACAGCCCCCGTTTTAGCGTCGTCAGAGCCAAAACGGGGGCCGTTCCATGCTTCGGTTAACTGATAAAGACCTTTACCTTGCTGAATACTCTCAATTTTGCACGGCGCAGGCGGGGGTACCTTTGCCCACGGCAGGATATGGAAGCCAATCGCCAACTTGCTGGCAAGCTCGTGCCGGCAGCCCCGGCCTTTCCTTTGCCTAGCGCGACCCTCGCGGAGCGCGTGAGCGATAGGGAAAGGAAAGGCCGGGGCGAACAGCCCACGGTACAGTCGGTGTTCGCGCTACGGCAGGATATGGAAACCGAGCGCCGCGATATCCTTGGCAAAACCGCGCACGGTATCGAGCGAGACCTCGTACGGATCACGGCCGATGTTCTTGCGCTTGGCCAGGATGCTGTTGGGCACCGTGATGATCTGGCAACCGCAGGCCTCGGCCTGGTAAATGTTGATAAGCTCGCGCGTGGACGCCCACAGGACCTCGCAGTTGGGTTTGGCGGCGGCCTTCTCGACAGACTCCGTCATAAACGGGATGGGATCGACACCGGTATCGGCGATACGGCCGGCAAAGAGCGAGATGATGGACGGCGTCTCGGCGTCAACGGCCTCGACCATCTCGTCGACCTGCGCAGGCGTAAAGATAGTGGTGACGTTGACCTTGATGCCGTCGGCCGAAAGCTTGCGGACCAGCTCGGCGGTGGACTCGCCCTTGGTGGTCACGCACGGAATCTTAACGTAGACGTTCTCGGCCCAGGTAGCGATCTCGCGGGCCTCGACCTCCATGGTCTCGACGTCGTCGGCAAAGACCTCAAACGACACGGACACATCGGTGATGCGGGCCAGGACTTCCTTGGCAAACGCGCGGTAATCCGTCACGCCGCCCTTCTTCATAAGGGACGGGTTGGTCGTGAAACCCTGAACGTTGCCGTTCTCGTACATGTCGAGCATGCCCTCGAGGTTTGCACCGTCAGCGAACACCTTGATTGCCATCTGCCTGATTCCTTTCGTTTGCACGCGGGCATTGAACTGCTAAACACTTTACCTACGTTTATCAAGGCGTGAACTGCGGGTTTTTATCTTCTCGGCGAACGGTATAAACACCTCAGTGTTTGGATTGATAAATCGATTGAGCATGCAAAAGCAAAGAGTCGCAGTTTGAGCAAACGTCAGAAGGCGGGATTCATTAGATGAGGCCGAAATGCTGCATGGCGGTGACGGTACCGTCGTGTGCGACATCGTCGGTCACGTAGTCGGCGACCGCCTTGACCTCGGGCATGGCGTTGCCCATGGCGACAGCCGTCTCGACCGCAGCGAGCATGCCCAGGTCGTTGCCCGAATCGCCAAAGCCAAAAGTGCGCGCATTTCCCTCGCGGCCCAGATACGCCAGCGCTCGCGCCACGCCCACGCCCTTGTCAATGCCCCTGGGGCTCAGCTCGCGATTCTGACCACCGGTGTTGCACAGCTCAAACTCGCGATCGATAAAGCCGTCATCGCTGGCTACGCGCGCCAGGTCGCCCGCGGTGATGCACACCTTGCCCACGCGCAGACGGCCCTCGACGCGCATCTCCTCGGCGCTGTGCACCACAGAGGTACCGATTAAAGACGAGCACTCAACGCCCACAGGCTCCAGCGCAAAAGTCGCAGCGTTGGACTCGAAAAAAACCTCGATGCCGGCATCCACAACGCGACGCGCAAGCTCCTCGACAACGTCCTCGTCAAAGCAGTCCTCGTGTACCACGCGGCCCTCGACCTCGAGCGTAGCTCCCGCCATGGCAACGATACCCGCAGGCTCCAAAGCACGCAGGCCATCGGCAATCAGCCACAAGGGACGACCCGTGCAGATAAATGCCCGGTGACCCGCATTGCGCAGGCGACCAAATGCATCGACAACGGCCTTCGACGGATGGATTGCATTGAAGTCCTTATCGGTCATATCGTCGGGATCGAACGACGTCAGCGTGCCGTCCACGTCAAAAAAGAGCACAGCGGGTTCGGGACACGCATCAATCATATGGGTTCCTTTCGAGGATAAGGGCAAACGAAGCATCCATCATATAATGGAGCGACGCAACCAGAGAGGTCACCCATGGAATTTTACGCAAGCTGCCCCGAGGGCTTTGAGTCCGCACTCGCCGATGAGCTTAAACGCCTCGGGCTTTCGCATGTTCGCCGGCTGAAGGGCCGCGCTACATTTGAGGGCGAGCTCGAAGAAGGCTACCGCGCCTGTCTGTGGTCGCGCCTGGCGAGCCGTGTGTTCGTGGTACTTGGGCGCTTTGAGGCGCAGGATGCCGATGAACTGTACGACAGCGTTTACGACATCGCTTGGGAGACCATCATCCGCCCCGGCGCCACCATCGCCATCACCGCCCGCGGCGTGACCGAGCAGCTGCGCAACACGCGCTTCTCGGCCCTGCGCGCCAAAGACGCGCTATGCGACCGCCTGGCCGAGACCACGGGACGTCGCGCCGATGTCGACGCCGCCGACCCCGATGTTCACCTACTGCTTTCGCTGCGCCAGCGCCGCGCGAGCATAAGCCTAGACCTTTCGGGCGACCCGCTGTTCAAGCGCCTGCCGCCCGCAGCGACCCGCGCCGGCGAGGGCGCGCACGTGTTGCGCCCCGACTACGCCGCCCTGGTGCTGGCGCAAGTCGGCTGGACCGCACTGTGCGAGCGCGAGCTGACGGCCGACGATTACGAGAACGAAGCCCTGCCTACGCTGATCGACGCCTCGTGCGCCGGCGGCGGTCTGCTGCTGGAGGCCGTGAACATTCTGACTGACCGCGCCCCGGGTTTTGCACGCGAGCACTGGGGTTTTGAGGGCTGGCAGCTGCATGATGCCGCCCTGTGGGAGCAGCTGCTTGCCGAGGCGCGCGAGCGCGAGGCGGCAGCACGCGAGCGGCAGGGGCGCCGCCGACCGGTGCGCGCATCGTGGCCGTAGACATCGACCCCGCCGCCCGCAAGACCGCTGAGCGCATGGTCAAGTGCGCCGGCTACAAGCGTTTTGTCGACTTTTGCGCAGCCAAGCCCGCCACCGTGCTGGACCATGCGGGCGCCGTCTCCGGTGCCGCCGTGGTCGCAGATACCACCGAGACCCCGCTTTCGCTCATGCACGACGCCATGACTTTGGTCGGCGAGCTGCGCCGCGCGCCCGAGCTCGCTTCGGGTCGATGTCTCGCGCTCACCCGCGATGGCCTTATGGCCCGCGCGCTCCATGCCGAGCCCGCGCGCTCCATCGCCGTCATGCCCAATAACGAGGAGGCGGCTATTGAGGTTTGGCCCTCGCTCGACCACGCCGCCGCGACATTCGAAGCTGCAACCAGCGCAAACACCGAGGAACAGTCCGCGGAAGCCGAAGACGAAGCCGCCAACACCCCCATGCCCGAACCTGCCGCCACGCTCGACCTGGGCGACGGCAAGCCGCTGCCCGTGCTCATCCCCGAGTCCGAGCAGTTCGCCAACCGCCTGCGCAAGAATGCCCGTCTACGCCGCAAGTGGGCCAAGCGCGAGGGCGTGAGCTGCTACCGCGTCTACGATGCTGACCTGCCCGATTACTCCGCCGCCATCGATCTGTACGAGGGTTGCCCGCAGACGCCGGGCCGCTGGCTCGTCATCGCCGAATACGCCGCGCCCAAGACCATCGACCCCGCGCTAGCCCAGGCCCGCATGCTCGATATTTTGGCCATCGCGCCGCGCATCCTGGATGTTCCCGCCGAGCATGTGCATGCCAAGGCCCGCATGCGTTCGCGCGGCGGCTCGCAGTACGGTAAGCAGGGCGCCAGCAAGGGCGGCTCGGGCGAGCGCGCCAACATCGCGCGCCGTCGCCTGCCGCTCATCGAAGAGGGCGGGCTCACCTTTGCCGTCAACTTTGACGACTACCTGGATGTGGGCATTTTCCTGGACCACCGCGTCACCCGCAACCTGGTGCGCGAGCACGCCAAGCAGGCGCGGCGCTTCCTCAACCTGTTCGCCTACACCGGCACCGCCACCTGCTATGCGGCAGACGGCGGCGTCGAGGAAACTGTGACGGTCGACCTTTCCAACACCTATCTGGACTGGGCCGAGCGCAACATGCGACAGAACGGCTTTGTGGGGCCGCAGCATCACTTTGTGCGCGATGACGTGCTCGCCTGGATTCGCGATCAGCGCCAGACGCGCAACCGCTGGGACCTGATCTTTGTCGACCCACCCACGTTTTCGAACTCGTCCAAGATGGGCCGCCGCACCTGGGATGTCCAGCGCGACCATGTTGAGCTTTTGGCCGGCGTATCTCGCCTGCTCGCACAGGGCGGACATGCCATCTTTAGCTGCAACCTGCGCGGCTTCCGCCCCGAGACGCGCAAGCTCGCGCGCGCGGGCGTCGTGCTGGAAGACATTACGGCGCAGACCATTCCCGAGGACTTCGCACGCAACCAGAAGGTGCACCATTGCTATATCGTGCGCCGCCTGCCCATCGAGGATGCCATGGCCGAGGTCGGCTTTAGTGCCGAGGAGATTGCCGAGCGAACCGAGGAGCTACGCAACCCCGAAGCCCGCAAGCCTCGTGCGGCAGTATCCGCGCACGCGCAGGCCGGCGACCAAGGGCCGCGCGGCGACGGCAAGCCCGCCTGCGCAGGCAAGCCCAAAAAGAAGAAGTTCTACGCCAGCAAGCCCAAGGGCAAATAACAAAGTTGTGGTGGAATACGGACTGTTTTGCCTGGAATTAGGCAATTTTAGACCGTATTTCACCGCAACTCATATTGGGATGGTGGTTGGCGATCTAGCCTTGGGTGACTAGGCGGTAGCCAATGCCTACGTGGGTTTGGATGTAACGCGGATGCGCGGGGTCGGACTCGATCTTCTTGCGCAGCGTGCCCATAAAGACACGCAGGCTCGCCAGGTCGCTCTTGGTCGCCGTACCCCAAATCTCGTGCAGGATAAACTGGTGCGTCAGCACCTTGTCGGCGTTATGCGCCAGCAGGCATAGCAGTTTGTACTCGATCGGCGTCAGATGCAGCTCCTCGCCATCCATCGTGGCGATGCCGGCATCAAAATCGATATGCAGCTCACCGGTATCGAACGAGCCCTCGGAGGCAACGCCGCCCGTTTGTGCATACGAAAGGCGCCTGAGCGTCGTGCGAATGCGCGCGAGCAGCTCCTCGACCGAAAACGGCTTGGTCAGGTAGTCGTCGGCGCCGGCATCGAGCGCACGAATCTTGTCCGCATCCTCGCTGCGCGCCGAGACCACAATGATCGGCATGCCCGACCATGCGCGCACCGACTCCACCACCTTGACGCCGTCCATATCGGGCAGACCCAGGTCGAGCAGCACAATGCTCGGTGCCTGCGATGAGGCGGCAGCGATGGCGGCATGGGCGGTCTCCACGGCCATATGGCGCAAGCCGTGCGCCTCGAGCGCGGCAACGATTAAGTTGCGAACGGCGGGGTCGTCCTCAACGACCAAGATGAGCGGTTTTACGGCAGAGTTTGGCACAGCGCTACTCCTTATCAAACGAAACGTCGGCGACGGGAAGCTCAATCGTAAAGACCGAACCGTGCGGGTCCGCCGCGGCAACCTCTATGCTACCGCCATGCGCCAACGCAATGGAACGGCAGAGCGAAAGTCCCAAGCCCACGCTGCGGTGGCTGTCGGCCAGGCCATGGTTGGCGGTGTAGAACGACTCAAAGATCCGCTCGCGGTCCTCGGGCGCAATGCCCGGGCCGTCATCGGCCACCGAGCACGCCACGCGTCCATCGTCGACGCCAATCGAAATCACGATATGCGAGCCTGCGGGCGTATAGGTGATGGCGTTGTTCACCAGATTGACCACCAGCTGCACCATCAGGCGCGCGTCGACGTTGACGAGCGCTGGCTCGTCGCACGCCACCACCTTAAGGTCGTGCTCGCGCACGGCCGGACTTACGTGGCGCAGCGCCTCCTCGACGATATCGTCCATAAGTTCGAGCGTAGTCGACAGATGCATGCCGCCGCCCTCGAGCTTGGTGATGGCGAGCAGGTTCTCGACGGTGGCGTTGAGCCACAGCGCATCCGAGCGAATGGATAGAAGCAGGCCGCGGCGCGTCTGGGCATCGAGCACCGCGGTGCCGGTCGAACCCTGGTCGAGCAGGACATCGGCATTGCCCGAAATACTGGTAAGCGGCGTGCGCAGATCGTGCGAGATGGAGCGCAGCAGGTTGGCGCGCAGCTGTTCGTTTTTGGCGAGCACCGCTGCCTCCTCGCGGGCCTCCATGGCGCGGGCGCGGTCGAGCGCCAGCTCGCCTTCGCTCACGATGGCATCGGCAAGTGTCCGCTCCTCATGCGTCAGCACGTCGGGCTCGGCAACAATAGCCAGCACGCCCACCACCGAGGCGGGGTCGCCCGTGCGCACCATAGTGTCGCCCGAACGCACCGTCAGGTATATGCCGTAGAACGCCGAGCCGCCATAGGTGGCATCGAGCGGCGTTCCCACATAGGCGGACGCCGAGAGCCGCGGCGGCATCTGCGGCGCCAGTTCGTGCACCGGCGCGGCATCGCCCACGGCCGTGTATGTCACACGCGGCAGCAGGTCATCATCGTCGGCGTCGGCGCTGTACCACACGACCGGACAGCCCGAAAGACGCGCCAGCTGCGTTGCCATGGCATGGATAATTTGCTGCTGGTCGGCACACCGCTGCAGCATGCGGTTGGTCTCGAGCACCATATGCGTGCGGCGGTCGCTGGCGGCAGCCTGTGCCAAGGCGCGGCGCAGGGCCAACGCAATCGAGCTCGACACGAGCGAGACCACGAACATGATGAAGAACATGCCGGGATAGCCGCGGTCGATAAGCGACAGCGAGTAGCGCGGGTCGACAAACAAGAAGTTGTAGAGCGCCACGGCGGCAGCCGAGCTCAGCAAGCAATACAGGCGACTCCAGGTAAAGAATGCGCACAGCTGAACGGCGAACACATAGACGATCATGATGCTCGGCGCGAGACCCGGATGGTCGAGCAGCGCGCCCACAATCGTCGCCGCGACCAGCAGCCCCACCGATACGCAGGCGTCATACAGAGGAGTGCGGCGCGTCAGCGTTGTGCGCCGCCACCAAAAGTTATCGGCGATATCGCCGTCCGCACGGACGTCCATCAGCGTCCCGCCCCTCTCTCAAAAACAAAAACCACCACAAAGGGGACAGGCACCTTTGTGGTGGTTTCCCCTTGTGGTGGTTCCAAGTGTAAAGCCTTTGCAACCTGCGGTCGTTAGACAAACAGCACGTGCGCGAGCAGTGCGCACACGCACGCCGCGACAAGCACCGTCACCACGATCGAAATCACGCGGTCGGCCATGTCCATGTTGGCACGATTCGTAAAGAACCGATCTTCGGCGGCGTCGACGCGCGCCTCACGCGCCAGCTCGGCAGCAAAATCGCAACCGTCAAGCACCTTTGCATCCATGGTTTCCTCCCAGGACTCAATCCCCGTCAATACAAGCCCGCCCGTTCGCAGACAAACCTCGAGCGTCGACTACGGCCGCTCGTTGGGAGCCAGGCGCTGCATCTTGCTCACAGCCTTAAACTTGGTGAACAGCGGCACATACTCAAAGCTCACGTTGGAGTTCTCCAGGCCATACCAGCGCGCAGGCGTGCCGGCGGCGCGGCGGATGATGTACTTGAGCGTGATGGCCGTACGCTCGCTCGGCTCCACGTCGCTTTCGGGCGCCAGAAGCTTACGGATCATGACGAACTTGAACGTGCCGATGTTACCCGGATCCTTGTAGACCGAGTAGTCATGCGTCTGCGGCGGCAGCTCGCCGGTGGCAGCCAGGTCCTGAACAACCTGACGCAGGTAGGCATTGACGCGCTGGTTGATCTTGTAGCCCAGGTACAGATGCACGCGGAACACGTAGTCGGTGCCGAACGTCTCGACAGAATAGGCAAAGGTGTGCGGTTCGTCCATGGTCTCGACATTCACAAACCACCAGGCGTGGGCACGCTTGGGATGCTTGTCCAAGATCGAATAGACGATATCGCGGTCGATGTAGTCGGTATGGGTGTCCTTGGTCAGGTACACGATGTTGTCGCTCATGCGCTCGTAACGGTCGTCGTCGCGCAGACGCTTGAGCTGCGGCAGGTAGCTACGCAGCGGCAGCAGCGTAAACTGGCGCTGCTCGACCGCCGTGCCGTTGTACCAGCACACCATAATGCCCATGATGAGTGCAGCCATGAGGATGGTGAAGTAGCCGCCGTGGAAGAACTTGGTGAGCGAGCTCACAAAGAAGAAGCCTTCGAGCAAAAGGAAGAAGGCCGCGAAGATCCACGGAGCAACCTTGAGCTTGCGCTCCTCGTGCAGGTAGAAGAAGAGCAGCAGCGTGGTGCACATCATAGTCAGCGTAATGGCAAGGCCGTAGGCGGCTTCCATATGCGCCGAGTTCTGGAACAGCAGCACCACGATGACGCAGCCGACAAGCATGACGTTGTTGACCATGGGGATGTAGAGCTGGCCTTTGGTCTCGGCAGGGTAGAAGACCTGCATGTGCGGCATGAGGTCCAGACGGCTGGCCTCGGACACCAGCGAGAATGCACCGGTGATGAGCGCCTGCGAGGCAATGATGGCCGCGACGGTGGAAAGGCCTACGGCAAACGGGCGCAGGCCCGGGGCGAGCATCTGGTAGAACGGGTTGAGGTCGGCAATGCCCATGAGCTCGGGGTTGGCAGCGTTGTTCATAAGCCAAGCGCCCTGGCCCATATAGGAAAGCAGCAGGCAGCACTTAACGAACGGCCAGGTAGCGTAGATGTTGCCGCGACCGACGTGGCCCATGTCGGAGTAGAGCGCCTCGGCACCGGTGGTGGCGAGGAAGCAGCTGCCCAGAATCATGATGCCCGCGTGGTTGTTGGGGCTCAACAAAAAGGCGATGCCGCGCACCGGGTTGAGGCACAGCAGCACGGCGGGGTGCTGGAAGACAAAGAACAGACCCGTGCCGCCCAGGAACAGGAACCACAGCGTCATGATGGGGCCAAAGGCGTGACCGATCTTGGCCGTACCGATGCGCTGCACCAAGAAGAGCGCGATGATGATGGCGAGCGTAATGGCGACGACGCGGCCCTGGTCATCGCCCAGCACGGCATGGACTGCCGGAATGGTGCGCAGGCCCTCGATAGCCGTAGTCACGGTAACGGCGGGCGTGAGGATGCCATCAGCGAGCAGTGCCGCGCCGCCCAGCATGGCGGGGATGATGAGCCATTTGCCGCAGCGCTTAACCAAGCTGTACAGGGCAAAGATGCCGCCCTCACCATGGTTATCGGCGCGCAGCGAGATGAGCACATACTTGATGGTGGTCAGCAGCGTGACCGTCCACACGACAAGGGAGAGCGCGCCGAGCACGAACTCCTCCGTCACGCTTCCGATGCCGCCGTTGCCGGCAACGAGCGCCTTGGTTACATACATAGGGCTGGTGCCGATATCGCCGTACACCACGCCCAGCGTGACGAGCATCGCCGAGATGCTCACAGGAATCGCAGCGCGCGAGGCTGCCTCCTTGGCCTTTTGTTCCATAAGCCGGTTTCCTCCCAACTTTAATGTTCGAAGGGATTATAGGTAATCGGCCCATGTTTTAATGCACTGTTTTCCCAGCTAGATAAAGATTTATACAGTCTTTAGGCTACCGCGGCGATATGAAATGTGACAAAAGGACTGTCCCCTTGTCACATTCGTCATTTTCCGAGCCAGTTTTTGAACCACCATTCCATGGATCGGCTCATCTCGGCCATAAAGGGACTGGTGTGTTTGCGGGTGTAGATATCCACCACGCGCTCGCCCACCTCGCGGGCGTGCGGACGGAACATCGCATCCATCTCGGCCACCTGAGCATCCATAGTCGCGGCATCGGCGCGGCAGTAGCGCTCCTCGTGCACCAGGTTCACCACGGGATGCGCAATGGCCGGACGCTCCTTACGGGGCGTGCCGATGATGAGCATCGACAGCGGTATGGTATAGGGCGGCAGATCGAGCAGCTCGGCAACTTCCTCGGCATTCTCGACGATATCACCGATATAGCAGCTCCCCAGCCCCAGGGCCTCGGCGGCAACCACGGCGTTTTGCGCGGCGATCACGGCGTCCTGCGCCGCAATGGCAAAGTCGCCCAGACCCGGTGCACGACGGGGAGACTTGCCCGTACGCTCTACAAACTCTGGCTCAAAGCAGCCCACGTGCTCAAACAGATCGATCCACTTGGCATAATCGACCACAAATATGAGTGCCCAGGGCGCCTTGGCGATCATGGGCTGGTGGTCGCACAGGTCGGCCAGGCGGTCGAGCGTAGCCTGCTCGCGAATGCTTACGATGGAATACATCATCATGGCGCCCGCCGACGGCGCGCGACTCGCCGCATGCAGAATCGCCGCACGCTGCTCGTCGGTCACCGCCACGGGACGGTCGTCGTCATCACGCGCGAAGGCACGCGTAGACGAGCGATGCTCCAAGATGTCCAGCACCGCATTGCCCGTGGTCTCGACCGGATAGCCGCCCGCGTCCACGTCACCCGCACTCGTCATACAAGCCCGTTCGTTCATCGCCTCATCCTCGCCAATTCTTTAAGAAGCCTTTACGTTTCCGTGTAATTCCCGTCCATTATCGCGCAGGTCGCCACTACATTGCGCCACACCGCCACACGTGCGCGTTAATATGGCTGGTTGTTGTGCGCGGACACCAATTGCAGCGCATATTTAGGTAACAATCGGGTAAACCCCCGCTTTCGTAGGTTTTAAGTTTGTGAGGAGTCTCAGCATGTTCGCTGCCGCCATCTCGCTCGTCGGTCTTGCGGCGACCGTCTACCTTGTCTTGCGCGAGGCCAAGGCCATTCGCGCTCAGTCGGGCACCGTCACCAAGGGCGCCTTCGCCTGGAGCGTCACCTTTGGCCTGTTCCAGCTCTTTTTGACCGTCTGGGGCGCCATTGGCCTCGTCGCCCAAAACGAGCCGCTCGCCTTTGTGATGCTCATCCTGACCAATGCCATCCTCACCGGCTGCGCCTGGGCCAGTATCGCCCGCGACCGCATCGCCCCGCGCGTCTTTGCGTTCGCCTCGGCCGATGCGCCCGCCCCCACCGGCAAGCTCGCTCGTTTGCGCGGCGCCTTTGTGGGCAAACCGCTCGTCGCCGCCGTCCTGTGCCTGCTGCTCGCCGGCGTCTTTGCGCTGCTGGGCATGGAGGTCTCGTCCAACCACGACTTTACCTGGGTCTACCCCCTGTGCATCCTGCTCGAGTGGGCCATCATCACCACGCTCATGGTCGGCCTGTTCTTCCTGTTCCAGCGCCACGGCGCAGCTCCCGCGGTCCTGGCCTTTGCCCTCTTTGTCCTGGGCATTGCCGAGTTCTTCGTCATCACGTTTAAATCCATGCCCATCCAGCCGGGCGACCTTTCGGCCATCTCCACCGCCGCCGCGGTCGCCGGCACCGGCTACACCTTCTCGATCTCACTGTTCTGCGTGCTGTCCATGGGCTTTACCTCCATCGCCATGCTGCTGTGCGAGTACGCCGGCCTGGTGGCACCGCACCGTCAGAAGGGCGCCGCCAACGCCAAGCGCATGCTGCTCACCAACCTGCTCGTCGCCGTGCTGTGCCTGGGCGGCGTGACCGCGCACGTCACGCTCATCGACTACTACAACACCCTCGGCATCACCGTCTACACCTGGCGCCCGCTCGAGAGCTACTGGCGCGAGGGCTACCTGCCTGCCTTTATTAGTGCGGCGCAGTCCATCAAGCCGCCCAAACCCGCCGACTACTCCGTCGACGATGCCAAGGCCACGCTCAAAAAGTACGCCAAGGCCTACGACAAGTCCGACGCTGCCAAGAGTGACGAGCGCACCGCCGCAAAGGAGCAGTTCGACAGCGAGAAGCCCACGGTCATCGCCATCATGAACGAGACCTTCTCGGATCTGTCGATCTACCAGAACATGCGCGCCGGCTACGAGGGTCCGCAGTACTTTAAGAACCTGTCCAACTGCCTCAGCCGCGGCAAGCTCTACGTGAGCGCCTACGGCGGCGGGACCCCCCCTAACCGGGTTGAGGTTATGGGTCGGTCACC
>OAWX01001036.1_pt1 | contig 13606 bp, 10 predicted proteins | sample 1495571 | NCBI WGS metagenome assembly OAWX01 (sample SAMEA2580265, study PRJEB22360) | human gut metagenome | biome: human gut; feature: human-associated habitat; material: faeces | place: Denmark | collected 2008/2010 | reverse complement strand
AGATTGCCTGCGGCAATGGAATTTTGGCATATTCATGCCAAAACACCTCGCGGGATAGTGGAGTGTGAATAGTAACTATCAAGTCTCTTGATCAATATGCATTATTTACGGGGATTGCTATAGTTGTTTTGCAGTATTTGTAAACTGTGCAGGATGCTGAGCGCCAGTTCGCTGCAGAGAATCCCGTACAGATATCCCCGGATTCCCAGAACAGGGATTGCAAACAGCACGAAACTGATCCGGATGCAGACGCTGATCACACTGTGCAGCAGGCAGATGCCGGATTTTCCAAGGCCGTTGAGTACGCTGGTGAGAGTGGTGTTCAGGTACAGAAAAGGACAGATATAGGACATGGTATGGATATAGATTCCGGCTGTCTGACTGTGAAACAGAAAATTTCCAAGAAATTCTCCAAGAAACAGAAAAAAAACCAAGCAGGATCCGCCTAGCAGCAGACAGTATCGGAAAATCCTGCCGATCACATATTGGATTCGCTTTTGATACCCCAGAGTCTGCAGCTGGGTAATGGAGGGAATCAGCATGGTCGCAGCCGAGTTTGTAAGCGTAGCGGGGAAAAGAATAAGCGGAAGTGCCATCCCTGTAAAGATTCCGTAAACACTCAGGGAATCTTTGGGAGTAAATCCTGACATTTGCAGCCTTGCAGGTATAAGAATCACTTCAATACTTCCCAGAAGGGTGAGTAGTATTTTATTCATGGTAAGAGGAACGGAAATATGGAGCAATTTTCTGAGAACAGAAAGCGGTCTTCTGATATTCCGGATATTATAATGTGTTACCTTAAAATGCATACTGACTGCGAAAAGAGAAATAAAAGATGAGGCTATTTCCCCGATAAGATTTCCGCCGACTGCAATTGCCGGAGTGATGTTTCGCCCTTGCGATGCACAGATCAGATAAAGAATATAGCATCCGCCTGTGCGGAAAAGCTGTTCCAGAAGTTGGACTCCTGCGGGAAATCCGGCCTGTTTTCTTCCCAAATAATAGCTGCTGATACAGGTATGAAGTGTACTCAACGGAATACTCAGAGAAAGAATCCGTATCAGACTGGAGGTCTGTGACTCTTTCAGAATCTGTACTGCCCAGAAATCCGCATAGCTGTAAAGAAACCAGGAGAATACCAGGGAGAAAACAACAGAAAATACAGTTCCCACGACAAAATAATCTGAGATATGACGACTGGGATTTTTGGAAACTTTTTCTGCGGCAGTGAGGCGGGAGATTGCAGTCTGGATACCGGAAGCGCAGATGGACATGATCAGAATCTGCAGTGGAAGTATAAGCTGAAAGATACCAAGCCCATGTGCACCAATAGTGTGTGACAGGAATATTCTGTAAAAGAACCCCATAAGTCTGCTTAACAAACCGGCAAATGTAAGAAGTAAAGTTCCTTTGATAAAAAGTTTTTTTGACATAATGAAAAATCCAGACCTTTTCATGCGCAGCAGGTGCGAATATCCGCTTGACTAAAAAACAGTAACCTGCCGAAACGCCTTTACAGCAATATATGAACAAAACAGCCTTGACAGAACGGTTTGTTTCTGGTAAAGTAATCATGAAATCCGAGGGAAACACTGGGAATTAAAAAACGAGGTGAGAAAATGAAACTCTCAACAAGAGCCCGTTATGGCTTGAAAGCATTGATAGATCTTGGTTTGCACAGTGCGAATGAAGCGATATCTTTACAGAGTATTGCGGAGAGACAGGATATTTCCACAAGCTACCTCGAACAGCTTATGGCCATGCTTAAGAAGGCCGGTCTTGTAAAGAGCAGCAGAGGGGCTTACGGCGGATACCAGCTTGGCCAGAAACAAGGGTCCTCCGGCCGACCCAAGTTAGCCAAGCCGGCAGATGAGATCTCGGTCGGTGAAGTCCTGCGTGTGCTGGAAGGCAGCCTGGAAGCAGCAGCCTGTCCCGGGATTGAGAATGACGGAACCTGCCATGGCAGTGATGTATGTGTGGCAAAACTCGTCTGGAAGAGAATCAATGACAGTATTACAAGCGCTGTCGATACCCTGATGCTTGGTCAGCTGATCGAGGAAAGCAGAAGAGTACATGAAGAAAAAATGGAAAGTCAGGGCATGGAAGAAAATGTACCGGACATACTTAAATAAAACAGGAGGACAAGAAAATGGGAAAAATGATTTATCTGGACAATGCAGCAACAACTAAAACAGCACCGGAGGTTGTCCAGGCAATGCTGCCATATTTTTCAGAATATTATGGCAACCCGTCCAGTATTTATGATTTTGCAGGCAAGAGCAAAGAGGCAATCACCAAAGGAAGAGAGCAGATCGCAGAAGTTCTTGGAGCAAAGAAAGAAGAAATTTATTTCACAGCAGGTGGTTCCGAGTCTGATAACTGGGCTCTGAAGGCTACCTTTGAGGCATATAAAGCAAAAGGAAACCACATCATCACAACAAAGATCGAGCATCATGCAATTCTCCATACCTGTGAATATCTGGAGAAACGCGGCGCAAAGATCACATATGTAGATGTAGACGAGGACGGTATTGTAAAACTGGATGAACTTGAGAAAGCAATCACACCGGAAACAATCCTGATTTCTGTAATGTTTGCAAACAACGAGATTGGTTCTATCCAGCCAATCAAGGAAATCGGACGTATCGCAAAAGAGCATGGAGTGCTTTTCCACACAGATGCTGTTCAGGCATTCTGTCAGGTTCCGATCAATGTGGATGAATGCAACATTGATATGTTAAGCTCCAGCGGACATAAGATCAATGGACCAAAAGGAATCGGTTTCCTCTACATTCGTAAGGGCGTAAAAATCCGTTCCTTTGTACATGGCGGTGCACAGGAACGTAAACGTCGTGCAGGTACAGAGAATGTGCCGGGAATCGTTGGATACGGTGTAGCAGCAGCACGTGCAAATGCATCCATGAAAGAACGTACTGACAAAGAAATCGCTATCAGAGATCATCTGATCCACAGAATTGAGACAGAGATTCCTTATGTAAAAGTAAACGGTGACCGTATAAAACGTCTTCCAAATAACGTAAATGTCAGCTTCCAGTTTGTTGAGGGCGAATCTCTCCTGCTGATGCTGGATAATTATGGAATCTGTGCATCCAGCGGATCTGCCTGTACATCAGGTTCTCTTGATCCGTCCCATGTACTTCTTGCAATCGGACTTCCGCACGAGATTGCACATGGTTCTCTGCGTATGACACTCAGCGAAGAGACAACAATGGAAGATGTAGATTTCGTAGTGGACAGATTGAAAGAAATTGTAGCGCACTTAAGAAGCATGTCTCCATTATATGAAGATTTCATGAAAAAACAGAATAAATAACAAAACAGAAGATAATTGTTTGTATTTTTGCAGTTACAACAGAAATAATATTAAAAGAAAGTCAGGATAACAGGAGGAAACACAAATGGCTTACAGTGAAAAAGTAATGGATCATTTTCAGCATCCGCGTAATGTAGGAGAAATAGAGAACGCAAGTGGCGTAGGTACAGTGGGAAATGCAAAATGCGGTGATATCATGAGGATTTTTCTTGATATCGATGATGAAACACATATCATCAAAGACTGCAAATTCAAAACATTCGGATGTGGTGCGGCAGTTGCAACCAGCAGCATGGCAACAGAGATGGTAATGGGAAAAACCATCGAAGAAGCTATGGAAGTTACAAATAAGGCAGTTATGGAAGCCCTGGACGGACTTCCGCCTGTAAAAGTACACTGCTCCCTGCTTGCAGAGGAAGCAATCCATGCGGCTCTGTGGGATTATGCACAGAAGCATCATATTGAGATTAAAGGTCTTAAGAAACCAAAGTCTGATATTCACGAAGGTGAAGAAGCAGAGGAAGAAGAATATTGATTATAGCAAAAAATCTGAATCTGTTTGTAATCTGAAATCGTTATTTATAAAGAAGGGGCGGGTGATACTCATCATCTGCCCTGTGCTTTATATTATGGCATTATATGATGCTGCTATAAATATTTTCTGCAGGAGGTAGAAATGACAGGACTTACAAATGAACAGGTGCAGGAGAGGATTGCAGAAGGAAAAGTTAATGTCAACGAGAACCCGAATACCAGAACCTACAAGCAGATCATTTTGGAAAACACGCTCACATTTTTTAACTTTTTAAATATTGCATTGCTTGTTCTGGTGCTTTTTGTGAGATCTTATAAGAACTCCATGTTTATGGGAATCATTCTGATCAATACAGTGATAGGTATTATTCAGGAAATCAGAGCAAAGAAGACGATTGACAAACTTGCAATCCTTACAGAGAGTAAAACAGTAGTTTTGCGTGAGGGGAAGAAATGGAGTATTTCCACAGAGAAACTTGTTCTGGATGATTTGATCTTTCTGAAAACAGGAGATCAGGTTCCGGCTGACGTAAAGGTACTGGAGGGAACTGTAGAAGTAAACGAGTCTCTACTCACCGGTGAGTCGGACAATCTGTCCAAAAGCCAGGGAGACGAACTTTTTTCAGGAAGCTTTGTGACATCAGGGGAAGCTTGCTGTCAGGTAATCCATGTTGGAAAAGATAATTATGCATCGCAGATCACAAGTGAAGCAAAGGAATTTAAACGTCATAATTCGGAACTTCGCAATTCTCTGAATGCGATTCTGAAGGTGATCAGTATCATTATCGTGCCTCTTGGTGCCATGTTGTTTTACAAGCAATATATGATCGTAGGAGATACACTGAAGGATTCTGTGGTAAATATGGTTGCCGCAGTACTTGGAATGATCCCGGAAGGCCTGGTACTTCTGACAAGTGTGGCACTGACATTGGGTTCTATGGTTCTTGCTACAAAGAAGACACTTGTGCAGGAGCTTTACTGTATTGAAACGCTGGCGAGAGTTGACACGCTCTGTCTGGATAAGACCGGTACGATCACAGAAGGTACCATGAAGGTTGAAGATGTGCAGTTGTATGATACAGCACAGACAACTGTTGTACAACATACAGCAAAATTTGATCCGGAAACAGGGGAGCCTGTTCAGAATGTGTCAGCATTAAAACCGGAGGTTACGGTATCAGCAGAGAAGGAAAACGGACAGATACAGGAAACAGTAAATTTAGAAACGGTATCTCAGGAAGAAAGACAGAAGCTTCAGGAAATTGACCACATTATGGGAAATATGATGTCAGTTCTTCATGATCAGAATGCAACAGCAGATGCGCTGAGAAAGCGCTTTCCTTCAAGAAATGACCTGAAACTGATCCATGCCATTCCTTTCTCCTCAGACAGGAAATACAGTGGTGCTGTTTTTGAAGGAAGAGGAACTTATCTGATGGGAGCTGCACAGTTCCTTTTTCCGGAAGGAAATGAAGAACTTCTGGAACATTGCAGCAGTTACGCACAGGAGGGATACCGTATCCTTGTTCTGGCTCACAGTGAACAGGAGACAAAAGGAACGGAACGCCCGACAGGACTTGAACCGTTGGGACTGTTTCTCATCACTGACGTGATACGTGAGGAAGCACCGGATACTCTGGCTTTTTTTGACAGTCAGGGAGTTGACCTTAAAGTTATCTCAGGAGATGATCCTGTGACTGTCTCTGCGATTGCAAAGAAAGCAGGACTGAAAAATGCCAATCATTATATCGATGCAACAACAATCAAAACTCCGGAAGAAATGCAGCGTGCAGTTGCAGAGTGCAGTGTATTCGGGCGTGTAACACCACAGCAGAAGAAACAGATGGTACAGGCTCTTCAGTCACAGAAGCATACAGTTGCGATGACCGGTGATGGTGTAAATGACGTACTTGCACTCAAGGAAGCAGACTGCAGTATTGCCATGGCAGCAGGAAGCGATGCAGCTAAAAATATTGCAAATGTCGTTCTTCTTGATTCTAATTTCGGGGCAATGCCTCATATTGTAAATCAGGGCCGTCGTGTTGTAAACAATATCAGAAGTGCGGCATCCATGTTTCTGATCAAAACAATTTTTTCGGTTTTACTGTCATTGATCACAATTTTCTTTGGAGATGCATATCCCTTTGAACCAATCCAGATGTCACTGATCAGTGCCTGCGCAGTGGGAATTCCTACATTTCTTCTGACACAGGAAAATAATTACAATAAGATTGACCATACATTCCTGAGGCACGTATTTATGAATGCATTTCCTGCGGCAGTAACCATTACAGGATGTGTATTTACAATCATGCTGGTCTGTCAGGATGTATACCATTCCAACGTCATGCTTAATACAGCCTGTGTTCTGGTTACGGGGTGGAACTATATGTCTGCACTGCGTACAGTTTATTCGCCGCTGAACACATACAGAAAAGTGATCATTTATGGAATGCAGTTTGCATTTTTTATAAGTGCGGTTGTATTGCAGGATTTGCTGACACTGGGTTCTCTGGAATTTGGAATGATCATTCTGGTATTTGTACTGATGACATTCTCTCCAATCCTGATCGAAACTATTACAGAATGGATTAGGAGGATTTATGAGAAGTCACTGGACAGAGAAGATGAAAATAAAGGATTTTTTGCAAGATTTTTGGAAAGAGTCCAGAAGTAAAAAACGAGGACAATCTGTAAAATATGCAGATTGTCCTCGTTTGCATTATGCGGTCTGCGTTATGCAGATTAATGGTTTATTTCTTTTTGCACAGCCAGAAGCATCCAAATGCAGGAATCATAACACCTTTAGCTTCCATCTCATGTCCTGAGATAAGATCAGTGTATATGCCGTCATCTTCGTTGATCCATGCAACCTTATCCTGATCGCTGAAGTTATAGATTCCGATGAATTTCTCCTCTGCATTTTCGCGTACGATTGCAAGGATAGAAGAATCCCAGGTATCGATTGTACGAAGATCAGCTGTTGTGTCAAAAACGCTGTGTGAACTTCTGATATGTTCCAGATGATCCAGTGCGTGGAAAAGTTTTCCCTGTACTGTATCTGCGATATTTCTGTTTGGAGCAAGTGACCAGTTGAATTCTCCTCTGTGAAGATAGCGGGAATCAACTGCCTTATCAGGATCATCTTTATAAGAATAGTCGTTTACCTGACCAATCTCATCTCCGCTGTAGATTACAGGGATACCTGACTGGGAAAGCATAAATGCATGAAGTGTGATGTCATAGCGCACACTTCTGTCAACACCAACTACATTTCCTTCAAAACCATATTTCTCAATGCCGCACAGAGATGCGGTAGTACCGCAAAGTCTTGCATCACCCAGACGCGGGTCATCATTGTAAAGTTCACCGCGGCCAAATGTATCCGGATATTTGCCTGTAAAGAAATCATTCAGGAATTTCTTATGAGAAACCTCATCGATTGAGAAATTCTTCAGGAAATCATAATCCAGTCCCCAGCCAATATCATCGTGGCAACGCAGATAATTCTGGAAGATGTATTCTTTTGGAAGAGATCCCAGAATATCCAGCTGTCTGCGAAGCAGAGATACATCTTTGGTTGCAACTGTGTGCCAGGTGCTTGCCATAGTAGTAACGTTATACAGGATATGGCATTCCGGCTTTTCAAGTGTACCGAAATATGGAACAACTTTTTCAGGAGCCATGACAACCTCTCCGAGAAGAAGGACTCCCGGGCACACGATCTCGCAGATCATACGCATCATACGTACGATTGTGTGAACCTGTGGCAGGTTGCGGCAGTTTGTTCCAAGCTGCTTCCAGATATAAGGAACTGCATCGAGACGTACGATGTCAACACCCTGGTTTGCCAGATATAACATATTGTAGACCATTTCGTTAAACACAACAGGATTTCTGTAGTTTAAATCCCACTGGTATGGATAGAAAGTAGTCATGACATGTTTGTGAAGGTCATCCAGCCATGTAAAGTTGCCCGGTGCGGTAGTTGGGAATACCTGTGGACAGGTCTTCTCATAGAGAGCAGGAACATCGTAGGTATCAAAGAAGAAATAACGGTCCTGGTATTCTTTTTCACCTGCGCGAGCCCGTTTTGCCCACTCATGCTCTTCGGAAGTATGGTTCATAACGAAATCAAGGCAGATGTTGATGCCGCGTTCATGGCATTTGGAGGTAAGCTCTGAAAAGTCCTCCATAGTACCAAGCTCAGGCTGCACTGTGCGGAAGTCAGCTACTGCGTAACCACCGTCACTTTTTCCTTTCGGAGATGCGAGCAGAGGCATCAGATGAAGATAATTGACATTACATTCTTCCACATAATCCAGATGTTCCTCCAGACCTTTTAAAGTATGTGCAAAATTGTTTACATACATCATCATGCCTACAAGGTCATTGCGTTTATACCAGTCCGGATCAGCCTCACGCTTTTTATCAGATGCCTTTAATGCTGAATTTCTGCTGTTATAGAAAGCTTCCATATTAGAAGTAAGATCATGCAGATATGTCATGACATCATCACGATCCTGATATAATTCGCAATATAACCATTTCAGCTCATCATAATGTTTCTGAAAACGTTCATTATATAAAGTAAGATCAACAGGAACGTCCAGTTTAACAGGTTCCACTTTGGAAGTCTCGACCTTAACAGGTTCTACTTTAGAAGTCTCGACCTTAACAGGTTCTACTTTGGAAGTCTCGACCTTAACAGGTTCTACTTTGGAAGTCTCGACCTTAACAGGTTCTACTTTGGAAGTCTCGACCTTAACAGGTTCCACTTTGGAAGTCTCGACCTTAACAGGTTCCACTTTGGAAGTCTCGACCTTAACAGGTTCTACTTTAGAAGTTTCAACTCTGACAGGCTCAGTTTTGGAAGTAGTCACTTGTAAAATTTCTGATTCCTGCTTTCTGATTGTTGATGAAGAACGTTTCTTCTGGAGTCTTTTTTTAGCCATAATATTCCTCCCTGGTTTATGAAAAATACAGTAACCGGGCAGTGTCGGGACATATAAAACATAAATATGGAGACACCGGACAGTTACGAATATATACAGAAAGCTGCAATTTCCATATCTGCTGTCAGTTTTTTATCATGATCAGCTATGATGCAGATCAGAGAAACAGTATTTGGAGCAGTTTGGAAATTGGGCTTCTGAAATCATATGTAATATTATATTATAGGAACTGCCATATAGGCAAGTACTGACACGTTTTACAGAGAAATAAATTCCGGTTTACGGTCTTTGAAGATTGTATAGTAACGAAAACCACAGGCTTCCAGTACACTGGCAGCTTTATCAAATGCACAGGCGATTTTATCCGGAGTATGCGCATCTGCTCCGATGGTGATGATCTCTCCGCCAAGTTCTCTATAGCGCCTTATTACGGCAGTACATGGATTGGGTTCTCCAAGACCATAATGATATCCGCCGGTATTAAGTTCGATGCCTTTTCCCATGGAAATCAGTTTCTTCAGAATCTCATCCAGAATATCTTTATACCGTCCGTAAGAATATTCCCGGTTCCTGTTAGGACCATAACGGACAACATAATCAATATGTCCGTAAACGTCAAATCCGTCATATGCGGAAATGTTTTCAAGAATGGATTCAAAGTATTCCATATAACATAAAAATTCCTTACGTCCTTCAAAAAATTCCGGGTAATAAGGATCATACCCATGGACAAGATGGGATGAACCGATAACGAAATCAAAAGGTGTCTGAGAGAGAAGTGAGTCAAAATATTCTCCCAGATGCATCTGCAGTCCTAGTTCAATTCCGAAACGTACCTGAATTTTATCCTTATATATATCTGAAAGTTCAGCCAGCTTTTCTTTGTAAGCCGGAATATTCAGAGAAAAATCCAGATTGTCCGGAGTAACAGGGTAATCCGGATCCAGATGCTCCGTAAAAGTAATTCCCTGTAGTCCCGTTTCAACAGCGCGATGGATCATAACTTCCATAGGCGTATCCGAGTCAGCAGAAAAAGAAGAGTGCATATGACAATCCCACAATATTTGTCTGTCCATAATTTCAGTCCTTTCTTCTGTAAAAACAGTACTGTTATATTTGCGTGTGATATATTATAAATGAATACTGTGTCCTCTTAAATGGATATATCTGCACCTGAAATATCACAATTACAGGCCCGGATCAGTGTATTCATAAAGCACTGTATACACAGTATAACATATAATTTACATTTTTTACTTAATTTTTATCTGTTTTTTGGAAAATGGTCTTGAATTTTTGTTTAGAATTATGTACAATACATTACAGGTTGATGATTCTTTAACAAACAAAGGATTACCATAATTAACCACTTAATTCATAGGAGGAATTTTATCATGGCAGTAAAAGTTGCAATTAATGGTTTTGGACGTATTGGACGTCTTGCATTCCGTCAGATGTTTGGAGCAGAAGGATTTGAAATCGTAGCAATCAACGATTTAACATCTCCTAAAATGCTTGCTCACTTATTAAAATATGATTCAACACAGGGAAAATATGCTCTTGCAGATACAGTAACAGCAGGAGAAGATTCCATCACAGTTGACGGAAAAGAAATCAAAATTTACGCAAAAGCTAACGCTGCTGAACTTCCATGGGGAGAAATCGGTGTAGACGTAGTTCTTGAGTGTACAGGATTCTATACATCCAAAGACAAAGCTCAGGCTCATATCGATGCAGGTGCTAAACACGTTATCATTTCCGCTCCGGCTGGAAACGATCTTAAGACAATCGTTTACAATGTAAACCATGAAACTCTTACAAAAGAAGATCACATCATCTCCGCAGCTTCCTGTACAACAAACTGCTTAGCTCCAATGGCTAAAGCATTAAATGATCTTGCTGCAATCAAATCCGGTATTATGTGCACAATCCACGCTTACACAGGCGATCAGATGACACTTGACGGACCACAGAGAAAAGGTGATTTAAGAAGATCTCGTGCAGCTGCAGTTAACATCGTTCCTAACAGCACAGGTGCTGCTAAAGCTATCGGTCTTGTTATTCCGGAACTGAACGGTAAACTTATCGGATCTGCTCAGCGTGTTCCTACCCCAACAGGTTCTACAACAATCTTAACAGCAGTTGTTGAAGGAAACGTAACAAAAGAACAGATCAACGCAGCTATGAAAGCAGCTTCTAATGAATCCTTCGGATACAACGAAGATGAAATCGTATCCAGCGATATCGTTGGTATGAGATTTGGTTCTCTGTTCGATGCTACTCAGACAATGGTTCTTCCACTTGAGAATGGCACAACAGAAGTACAGGTAGTTTCCTGGTATGACAATGAGAACTCCTACACAAGCCAGATGGTTCGTACAATCAAACACTTTGGTAAATTACTGAACGCTTAATTTTCAGTAAGTGTAAAGGAATAGACTCCAACGAAGGGTCCGGTCTGATTTGGACCGGACCCTTTTCGCGTGGTCTGGAATGACAGCAGGAAATCAATAAGTTACTGTTTACAGATATGCAGTAACTGTTAAAGAATATTATTAAGGAGGCACCACAAATGCTGAATAAAAAATCTGTTGATGATATCAATGTAAAAGGCAAAAAAGTTCTTGTAAGATGTGACTTCAATGTTCCTCTTCAGGATGGAAAGATCACAGATGAGAACCGTCTGGTTGCAGCTCTTCCTACAATCAAGAAGCTGATCGCTGACGGCGGAAAGGTTATTCTCTGCTCCCACCTTGGAAAACCGAAGGGAGAGCCGAAACCGGAATTATCTCTTGCACCGGTTGCAAAACGTCTTTCCGAATTATTAGGACAGGAAGTTAAGTTTGCAGCAGATCCTGAAGTAGTAGGACCTAACGCAAAAGCAGCAGTAGCTGAGATGAAAGACGGAGATGTTATCTTACTTGAAAACACACGTTATCGCGCAGAAGAAACAAAGAACGGAGACGAATTCAGCAAAGAACTTGCTTCTCTTTGTGATGTATTTGTTAATGATGCATTTGGTACAGCTCACAGAGCACACTGCTCTAATGTTGGTGTGACCAAATATGTTGATACAGCAGTTGTTGGTTACTTAATGCAGAAGGAAATCGATTTCCTTGGAAATGCAGTGAACAATCCTGAGAGACCGTTTGTTGCTATCCTTGGCGGAGCTAAGGTTTCCAGCAAGATTTCTGTAATCAATAACCTTCTTGATAAAGTAGATACTCTTATCATTGGTGGTGGTATGTCTTACACATTCTCAAAAGCTATGGGTGGACATATCGGAACATCTCTTTGTGAGGATGATTATCTTCAGTATGCATTGGACATGATGAAGAAAGCAGAAGACAAAGGTGTGAAACTTCTTCTTCCGGTAGATAACAGAATCGGTGATAACTTCTCTAATGACTGTAATATCCAGGTTGTTAAACGTGGTGAGATTCCGGACGGATGGGAAGGAATGGATATCGGACCGGAAACAGAGAAGCTTTTCGCTGACGCTGTAAAAGATGCTAAGACAGTTGTTTGGAACGGACCGATGGGCTGCTTCGAAATGCCAAACTTCGCTCATGGTACAGAAGCTGTTGCCAAAGCACTTGCTGAAACAGATGCCACAACTATTATCGGTGGTGGTGATTCTGCAGCTGCAGTTAACATCCTTGGTTATGGCGACAAGATGACACACATCTCCACAGGTGGCGGTGCATCTCTTGAATTCCTGGAAGGAAAAGAACTCCCGGGTGTTGCAGCAGCAAACGATAAATAAGAATATAATAACATCCCACAGGGATACTAAGGAGATAAATCATCATGGCAAGAAAGAAAATTATCGCTGGTAACTGGAAAATGAACATGACACCAAGCGAAGCCGTTAAATTAGTAGAAACATTAAAACCATTAGTAGTTAACGATGAAGTAGACGTAGTATTCTGCGTACCTGCAATCGATATCATCCCGGTTGTAGAAGCTACTAAGGGAACAAACATCCAGGTTGGTGCTGAGAACATGTACTTTGAAGAGAAAGGTGCATACACAGGAGAAATCTCCCCTGCAATGCTCGTAGATGCCGGAGTTAAATATGTTGTTCTTGGACATTCCGAAAGAAGAGAATACTTCGGAGAAACAAACGAAGATGTTAACAAGAAAGTTCTCAAAGCTTTCGAACATGGAATTACACCTATCATGTGCTGTGGCGAAACTCTTACTCAGAGAGAACAGGGCGTGACAATGGATTTCATCCGTCAGCAGGTTAAAGTTGGATTCCAGGGTGTTACAGCAGATCAGGCTAAGACAGCAGTTATCGCTTACGAGCCAATCTGGGCAATCGGAACAGGTAAAACAGCTACAACTGAGCAGGCTCAGGAAGTATGCGCAGGTATTCGTGCATGCATCGCTGAAATCTATGATGAAGCAACAGCAGAAGCAATCCGTATCCAGTATGGCGGATCTGTAAATCCTGCAACAGCACCTGACTTATTCGTTCAGAACGATATCGATGGCGGCCTTGTAGGTGGCGCTTCTCTGAAAGCTGATTTCGGAAAGATCGTAAACTACAAATAAGAATAAAAAACTGATTATAAGCAGATAATCTTTGTGTCCAAACGAGAAATAATATAATGCCCCTGAATACAGGAAAATTGGTAATTTTACTGATTGGATTGTGTTCAGGGGATTGTTATAGTTGAAGCAGGTAAGTTACCTGCTCTAATTGCTGTTGCGAATATTTGTTTGGCTATGTCAGACACATAGTATCTTATGAAATTAATATGTATAAAGAAAAAGA
>OAWX01001030.1_pt1 | contig 13692 bp, 10 predicted proteins | sample 1495571 | NCBI WGS metagenome assembly OAWX01 (sample SAMEA2580265, study PRJEB22360) | human gut metagenome | biome: human gut; feature: human-associated habitat; material: faeces | place: Denmark | collected 2008/2010 | reverse complement strand
ATCTACCGATGGACCTGTTGGCCGCATGGTTGCGTTTGCGCCTCAACGTACCGGTAGTGATAGAAGACGATCCGAACGCAACCGCCGTGACCGGCGTGTATCTGACCCGTTCCGATGGCGTGCTGAGTTTGGAACGCCCATCCACCGACGATGGCATCGCCGTATTGAACGTTCCAGGGCAGTCCCCGCAAACCATGAGCGTTCCCGCACGAACCATCGAGGAATGCTTGAGTGAGGAATTGGGTCGACTCTATCCGGACGAGATCTATGCGGAAGTCGTGACTCAAGGCTGGGATCTTATCAATTCGAAGCACTGAATCGATTCTCCGAAACAATAAAGGAACAATGCAGGAAAAGCATATGGCAGAACGCACCACCGTTGTATATCCCAATCCTCAGATTCTGGCTGAAGCCGTGGCCGCACGTACGCTGTTGACCATCACCGATCTTCTGTCGGAACCGAATCGCACTCGCGTTGACATTGCCGTGACCGGTGGAACCGACGGCAATCGAGTGTTCGACGCCATGAACGCGAGCCCATTGAACGATGCCGTGGACTGGAGCCGCGTGCACGTATGGTGGGGCGACGAACGATTCGTGGCCGCCGATGACGATGATCGCAACGCCAAGCAGGCGCGTGAGGCATGGTATGGCAAACTGGTTGCCGACGGCCGTATGCCGGCAGGCAACATTCATGCGATGCCGTCCGATGAGCGTAACTTGGAAAGCGTCGCGGCAGCCTCACCCGAACAGACTGATGCTGTGCTGGCTGAAGCCGCCGCGCAATACCAGCGTGAACTCATTGAACAGTTGGGTGAGAATCCAGCTTTGGACATCGCCATGTTCGGTATGGGACCGGACGCGCATTTCGCATCCCTGTTCCCCGACCATGGCGAGTCGGAGATCGACGATCCGCATGTGCTTGTCGCCGGTGTGCGCGATTCACCGAAGCCGCCGCCACTGCGCCTGACGCTGACCGTGCCGATGATCGCACGATCGAAGCACACGTGGGTGTTCACATCTGAAGTACGCAAGGCGGATGCGGTTGCTGCAGCATTCGCGCAACGCAACAATCCGCATGCGCCAAGCTCTTATGCCGATGGTGAGGAACTGCTGTGGCTTATCGACAAAGGTGCCGCCTCCAGATTGTGATGCAAGAACCGGGACTATGGAATCCCGATAGCCGGGTTCCGTTGGTTCCGTGACGGGCACGTCACCTAAGTCTCTGCCTGTCATGGATTACTCCCATGGCTAAACATCAAGGCTGAATCGTTTGGATGAGTGAGCGCGCAACGCCATGCGTGTAGTATGGCGGCAGTCAAACATGACAGACCCAGCATTATGACTATGAGAGGAAACGGCATCATGGAACAGCCATCTAAGTTCCAACATCAGCTTCAGCCCGATATGCCATCGTCTTCCACGATGTCCACGTCACCTCATCCGGAACAAACTCCGCCATGGGGCGCGCTATGGGTGTTGGCTTTGGGACTGGCCATGATTGTGCTGGACAGCTCAATCGTCAACGTCTCCATCCCCACCATTATCGACGATATCGGCATCGACCTGACCGACGCCCAGTGGGTCACATCACTGTACAACATCGTACTCGCCGCGCTGCTGCTTCCCTTCGGCAAGCTTGGCGACGCCAAAGGACGCAAACTGGTATTCCAAATTGGAACTGTGATTTTCGTGGCAAGTTCATTGCTCGCCGCCACATCGCAGGACGCTGGCATGCTGCTCACCGCTCGCGCGTTGCAGGGCATCGGTGGCGCGATGATCATGCCGAACACCCTGTCCACGGTGTCCGCCACGTTCCGTGGCAAGTATCGCGCTGCGGCTTTCGGAGTCTGGGGCGCGGTAATGAGTTCAGCCGCCGCTCTCGGACCGTTGCTCGGCGGCGTGCTTACCGAGACCTTGGGGTGGCGATGGATTTTCCTGGTGAACCTTCCGCTAGGCATCATCATTTTTGTGGCAACCATTCCTTTGGTGCCAAAGACCGGTGGCCATACCTCGAACATCACTTCCTCAACCGCTTCTTCTACCATTCGATTCCAAAGCATTGATGTGGACATTCCAGGCGTGGTGCTGTCCGCACTGACTTCTGCCCTGCTCGTATTCGGACTTATCGAAGGCGAGACCTACGGCTGGTGGAAGCAGACTTCCACTCAGTTGAAGATGGGTGGTCTGACATGGAACCACGGCTGGCTGTCGCCGGTGCCGATTTGTCTGGTCGCCGGTATGCTCCTGCTGGTCGTCTTCATAACCGTAGAACTTGCACGAGGCAAAGCCGGGCGACCGGTGATGCTGGACATGACCCTGTTCCGCATCAAGACATTCTCGTGGGGCAATCTGTCGGCTGCGGCCATCGCCGCCGGCGAGTTCGCGCTGGTGTTCGCGCTTCCGCTGTATCTCATCAACGCGCGCGGACTCGACACGCTACAGGCCGGTGCGATGCTGGCCGTGATGGGATTGGGCTCTATTATCGCCGGTAGTCAGGCACATATGCTGGCCTCCAAATTCACTCCGGTCGGCGTGGTCCAACTTGGCTTGGTGATTGAGATCATCGCGGTAGCCGTGATTGCAGTCCTCATGCCGGTGGAATTCGCAGTGTGGTGGCAGCTTCTTCCTTTGACCCCCTACCGCCGCCCGCCTACGGCTGCGGCTTAGGGCTCGCTTCCGCGCAGCTGACCAGCGTGGTGCTGTCCGAAGTGCCGATTCCCCAGTCCGGTGAAGGATCGGCCACCCAGTCCACCGTCCGTCAGCTTGGCACCGCCATGGGCTCGGCCATCTCAGGCGCGGCATTGACCATGGCCATCAATGGGACGTTGCCGGCACGACTTGAATCCCTTGGACTGCCCGCTAAAGTCGGCGATGGACTGGCCAAGGCGGTCAGCAGCTCGGCTGGCGGTGTAATTGGCTCGTTCCGCAGCGGAGATGGATCGGCGGCCCAATTCGGTGACGAAGCGCCGAAAATCGCCGATGCGATGACTTCCGGGTTCATTGAGGGCAACCGTTGGACACTTTTGGTGGCAGGCTGCATGCTGCTCATCGGTTTGCTGGCTTCGGTCGCTGTGCGACGCGCGGCATCAACGCATAGCACACACTGACAAACATGAGGCAGGGACGATCTGCTGAATGGTTTTGGTGGGCCAGCAGCTCAACGGCGAAAAGTTCTACTGAAGCCGGCCGATACCAAGGCGAAACTGATCGCGCGGTAAGGTGGGGTTATGAAAGTAGTAGTGCAACGAGTGAGCCAAGCCAGCGTTGACGTCGTCAACGAACTGGGCACCATCGACCCCACCTTCGAACCGCAGCAGATCGGATCCGGATTCATGCTGCTCGTAGGCGTAACCGATGAGGATGGCGAGGAACAGCTTTCTTGGCTGGCCCACAAAATCCTCAACCTACGCGTTTTTGAAGACGAGCAAGGCAAAATGAACCGTTCCATCAAAGACATCGGCGGCGAAATCCTCTCCATTTCGCAGTTTACGCTGTTTGCCGACGTGAGGAAAGGCAATCGCCCCAGCTTCGTCAAAGCAGGTAAACCGGAACATGCCAACATCACGTGGATCAAATTCAACGAGGCGTTGCGTTCTGGCGGCGTGCCAGTACGCGAAGGCCGCTTTGGAACGCACATGCGCGTCGGCCTGATCAACGATGGTCCGGTCACCATCACCATCGACACCGACAATCTGTGATCAGTATTTGATTACAACACCGATTGTTGGGTGATATAAAACAATTGAGGGTCTGCAAGTTAAATTGCAGACCCTCAACTATTATAAATACTTTTTGATCGACGGTGACGTTTACTTGTTTTCGGTAATTATCGTCACCTTGTTCGGATCAATCTTCATTGGGTCAAGAGTCAATTCCTTGATGACATCCGCACGAATCGTGCCGGACGAAGGATTGAATACACTATCGATAGTGCTGTGAATATCGGCATCCACATTCGAATATTCGAAAGCAAGCGTCGTATTGATTAGACGGCAATTACGTAATACGAGATTATCCACATAGCACAAACCCTGCAGACTTTCGATCGTACAGTTCTCAAACGTGACATTACGGGAATTCCAAGCCAAATACTCGCCGGAAATGAATGAATCACGTACTGTCACATTCTCGCAATTCCAGAAGCAATCCTTGGAAATCAATCGAGAATTTGTGATTTCAATATTACGTGCGCCATCAAATGGATAATTGCCAACCAAACGCAGATTATAGGCTTTAATATCGGAACAATTCATCGCCAGATAATCGCCACGAGCGCTCACATTTTCCAGTGAAACGTTCGAACAAGCCCATAATGTTTCCTCGGCATTGACGAAATCAACATTCCTCAACGCAACATCATGGCACCGGCGGAAATTCTTCGGCGCTTCAAACGTGCAATCCTCAACACGAATGGTATTCGTATACCACACGCCCGCGCGTGCCATCTCGAACCATGTGCAATCCTTTGCCAAAATATCCGAGCAATACCACAGCGGATACTTCCATTTGAACGAACTCGACTTAAGCTCAATATCATGCGCATGCTTCAACGGTGATTCGCCATCATCGAAAATCGTGTCGATATATCGCTTGCCTGATGCTTGGAATTCGGCGCGTTCGCCGGTCAGTAACGCCTGACGAACCTCGTGCATGTCACTCACTGATAACTCTCCTTGAAAACGTTCTGTTGCCAAGATAGAAAGTTCAAGTACTTGAAGTCAAACGCATGCCCATGTTTCGCTGGCGGGCGAAGCGGATGAGCGATGGAACGCGTTATAAGCAATGTCGATATGCGTGCGGGTGTTTGCGAAACATGACTGTCGGTACCATGAATTGAACGATTAGACAATTGGGTGGTTACAAGGCATTGTGGTCGCGAACGGGCTTGCCACGTATGGCAGGGAGGAATGCGGATGAGCCAGCGGAATGGGGGAGTGAAGACGCGTGCGTTCAAAGCCGCGTTCCCCAAAGTGCTGCCGATTTGCATCAGCTTCTTCTTTCTGGCCATGTCGTACGGAGTGCTTATGGGAACCCGCGGGTTTTCGTTCCTGTGGCCGTTGTGCATGAGCGCGTTCATCTACACCGGTTCCATGGAATTCGTTACGGTGAATCTGCTGGTTTCCGCATTCAATCCGTTCGCCACGCTTATGTTGGCGCTGATGATGGGAACAAGGCACCTGTTTTACGGACTGTCCATGCTGGGGCGTTTCAAGAACATGGGGGCGAAAAAACCGTATTTGATTTACGCCATGTGTGATGAGACGTTCGCGGTCAACAACAGCGCGCAAATACCGGCGGATGTTGACCGCGGCTGGTTCTATTTCTTCGTGTCGCTGCTGAATCAGGTTTCCTGGGTGGCTGGAGCGACGCTCGGAGGCATTGTCGGCGGGCGATTGACGTTCGACACCACCGGTTTGGATTTCGTGATGACCGCATTGTTTGTGGTTATTTTCGTGGATCAATGGTTGACAACGAAACGCAAAAGCCATATGGCGGCGTTGACGGGCATTGTGGTGCCGGTGATTTGCATGGCGCTGTTCGGTGCTGACAATTTCATGATCCCGTCGTTGATTGCCATGCTGGTGATGTTCATTATGTTGCGTCCGTATTTGGATGATTTGAAACCTGATAATGTTGGGAAACGTGATGATGCTGATGGTGGTCGAATCCGCTGCGGATCGTAACGAAGTAGGGGAGGTGCGGTCATGATCATGACCACATGGCAGGGCGTCGTCACTGTACTGATGGCGGTGCTTGGCACCATCATCACCCGTTTTCTGCCGTTCGTGCTCTTTCCCGAGTCAAAGAAACCGCCGCACATCATCGACTATCTTGGCAACGTGCTTCCGTATGCTATGACCGGACTGCTGGTGGTGTATTCGCTGAAAAACGTCAATCCTTTTGCTGGAAGCCACGGCATTCCCGAAGCGATCGCCATCGCCGCGATCGTCGTGCTGCACGTATGGAAACGCAACATGCTGCTCTCGATCGCCGGCGGCACCGTCGTGTATATGGCATTACTTCAGCTTGTTTTTGCATGATTGTCTGTTTTGTAGGATTGCCCAAATCTGAAGTGAGTTTTATAGGGATTTTCCACAGTTGTTATTGCTGATATCCCATATCGTGAGAAGAAATGCGTTGATGCGATTGACGCGCCTACTCTTTTTCTTTAGCCAATAAGGAGCTGTGTTGAGCGGCTCTGGCTGTATAGAAGAGTTATATCTAACGAGAGAGAACAATATGACTAGTGCAGCAAGCACTGCCAATGCCGCGGTTCCAGCGCCCGGCAAACTGGAGTTCAAGGATGATTACACGCCTAAGGAGGCGGAACGCGTCATCCGCAATTCGAAGGGGCTCCCTGTCGGTGTGAAGCCGAAGATGGTGTGGACGTGGCCGAAGGCCCTGCTGTGGGCCGCCATCGCCATTGTGTGCGCTATTGGTTGGGCTATTCTGGCGGTTTCCCGTGGCGAGCAGATCAGCGCCATCTGGTTCGTGGTTGTGGCATTGTGCTCCTACGCGATCGCTTACCGTTTCTACGCGTACTATATTCAGATCAAGATCATGCGTACCGACGATGCGAACGCGACGCCGGCCGAGCGCGTGCATGACGGCGCCAACTTCGAACGTGCCGACCGTCGCGTGCTGTTCGGCCAGCATTTCGCCGGCATTTCCGGTGCGGGCCCGCTTGTTGGTCCTATTCTGGCCGCCCAAATGGGTTATCTGCCGTCCGTGATGTGGATCATTCTCGGTGTGATTTTCGCCGGCGCCGTGCAGGATATGCTCATGCTGTGGATCTCCGCCAAGCGTCGCGGCCGTTCCTTCGGTCAGATGGCAACCGACGAAATGGGCAAGTTCGGCGGCACTATCCTGTCGATCTTCCTGATCGTGATGACCGCCATCGCCATGGCATTCCTTGCGCTCGTGGCCATCAAGGCCATGGCTTCCTCGCCGTGGGCCGTGTTCTCTATTGGTATGACCATTCCGATCGCCTTGATCATGGGCTGCTTCCAGCGTTTCCTGCATCGTAGCGTTATCGAAACCACGGTGCTCGGCTTCGTGCTGCTCGTGATCGACATCATCGCTGGCGGTTGGATCTCCAGCGTTCCGGCAATCGCCGACGTGTTCACGTTGAACGCCAAGGAACTGGTTATCGCACTGGTGATCTACTCCTTCGCCGCCGCCGCGTTGCCGCACTGGCTGCTCGTCACCCCGCGTGACTACCTGTCCACGCTGATGAAGATCGGCACGCTTGTGCTGCTCGTGCTTGGCATTCTCATCGCCAATCCGTCCGTGCAGATGCCGGCTCTGACTGAATTCGCGTCCACCTCCACGGGACCGACCTTCGCAGGCGACCTGTTCCCGTTCCTGTTCATCACCATCGCGTGCGGCGCTCTTTCCGGCTTCCACGGCGCAGTGAGCTCCGGCCTGACCCCGAAGGCTGTGGAGAAGGAAAACCAGATCCGCATGATCGGCTACGGTTCCATGCTGGTTGAATCCTTCACCGCCGTGATCGCACTGATTGCAGCCATCACCATTTCCCAGGGCGTCTACTTCTCCACGAACATGTCCGCCTCGCAGATCTCCACCGCTTCCGGCGTGACCCTGACCGCCACTTCCACTCCTGACGAGCGGGCTGAGGCCGCGGTCAAGGCCGTGGATTCGATGAAGGTTTCCGACATTGAAGGCAACCAGATGAAGGTCACTTGGGATTCTGTCGACGAGAACGGCAATGCCAAGACCTATGAAGGCGCCGACGCTTTGAAGCAGGCCGCTTCCGACATTGGCGAGAACACCATCGTTTCCCGCACCGGCGGCGCCACTACGTTCGCTATGGGTATGGCCAACTTCCTCAAGTCCTACCTCGGCGGTCATGACTCCATGGCCTTCTGGTACCACTTCGCCATCATGTTCGAAGCGTTGTTCATCCTCACCACCGTTGACAACGGCACCCGCGTGGCCCGTTATCAGATTGGTGAGTTGCTGGGCAACGTGCGCAAGCTGAAGAAGTTCGCTGATCCGACGTGGAAACCGGGCAACATCATCACCACACTGATCGCAACCGCCCTGTGGGGTGGCCTGCTGTGGGTCGGCGTGTGCGATACGAATGGTGGTATCAACGCCATGATGCCTATTTTCGGTATTTCCAACCAGCTGCTTGCCGCCGCATGCTTCATGCTGGTCACCGTTTGCGTGGCCAAGCTTGGCTATAAGAAGTACCTGTGGATTCCTGTTGTTCCTCTCGTTTGGGATGTGGCCGTGACCTTCACCGCCGACTTCCAGAAGATCGTCGGACCGATCAGTTACTTCGCCACCGCTTCCAAGTATCAGACGCTGATCGATGGTGGCACTTTGGAAGGCGAAGCGTTGGTCAACGCCAAGGCCGCACTCTCCAATGCGTACCTTGACGGCGTGCTCTCCGTGTTCTTCATGGTCATGATGGGAGTCTTCCTGGTCGTCGGCATCTACCAGACCGTGAAGATTCTTGCCAAGGGCAAGTTCGGTGTGGAAACCACGTCTGAGGAGCCGTTCGTGGAATCCGAATGGTTCGCACCGTCCAGCCTGATCGCCACCAAGCTCGAAAAGAAGGTGCAGCGCGAATACGCGGCCAAGAGCTATGAGCTGGCGCAGAAGGAACAGGCCGCAGCCTGATGCAGGGATTCACCACCATGGTCAGACGAATCTGGTCCGCATTATTGAAAGCCAAGGCCGGATTCGTCTGGTATGTGCGCGAATTCAGCGGAGAAGCGAAATACGACCACTATCTGGAGCATTTCGCAAGCGAACATCCCTGCGAAACCCCGCTGACCGAACGCGAATACTGGCGCATGCGAGAGGAATACGATCGCAAGCATCCCAACACCAGTTGCTGTTGCTGAAACTAACGGCCATACATAAACAATCCCCGTCTTTCATTTCGGAAGACGGGGATTGTTTTTCTTATATTTATGTTGCTTGCTTGCGATTATTCCTATACCGAAGATATTCGATTGCATGTTCCGCAATCAATATTTCGCAATCAAGAAGCGAGTCCCATGCTGTATTTCAATGTCATCACACGAATCGCGGACTGCGTTACTTTGTCTGCAAAAGCGGAATCAGCTGCGGCCTTCGCATTCAAACCATCCAAAACCTGCTGAACATAATCGAAAGCGCCAATGCAGGCAAGATCACCGCCGGCCTCAACCAATCGCACACCCAAATCACTCGGCTGAATGCCACCCAACGCAGTGGCGGACAAAGAATCCGAAGTGATGACACCTTGGAATCCGACCGTATTGCGCAAATAATCCGTTACCAAAGCGCTGGAGAACACGGCGGGATTATTCGGATCAATAGCCTGATAGGTGGCAAGCGACATCATCACCATGGAAGGGTTCGCCTCCAACGTACTGTTGAACGCGCCGATTTCCGCACCGTCCAACGTGGTGGTGGTATCAAGAATGCCGTCGGCGGTGAAATCGGTGTTGCCCGTCACCGAACCCAAACCAGGATAGTGCTTGATGGCGCTGCCTACACCCGAATCCGCCATGCCCTGAATGAACGCCTTGGCATGGTCGGCATTGCCATCCGCATCAAGACCAAAATCACGATACAGTGCGCCGATCGGGCCATTGGAAGCCCTATCTACCGTTACCGTGCCCACCACCGGCGCCAAATCAACATTGATGCCGGCCGACTTGAGTTGGGAACCCCATACGGCAGCCGATTGCCGTAGCTGGTTGGTCGACATTGAACCCTGATTGGTGGCGGAAGGCATCTGGTCGAACCCATCACCCTGCAGATGCTGCACCAAACCACCTTCCTGATCGGTGGTCATCAACAGCTGATTATTGGCCGGCGCATACGATTGCAAGGTGGATGTGGCGGGGGGCCCGCCCGCCCCTTCCCCAATGAGCACCCCAGCCGTTCCCGAATTCCAATTGCCGATGATCAACACCGATCCGACATGCTGGTTCACAATGAGATCCTGTAACGAGGAAGGATCGGATCCCGCATACAGGGGTGCCATGACGAGCTGACCGACGCGCTCTGCAAGACTCATGGCATTGACTGCAGCCACAGCTCTGCCATGCGGCGAGTCGTCCACCACGCTTGGCACGTTGGATTTGTCAAGCGCATCATGTGATGCATCGGACTGCTGCGAATTGGATTGCTCGGATTGGTTGGAGCCAGCATTCAAACTCGCGCTGGATGAACACCCAGCGAACGATAGCGGCAGTGCGATGGCGCACAGTGCGGCAGCACAACGAGCGAAATGAACGTGGACCCTCTTCATAGTGTCATTATCTATCACATGCCAGTGATGGCGAATACGATCGCATAAGAAAAGAACGGGTGGATTCGTGTTCGTGAATTGCGTAAACATTAGGCCAGTGGCATAAAGCACGTTCCGTGCCTGTCGATAGGCTATTAGTATGTCTTTTTTTGATATGTTTGGTCCCATGTTCGACCCGGAAAGCGGCCCGAGCCGTTCCCAAGGGCAGCGTGCCAATAAATCCGGCAACGATGATCCCATCATTCTCAATGTCGAAACCGATGGCGATAACACCACCCGGTCTTCGGCGAACATGCCTCCAAGAGGTCCGTCCGGTCCGCGCATCACACGCCAGCCGAACCGTCCGCGCAAATCGTCGAACGGCAACAAGATTCTAATCGGTGTGGTGCTGGCGCTTGCCATCATCGTCGGACTGTTCTTTGGCTTGGCGCAGTTCATCACCGATGTCATGTGGTATGCGCAGCTTGGCTTCCAAAGCGTGATTTGGACGCAGTTGGGTACCAGGGTAGGCCTGTGGGTGGCGTATGCGCTGCTGATCGCCGCGGTCGGATTCCTTTCCGCGTCGCTGGCGATCTGGGCTCGCCCCGATGCTGCCGATGGTTCTACCATTCGTATTAATGGCGACACCATCGAAGTGGGCAAGGGCGTGAGCTCAAAGAGTGCACGTCGTGTGGCAGTGGTGATTTCATTGATCGTCGGTTTGATGTTCGGATCGCAGTTTAATGCGAATTGGTCTGAGATTCTGCTGATGTTCAATGCGCAGAGTTTCGGCACCACTGATCCGCAATTCGGCATTGACAATGGTTTCTACGTATTCGTGTTGCCTGGTTTGAAGTTGATTATGTCGGCGGTGTCGCTGCTGTTGCTTGCAGGCATTATCTTCTCCATCGTCACGCATGTGATGATGGGTGGCATTCGCATCACCATGCCAGTGCATGGTCGTGGACTGTTCCACATCACCAAGCGTGCGCGTAGACAGATCGGCATCTGGCTGATGCTCAACATGTTCGCATGGGCGACGAATCAGGTGCTTGGCGTGTTCTCCCACCTCACGCAGGAGGGTAGCCGCATCACCGGTGCCACGTATACCACGGTCAACGCCACGATTCCCGTCACCTTCATCATGGCTGCCATCACCGTCATTCTCGGTGTGATTCTCGGCGTGTGGATCATGAAGTCGCATGCGTTGGAAGGCCAGGCTCCGATTGCGGTGCGTGCTTCCGAAGCGCTTAAAGCGTGGAAGGTGCCGACCGTGGCCATCGCATCCGCCATTGTGGTGAGCTTGGTGCTTACCGTGGCATGGCCGATGCTGCTGCAGCGTTTCCGTGTGAATCCGAACGCGCAGGAAATGGAATCTACCTATATCCAGCGTAATATCGACGCCACCCGTGAAGCATACGGTCTGAACAATGTGAAGACCGAACAGTATCAGGCCACTACGGAAGGCGAGGCTGGTGCGTTGGCTGATTCCGCGGAATCGACCGCGCAGATCCGACTGCTCGATCCGCAGATCGTTTCCCCGACATTCAAGCAGCTGCAGCAATCCAAGCAGTATTACACGTTTGCCGATACTCTTGCCGTCGACAAATATGAGGTCGACGGTGTGAGCCAAGATACGGTGATCGCAGCACGAGAACTTGACCTTGCCGGTCTTGACAATCGCAACTGGGTCAACGACCATACCGTGTACACGCACGGCTATGGTGTGGTGGCCGCCTACGGCAACAAAGTGACGGCCGACGGCCAGCCGAAGTTCTTCGAGGCGGGCATCCCAACCCAAGGCAAACTCACCGAATCCGAACAGTATGAGCCGCGTATCTACTTCTCACCGAACGCTTCCGAGTATTCGATCGTGGGCGCTCCGGAAGGCACGCAGTCGTGGGAGTTCGATTACCCGACCGGTTCTGAAGGCGCCACCAACACGTTCGGCGGCAATGGCGGCCCGAAGATCGGCAATATCTTCTCCCGACTGCTGTACGCCATCCGTTTCGGCTCCGACCAGATTCTGTTCTCCAACCGTGTGAATTCCGCATCACAGATTCTCTACGATCGTTCCCCGAAGGAGCGTGTGGCCAAGGTCGCACCATACCTGACGCTTGACGGCCGTGTGTACCCGGCGGTCGTGGATGGTCGTGTCAAGTGGATCGTCGACGGTTACACCACGTCTGACGCCTACCCGTATTCGCAGATGACCGATCTGGGCGAAGCCTCCAAGGATTCCACCACGGAATCTTCGGCTACGGTGAGTGAGCTGGCTTCGAAGAACGCCAACTACATTCGCAACTCCGTGAAGGCTACCGTCGATGCGTATGACGGTTCCGTGGACCTGTACGTGTGGGATGAATCCGATCCGGTGATCAAGGCATGGCAGAAGATCTTCCCCGGCCAGTACCACCAGTTGTCGGAGATTTCCGGCGATCTGATGAGCCACCTGCGTTACCCGGAAAGCCTGTTCAAGGTGCAGCGCGAACTGTTGACCAAGTACCATGTGTCGAGCGCCAGCCAGTTCTTCTCCGGTGAGGATTTCTGGCAGACTCCGGTCGATCCGACCGAATCTCAGCAGGCTCAGGAACGCGACATTCTGCAGCCGCCGTATTATTTGACGCTGCAGACCGGTGGGTCCAACGAGCCGGTGTTCTCGTTGACGTCGTCGTATATTCCCGCAGGCACGTCAACCCGAGAGATTTTGACGGGATTCCTGTCTGTCGATTCCGATGCGGGCAACGAAAAAGGCAAGATCGGCGTGAACTATGGCACGCTTCGATTGCAGGAGTTGCCGAAGGATTCCAATGTGCCAGGCCCCGGTCAGGCGCAGAACAACTTCAATGCGTCGGCCGACGTGTCGAAGGAACTCAACCTGCTTGAGTCCGGCTCCACCAACGTGCAGCGAGGCAATCTGCTTACACTGCCGCTCGGCGGCGGATTGGTGTACGTGCAGCCGGTGTACGTCAAGTCCTCCGGTTCCACCAGTTTCCCGCTGTTGAAGAAGGTGTTGGTGGCCTTCGGCGACCAGGTCGGATTCGCCAACACATTGGACGAAGCGCTCGATCAGGTGTTCGGCGGCAACTCCGGCGCGTCCGCGGGCGATGCCGAAAACGTCGACGGTTCCACCAGCAGTAAGACCGACACGAGCGATACTGCCGGTACCAGTGGGGATGCCTCCGCTAACGGTTCTTCCGGAACCGACGGTACTGACTCGTCATCTGGGTCGAATTCCAACAATGACAGCAGTTCCGGCAATACTGGCGGTTCCAGCACGATGAGCAGCGCTCTGAAGAGCGCCCTCAACGACGCATCCCAGGCAATGAAGGATTCCGACGCGGCCATGAAGAAGGGCGATTGGTCCGCTTATGGCGAAGCGCAGAAGAAACTTCAGGAAGCGTTGAACAAGGCGCTCGAACTCGAGCAGTAGT
>OAWX01001014.1_pt1 | contig 13818 bp, 12 predicted proteins | sample 1495571 | NCBI WGS metagenome assembly OAWX01 (sample SAMEA2580265, study PRJEB22360) | human gut metagenome | biome: human gut; feature: human-associated habitat; material: faeces | place: Denmark | collected 2008/2010 | reverse complement strand
GCAGCAGAAGAAGCGGCGGCTTCCTCTGCTATTAAATTCAATATCAATAACAACAGCAGCAACAACGATAAACCAGCTAATCAAGGTAAAAGCGGTTATATTCAAGTGATTCAATAGGGGGTAGCACCGTGTATAAACAATTTAAACGTGCTGCAGCAGCAGCTTTTGTAGTAACAGCTATGATGGTACCATGTACTATACCATTTGCAGTAGCTAATGCAGCTTCTGTAAAATATGTTCAATCTGATAATGTACTACAAGCTGGATCCGTGATTCCAGCAACGCTACTAACACAAGTAACTAGTGATAATTTAAATGCCGATGTAGTGGCGATTGTTAGACAGAATGTCTATGATTCTGTAACAGGCAATAACATTTTGATTCCTGCAGGTACTAAATTAATCGGCCATCCAGAAGGGTATTCTGGTACCAGAATTAACCTTAGTTTTTACCGTATGATCTTACCAGATGGTACATCGATTGCACTGCCAGATCAAAGCGCTGTTACAGGTACAGGCTTTGCAGGCGTTAAAGATAAACATTCTGGCCACAGCTGGCAGAAATTCAAAGGTGCTTTGTCTGGCGCTATTTTATCTGGAGCCTTAATTGGTGTAACTAGCAAAAATACAGACAAAGCTGGCGATCGTTCTTACGGTCAAGAAGCTATGACAGGTGCTGCTACTGATTTAATTCAAAACATTACCAGCAGCACTAAAAACCGTGATGAAATTAAATCCACTACAACTATTAGAATTGGCTATCAATTCAATATCTTGTTAAATGCGGATGTAGCGATTCAACCTTGGGAAGAATAATCTATGAAGAAACTGCTATTCTATGGTATAGGCCTATGCATAGGCCTATACATAGCTGCCGCTATGTTCCCTAGTCGATTAGCAGATATTAATGTAGCCATCCCCGATGGCTACATTATTTCTATATTCGGCTCAAAAGTATATAACGTATCTATGTATCTATCCATCATGATGGATCTAGTAAGTGATACTGATTTAGATCGAACTACAAAATTATTTCTCTTAAAAAGTATAGCACCGTTGCTGGTAACGATTATATTACTAGTTGTTATTATGTTTTGGGAGCATATCAACCCTAAACCTAATACACACGGTACGGCAGAATGGGCTGATACAAATTATTTAGAACAGCTATTTTTGTTTAAAGATTCCCCTACATCTCCAGTAATCGGTGTATCAGAGCCCGTATGGCTTACGCCAATCTATAAATGGTTATGTAACTTTGAAGAATATAGGGCTATAGGGCAAAAGCCGCCTAAAGAAAAAATTGAACGGTTACATAAATTTGTTGCACTTATGCGCCAATTAGGTATTAGAAGGTTATTGCGTGGCAAAACAGATACACATTATGTAGGCATTGCACCTACTGGCGCTGGTAAAGGTATTGCATGGATAATAGCTACATTATTAGGCGCCTGGCGTGAATCTTGCCTAGTAACAGACTTAAAAGGGGAATTATGGGATTTAACCTCTAAATATCGGAAAGAAAAACTAGGCCAATTAGTGATGAAATTTAATCCTACTGCATTAGATCATCGAAATGTGCGATGGAACCCTATTTCAGAAATTCGATGGGGTACAGAACATGAAATGAAAGATGTATCAAACCTAGCAGAAGTATTAGTACCTAGAGGGAAAGGTGAGCCATTCTGGGTAAACTCCGCTAAACGCCTATTATCAGCCGTTATTATTTACTTAAAATATCATGATATGAAACACCCTCGACCTGTAGAGAAAGAGGGCGATTCTCCATATCATGAAACAAATTTAAAAGATGTACTAACCTTCTTTGCAGGGGTCGTAGTAAAAGATCCTAATAATATATCTGAAAGTGAGAAAAAACGAATTAAATCGTTCCAAGAATCATTATCTCATATTATTGAACATGAAAAAATGCTGCCTATCTCAATACCAATAAAAAATAGTGGTGGTACCTATAAAATGCACCATATTGGAACAGATGAGATAGACTTTATATCTCCTAGAGTCAGTGCTAATAGCATATTCCCTAACATCCATCCAACTGTATTAACTACATTCTTAGAATATAAGGATATGGCATATAATACCTTCTCTGGTATTGTAACGTCCATTACAACGCCACTAGCGCCTTATGCAGAACCAATTTTAGCGCATAATACATCCACTTGTGATTTTCATGTAACCGATTTAATTCGATCAGACAAAGCGGCTACATTATACATTGTCTTACCATTAGAAGATCAAACACGGGTAGCCCCGTTATTTAATCTTCTAGTGGATATGATGATGAAAAAAGCCACAGCTGATGGTAATAATGCTAATAAACATAAAATTCTATTACTCCTTGATGAGTGCGCCAATTTTGGTAAAATTGAATCCTTACAAACCATGATTACCGCTGTAAGGTCTTATGGAATTCAATTAATGATGATCTTCCAAGGGAGAAGCGATATAGAACGAGTATATGGTAAAGATAATTCTATTTTAAATAACTGTTCCTATCATATGTATTTAAAACCGCAAGAAATGGCAGATCTAAAATTTTTATCAGAAAGAATCGGTAAAACTACGGTACAAAATATCCAAGATACAAAGCGTGGCTTATCCTTCTTTACAGATTCTAGAACATCCATTAATATAGGCCGTGATTTAGTAACACCTACAGAGGTAGGTTTACTCAATCAACAAATTACCTTTATTAATGGTAAGAAACCGATAAAAACGCCATATCATTTATATTTCTATGATCCTATGTTCTTAGAAAGAGAAGGCGCTGCAGATACATCCTCTAAAATTCCAGATCCATTTACGTTATGTATTCAACAATACATGGAAGAATATGGGGATTTGTTGAGAGAAGAAGCAAAGCCAGAACCGATTTCAATTCATTCCCTATTAAATGATGAAGCATTAGATAAAGTTAAAACCTATGCTTTAAATTTAAGAGAAGAAGGGGAGCTTATGAATGAAGATGGCGCCGCCCTTGTATATAAAGTATATGGCATTTCAAAGGTGGATCTAGATACCTTTACAAGCCTTCTCTTACCACTCATAGAACAATGGTATAGTGATGAAGATTCCGCTAATTCAGAAGAAGATGAAACATCTGATTCAGATTCTGATATAACGGATAACGGCGATATGCTAGAATCTTTGGTTTTAGACAATCAAGATTTTTTAGATGCAGAATTTAATGATCCTACATCTGATATGGAATATATGGATTTAGGACGATAAGACCAGGAGGTAACGCATGGCAAGACAACAAACAATGGCTAGTTTAGAAGCAAAAGAGGAATTAACACTTAAACAAATTCAAGAATTAGAAGAAAAATTACGTGCTAAAAAAGCACAACTTAAAAAGGTACAAACACAAACTTTAACCGCTTCTAATAAGAAATTTAAAGAGTACGGCCTTGATCTAAAAAACGCTGCACTCGCTGTAGGTATTGCAGAAACGATTGCAACATTAATTAAAGAAGGTTCTACTTCCATAGAAGAAATAGAAGCTATGGGATCTACTGTTTTACAAAAAGAAAGAGAAGCAGCTGCTATCAATACAGCCACTTCTGCAGAAGAACATGAGTAATAGTTATGTAAAAACCTTTTTAGGGCCAAATATACTGCCCTATTTTGATGATGATGATACAGTAGAAATTTATACCAATAGAAATAGCCTATGGATTGATTCCTTTAGTAAAGGCCGATTAGATACAGGTATCAAAATCGATGATCAAACTATAGAAGGTGTTATTTCAGCTGTTGCTGGTGAAGTTCAAGTAACCATAGAGAATAGATTATCTGCTAACTATGAACCGTTAAATTGCCGTTTTCAAGGGCAATTTAGCAGAAATATAACCGATCATCCATCATTTACATTTCGTAAACGTGCAAAAAAACTAATTACACTCGATATGTATTTAGAGCAAAACAGAATTACACAAGCACAATATGATTTTCTGATACAAGCGATGGCAGAACGAAAAAATATTGTAATTGCAGGTGGTACATCTAGTGGTAAAACTACATTTGCACAAGCTATTTTACAAGAAATAGCGATCCGCCATCCTAAAGATCGTATTGGAATATTAGAAGATACGCCAGAAATTAAAGTAGAATTTAATGATTTCTTTGATTTTCACACATCAAAAGGCGATCATAAAAACCCGCCGTATACACTAGATGACGCCTTGTTCGATTCTTTGCGTATGACTCCCGATCGGTTAGTTGTTGGGGAAGTACGTGATTCTGCAGCGTATACAGTTATGGATGCCTGGAATACTGGCCATAATGGTGGTATTTTAACCATTCATGCGAATAGTCCTAAATTAGTACTGCGAAGGATCCATGATCTAATTCGTATGCGGTATGAAAAAGGGGAATTTAATTCCATGATAGGCGATTCCGTTGACATTGTTGTGTATATGGCTAAAGTAGGCGATATATCAAGAAAAGTACATTCCATCATATCGGTTAAAGGATATGATGAAACACAAAAAAAATATATTACAGTAAATGAGTGCGTAGAAGGGTAACAACCCCCTACCGCCAGCCCCCAATCTTGGGGGCGTTGGTCAAATTCGCCATGCACCGATTATCGATACCGCTTTGCTTGTATCGAAATCGTTACATAGTGAATTTCTAAAGTATTCAGCGTACAAGAGAGGTATATACGATGAAACACATTGAAAACTATATAGTAAACAAAACTACAGCTGCATTTGTTGCATTAATGGCTATGTCTAATACAGCACTAGCTGCTGGTGGTGGATTAAGTAGCTGGACAATAGCAACAAAATTAAAGGAATTAGGTGAATGGTTTATTTCTGATGTAGCATTACCAATTGGCGTATTAGGAATCATTGGTCTTGGTATTGCCATTATGAGAGGAAATGCAGGACAATTTACAGGACAAGCTGTAAGAACCGTTGCAGGTCTATCGTTGATTGCTGCCGCTGGCGCAATTGCGGCATGGATTATCGGTAAATAATATGAGAAACGAAAATTTAGAAGCTAGAATGCACCGATCCTTAACTAAACCTATGACTTGGGGCGGCTTACCAAGAAACGTATTTTTATTATTTGTTCTCATAACCATTCTAATTTTTATCTTGCTACGCAATACAATCGGTATCGCTATCATTATTAATGGTATCGCCTGGTTTGGGTGTAAATACGCTACAACAAAAGATCCACAATTTTTTGACATCATCTGGAATCATATAAAAAACGATAAAGGGATGTATAAATCAGAATAAACTAAGAGAGGAGTTTGTATATATGGAACTACATAAACAAAAAAAAGAATCGAATGTATGGATTAAGGATTATGTACCCTGGTTCCATATTGATGAACACAATATTGTGTTTAATACAAACGGTAGTTTTCAAATTACCTTTTCCTTCTCTGGTATGGATTTTACAAATACAACGGTCAATGATATGGATATGTTCATAGGTGGCCTTAATAACGCTATTAAAGGACTTCCAGAAGGCTATACCGTATACTTTGAATTACAACGTAATGTGGTTCATAAATTCCAGCCGTCAACATTCAAATCTAGTTTATTATCTTTTATCGAATCCAAACGGGAAGAATACTTTAATAAACAAAATTTTTACGAATCAAAAACGTATTTAACTCTACTCTATAAACCATCTACTGATATGTTTGAACAGATGTTAAAAACGCTAGATCAGTTTGATACAAAAGGACTTAAAGATATTAAGTCCATGTTTGGTAAGGGTAATAATGAATTTGACGAAAAGCGTGTAAAAGCGCTGCAGCAGCAGCTATATATGTACGCTTCTGATCTACAAAAAACGGCTTCTTTATTTATGCAAATGTTATCCATGTATATGGATGATATTAAGCTATTAACTAAAGAAGAAACGCTTACATACCTACATTCACAGGTAAGCCCGTATACACAAAAAATTTCTGGTAATTATGATGATTTTTTAAGCTATTATCTATGTGATAGCAGCTTTATCGGTGGTGCGGTACCTACTCTTGGTGATTATTACTTAGGTATTGTATCAATCATTGATTTCCCTAAATTCACATCCCCATTTATTATGGCTTCATTACACAACTTGAAAAGTGAATTTAGATATGTAACACGATACATTACATTAACTAGGGAAGAAGCCATCAAACACTTAAAATCTCAAGAAAAGAAATTCGTACAACAAGCCAAAGGTCTGGGTACGATGGTTCTTGATAAATTAAGAGGTACTGAAAGCTATGATATTGATACACAAAGTATCAAGGATGCCACCGATACCATCGCATTTTATGAAAATGTCGCTTCTGATAATGTATCTGCAGGCTATTTTACAGGTTCTGTAGTGTTATATAACAAAAACAAACAAACACTAGAAGAAGATATAGAAAAAGTACTGACATTAATTCATAAACCAGGATTCATTGCCCGCAAAGAATATACAAACATTGAAAATGCGTTCTATTCCTCTATTACAGGATGTTATCAGTACAATATCAGATCCTATCTAATGAAAAGTAGTAACTTCATTCATTGTAGCCCTTTATACACTAAATGGATGGGCGATAAAGAAAATGAATTCTTTAAAGAAAAAGGCTATCAATGTACTAACGCCTTGTATCAAGGGGTTAGTGCTGGTAATGTTCCATTTTACTTAAACCTACATCAAAAAGATATTGGCCATACCTTAATTATTGGGCCTAATGGTTCTGGTAAATCTGTACTCCTTAACACGATTGAAGCGAATTATTTCAAATACGATAATGCCAAAATATTTGTATTTGATAAGGCGGCTTCTTGTAAAGTGTTATGTAAAGCGATTGGTGGTAACTTCTATAATCTGTTAGTTGATACAGATTCCCTTAACTTCCAGCCACTCGCTAACATCGGTTTTGATAGTAATAATCGTTGGAATACAGAAATGCAGTGGACTTATAACTGGTTATGTGATTTCTTCCAAAAAGATGGAGATAAAATTTCTGAAACACAGAAAACGATCATCAGTAATGCCTTAGAACGTGTTGCCTTATTACCAAAAGAACAACGAACCATTTCAGCTTTACAAGTCTTAATGAATGATTATGACTTAAAAGAACGATTAACAATCATGACTGAAAAAGGCGTGTACGGTAACTTATTTGATAATACAGAAGATAAGTTCGGTACAGGTAACTTCCAGGTATTTGAAATGGAAGAATTAATGGCCAATAAACAAATTATGGCTACTACACTTAGTTATATGTTCCATAAAATCACCATGCAGCTTACAGGTGAATATCCAGCATTAATCGTACTTGATGAATCCTGGTTATTCTTAGATAATCCAATCTTCAAGGAACAAATTCGATCATTCCTTAAAGATTTACGTAAAAAAAATGCAGCCGTTGTGATGGCCACACAAAACTTAACGGATTTAAAAGAAGATATGATTAACGTTATCGTAGAAAACGTGCATACCCGTATCTTCTTACCTAATAATGCTGCTACAGCAAAAACTGTAAAACCACTCTATGAAAACTTTGGATTAAATGATGTAGAAATTGATACAATCAGAAGTTTACAGCCAAAACGGGATTATTTCTATTCTTGCCCTACAGGACGGGCCATCTTTCGCTTAGATCTGCAGCCCATAGAAATTGCTTTCTATGGGGCTACTTCTAAAGATGATCAGCTTAAAGTAGATCAGCTTAAACATTTATCTACATCAGATTTCATTGAAACCTGGATTGAATATAAAGAACGGATTTTTAACAAGCCTTTAATGTAGAAAGGAATTAGCCACCTATGAAAGCACCAGATGGTATAGCATTAATGAATCGATTAAAAGATCTATTACAAACATCTAAAAAGGCAAAAATAACAGCAGCTGTTGTAACATTCATGATGGTTACTACCTCTGCTAGTGCCTTATATTCAGTACGTGATGTGGCAGTATATAGAAAACTGGTACAACAAATACAACAATATAAACAAATGATTGAACAAAATAAGGATCTATTAATGATGAAAGGCCTAGAAATTCTAGGCCTGGATAAAAAAATCATTAAACCAATCAATGATGAAGTCGATAAAGCGAATGACAAACTAAATAAAAAGTTTGATAAATTGAACTCTTTATTGAATGGTAAAAAAGATGGTAAAGAAGTAACGGCAGAAGAAGCAATTAATACTGAATTTATTGATTTATCTAAGACAGACACCGATAAAATTACACCAGATTTAGTAGCTAATTCGATTGTATCTAATAACCATAAACTAGAAGTGTTGAATAAAGAAATCATTGATCAAATGACTGCCATTCAAGAAGCCCAGGTACTGCAGCAAGAACGTATGAAAAAATTAATGCAATTAGCAGAACAAAATAAAGGCTTAAAAGGTAGTATTGATATTAACAATGAAATTAAGCAGGAACAGCTATTAGCGCAGCAATACAGTAACCAAATTGATGCCTTAACCGCTAAGAAACAATCTTTAAATCAAACGGTAGAGAGAATCAATGAACGTAACTCAGCAGCCTTAGCCGTGCGTTCTTGGAAAGAATTAAATTCTACACAAGAAAAAGCGAAAGCATTTATAGAATCCAAAGAATAATAAAAGGAGTACACATTATGGATATGTCTAGTCAAGGATTCCTTGATGATTTTGCCAAGATGATACTTGCACATTGCGCTACGGCCGTAGATAACCTACTACCCCCTGTATTAGGGTTAATGGCCGTTATGCTCATGTGGAACATCATCACCAATTGGGATTTATACTGGGGTAAACAAGATTATAGTAAACTAATCCCCTTGTTAGTTACAGCTACTTTCTTTGTATTCTTAGCGAATTCATGGGGATTTGTACTCGATACGGTCTATCAATTTGGTAGTGAAGTAGCGATTACTGCGAGTGCAAAAGGCGGAACAAATGGACCCGCCATCGATAATAATAAATTTTTAACTACGATTACCCCTTCTATGATTGTTAATGAAGGAATTGAAAATGCAATTTTAGTATTCAAAGGTCATGTTTTTTTAGAAAAACCTACTGAAGCAGGTGAAAATAATGACGAAAAAGAAGAAGTAACAAGAAAAATTGCAGCTAGTATGAAGGCTGGTATTAGTGGTAATGTAATGAGTGGTTTAATTTATGCCTTTATTACTTTATTGCTATTTGGTTTTATTGCCATTTCCTATCTTTATACGGTACTCGAATTTTTTATCATAGGATCATTATCAATGGCACTTTTGCCATTTGGCTTATTAGATCGAACAAAAGCCATTGTCGATAAAATACTAAACTACTTTTTTGTATCAGCTATCCGTATTGCTATATTTTTATTTTTAGTCTTATTAATTAATCCATCAATTAAAAATGCCTTTAAAAATGCTAGTTTTACTGAGAGTGTTATTGGAATAAGTACATTATCTGCTATGGTCTCTTTATTTGCATTAGCCTTTTTAGCCTTTAAAACGCCATCCTTTGCAGCCGCACTATTTAATGGAGCTATCAATAGTCCACCTAGTCTAACAGGAATAGGCGTGCAAGCGGTACAAACAGCTATTATGCTCAAAACACTAGGAGCAAGTAAAGCTGCTGCAGCCACTAAAAAGGGTAGTGAAAAAGCAGTCGCAGAAGGGGTAGGAAATAGTGTAAAAGCAGGTTCACAATCTGGAACTGCTGCGATTAATACATCTAGACAAGATGTCATTCAAGATTCGAGTACAACGTCTTCTAATAAAGGAGCAACGACTACACAAAATAGCACTACACAAACAACCGATTCTTCGACACGTGACACAGCTTCACAAGCAAATACAACCAGTAGTAGTACAGATCGATCTAAAAAAGATACGATTAGCGATTCTGGACATATAGCGGATGCAAGCAGTAAAGACTATGATACAACTACCTCTACGGGTACTGTTACAGAATCCAGTACTGACTCACCACGTCAACTAGTAGATAATTACCTAGATACAAGTAGTGGATCGATTAAAGATGATAGTTATTCCACCACTACCCCAAGTAATACTAGTGGTAGTGGATCCAGGGTACACGATATGATTCAATCTGAAAGCCAATCTATGGCACAACAAAAATCTAATCAATCAACGCAAAAAACTACGGATCACGTAAAATCTACGATTCAAGAATTTAAAGTGCATGAATTAAAATCACAGGAAGATGACAAAGAGTAGTAAAGGAGAGGGACCTATGAAAAAAATCTTGACTTTTATATTAGCTGCTGTATGTATATTCTCTATCTCTATATTATTCACTGGCTGTGGCACACAAACAGTAGATGATTTAACAGGTGAATATATTATAGTTAAAGATGGAAAAGAAATAAAACAAGATAATAAAGTTTATTATCTTATGATTTTACAAAAAGATGTAACTAATGAAAATAAACCAGCTATAAAAATGCGTTTTACAATTCAACGTTATAATCCAGACTTAGATAAGTATTACTATGTAAATCGTGATTTCTATATGGATCCAAAAACCTTACAGTCATTTGATTCAGAGAAATATTCATTTGCTGTAAATGATGATAAAAATATAACATTACACGGCGTTAAATATAAAAAAGTATCTTCTAAAACAGTAACAATAGATGATACCAAATATACAGCTGATAATTTGATAAAAGATTTAGTCAAAATCCCTAAATTTTACGAAATGGATGATACACATATATCTGATTCATTCAGTGGCTTTACTACAAAACTAAGACAATATGTTTACTATTAATGACAACGAAAGGGCAAATAATGAAACAACTACATAGAATTTTGTCCATTCTAATCTTAATAGTGTCATTCTGTACATCTATTGTATATGCTGATAGTATTCCGCATAGTAACAGCGGTTGGTTTGGTGGCCCCGTTACCTCTCAGTATGGCTACCGTGTCCATCCTGTAACAGGAGAAGTAGGTTCTTTTCATGAAGGTATCGACTTAGGTATCCCTGCTGATGTAAAAGCCCCTGCGGCTGCTGATGGTACAGTTACCTTTGCTGGTTGGGCTGGTGGTTATGGTAATTACATTGTAGTAGAAATGGCAGATGGTACTAGTTTTGCATATGGCCATTTGAATGATATATGGGTTAATGTAGGTGATAAAGTAAAAAAAGGTGATATTATAGGTCTAGTTGGTTCAACAGGTACATCAACTGGAGACCATATGCATATTGAACATATTGTAAATGGTGAAAGAGTCGATCCCTATGACTTTTATATAAAAGCTGGTTGGACGTTAGATGGTGCTGTACCATATGAAATGGGCAAGAGAAAAGGAATCTTTAGAGATAAAGTCATTGATTATCAAGCATACTTTAATATGACCTTTGAAGCTGCTAAAATTTTTGCCAATATATTAATCTCTATTACAAAAGCCATTAATATTGTGCAAAAATACGCACTCACTTTACTGTTATCGTTAATCATGTTGGATATTATCATCCGTTATACCTATGCCTTAGTAACAAAAAACAAACAAGATTTTATTCAAGGTTTTACCACTCGTTTGATTCACTATAGCATAATTACTATATTGATATTATCCTGGTCTACGATAGCAGAATTCATTAAGAATTTTGCCTTTGAAGCAGCCGATACAGCGTATACAGGTCTTTACAACAATGAATACTTAATCGCTGATCCATCCGTCTTATTTTTACAGGTCGGACATTTATACGAAGCTTATATAAAGCAAAGTACAATTGGTATCATTGGAATGGCTTCACCTGGTATACAATCTGTATTACTATCCCTACCTATCATTAGCGATATATTCTATTTCTACTATGCGCTAATTCTTGGTTTATTTACACTTACTATCATATTTGCAGCATATATTGTATGTTACATTTCCTGGAATTTTGTCTATTTTTATTTGACTACCCTATTCTGTCTAGTAGGATTACCATTTTCCGCCTTTAAACTCACTGAAAAACAACCTACTATGATGTATAAATCACTAGGATTACAAGTGTTGCATTTAGCAGTCATAGCTGTAACTTTTAATATGATGTATACCTATATGGCTACACTTTCACAAAATGAAGTAAGTCTTGGTAGTTTACTATATTGTATGGTACATATGGGCTGTCTAGCTGTATTTTTCCCAATAATTACAAGTAAGTTAAATGGTGCCTTTTCTGGTTAAGGGGGTATATGATGAAGTCAAAAACAAAACAAATAATAAAACTATCAATCTGTACTGCCCTTGCTGTCTGTATTCTTACGATACCAGCTAACACAGAAGCACGTTTTAGAGGTGGTAGCGTAAAAGATAATAGCGTTATACGGGCCATCGAAAACGAACTAGAATATATCAAAAACCTGGTGAATATTAAAGAAGATATAACAGCCATGCAGCGTGAATTATCACAGGCTCTAGATGTACGTTCTTTTATTAATGGTTTAAAGCAGAATTTTGTATCTACAATCAATGCTACATATCGTCAAGGTATATTTGCTTATGATAACCCTATAAAGGCCATAGAGGAGCAAATAGGGAATTATGAAGCTGTATTTACACGTGAAGCACTATCTAAGAGTGAAGAATACAATCAAAAGTTAGCCGATAAAACCGATCTATCTGCTTTGGATCGTATTACACAACTACTCAATCATAGTACAACGATCGTAAATAATGCGATTAAAATTACAGGTACGGTTGAAGATACAGGCAGTATGGGCGCTTCACAAAAAGAAACCATATTAGAAGCTACAGAAGCAGAGCAAAAAATTGATAGTACCTCTATTAAGATTAATAAAACCATGTCTGATTTAATCAATGAAAATACCAAAAGAGAAAGTCAGCGTGATACACAAAAAGCTATCCCCTATTTCTCTAACCCAGAAGATCCAGATTTTAAGAAAAAAAGAAATGAAGAATTAGAAAAAATGGGTATTCATAATCATAAATTACCATCCTTTACTAATGACTAAAACGGTATTTTATGATATAATGATAGCGTATCAAAGGTGATGTTCCTTTCTGGGCGGCATTGGGCTTCGGGCAGGAAATGCAAAACGGAAAACAGGGCTAACGGATCCACCCCTTAACCCTGTTTTGGTTTACTTGCGAATTAATAACAAGATTAGCATTAACAAGACAATTAATTCTGTTGTAGTCATTATCATCACCACCTTTACATTAAATAGCTCACTCCAATGCAACAAAAAATAGGTACCTTGTCAGTCCTTTACGGATTGTACAGGGTACCTATTTTTTGTTACTATTTTTACCTTATAAAAGGTGGTGATGATAATGACGGAATACGTACGCAAGAAAACGAAAACAAAAAATAATCTTAGTATGATATAGCCCTGTTTTGTGTTTTGCGTTGGGGGCAAGCACAGAAAGGAACATCTTACCATATAATAATGTGGCCACCTGTCGTGGCCTTTGCCATCCTTTTTCCATAGAAAAAAAGAAGCATTATAGCTTCTCTTTTTCTGCATTATTAAGTTATATATTATTTATCATATGGTGCATAAATTATGTTATATAATTCGGTCAAATCCTCTAATAATGGATTATTAGGTATGTTTCCCAGGCCTTGAAATATAAATACAGCTTTCATATATTCGATAAATTGTAATTTATCGTATTCTTCTTTATATACTCTATATCTAGCTGCAGAACTATGGGCTTCTGATAACATACCATCAAACCGCATTTTAAAGTAATCTTGATGAATAGGTGAAATTGTTTTAATAAAATCATTTTGTGTAAAAATGGTTAGCATAATTTTTACCTCTTTCTTTAAATCCATAAGGCCCTTTGCCTTATCTCTAT